>ENA-ORXU01001600-ORXU01001600.1-marine-metagenome-genome-assembly--contig:-NODE-1600-length-17873-cov-4.783940_pt1 | contig 17873 bp, 9 predicted proteins | sample MGYA00237869_ERZ511484 | MGnify/ENA metagenome assembly ERZ511484
TATCGTGCCGTTCCTTGGGAAGGGCTGTGAAAAATATTATCTGCTCTGCTAGCTAGCCTGCTGAATGTAGGGTTTAACTTCCTTGGAAAAAATTAAAGGCTAGGCGCTTGCCGACATCGAAAATCTTACTTTTTCTATCCCTTGAATCATCTGTAAGGAAAATTGAGCAGCTGTAAAATCATCGACTGACTGCGCCTGTTCTTCTAATTTAGTTTTCATACCATTTGCCAAATTCGTAATATTGATAACGCTTTTCTGGTTAATCATCGGGAGTTGCTTATCTTCTGCGGGAATGAGATGTACGTTCCAGTCACTTTGTTCTAAGCCTTCTAGCGTTCTTAACTCTCGCCATACGTTTCCGGTCGCATCATGATTGACGCCAAAATTCAGTCCTTCTGGTTTTAGGAAGATATCGACGGTGCGAATGACTCCGTCAAACAGACAAATGAAGACGTCTTCAGAGAGGCGATCTCGTCGTAATATCGTTAATTTCTGAGTCTCATTCATGGGGTTATCCCCCACGATGGACACAGCGGAGCCCTCGATTTGTAAATCGGGCCAACCCATTACGACGTCTGAGCGGATTAAGCAACCACTGATGCGTTTGGGCTTACCCACTAGCGGATTATGATCGCGATCCTGTTGGGCATCAGCATCTTGGACTCGACCAATACTAAAGGCACCATCCAGCAGCGATTCTACCCAAAACCAATCTAAAGAGAAGAACCGGATGGACTCGGTCGGAAGCATCTGTTCATCGGGGACTAAGTAGTTAAAGGGCACACCATGGAGCAGTCCGAGTCGCTCAAACCAGGGTTTGATATCTTCAGAAAGCTCAAGGTCTACAGATGTATTCTCACGTTCAGAAAAGAGATGAGGGTAGAGTGCCTGTTGATTATCTTTGGCTAGCTTTTGGGCATTGGCTCGTTTCCAGTTAAACAGGCGGGTGGCGAATTGTTTATCTTGGAGGGCTAATAGTTGACCCAGTTGCCAGGCGGCGGCGTAAGAAATATTAAATAACCCCGTGTTCGGATTGTAGGCAATCAATTGATCGGCATTGCGAATAGCCAGTTGCGATAAGTGGAGTGAGGTCGGATTTTCTCCGGGCAGGAGAGGGCTATGATACCAAGAAAAGGTTTTGCCGCCCTGTCGAAGATAATGAGGAAAGGCACGATAGCCTTTGGCTAGATAGGGGGCTACTTCGAGATTATCCTGGATTGGATTATCTGGGGTTGGGAGTCTTAGGGTGTCTTTGCTAAGATTTTTGAGCAATCCGGCAAAATTTTGTTCGGGGTTAGTGCAGGCAAAGCTCCAACTTTTTAGCGTCACGAGACGGATATACTCGTCATCGGTGGCGTTTTGATCATCAAATTTGCCGTTGGCATATCGGTTTTCTAAGGAAACTAAATAGGCCGTGCTCATTCCATCTGGTTTGGGAAGCCGATTGCTAATCACTACCGATAACGGTTCGGGATTCTCGGCGTCGCCGGTCACTTGACGGACATGGGCTAAGTATTCTAGATCCTCGGCTGTGGGCAATAGCTCTAACAGCAGCTTTTGGGGGACATCAATGACGGCGACGTTGTCGTCAACTTTTTGGCCAATTTCTAGGTCTACGCCAGGCCATTTGATCGGGCCGATTGAGGAGTGCTGTAATTTACCAAGGGGAATAAGTTTCGTCTTTTCAGATTGAGCTAAGATGACCTCAACTTGCGTTTCCAGTCCCGCAAAATCACCCGCGAGTTGATCGGACTTGCGACGGTTCGGCTCAAGGATCATGGCTTCATCATCGATCGCCTGAATCCAGCCAATTCTTTCTGATAAAAGATGCTGCCATAGTTGGTCTTTTTGATCAGCGGTTAGCTCAATGTTTTGGGAATCGTAGAGTGGCGTTGCTAAAATCTTGTCTTTCTGAATCGTGCGTAGGAGCAGTTCTCCATCGTGAATCAGAATCAGGGCTAACCAAGGTGCCTTTTGGTTGTCGGGTTGCGCTAACCTTTCCCACGGTAGAGTGCTACTTTTGAGGGCAATGTGCGGCAGGATATGGGAGTGATCGCCAGAGCTTCCGGTTGGCGGAAAAACCGCATGAATCTCGGTTTGGGGTAACGCAAAGCGGTTGCCTTGAACCACAAAGGTCAGATGCGATCTAAAGACATCATTATCCTTAGCAACTTTGACCGTTTGCTCCACTGAAACTTTGTATTGGCCAGTCTCTAACGCAGTCTGATGGCTTTGAATGAACTGGATTTGCCCCTGGGCGCTTGGATCGGTAACTTTAGTGCTCATTGTTCAAATTCGCGATGAATGGACTAAACGGTTGCAGTTTCAAGTTGTGGCGCGATAATAAAGGCTCGCTCTCTTCCTTGGGTGGTTTCAAAGTCTGCTAAATCCATCTCGGCAATATCGACATCCGATATTCCCAAGCTTTGTAGCAATTGAGTTCTGGCAGTTTTGACCGCTTCAGAGGTGATGCTTGTACCGATCTCTTGTTCTCTGGTGTCCTCATCCACCTCTTCACTGCTTGAAAACAGTGAACCAGACTGCCATTGATAGGCGTTCGCAACAGATTCGGTATCGTAGGCGAGATTCTTGCGATCAATCGATTGCGTGACGCCGGGCTGGGGGGGATTTGCAGGTTGAATGGTATACCCAGACAAAACATTGCTGATCAATCCTTCCCGAGTCGGGTCAGTAGTATTGGATTCTCCCCACAACCCAGCCGGAATGTTTTTCGCGATTGGAACGCATTCTAAGCCGCTTTCCTGGGGAACTTCGCTCCCGTCTGCTTCGATTTTTGCGAGCGAAATACGGTATTTCGATGCTGTAAATTCCTGGTTATTGACATCCATCGGGGCAATACCAAAGGTCGTCGTTTGAGGCGTTGTCCCAGAGGCTGTCAGCGGTTTAGTAGAAACTTTGTCAGGCTCAATCTCTTTAATCGGAACCACAGAGCTGGCCGTCAGCGCGAAGTCTTTGGGATTAACGATAAAGCGTTCCGAGTCTCCTTCGCCGATCTGGTGGAGTAGGCCACGTTCAACCGTAAGGGTGCACACGTCTTGATCCGACGGTAAGAAAGATTGCTTAAACTCGGTCCAGTTGAGCGCAGGTGGTTTCTGCTGAGAACGACTGCCAAAGCGAACGGTAAAGGAAACGATTCTAAGACGAATTCTGGCTTTGCCGGAGAATTTGGGTCCCCAAATGTGTAAATCGGCACCGACTTGGATTGAAATTCTTCTGGTCCGCCTGAAGATGCGGAAGCTGTAGGAGGCACCTATACTAACGCCAATCCGCGCATCATAAAAATAGGGCTGCCAAGAGATAATAAAGTGGGCATAGGCAACATACCACGCTTTAATTCTGCCAGATTTCCAATTTGCTTCCAAGCGTCCACCAGCCATAATCGCGGAGGCGGTGAGCGCGAAATACAGACTGCCTTTGACACTTAAGTTCTTGCTAATGCGCCAATTAAGCGCCAGGGGATCGACTCTGGGATAGTGTTCTGGAACCTGGAAACGGGGATGGTAGCCGCCTACGGTGAGCACAAAGTCTCCTGCGTAGGTACCGGAGAACCAGGTGTAGAAAGCGAAGCCGCCGCTAAGTCGGCAATCACGGTCAAACAGATAGGAGTCGGGCAGGATTTTGCCTTCAACCTGAAGGATGCCTTCGGCGGGGGCAAATCGAGCCACGATGGCAAATCGAACTTGGGCGAGCGGGGGGATGCTTTTATTAGGGGGGAGTGGGGGTGAAATGAGGGTAGAGATGCCGAATAAGTCAAGGATGAATTGATCGCCGAAGCTAACAACGAGCAGGACGAAGGATTCAATAATCTTGAAAGAGGTGAACTTGATGCCCACCGCCAGCAGAATGCGCCCAACTTTAGGCGGGATGGAGGGACGGAGATCTTGCTGGATGGCGATTAATTCGGCAGGATCGGCAGGGGTGCGGTTGATGGCAGCGCGAACTAGGGGGAACTGAGGAATTTCGTCGAGGGTGGGTGGGATCAGCTGACGATTGTAAGCAAACCCAAGGGCAAGTCCAGTAATAAGAAAGAAAGGAGGACCACCGAGCGGTTTATTGAGGATGCCATAGATAAAGAGGGAGGGGTGGCCGTTGAACTTAGTGTAAGAACCGAGCGCAGCTATGGAGAAGGTTGTGGTTTTGACGAGGATGGCACCGGAGTATTCGTCTCTGCCGTCAATGGTCGTTCTGAGTAAGGCCCCTGCAATGGCCAGGGTTCCTTTGCTTTCGTAGCTAACGCCGAGGCCTTGGAGTTGGAATTTGGGCTGGAATTGTTTGAGGGGGGAGCCGATAGATAATCCGTCCAGGGTTAAGCTGAGTCCAGCGGTGGCGATCGCAGCATCTAGGCGAAACCAGAGAACATCGTCTTGATATTGGACGCCGATCCTAGCAAAGTACAGCGGCCCAACCTTTTTATTGAGGGCATACCATTGGGTGCCGTCGGTAGCAGGATCGACGGTGGTGGACTCGATACGGGTGGGTTCGATAGTCACGGGCGTGGCAGGCGTGGCAGCCGCGGCAGACTCGACAGTAGAAGGTGGTGGTGGACTGTCGGCGGTGATCGGTAGGGTAAGGACTTGAAGGATGTCGCCGAGTTGCAGGTTGGCGCTGACCGTCATGCCTTTTTTGATCGCCGGAGTGGATGGATTGGAGGGGGGACTGTAGGGGATGGGCCTCATGCCATCGGGAAGGAGAGTGTTGAAAGCGTCAACCGCGTCGGGCGTCAGGTTCTGGGAGGCGAGCAGAAATTGTAAATCATCAATGCCGAGGGTTTTATCGGAGGGAAGATCTTTCCCGACTAGGGGCAGCTGTGTGAAATTGATTGTAGAACTGAGGTTGAGACCAAAGAATACCTGCGATTTGCTCTGGGCTTTACTGTAGATAAATAGAGCATCTAGGAGAGTGATTTCTAGCGTATTGGGGACATAGGCGGCAATTTCGTCAGAAATACCTTCGATAAGACGCTTGACTTTAAGGGCTTGTCTATCAGGATTGTTATAGGCAGCGAGGAGCGTTTTGACCTTTTTGTCTTGAGTGAAGAGCAGGTTGAATTGTAGGTCCCCGACGGTGATGTAGCCGCCAAACTGTTTGAGAAAAGATTTATCTTCTTGGTGAGTAATGTCAATGATGACGGTAATATCCACGGCTTGATCATCAACCAAAAACTGGGATTCAGCCGTAAAGGTAAAGTCTTTAATCCCACTGTTGAAGGAAACAGCTAGATTTTGAATAGTGAGGTCTTCTATGGCTGCGGGTAAGGGAACGTCACCAAAGATGTTGCCTAAGTCTTCAACCAAAGTGGGTTGCCCGTCTTCAGGCTGTTGGGCCGCTGGGCCAATCGGGATAGCTTGCCCTTGTCCAGTGCTGCCGTTGAATTGCCACGCATCCCCGTCGTAATTAGCTTCCAGGTTGAGGGCTATCCCCGCGATCGCAAACTCGGCAGCGATTTCACAACTGTAGGCTCCTTGTCCATAAATCTTGAAGCGCAGCGCCTTCAGCTCCACATTGCTGATAATTTCCCAGGTTCCAGAAACATCAACCCGCGCGGCGAACTCCTCACTATCCAGATTGAATTCAGTACTCAACTTGTTAATGGTAAGGGCGGGGATACCATCAGACTGTGCACCCAAATCAGCCACTAAATCAGCAATTGTGAGGGGCGTTTGTGAATCTAGGCCCAAATAAAATTGTTTACTGGGATAATAGCCGCCACCGAGGAGTGTAATTTGACTTTCTTTGCCCAGAGTGGCCTGAGCATCAATAGACGCTGTGACTATCCTGGCATCTAAGGGTTCATCAACAGAAAAGTTAAATAACAGGCCATTCAGGGTCAACACATCCTCAATCAGGGTCCAATTTTCCAGATCAAGGGTAAAGCTGGCCTGTTCAAGGCTTTTTTCGCGTTTGGAAAACTGGAGGTCTAATGTGATGCTGCCCTGGGATTGCAGAGACGGTAAATCGGCAAGATCAGATTCGTCAACAAAGGGAAGGGAGTTGTGAGTGTAGGTTCCGGTTGCGGTGATTAGATCGTCATCACGGGGGAAATCAATGTTAATGTCGATGCCTTGCTGACCATCATTGAGATCCAGCGTTCCGACCAGGCGAATCTGCGAATCATTCGGTGAGAAATAGAGTGGCGAGGATAGCTCAATAACAGCATTTTTCAAGGTGCCAGGCCCAAATTGAAAGCCCTCTGGCCCTATCGTCAGCAGCAGGGTGAGTACAGGGAATTCGTCTGGAAAGGTGACCTGAGATTGAATCAGGAACTCAGATAGATCGATGCCAATAAAATCAATCAGAGACTCTAGTTCGAGCAGATCAGGGAGGAGTCCACCCCATAGATTCAGGCCATTCTCCGTCGGTAATGTTGGATTGTTTCGGCTAGACCATTCCTGCCAAAATTGCAGTTTATCGACTTCAGTTTGTAAGGTCTGTTCATCTAAGGGCGAAGCCGAATAAATATAGAGCCAGAGCGGATCTTGAAGTGTGATAAAGCGCAGGAAAAAAGTGTCTGCTGAGTTGTCTGTTTCGGATTCTCCCGGCATCAGGGGAAAACAAGTGCCAAAGTTCCAGGCTTCAATCGGCTGAGCACAGAGGATCAGTAAAGATTGATCGTCCTTGCTGAACACCTCTATCTGACAGGCAACGTTGAGTAGCGTACCTTTGCCGCGATAAATTTGTGGATGGATTTTATCTTGTTCTGGCTCAAAAAGCTCGATACTTCGCGTCCAGAAATATTGTTGCAGGTTATCCAGGCAAGCCTCGCTGAGATTAGCTTGATCGAAAATCATAGATAGTGCTGTCGTTGCGTCTGTCGTCATGGGAGGTGCCTTCCCTTACTTACATTGAGAGGTTGCTTAAATTTTTAAATCTATTGAGAAGATGAAGGTATTTCGATCCTTGCTTCTAATACCTTTGGTCTTCGCTCAGAAATGGGGGGATTTCCGCCCTGAGAGGCAAGCTGAATGAAAGTGTTGATGACCTGGTTGAAGGCCGTATTAAAGGGCTCACTAAGCGTGTCCCTATCTTGAGTATTTGGGGGAAGGGGAGTCAGTAGCTCTTTCAATAACGGCCGTATTTTCTCTAATGAACCTGCCAAGGCCACTCTCTCATTGCCCCGTGCTTGGAGGTACTCATTCTCATCTAAAATTTCTGCAAATCTTTCATTGTCAGCAGCTAAGCACATGAAGTGCATGAACCACCCATCGTGGAGAAAAATGTAGAATCGCCTTCTCAGCAATAGGATCAGAGAAAGAAAATCAACGTGGCTATTCACCACAAACGCAGTATTTTTTAATATGCCTTCTTCTTTTATTAAACCGTCCTTTATTAATCTTGATTCCTCCTGCTTTAAATCATTCCATAGCGATTTCGATTTGGGCATGAAGCAAGCGATCGGGTACTCTATCTCATCCACTCCTGGTCGCCCCCCTTCATCACTATGAAAAGCCCGATTGGGAAATTGCCCTTTATCTTTCGCATTCTTACCCAGGTACTGCGCCCGGATTAACGAGTTGAGTGTCTGAGCTGCGAGAGAAACGAGATCATTTATGTTGCCAAGTTCACGATCCTCTTTCCCATCGAGTTCTTTATAGGTGCCAATAAATTCAATAAATACGTTTCTAGATTTAGTGATCTCTATCGCATTTTCTTTCGCTTCAACTGGTATAAAAAGACGCTGGATTTTATCGGACTCTGATGGTTTAGACGCGCGCTCCGAAATACGAGTGGTCATCTCAAATGAGGCATTGGGCGTAAACGGCCAAACTGCAAACAAGTCATAATCGCCTGACACAGCGTTCTTGTAAAGGTCGTCTTCTTTTGTGTATGCCAGGTATGGGCTCTGGATGCCATTAACCGCATAAAACTGGTCTAAGGAACGACCCTCAGAAGAAATTTCTATTTGTCTTAATAATTTGGTTAATTCAAGATTAATTTGCTCTTGATCGGGTATTGTCTCTGGTTTTATAGAGTCTTGGATTTTGTCGTTGTATTGAATGACATTATGATGATTTTGAACAATAGCGAACTTGTTGTCTGTTTGTTTTTGCAGATAGTAGACGTATTTATCTCCATCATTAATGTAAATGTTCCTATGATAGATATCCCACAAGTTAGAATTACCGGATCTTTTTTTCATCACGTATTCGACCGCAACTGTTTTATTTTTGTCCTGTGCGAGGCCGACAACTAAATCATTGTTGATTTTGTGATAATCTACACCTTCTTTTCCAAGAGAATCTTCACTATTCGTGAGTTCTTTCTTCCATTTATCTGATATCGAAAGCGGGAGAAAAAGAGATTTGGCAACTCCCATTTCTCTATACTTAGCCTCATTCGTAATACCTAGTTTTCCTTTATTTTCTTTTTCCCAACGACGAATTGATTCAACCTGTTTTTCGCTTAGCCATTTCAACGAATTTACATGTTCATTAAGATTGTAAATCATCTTGCTAGCCCCTGCCTTATTCAATGCGGGCAGTTGACAGACAAACCCTGCCATCGGCCCCCAATTACAAGATTTTCCATGAACATAAAAAGGCTTTAGATTATACCCTTCATCAATCAACGTCGTACAGACTTTTCCAGGTACTCGGCTCCAGATTACACAGTTCAGCTCATCTGCAGCCTTTTGAAACGCCTCTGAGACTTTCTTCGGAAAACCTTCCCCAGCCAAATCAGTATAGCCAGCATTAACAAATGTTTTAGAAGGGAGTGGAAACTTTTTAAATACGGGATAAGGTATCGATATTTCTAATTTTTTAAATTTCCTTGTTATATTTGACAATCCCGGCATTTTTTTGTCCTCCTGAAGTTTAGTTGTGATCTTGAATTGGTAGGTGATGATCAGCGTTAAATATTGATTTCAGACAGGCGATCGCACCTTCTATTCATCACCTATCTCTTCTTTAAACAGAAACGGGTAAACCTGCGATCGCATTTCGAATTCCATCACTTCCTATTCGCTTGCAGTGAAGAGCAAATAAGAGCGGAATAAAGTGTAATCGCCTTTGTGTTGTCATTACTCATAACTGATGAACATTGAAACCAATAAGGTGCGATCGCCGTTATTTTTTTGTCTCATAAGCTAGATCTTGCTGATTATCTCAACCCAACCTTTCCGAATAGCCAGGACGTTAATTTCCCAATTGCTTTCTTTTGTTCCCATAGAATCTGCTCGAATCCACCACGTCCCAGTTTTTACAAAAGTGAAAACACGTTGTCCTCTGGCTTTATCTTCAGAAGTAGGAACATTTGGACTAAATCCGGCAATAATTACAATCCAGCGATCACTTGAAAATTTTGTATCTATTTGGGTATTATTTCCCCCTGTAAATTTCTTGATTTGAAATGGTTTTGACTCAACTCTGATGTCACCCTGTATTTCTAGATCACCTGAAATCTTTGTATTTCCCGCTACCTGTAAGTCTCCCTGTAACTGATCTATAGCAAGTGAATCAACTTGTAGATGCCCCTCAATCTTTGTATTTCCTTCAACCCTCAACCCATCCAGTCCTTGTGAGGGTTTCACATGCAGCTTAGCTTGCGGTTCATCCGTACCAATTCCTATGCAACCCACCTTGCCAGAAGGATCTTCCCGATAGACTAGCGGACCTTTATGAATAGGAACCGTGATATATCCATCCCAATACCCTGGAATATTTTCAAAGTGAACATATAGATTGGCGTAGCCCGATTTCAAGATCGTTTTGAGATTCGTGATCTTGAGTCTGAGCAGCTCTTGGCGACCTGAAACTTGCCATCCCTTTTGGCAAATATAACTCCATTGGGGGCTGATCCCCTGGGTCTCCTTGCCGCCAAATCCCCAATTTGCTTGATTGGATTCGACCGTAATCCTGACCTCATCCGCATCATTGTTATTCAGCAAGGCCCAATCTTGGGGCGCATCAGATGCCGTCGCAGCCACATCAAAGGTAATCGTAAACTTAGTCGCCTGATCTAAGGTTCCTTCATTTGCTCCTCGACACTTTAAGATGCTTTCTGTGCGCTTGCTGTCATCCGGTTTAACGATGATGGAATTCGCTATTTGGGCCTCCGTCGGACTAATTTTTCCGAGCTGAATGTCCTGTAGAGAAAGTACGCTGGTGGAATTTGCGGGAGAGCCGACTTTAGTGACACTGGAGTTTTCTAACGTATTTGATACTTCTTGGGGGGATAGATCGATAAAGGGAACACTCATATTGGGAAGACTTTGAATCGTTAGGGTTAATTCATTTTCCTGCCCATCATTGAGAATCGTATTGGACCCTAAAAACCCGACGTATAGCGGAATTTGTTTCTTCCCCCGCTGATTAACAATATTTAGATACTGCAAACGACTGCCGCTGATGGTTTCATTAGACCCTTGATATAGGAGTTGATCGTACTTGATTTCTACCCGCGTTCCTCGCGAGCCGCCCTCGGGTGCAGCGCTAATATTCTCCAGCGTTAGCGTCATTCTCTCACCCTGAGGAATGACAGTCTTTTCAGCCATGCCAAAATAGAGCGTATTTCCCTTGGCCTGCATCGTCCAACCCTCGGCAATCTCCCTTAAGGAAATAGATGAAATATCCACTAACGTACCGGGTCTAAACGAGACGGCAAAATGATAGGTATTGCCATTGAGCGCTTTCTTGGCGATGGGTTGCAACTCAAGATCTCGCCCGGAGGTATTGACGATCTCAATGCGCAGCGACTGTCTTAGCGCGCCATCATCAATCCCAAGGATATTTTGTCCATCCTCATCCTGCAAGAAAATCTGCAAAAGATCGGGACGAGAAGGAGCCTTAGTAAGACCGTTGTTAACTACACTAACCATTGAACGTTCTCCAAATTGAATGATTTGTCCGAAAAGAGCGCAATTAGTTCTTTTGCAACTGGTTCTAATAAAACGGGTGCTTATAAAAGCACTTCCGATTTGGCCTGTGCGACCGATGGATTATGTTCCTGCCTGCGCATTTCATTCGCCTGTACTTGAGCCTCAGCCTGCGCTTTGACTTTATGAATGAGTTGAAAAACCTCGGTATAGGGAAGTCGGCCCAGGGATTCTAGGATGGTGTTGACTTCTTCCAGGGTTAAATTAATACTGATTTGTTCCATTGTTGCCTCCTAGGAAAGTCGTAAAAAACAGCGTTGTTCGTATGAGCACCTCACACATTTACCCTTGGGATGGGCTCAACACTAGCCATCCTTCTCGGATTTCTTGCTCTATTAAGAAGGTGGCTTGGGAAGAGACTGGATTGATGCTGATTTCCTGTAGATCAAAAATCTGACCAATCAAATCATCGAGATTTTCTAATGCTCCCGTCAGTACTTCCCGTTTGTCCCTGTCAACAATATTGGCTTTACTCGGAGAAGCTCCATTGCCACCTGAAGGCGGAGATTTTAGCCATTCTTGATCTAATAATCCTTGCCACACAGATTCGGGATCTAGATTTGGATCTGATGTCTTCTCAACGAAAGATTGAACAAAATTTGTTTTCTCAATCACTGGCGTTGTCAAAATCTCTGACCAGTTGTCTCTGCCTTTTTGCTCTAGCCAAACCCAGTCATAATCCGGCGCTGTTGGCAACGGCAGGTGCAGGCGCCCTTGCTGGGTTCGATCCGTCAAAATAGGTGTCGTTAAGAACGTTACCTTAATATTGGCTAACGCTTCTGCATACTGTTCCGGTGGAATCGTAATCACCTTACTTGGTAAAATACCTGCTGTGGCATGAACGCTCCCTCTCGGATCCACCAACATCGTTAATGGTTGGGGAGGACTGCTAATAGACTGAATAATATTAATGGGGCCTTCTTCTACGCCCGGGTTTGTGGCCGGATCGATCAATTGAGTTTCAATTTTGTCAGATTCATTCAGATCGCTTTGTTGGGCATAGAAAATACTGTCTTCATACTCATAACCTCCATCTGCTACGGGCTGTTCTTTCCAATAGCCGATCACGCCGTCATTGAGCTGTTGGTACTCTCCAATGCGAATGGGAATCTTGACCTCGGTTAAATCATCCGTGTCTCTTTCCTCATGCGATCGCATTTGCTGTATATCTTGACGAAACACGATCCAATCTTGGTTGATGGCGGGAAGTCCTTGTAGTTCTAAGTTGACGGCCGCCCGCACCACTGCGATCGGACGTCCCATGAGTAATGCCAAACTTTGATTTTGCGCAAAGTTTTCTGGATCGATATTATTCAAAGCATTGTTGAGACACAGATTAAAGTTTTCAACAAACTCAGGGCCTGACGTAATGATGGTTTTCACCATTTTGTGCAAATGTGGATTCGCAATATTGGGAATTTCTTGTCCCTCAATTATTGTCGTCGCCAGGGGCGTCTCGCCAGGCACATCATCCCATTCCCCATTGATATTAATCGCTCCCAACGCTTGCCCCGCATTATCGTAAAACGTTAAACCACCATTCAAGTTGTTCGGCAGTATCCAGCCACAAATAGGCGTAGTGCTAGGATCATCAGTAGTTTCTCGATTATCTGCGTCATTAGCAGCTAACCAACGGAAATTAATCCGAGTGGGTTGCACAAAGCGAGGTGGCAGCTTAATCCGATTGTTTTCTGCGGCCTTCATATGCTCTGGCTTAATCACATATTCATCTGAGTCGACCTGCCAGTCTAAATTTCTAACTTGTCCAAACGTATCCACTAACTGCAAATCAATAATCCGCAGTTCCCCTGAGCGAATCGGACTAAAATCATCCAAAGGTTGGGGAGCACTTTCAGCTTCACCGTCAACAGCTGCCGCCACCTGGGTCGTAAAATCCTGATAATCAGCAAACCCAATCGGGTCTTCAATCTCTAGCTGCAAGGTTTGCTTGTGCATGAGCAACGCGTCATTAAACCCGCCGATAGACTGAGACAAACAATTTAAGCTTTGTAGCTCCTGATACGCCTTAATCGCGGTATAGATGGGGTCCGAAAAAGTCTTATTGCCGTACCACAACTCAATATCGTCAATTTGCTCGGCTAGCAACTCAATATTTTGCTGGTTCGGATCAATGTTTTGCTCTTGATAATAGGTTTCAAGCGTTTTGTGTTTTTGCAAATACGCTTCAATTCGCATCTGCAGGAGTGAATTAGCATAGGGCGTTAAAATGCTAGAACCGCTGTAGATATTAGAATCTTGGTCAGTTTTGATGCGATTAGCCGCCATATCTGCAGCAACAGCGTAGGTAGATTTGGGTGATAAATCGATATCATTTGCCTGCAGTGTATAATTTTGCGTTAGAAAATTATCACTATATTTACGATTGGCGGACGTTTTATTACCACCTTCAGCCACTGGAAAGACTTCAACCAACCATTCGAGTAGAATGGGGTTCCAAGGTTGAGCTGTCCAAAGATTAAAGCCGATCCTTTCTTGTTCGTCTTGAAGGGCGAGACTTTCTTGCTCGCTTTGAGGAACGAGTTGAGGATCGAGTCGGTCAATTGTCTCGAAAACAAGTTTGAAGTCTTCCGCAATTAAATCTTGAATCGTCCGATTAGTAAGCGTTTTGCACTCAAGTAACCCATCCTCACTCAAACGATCATCTTCACCATGCCGTTGACTCGCTGCTACCGCATCCCCTTCCATTAACACAACTGGCTCTTTAGGTTCCCAGTAGCGAGGCCCGCTAACCAATTCCAACCGATAGGTCGGCGGCTGAGGCGCTTTTTCTTTTTCTGTCTCGTCTAGAGCGTCGTATTCATCTTGAAGTACTTGATTGTGGGTATCAATCGTCCGCACTACATTGTTTATTAGCCCCGCGAGTTCGGAGGCCAGGGAAATCTCAGAGTCTGATGTAAGAAGCAAGCTGTCTGGATTATCTAAATCTAATTTTCCAGTGGCCTGGGCCTTTACTAATAGCGGTTCGAGTCCTCGTTGTTGAATATAGTACTTGACTTGATCAATATCAGGATAGTCATCCTGGCTATCTTCTGGAGGATAGGCACAAATCATATACTTGTACCAGTCAGAGAAAAGTTGTCTACGTCTAGCGTCCAGTTCTGCCAATGCAGCATCATAGAGCTGCTGTTGCTGGTTGAGAGCATTGAGCCCTGCGGCAATATCGGATGGGATGTTAAATTTTGTCTGAGAAGCCGTATTCTCTGAGGATGGCTGTGTTTGTGTTTCTATACGAACTTTCCACAAGAAGTGACCCGTGACCGCATTGAACCCAGCCTCATGACGAATTTCCTGAAACTTAGGGCCAATATCTAACTGTTGACTTTCTAAGTTGTCGGTAAACTGTAGCGCTTCTAATTGCTCCTCAATCACCGCTTTCTGAGATTGATCGATAGTGTCAGCTAGGTAAGCTGATAATGCCTCTGTGCCCGTGTTGGCAACAGCTAGACGAATATTAGCGGTTTCTAAAGGAGGTTGACCTGAGTAGTCTTCAGGCGGTTGAAAAGTTAACCGAGCATAGCAGAGAATCTGAGGGGCTTCACTCCTTTGAGTAAAGTTCTCATCTCCCCACTCAAATTTCCACTTTAGCTCTTCCTGGAGGCTGTTCATCAAGGCTTCAAGCGTTAATTCTGCATCTGGAAAGTCCGCCTTGAAGTTGTTCTTAAAATCTTGGATAAATTCGCTCAGATAGTTCTGCTCAGCGTTGCTATACCAGCCGATCACATCGTATTGCAGACCCTCGGGCGGCGCTGTAGCATCGGCATATTTAGGATCGTGAAAGCCAAATACACTTCGACAATTAGGATAAAAGGCCGCAAACGTGGGTTCACCATACCCGATAGCCGTCAGGCGCTCTAGGTGCTTGGCATCAGCGCTACTTGCTGGTTGCTGTTGCTTCCATTCCTCTAATGTTAGCGTTCGGCCAAGATACCGAAAGGCGGGAAGATAGGGGTTTTCGGAGTCAGCATAAGGATACATGATGCTATCCTCCTGAAAACCTGCATCGGGTGGATAGAGATAATCACTTTCAACCACCCAATGTTCTGTATCTTTATCCATCCGCCTAGTGACTAACCAACGATTGGGAACTGCTGGAAAGTTGCCATTCTCAATTTCTTGAGTCAGGGCATCAGGCAAAGACCAATGTAGATGAATGCCCGCTTTTAGAAAAAGGTTCTTATTTTGAAAAGGTTGAGAAACAATAGACTCGCTGAGATTAGCAATATCAGGATTAACATCTCGTTGTCCACTGAAATAGGGGAGGCGATTAGGCGCTGTCATTGTTTCTGCAACACCAGTTCCAAATTTGAGATGTAAGGCATCTGCATGTATCGGGACCAATAATACGTTGCTCATGCTTAGGAAAAGTCTCCAAACCATAGTGTAGATAGGATGGGAAAAAGTACCAGGGAAGTGATGACAGGAGAAAAGCATCCTCACTGGCTAGAACTGCTAGGATTTGAACTCTTCAGATGTCGTCGCCATTGCCGCCCAATGCCTGCAAAGCAGTGGTTGCACCTGCGCCTTCAAGGATATCGCTGCCATCCCCCTCATTGAAAACCACATTTTCTAGTCCAGTTCCAGAAAGGTCACCAACAGTGAATTGGTCGTCTCCGCCATCACTATTCACTTCTAGGGTCTCAACCGTACTGATATCGAGGCCGAATTGACCCAGATTGACCCGTTTAAACAAGACATCGCTGGCTCCAGCGGCCACTTTAAATTCATCGCCTTGATCAGGGCTGCCATTAACTTCGACAGTATCTTGATCAGCACCGCCATCAATCTGATCAGAGCCATCACCATCATTCCAAATAATTCGATCGTTGCCATCACCCCCTAATTTAGTGTCATCCCCTTTATCGCCGATCACAGTGTCATCACCAGAACCGCCATCCAGGAAGTCGTTGCCGTCTCCCCCGCTAATAACATCGTTACCATCGCCCCCTTGGACAATGTCATTACCACCAAAGGCGAGAATGGCATCGTTACCCCCGACCCCCCGGATAAACTCTCCTCCTGGAGTCCCAGTGAGGACATTGTCCTTGTCCTCACCATCCTGAGTTTCAGTCGCTTGGGGTTCCCCGTAGATCAGGTCATCAATGACAACTACATCTACTCCATTAGCAGGATCATCATCTGCGCCAATGGGGGTATTGCCGCTAGTAATTTTGACTTTATATAAATTGCCTTCTGCAAAGGTCGCCCCCAAGAAAGACAACCCTTGAGGATCTGGGTTAACAAACTCAGACTGGAGAAGATTGCCATCGATATCAAAGTACTCAATCTTGGTGCTGTCCGCTAAATCAACGTCCGTAAAGACCGCCCCAAAACCACTAGACGTCGCTCGAACATCGGAACCGGGCATGAAAAATTCTACCTCCGTGACGTTGGAACCCGAGGGGGTAAACAGTCGAAATTCGCTAAAGGTATCGAACTGATCCGGGTAGGTCTCATTGAGACTGTTAAATTCATCGTCTGGGGCACCTGGATCACTCGGCTCTGGGTTACTCACCCGGAACTCAGAACCAACGTTGGTCACAAATTCTGCACCCCGAGTAACAGTTTTATTGAAAAAATCGGCAGGCATGTCAAAAGGGACAATATTGGCATCCCAATTAATTTCTCGTCTGCCGTTGGCAACTGGACCAAACGTATTACCATTATTCGGACCACCTAATGCTGCCTGAAAATCGGCTACCACAGATGAAATATCGGCTGTTCCTTCAAATAAAGCCATCAATTTATCTCCCTGTAACAATTAGAAAGTGAGTTTCGTCAGATTTCGCCTATTTAAGATCCAGCCCGAGGCACATGCACCTCCAGACTTGAACCAGCAGCGAATCTCAAATTAGGAATAGGGAACACTGAATAAAATTTGATGAAATATGTTTGCCAGCACGGCTAAGCAAGAGCTAAGAAGTAAGATTCCTCGTTCTTATCTCTTGGACACACTTGTCAAAAAGCTGTGCCATCCTTGTCATTGTTAGGATAGAAATATCTTCTCCTTGAATTTAGTTTTATTCAGATAAAAATAATCTCAATTTTAATGATTGTTTAATCATTAAAATTAAAGATTTGAGTAAATCAAAGACTTGATATTTAATATCAAACGGTATGACTGACTGATTTAAGCCCTGAGAATGACTGACTTTTGCCTGACTTATAACTGAGTTTATTTTTAAGAGCTGATTTATAAAGTAAATCGTCACAAGCTAACCGAAGCCCACCTGTAAATTTTTCCGGTTTTTCTCACCCTGCATTGGTTTGAGGGAACCAGAGCTGCTGCCATCGGCCATTTCGCTCTACGGTTTTCAGAATGGCTAAAGCTCGACTTCCTCTTTCAGACCAACTCATCCCCTTATTCTTCTGGCGGTGCCCAACGACAACATCTACTCCCTTTTCGATTCGGCCACTGCCAATTGTCTTCCCCGCTCGCTGGCGACGACGGTAATCAATGATCTCCGTTGCATGTTTTTTCAGATAGGTGAGTAGCTCTTGTAATACATCTGGACTTCTTGCCTATACTTGGTTTTGCAGGTAGTCGATGACTTTGAAGGTTTGACCACACCACAGCTTAGGCATAATGGCTTTGAGATACAGGCGTTTGGCATCTTTGTCTTTGGCAATCATCCCCATCAACTTACGGATCTTGCTGCTGAGATGATACCAATCCAGAATCACACGGACGGACCAAACAGTGACTCTAGCCGACAGCGAATAGAGCGGGCACCATCGATGATAGAAACGATGTTTAATGGGTTGTCTGATCTGCCCTCTCCATAATGGTCAATCAGCTTTGCCTTGACCACTAACTCCAGTGATATTAAGGGTTTTCCATTCTGTTGAATGGGAGTTGTTAGGTAACCTGAGTTCGGGATAAGGAAAGGACTAACCGTAAGCTGAAAGATAAGCAGTCCTTTCAATACAGGTTAGTCCTATGCATAGTTTAGAAGCTCTT
>ENA-ORXU01001602-ORXU01001602.1-marine-metagenome-genome-assembly--contig:-NODE-1602-length-17796-cov-6.929116_pt1 | contig 17796 bp, 17 predicted proteins | sample MGYA00237869_ERZ511484 | MGnify/ENA metagenome assembly ERZ511484
AACCAGCGGTCACGTAGCGCCGGAACGAGCGGTCACGTTGCGTCGGAATCGTTGGTCACGATGCGCCGGAATACGCAGCCTGGTTGGAGTGGTCCGCGTCCTGTTGCAGCACGTCGAGGATGCGATGGTCGATCGCGTCCAGCCGATGATCCTGCTTCCTGGGAGTCACGTTTCGAGAGCGTCTTTCGCGTTCGGCCGATATTCCACAGAATAGCCTGCGGTGGCGAGCGTACCGTTCGTTGCACCTCTTCATCGCAACGCTGTCCATCATGTCCGCTCGCTCGTCCCGCTCGCTTGCCGTTCGCGCCGTGGTGCTGGACGCCTGGCAGGCCTACCTGAAACTGATCAAGGTGCTGGTGCCGGCCCTGCTGGGTCTGCCCGATTGGGCCGGGGTGGTGTGGGCGGCCACGCTGCTGACCAACATCCTGACCGGCGTGGTGCTGGTGGTGCAGCTGGCGCAGGACGATCCGCTGAGCGTCGCCCAGGCCAGCGTGCTCGGCACACTGATGCTGATCGGCCATTCGCTGCCGGTCGAAGGGGCGGTGGCACGCCGCGCCGGAGTGCCGTGGCGCATCACGATCGCGCTGCGGGTGGGCGGAGCGATGCTGCTCGGTGCGCTGCTGCACGCGCTCTACGACGGATTCGGCTGGCTGCAGGAGCCGGCGCGCATCGTCTGGCAGCCGAGCGTCACCGATGAAACGCTGGTCGGCTGGGCACTGGCGCAGCTGGAGTCGCTGGCGCTGATCTTCCTCATCGTGCTGGCGCTGATGGTGCTGCTGGACGGGGTCAGGCGGATCGGGGTGGAGCGCTGGCTGCACCGGGCGCTGTCGCCGCTGCTGCGCCTGCTCGGCATCGGCCGCTCGGCCAGCAACGTCACGGTGATCGGGGTGCTGCTGGGGCTGACCTACGGGGCCGGACTGCTGATCCGGGACGTGGATGCCGGCGTGATGAACCGGCGCGACAGTGCGCTCGCGCTGTGCTTCCTGGGTCTGGTGCACAGCCTCGTCGAGGACACGCTGCTGATCTTGGCGCTGGATGCGCACCTGTCCGCGATCCTGGTGGCTCGGCTGCTGTTCTCCTGCCTGCTGATCGCCTTGATGGCACGCCTCGTTCCGCAGCGGGTGTTCGCGGTGCCCGGATGAGGCCGTCGCGGCGCGGAGCGGTCTACGCGCGCTTCAGCGTCGCCGGCTGCCGCGCCGCCAGCCAGTCGGTGGCCTGATCCATCGTCAGCGGGCGCGAAAAGAGGTACCCCTGCGGCACGTCGCGTTCGCATTCGCGCAGAATGGCGCGCTCGTCTTCGGTCTCGACCCCTTCGGCCACCGTCTCCAGGTCGCGGGCGAGTGCCACCACGGCCGACATGATGCTGCCCTTCTGGGCATGCGGGTGCACGATGCGGCGCCGTCGACATGCCTGTGTCATCCGTTCAGCGGCCGATGCGCTCGGTTGCTGACCGCCATGCCCGGACAGGCGGGTCACGGGTCCGGGCGAACGTCACTCACCGCCATCGCCTCCCCCCTCGATCAATCGCTTCACATCCTCCAGCGAGTCCGCATCCTCGATCCCGAGATCCTCGCGCCAGCGCGCGATGCGCGGAAAGCGCACCGCGATGCCCGACTTGTGCCGCGTCGATCGATTGATGCCCTCGAACGCCAGCTCGAACACCTGTTGAAGCTTCACCGAGCGCACCGGCCCGAAGCGCTCGATGGTGTGGCGCCGGATCCACTTGTCCAGCCGCTCGATCTCCTGGTTGGTCAGGCCCGAATAGGCCTTGGCGAACGGCACCAGCGTGTCGCCGTCCCACACCCCGAAGGTGTAGTCGGTGAACAGGTTGGAGCGGCGTCCGTGGCCGGCCTGGGCGTACAGCATCACCGCATCGACGGTGTGCGGCTCGATCTTCCACTTCCACCACAGCCCGCGCTGGCGACCGGTGCCGTACGGCGAGTCCTGACGCTTGAGCATGAACCCCTCGACCAGGCGCTCGCGGCTCTCGGTGCGCAGGGTGGCCAGCGCCCGCCAGTCATCGGCGAGGACGCGTTCGGACAGGCGCAGGCGCTCGTCGCCCGATGTCGCATCGTCCTTGCGGGCCAGCAGCGATTCCAGCCGTTCGCGCCGTTCGCGCATCGGACGCTGACGGATGTCCTCGCCGGCGTGCTCGATCAGGTCATAGGCCAGGAACAGGCAGGGCACCTCGCCCAGCAGCTTCTTGCCGACGGTCTTTCGGCCGATGCGTCGCTGCAGCTCGGCGAACGGCAGGATGCCGGTCTCGTTCTTCCAGGGCAGGATCTCGCCATCCAGCACGCAACCGTCCGGCAACCGCTCGGCCGCGTCGACGATCTCGGGAAAGCGCGTGCCGATCAGCTCCTCGCCGCGCGACCACAGGAAGCTCTGGCCCTGGCGGCGCACCAGCTGGGCGCGGATGCCGTCCCATTTCCATTCCACCTGCCAGTCGGCGGGATCGCCCAGCGCGCCGGCGACCTGGTCCGCATCCTCGGCAGTGTCCAGGCCCGGCGCATCCTCCAACGGGGCAGCCAGGCAGAACGGGTAGGGGCGCGACAGCGCAGCCTCGCCATCGTCTTCGGCGATCAGCGCCCGATAGAAGTCGGGTGTGGCCTCCCATTCACCCATCAGCCGGTGCAGGATCGCCGGGCGCGGCAGGTCGGCTGTCTGGGCGATGGCGCGTCCGAGCAGGGTCTGCGAAACGCCGACGCGCAGCGAGCCGGTCAGCAGCTTGGTGACGATGTAGCACTGTTCGTAGGACTGGCCGGCCCACCAGCCGGTGACGATCGCGCGCTGCGCCTCGGCATCCCGGCCGCGCAGTGGCAGCAGCCGCGTCTCGACCCACTCGGCCAACGTCAGCTGCTCGGTGCTGTCGCCGGCCCGGGTCAGCAGCAGCGCGATGGTCTCGGCCAGGTCGCCCACGCTGGCGTAGGTGTCCTCGACCAGCCAGTCCGGCAGTTCGGACAGCTCGGTCAGCCACTGGCGCAGCAGGCTCGAACCCACCAGCCGCTTGATGCGCCGGCCGGACAGGAAGTACACCGCCCAGGCCGCATCGCGCGGATCGGCATCGCGGAAGTAGTCGACCATGGCCGCCACCTTGGCGTTGGTCGAGGTGGTCTGGTCGATCGTCTGGTACAGGCGGCTGAAGGCTTGCACGGGTCAGGCTTGTCCTTCGTCGGCTGGCGTATCACCGGCCCGCTTGCCTTCAGCCTGCTTCCCTCCTGCTTGATCCTGGTCGGTTTCCCGGTCGGCCGCATCGTCCCCGGCATCGTCCACGCTGAACGGCGTGCTCAGTTCCGCCGCGTCCAGCCCGCGTTCGCGCAGCAGGCGCACCAGCGAGGCGGACTGCCCGTGCGTGGTCAGGATGCGGGTGGCACCGGTCTCTTCGATGGTGCGGAGCAGCCCCGGCCAGTCGGCATGGTCGGACAGGACGAAGCCGCGATCGTAGCCGCGCCGGCGTCGGTTGCCACGCACCCGCATCCACCCCGAGCAGAAGCCGGTGGAGGCGTTGGCGAAGCGGCGCATCCAGGTCGAGCCGCTGGCACCTGGCGGGGCGATGATCAGCTTGCCGCGATAGTCCACGCTCTTGTCGCGCAGGTCGATCTTCAGCGTGGGCAGCATGTGCACGCCGGCCTCGCGGTACAGCTCGGTCAGCGGGTGGACCGCGCCGTGCAGGTAGACCGCCTCGTCGGTAAAGCGGGTCAGTTCGGCCAGCACCCGCTGCGCCTTGCCCAGGGAATAGCCGAACAGCACCGCCGGTCGCTCGCTCTGCTTCATCAGCTGCCACCAGTCGAAGATCTCGCGTGCCACCACCTCCCCCGGCTGCCAGCGGTACACCGGCAAGGCGAACGTCGCCTCGGTGATGAAGGTGTCGCAGGTCACCAGCTCGAACGCCTCGCAACTGGGATCGGGGTCACGCTTGAAGTCGCCGGTGAACACCCAGACCTCGCCGGCGTTCTGCCCGGCGGTGCGCTCCACGCGGATCTGCGACGACCCGAGCACGTGGCCTGCCGGATGGAACGAGACGCGCGTGTCGCCGAACACCAACGGCTCGCCCCAGTCCACGCCGCGCAGTTCCAGGTTCTCGCCCAGGCGCTTTCGCAGCAGCGGGATCGAGGCGTGCGAGGCGTAGGTCACCTTCGCCACCGGCCGGGCATGATCGGCGTGGGCATGGGTGACCAGGGAGGTCTCGACCGGCTTCCAGGGGTCGATCGTGAAGCCGCCGGCAGCGCACAGCAGTCCCCGGTCGGTGGCTTCTATCAGCGGAGCGGGTCGGGCCATGTCTTGAGTACCGTTGCAGCCGGACGGGTCACGAGGATAGGCGGTGAACCGGCCGGCAGGGGACGGAGGCCGGTCGGACACGGCATCGGCTCAGGCGCTATCGGCAGCCTCCACCACGAAGGTCGCGCCATCGACGGCGACGACCCTCACCGTGCCACCCACCGGCAGCGATGGGCCGCTGACCCGCCAGCGCGAGTCGCCCACGCGCACGGTGCCATGGCCGTTCTCGATCGCTTCGGTCAGCGTAAAAGTGCGCCCCACGTACTGGTCCGAGCGCCGATTCAGCAGCGGGGCGTCGGTGTCGTCGCGCAACCGGCTCACCAGCGGCCGACCGACCAGCAGCGTGGCCAGCGTCAGCGTGCCGAACACGGTGCACTGCACCGGCCAGGACAGCGGCGGGGCGATCAGCACGGCCAGCGCGGTCAGCGCGGCGGAGGCGGCGACCCACACGAACCAGTCGGTCGGCACCGCAAGTTCGAGCACCAGCAGCAGCAGGGCGAGCAGCAGCCAGTGCCACCACACCAGGCCGGTGAGCAGCAGGATCATGCGTCGCCATCCAGGCTGATCGGCCCGCCGGCGCTCGGCGGTGCCGATCGCGCCTCGCTGGCCGAGCGGGCCAGTTCGGCGATGCCGCCGATCGCACCGATCAGGCTGCTGGCCTCCAGCGGCATGAACAGCGTCTTCTGGTTCGGCGAGGTGGCGATGTCCTTCAGTGCCTCGGTGTATTTCGTGGCGACGAAGTAGTTGATCGCCTGGATGTCGCCGGCGGCGATCGCCTCGGACACCATGCGCGTGGCGTTCGCCTCGGCCTCGGCCAGGCGTTCGCGCGCCTCCGCATCGCGGAAGGCGGCATCACGCCGCCCCTCGGCCTCCAGCACCAGCGACTGCTTCTCGCCCTCGGCGCGCAGGATCTCGGACTGGCGCAGGCCTTCGGATTCCAGGATGGCGGCCCGCTTGTCGCGCTCGGCCTTCATCTGCCGGCCCATCGATTCGACCAGGTCCAGCGGCGGGGCGATGTCCTTGATCTCGATGCGGGTCACCTTGGTGCCCCACGGCGTGGTCGCATCGTCCACCACCCCCAGCAGCATGGCGTTGATCTTCTCGCGCTGCGACAGCAGCTCGTCCAGGTCCATCGAGCCCATCACGGTGCGGATGTTGGTCATGACCAGGTTCAGGATCGCGTTCTCCAGCCCGGTCACCTCGTAGGCGGCGCGGGCCGCGTCGGTGATCTGGTAGAACACCACGCCGTCCACCGTGACCATGGCGTTGTCGCGGGTGATGATCTCCTGGCTTTCCACATCCTTGACCTGCTCCATCATGTTGATGCGCATGCCGATGCGGTCCAGGAACGGCACCAGGAACGACAGGCCCGGGCGCAGCGTGCGGGTGTAGCGCCCGAAGCGCTCGATGGTGAATTCGGAGCCCTGCGGCACGATGGTGACCGCGCTCTTGACGGTCCAGATCGCCAGCAGCAGGAAGACGATCGAGACGATGCCGGAGGGGCTCAGGAAAGCGAGCAGATTGTCCATGGACGGGGTCCGGGTTGTGTCGCTGGTGGTCGACGGGCGATCGGTGCGCGAGTGTACGGGGTGGAAGAGGCCGGGGTGGAGCAGACGGTCAGGCACGCTCGAGCGCAGGCCAGTTCCATGCCGTCAATGCGTCCATAGGTCGGCGATCGGCACGGCCAGCAGGTGCCCCCCCGCGATCGGTAGCCGATCCGAACCGGCGTACAGCACGATGCCCTGCTGGAAGTCGTTGCCGCACTGGCTGGCCAGCCTCTCGAGTCCCGCACCGTCCTTCGCACCCACCCTGGAGGCCGATTTCACCTCGATGCCCCAGGTCTTCCGGCCACGGGTGATGACCAGGTCCACCTCCACCTTGTCCTTGTCGCGGTAGTGCCAGAAACGTAGGTCCGGATCGGTCCAGGCAGCCTGGGCGACGAGCTGCTGCACGACGAAGGATTCGAGCAGATGACCGAACCGCTCGCGCCGTTCGGACAGCTCCTCGATCGCGATGTCGGCCAGCGCCGACGCCAGACCCGAGTCGCAGAAATGCAGCTTGGGTGCCTTGATCAGGCGCTTCGCGGCGTTACGGTGCCAGGCGGGCAGACGTCTGACCAGGAACAGCCGTTCGAGTACGCTCAGGTACTGTTCGACCGTCGTCCTGTGCAGCCCGAGCGCCGTGGCGAGTCCATTGGTATTCAGCAGCTCGCCGGTGCGCAATGCGACAAGCTCCAGCAGTCGGGCAAGCGCCGCCGAATCGCGGATGCGAGCGATATCCTCGACATCCTGTTCGAGCAGTCCGCGAACGTACTGCCGATACCATTGGCGTGCGCGCGGCGCCGTTCTCGTCAATGGCTCCGGGTAGCCTCCCTGGATCATTCGCTCCGCCCATCCGGTTGCCGCCTTGTCGCCACGAATGTCGGGACCGATGCGGCCGCTCAGCAGCTCGGCGAGAAAGCGCCCGGGCCGCCCGATCTTCTCGCTCTCGGTCAGTGGCTGCAGGTGAGCGATCTCCATCCGGCCGGCCAGCGATTCGCTGACCTTCGGCAGCAGCAACAGGTTGGCCGACCCGGTCAGCAGGAACCGACCGGCGCGTCGGTCCTCGTCGACCGACCGCTTGATGGCGGACAGGAGCTCGGGTGCGCGCTGCACTTCGTCTATCGTCACGATGGGTGGCAAGCCATCGACGAAGCTGTCCGGGTCCTCTACGGCCGCCTGACGCAGTTGCCCGTTATCGAGGCTGATCAATGGCCGCTCCGGGGCGAGCCGTCGAGCCAGCGTCGTCTTTCCGCATTGCCGCGACCCCAGCAGGATGACCACCGGCGTATCCCGCAGCGCCTCGGTGACGACCGGTGCCAGGGTTCGTTCGAAGAAGGTTTCGTCAGCGTCCAATTGTCGGTCGGAGTGGCGTCCAATTGTCGGTCAGCATAGCGTCCAATTGTCGGTTTGAACAGCGGCCATCCGTTGGTCGCTCACCTCCATCGATGACGGCATGCCAGCGCGGGTGCCATGGCCGAGGCGGGTGTCGGCGCCTTTCGTGCCAGACTGGCAGTCCGGTTCGGACGGGTTTTCAGGAGAAGGGCATGCCGGCGAAACGGGATCGTCGGGTCGCTGCGGGCGATCCGTGAACGAGGTGACGGCCACGCAACAGCACAACAAGGCGATCGGGGCGATCGAGGCGATCTACCGCGAGCAGTCGCGTCGCATCCTGGCCACGCTGATCCGCCTGCTGGGCGATTTCGAGCTGGCCGAGGAGGCGATGCAGGAGGCCTTCGCGATCGCGCTGGACCGCTGGCCGCACGACGGTACGCCCGACAACCCGCGTGCCTGGCTCGTGTCCACGGCCCGTTTCAAGGCCATCGATCGGTTACGCCGTCGGGCACGGTTCGAGGTGTCGGTCCCGGATGTGGAGACCGTGCGGACATCGAACGCGCCGGTGCAGGGTCCGCCGACCTGTGATGCGCTCGAGGACGATCTGCTGCGGCTGGTGTTCACGTGCTGTCATCCTGCGCTATCGCCCGAGGCCCGCATCGCGTTGACGCTTCGGGAGGTCTGCGGCCTGAGCACCGAAGCGATCGCGCAGGCGTTTCTCGTGACGCCCGGCACCATCGCGCAGCGCATAGTGCGCGCGAAGGCCAAGATTCGCCTGGCCGGCATTCCCTACGAGGTGCCCGGTCGCGCCGATCTGCCCGAACGTCTGGCAAGCGTTGCGCGCGTGGTCTATCTGGTGTTCAACGAGGGGTATCTCGCCTCGTCGGGCAAGACGTCGACACGGGTCGACCTGTCCGGCGAGGCGATCCGCCTGGCGCGTCTGCTGGTGGAGCTTCTCGACGAACCCGAGAACAACGGGCTGCTCGGATTGCTGCTGCTGCACGAGTCGCGGCGTGCGGCGCGCATCTCGGCGCAGGGCGACGTCGTGCCGCTGGAGGAGCAGGATCGCACGCGGTGGGATCGGGGACTGATCGCGCAGGGCGAGGCACTGGTCGTACGGTCACTGTCGGCAGGTTTTCCCGGCCCCTACGCACTGCAGGCCGCGATCGCCGCCGTGCACGCCGGTGCCGCGGACGCCTGCGCCACCGACTGGCACGAGATCGTCGGGCTGTACGACGTGCTGCTGAGGATCGAACCCACGCCGATCGTCGCACTGAACCGCGCCGCGGCGATCGCGATGCGCGACGGGCCGGCCGCCGGCATCGAGCTGATCGACGAACTGTTCGCCGCCGGATCGCTGGCGCACTATCGCTTCGCGCACGCGGCACGGGCCGACCTGTGCCGTCGGCTCGATCGTCGCGACGAGGCGCGATCCGGTTACCTGCGCGCGCTTCGGCTTACCGAGGCGCTGCCCGAGCGGCGGCTGCTGCAACGCCGGCTCGATGCACTCGAACCCGATTATCTTTCCAATTTGCAATGAAAGAGTGGTCGAACGGGCGGCATCCGGTTCGATCACTCGATGAGGCGGCATTCCTGCTTGTCCTCGGGACGACCCCGGAGAGATTGCCATGACCGATACCCATCGCCCCGATGCTCACGAGCGCGACGCGCACGGCACCTTCGTCTGGTACGAGCTGCTGTCCAGCGATCCGGACGCGGCGCAGCGCTTCTACGCCGACGTTCTCGGCTGGGCGTTCGAGGACAGCGGCCACGCCGACATGGACTACCACTACTTCCGGGCGCCGGATGGTGACGGTATCGGAGGCCTGATGAGAAGGACCGACGGGATGCCGGGCGGATCGAGCTGGCTGGGCTACATCGCCGTCGACGATGTCGATGCCGCCATCGAGCGCATCGAGGCGAACGGCGGCCAGGTGCACATGCCGGCGAAGGATGTGCCGCAGGTGGGGCGCATCGCGATGGTGGCCGACGGGCAGGGAGGAAGCTTCTACCTCATGCGCGGTGCCTCCTCGCAGCTCAGTCGATCGTTCGTCGGGCCCGAGCAGGCGACGCCGGGGCACGCCGTGTGGAACGAGCTGTCCAGTCCCGACACCGCCCGAGCGGTCGACTTCTATGCCGCGACCCTCGACTGGCGCCAGGAAGGATCGATGCCGCTCGGCGAACGCGGCGACTACCTGTTCATGCACGCAGGAGCGATCGGCGTCGGCGGTTTCATGGGCGGCACGCCGACCGATCCGCCGGATGGCTGGACGCACTACTTCCTGGTCGCCGATCTGGACGAGGCGATCGACCGGATAGCGGCCGGCGGAGGCAAGCTGGTGAACGGGCCGGACGAGATTCCCGGCGGTGATTTCTCGATCGGCGCGCTCGATCCGCAGGGTGCCCGGTTCGGTCTGGTCGGGCCGTCGGCCCGGACATCCTCGACTGCGTAGCGAACGGGAGAGGCGATGATGGACAGGATCAGCACCCACCTGTGGTTCGACGATCAGGCCGAACAGGCGGCCGGATTCTACTGCGAGCTGTTTCCCGACAGCCGCATCGATGACGTCATGCGCTCGCCCTCGGCCGCTTCATCGGACGGGCCGGACGATCGCCGGGGGAACGTGCTCCAGGTCGAGTTCACGCTCGCCGGCCGAGGTTTCCTGGCGCTGAACGGCGGACCCGGCGTGCCGTTCACCGAGGCGATCTCGCTGTCGATCGACTGCGAGGACCAGGCCGAGGTCGATCGGTACTGGGCCGCGCTGTCGGCGCATCCCGAGAACGAGCGGTGCGGTTGGCTGAAGGACCGGTTCGGCCTGTCCTGGCAGGTGATTCCGCGGGCGCTGCCGGCCTTGCTGGGCGATCCGGACCGGGCGCGGGCCAGGCGGGCGATGGCGGCGATGATGGGCATGAAGAAGATCGACGTCGCGGCCCTGGAAGCGGCCGCCGATGACGAGCCGGCCGGTTCGTGAAGTACCTTTGCCTGGTCTACGGCGACGAGTCCTCGCTGCACGACCTGCCGGACAGCCCCGCGGATGCCGAGTGCCATGCCTACGATGTGTCCGTCGCCGAAAGCGGGTGCCGGCTGGCGGCCGAGGCGTTGCAGCCGACCCATGCCGCCACCACCGTGCGCCTGCGAGGAGGAGAGGTGCAGATGACCGATGGACCCTTCATGGAGACCAAGGAGCAACTGATGGGGTTCTACCTGATCGATGCGCGCGATCTGAACGAGGCGCTGCGCATCGCGGCCGGCATTCCGGCAGCGCGGGTCGGCAGCGTCGAGGTACGACCGGTGCGCGAGCTGAAGGTGGACCGATGAAGCTTGTGGTCACCGCCTTCGTCACGCTAGACGGCGTCATGCGGGCACCCGGCGGCAGCGATGAGGATCGCAGCGGCGGTTTCGCGCACGGGGGATGGCTGGTTCCGTTCTTCGATGCCGATCTCGGACGGTTCATGGAGGCGACGTTCTCGCAGGCCGACGCCATCCTGCTCGGGCGCGGCACGTACGATCTGATGCAGCCCTACTGGTCAACGGTCACCGATGCGGACAACGGGGTCGGCGTGGCGCTCAACACGCTGCCCAAGCACGTCGTGACGCACCGTCCGGCGCCGTGATCGCCGTCCACGAACCGGACGGCGAGCCGGGGGCGGACGGCTCCTTCAGCGTCGAGGACGGCCGGGAGGTGGTCCGGTGACGTTCGCGCGGGCCAGCAGCGCCTGCAGCGTGCGCTCGAACACGTCCAGGGCCTGCGGGTCGGACAGCCGGTGATCCGCTCCGTGCAGCAGCACCAGTTCATCGTGGCGTGATCCGAGCGCTGCGAACAGCTCGAGCGACAGCGCGGGCGGAACGTCCGTGTCGGCCGTGCCGTGCAGCACGCTCAGCGGACAGCCGAGCGGCGCCGGTGCCAGAGCGTTCACGGGTGACAGGATCGACAACCGGCGTCCGCTGTCGAGCAGCACCGGCGGCAGCGGCCACGGATTCTCGTCCCATTCGCTGTGGCGAAAGGCCAGCCGCCCGGCGCCCAGGGCGTCACGCTGCGCCGCGCTCAACGCCGGACGCATCAGCCGCTCGGTGAAATCCGGTGCCGCGGCCAGCGTCAGCACGCCGGCCACGCGATCCGGGCGCGCCCTGGCGGCCAGCAGCGCCAACCAGGCACCCATCGACGAGCCGATCAGCAGCTGCGCTCCGGACACGCCGTCCAGCACGCTCAGCGTATCGTTCAGCCAGTGCTCGATGCCGAGCGCCGCCGCATTGCCTGGCGAGGCGCCGTGTCCGCGGTAGTCGAACCGGTGGCAATCCAGCCGATGACGCTGCGCGAACGCGCGGCAACGCAGCGCCTTGGTGCCCTGCATGGAGGAATGGAAGCCGCCGCAGAAGAGCAGGCCTGCCACCGGACCGGCTACCGCATCGGCAACGCGATCACTGACCACCGCCAGCTCGCCGGGGCGCGGCTGCAGGGCAGCGACCGGCGGCGCCTCGGGTGCCCGCAGGGCTTCGTTCACGGGGTCCACCGATCCATCGTCCATGCCATGAGTACAACATGTCGGAGTGCCCGGTGCCGCTGGCTATAATCGACCCATGCCCTTGATGTCTGATCTCTCGCCCGATGCAGCGGCCTTTTCACGGTCCGGCCCGAGCGCCGATGTCGAGGCATCGCCATGAGCGGGTCGGTCATGACAGGCATTCGCGCCGTCTCGTTCGACCTGGACGACACGTTCTGGGATTGCGCACCGGCCATCGAGCGGGCCGAGGCGGTGTTGCAGGACTGGCTGGCCGAGCATGCGCCCGAGGTGCTGGAGCGTCACAGCAACGGTGCGAGCGTCACGCACCGCGCGCGCTTGCTGGAAGGCAATCCGCAACTGGCAGGCGATGTCAGCGAGATCCGCAAGCGCACGCTGGCGGCACTGTTCCGCGAGGCGGGCCATGCGCACGCGCTGAGCGAGGACGCCTATCGCACGTTCTACCGGGCGCGCAGCGAGGTGGTGCTGTACGAGGGCGTGGACGAACTGCTGGTCGAGCTGGCTCCTCGCTACCGGGTGGCGGCCATCACCAACGGCAATGCCGACCTGCACCAGATCGGCATCGCCGACCGGTTCGAGCTGATCTGCGTGGCCACGCTCGACAGCCCGGCCAAGCCGGATCCGTACATGTTCGATCGTGCGCTGGCGCATTTCGGCATCGAGCCCGGGGAACTGCTGCACGTGGGGGACAGCGCGCTCACCGATGTCGGTGGCGCGCAGGCGGCCGGCTGCCGTGCCTGCTGGTTCAATCAGAGCGGTGCTCCGTGGACCGGTCCGGGCCCCGCGCCGGATGTCCAGGTGAAATCGATCGCCGGCCTGCGCGCGCTGCTGCTCGACCCGGCGACTGTATGATCCGGGGTTCCAGCCCGTTCGCACAGGAATCGCCATGAACCGCACCTTCTACGTCAACGGGGACTTCGTGCCCGAGGCCGACGCGAAGATCTCGGTGCTCGATCGCGGGTTCCTGTTCGCGGACGGGGTCTACGAGGTGTCCACGGTGCTGGACGGCAAGCTGATCGACAACCGTGCGCACCTGGCCCGGCTGTCCCGATCCCTCGGCGAGCTGTCGATGGCGCCCCCGGCATCCGACGAGCAGATCATCGACGCGCAGCACAGGCTGGTCCAGATGAACGGTGTGCAGGAAGGATTGCTGTACCTGCAGGTGTCGCGCGGTGTGGACGATCGCGACTTCGCGTTTCCGAAGGCGCCGAAGTCCTCGCTGGTGATGTTCACCCAGAACAAGGCGCTGCTGGACTCGCCGCTGGCCCAGCGCGGTGCGCGCGTTATCTCGGTCGACGATCAGCGCTGGGGACGTCGCGACATCAAGACCGTGCAGCTGCTCGCCCAGAGCCTGGCCAAGCAGGCGGCCGTGGACGCCGGTGTCGACGATGCCTGGATGATCGAGGATGGCTACGTGACCGAGGGCAGTTCCAACAATGCCTACATTGTCACCGCCGATCGCACCATCCACACCCGTCAGCTCGGTACCGAGATCCTGTCCGGCATCACGCGTGCCGCGGTGTTGCGCTTCGCCCGCGAGGAGGGGTACACCGTGGTGGAGAAGGCCTTCACGCTGGACGAGGCCAAGGCGGCCTCCGAGGCTTTCGTGACGAGCGCCTCCTCGTTCGTGATGCCCGTGGTCGAGATCGACGGAACGACGCTGGGCGACGGCGTACCGGGTCCGGTGGCGATGCGACTGCGCGAGATCTACATCGCCACCGCTCGCGAACGTCAGGATCTGTGACGTGACAGCGGTTCGTGCGCTGTCCGAAGCATGCTCGTCGTTCTATTACCTGACGGAATAGGCGGTCCGCAGGAATCGATCGGATATCATTCGGCGTTCACCAGTGCGCCGCTGCTCCCGAGCCGTGCGCACGCAATGCTGACCCGCCCATGACGGACCCCGATCACGACAGTGCCGATGTGGAGTCGATGTTCGACTTCCTCGACGGCCGGAAACCGCAGCGCCCTTACGGGCGCGCGTCCGCCGGTGTTCGGCAAGGTTCGGACCCGGCATCCGATGCGGCCTTGCCGGTCATCCGTCGGCCGGTGCCGGTGAGCAAGACCGGTGCGCTTCGGGCACCGGCCGACGGCGAACCGCTCGCGCTGGTGCCGCCGTACGAGACCAACGGGCAACGTGTCGACCGTCAGGGCCGATCTCGTTCCAACGCCGAGGCACCTCCGGCCGGGCCCGCGGACGGGCGAACGAACGCGCCGCCGCGTGAACGTGCGCGCGAACCTGCCCGAGAACCCGCGCCAGCTCCGACCGGCCGGGCACGAGATGCCGCAAGCAACGTGACACCGTTCCAGCGTCGTTCGCCTGCCGAGTCGGGACGGACCAGCGCGCCCGGACGAGCCGGTGCAACCGGAGCACCGCCGCGCTCTGGTCCCGCCGGTGACGAACCCGTTCGGCCTGCGCGAGGCTCTCGTGCCGGCACCGACCGCAAGATGCGCAAGCGTGCGCCCGCGCGTACCGACCGGCCGGAACGTCCTGACGGGAATACGCGCGCCAAGCGTGACACGCGCGGGGGTCAGGGCGCACGCTCGAACGCGAATTCGAGGCGATTCGTCGAACTGGACGACGATTTCACTGTCCTGGACGACGTGCTCTCGCGAGACGACGCGCCGGACTGGCAAGAGGACATGGCTCGCCCGGCCGTGGACCACCGGCCGCCGTTCGAGGAAGGGGAGCACGAGCGGCCCGGTCGCCTTTGGCGGCGCATGGGCGCGGGCGTGGCGGTCCTGCTGCTGCTGGTCGGGGTCGGCCTGGGCGCCAGGCAATGGCTTCCCTTGCCCGAACCGATGCGTGACCTGCTCGGTTCATCGTCGCCGGACAGCGACGCCCCGGTCGCACCGATGGCGCAAGTCCAGCCCGCTCCCACGACCCAGGCGGCCGGACCTTCGTTCGCCGAACGCTTCCGTGAACGCCTGACCGCCATAGAAGCGATGCTGGCCGACGGACAGGTCGCCGAGGCCGCCAGCGCCGTGGAAAACCTCGATCGGGCGATCTACGGCTACGGCGCGATCGAATTCGGGGCGATAGAGGACCGCATCCAGGCATGGCGTGACACCGGTACGCTGCCGGCCGCCGAGAACCCGGTACCGGACACGGCTGAAGCGCTGTCGGATGCCGAAACGGACGGTGCGGGCGCCGTGTCCTCCGGCGAGGCTGCAGGTGCGGCCGACGCGGAGCAGGAACGTGCCGCGCGGGAGCGCCTGGCCTTGGCGGAGCGTGAGCGTGTGGAGGCCGCGCAGGCCGCCGAGGACGCGCGTGTGGCCGAAGCCGAGCGCGCTGCCGAAGCGGAACGTGTTGCCGCTGCCGAACGTGCTGCCGAAGCGGAACGTGTTGCCGCTGCCGAGCGCGCTGCCGAAGCGGAACGTGTTGCCGCTGCTGAGCGCGCTGCCGAAGCGGAACGTGTCGCCGAGACCGAACGTGCCGCACAGGCCGAACGGCTGGCCGAAGCTGATCGCGCCGCGCAAGAGGCCGAGCGCATCGCCGAGGTCGAACGCGCCGAAGAGGCGGAGCGGATCGCCGAGGCGCAACGTGCCGCGGAAGCTGCGCGTTCGGCCGAGGCGGAGCGCGTTGCCGACGCCGAGCGGCAGGCGGCTTCCAGCCAGGCCGAGGACGACGCGGCAGCGCTTTCAAGACAGCGAGCCATCGACGCGCGTGCCGCGACCGATCGACGGATCGCCGAGAATCGCGCGGCGGCCCAGCGTCAGGCACTCGCCGATCAAGCGGCACAGGATCGATCGGCGGCGCAGGAGCGTGTGTCGCGGGAGCGGGCGGCGGCCGAGCGAGCGGCCGCGGCCCGCGCGGAAGCCGCGGCCGAACAACTGGCGCGGGTCGATCTGGAAGAGCCCGTCGCGCGGCCATCGACCATCGACGATGCGGATGTGCAGACCGTCTACCGGCGCTTCTCGGCGCTGGAGTCGGCGATCGAGGCGGGAGACATCAACGGTGTCACCCGGCTGACCCAGCCATCGGGCCGACGCATCCAGCAGTTTCTGCAGCTGTTCGAGAACAGTCGCAGCATTGATGCGCGGATCACCGGTATTGCCACGAGCCGGCTCTCCGGTTCGATCACCGGTACGCTGCGCATCCGGTCCGTCATGCGTAGTGACGGCACGCGTATCGAGCCGGGAGCAGATCTGGCTTCCATTAAACTGACCAGCCGACGGGCTGATGCCGATTGGTCGAAGATCGAATGGTGAACGCATTGACGCGAACGAACCCAACGCGGGTGTCAGCGGTGCCCGGGGCAGCTGCACCGTACCGACGTCGGGGTTGGCGCCGGGGTTGGCGCCGGATGGTCAGCTTGCTGATCGCATGCAGTCATCTGGTCTTCGCGACGCTTGCCGGCCTGCCCTGCGTGGCGCATGCCCAGGCATCCGACGGCGAGCCACCATCGATCACCTTCGAACGCATCGAGGAGGGCACGCGCGGCGAGACGCAAGTCTTCTCCGCGACCGTGGCGGATGAGTTCGCGGTCGAGTCGGTGACGTTGCACTACCGTCTCGGGAATGACGTCGCCTACGACCCGGTGCCGATGATGCCCCTGTCCGGGACCGATATCTACACCGTCTCGGTGGAGACGACCGGTACGGATGCGGACGTCCTGCAGTACTACATAGAGGCTCGGGACGAGGCCGGGAATCGCAGTATCCAGGGTTTCGCGTTCGATCCGATCGAGCGACGGCTGGTCGCCTCGCGCGGCGGTCAGGTGCCTGTTGCCGTTCCGCCGCGCACCGACGGCATCTCCACCGGCCGCAAGGTGCTGTACGGGGTGCTCGGTGTGCTTGCCGTCGGTGCCCTGGTGGCGGCCGCCGGTGGTGACAGTGGAGGGGGCAGCGATACGCCGCTGTCCGACGATCCGGGCAACGCCCCGCTGGACATCATCGTGGACCCCTTGCCATGAGCCCGTTCAATGTGAAGGGCCTTCGCGGCCAGCGACTCCTGACCGGTACCTTGCTGGTATCCGCGGTCATCGTGGCGGGGTGCACGGAAGGCGACAGCGGCTCGGTGACGGCCGTCGACGACCACGGTGGTGCCGTGGTGTCGATGGTGCCGCCGACGCCGATCCTGGCGGTGCGGGCGATCGATCGGAACGCGTTGCAGTTGCGGGTGACGGTCGACGGTCAGCAGACTCAGGCCACGCCGCAGGACGACGGCACCTGGCGAGTGACGGTCCAGATTCCCCGCGGTCGTGAAGTCCCCGTGGAAATCCTGTGGCTGGAATCGTTCGGCGGGCAGCTTCTTGGCCTTGCCTCGGCGGAGAAGGTCGGACGAATCGGCCTGGACGCGGACATCGAGCGCGGACAGCTGGTGTTTCGTTCCAGCGATTTTGAAACAGGTGCTGCGGCCTTCGATGCCGATCAGGATCTCATTTCCAATTTGAAGGAGCGCACCGACGGAACCAATCCCCTGGATCGTTCGGATCCGGGCGAACCGGTCACCACCGTGGTGGTACCGTTGGAAGTTCGGTTGCCGTCCGTGCTGTCGAACGTGGAAGAGCTCGATATCGATGCCAGCGTCGATCGTCAGGGTATCGATCTGGTGAACGATGACGGGGTCTACCGTGGCAACGCGGTCGTTTCCCGGGACAGCTCGGTCTTCACCGAGATCGACGTGTTCCTCGCGGGCTCTCGGCTGATCCTCGCCGAGTTCCAGCGCAGTGACGATTCGGGAGAGGGCAACACCATCGTGGTCACGGCCGGCGACTTCGTCGTCGACGAACTGGATCGGGACGGAGACGGGCTCTCCAACGCTTTGGAAGTGGCCGACGGTTCGGACCCATTCGTCAGCGATCTCGATCCCTGCGACGTCAGTCAGTTTGCACTGGGCTGCACCACGGACACCGATCAGGACGGGCGACCGGACAGTCAGGAAGGCGAGGCGGCTGATGGCGACGGTGACGGGATTCCGGATTTCGAAGAGTCGCGGCTAAACGATCGCGATGACGATGGTTTCAGTGACGAGGCGGATCGTGACAACGATGATCCGTGCGTACCGAGCCGTAGCAACGACGCCTGCGAGGCCGTCGAGGAGCCGCCGACCGAGGAGCCGCCCACCGAGGAGCCGCCGACCGAGGAGCCGCCCACCGAGGAGCCGCCCACCGAGGAGCCG
>ENA-ORXU01001603-ORXU01001603.1-marine-metagenome-genome-assembly--contig:-NODE-1603-length-17787-cov-3.130491_pt1 | contig 17787 bp, 10 predicted proteins | sample MGYA00237869_ERZ511484 | MGnify/ENA metagenome assembly ERZ511484
TATCAATACCAACTAAACGGTGACGACAATTGGAGAGATGCCAACACCAATCCTCAACCCGTAATAGCGACCACTAACGAACAAACCGTTGAAATTAGGGCCATTTACACAACTGCGACCAACGAAGGGTGTGAAAGTAGTGCCAAAATCTTGACCGATAAAATAGAAGCTATTGTACCTCCTCTGGAATTCAGCAACCTCAATCCTGGTATTACTTCTTCCGTTACGGCGTCTGACGGCGTCATCAGTATAAACTATGATGGGGGCACTCCGAATTATAGCTTTGAACTTTTAGAGTTAAACACTGTCAATTCTAGTTTTGAAACAGTATTAAACCCAATTATATTTGATAGCCCTATAAACAAGAGAGTTGAATTTCAAAATCTAGCCGTAGGCACTTACAGAATAACCATCGTTGATAGCAAAACTTGTTCCCTAACAAGTGACAATATTTCGGTAACTACCACGCCACCCCCTGTCTTAGGCATGCCAGAAATAACCCCCATAAGTTGCACAGACCCGACTAGCGGTGCAATTACCATAATCGTTTCTGGAGGTGTTACTCCCTATAATTACGAATGGACAATCAATAGTAACGTATCACCCGCACAAACAACAAGCGATTCGTCCATTTCATTAACTAATTTATCAGAGCCCGGCGAGTATATTCTAAAAGTAGCTTCGAACGGTTTCATCGATTTTAACGCAACATTAGGATACGCCACTGCCACAGTCAACCTCAATGAACCTGTCGAGGTGACCATCAATGATACGATAATAACGAATATCAGCTGCAATGGAGCACAGGATGGTAGCATTTTAGTAGCGGCTTCCGGGGCTACCAGTTATGAGTACAAGCTCGATGCTTTTGACAACTGGCAAGACCTTAACGAGAATAGGATTGCGATTACTGCCGGAGGTAATTATGATCTCTACCTTCGCAATAAAGATAACGGCTGTGAAGCGACACCCTTAATAGATGCAATACTTGTGGAAGAACCCGAAGAACTCATCGTTTCCGAAGTGCTTTCCGGCCACTTTGATGTTTCATCCAACGGTGGCAACAATGGTGCAATTGAAATAACAGTTGCAGGAGGCACTCCGGGTACTGCCCCCGATGAATATACTTTCGAATGGATCGGCACCGTAGACAATGGAAATTCTTTTACGGCCAGCATACAGAACCTCCAAAATCTGTCAGCCGGCACTTATCAGGTCACAGTAACCGATTCACAGGGTTGCACCATGTCTTTGTTACAACCTATTGAAATTACACAGCCCGGTCCCTTGGCCATTAACGACGTTCAAATTCAAACCGAGATTTCATGTAGCGCAGCAAACGATGGTGTTATCGTTGCCGATGTCACCGGAACTTCGCCCATTACTTATGAATGGACGCGCGACGGAGCACCTTACAGAACCCTTGTCGATGAGAATACGATTTCCGATCTGCCCCCCGGTGCGTATCAACTTTTTCTGAACGACGGTTCGCGACCCGATCCATTGGAAAGTGCAGTCTTTACTTTGATTGCCCCTACGGTGATTACGGCCGACGTTTCGAGTACAGATTCCTGTTCTGGAGTAGATGCAGGTTCGATTAGCATATCGAATGTAACAGGAGGCACACCCGGTACCGTTCAAGACTATACCTATAGTATTGATAACGGAACTACCTTCCAAAACAGCCCCCTTTTCGAGAACCTTGAAGCGGGCAATTATATTGTACGGGTTCACGATGGCAACGACTGTGATTTTATTCAGACCGATGTTTTGGTAACGCAGTTCCCTGCGATAATTTGGGATGCCATAAATACGGAAATCATTGGCGTAACTGCAGCGGGTCGAAGCGATGGGGCCATTTCTCCCGTTTTTTCAGGAGGAACACCTCCCTTCAATTATATTTGGATAGGGCCGGGCATTAATGGAACGACTACCAAAGATGTAAACGGTTTGGTAGAAGGCAACTATTCGATAACAGTAACAGATGCCAACGAATGTGATTTCATCCAAGCTTTTGAAATTACCGAACCGGGCGAACTTACTGCAGTCATCGATCAGAGTGTTTTCTTGGAGTGCAATGGCGATGATTTTGCCGAAATTACAGCTACGGTTCAGGGAGGGGTACAACCCTATACCCTTGAATGGTTCGAAACTATAAATGGAAATGATAATTTATTGCCTGAGGATACCGAAATCATTGGCAACCTCTCTTCAGGCACTTATTTTTTAAGGGTCACCGATACCAATGCCGTTACCATTGATTCCGCACCCGTTGAAATCATTGAACCAGATCTACTCGAAGCAATCCTCGAAGATACAATCGATGTCTTATGTAGCGGAGAAGCCACTGGGGCCATTTCCATAGTCGTATCAGGAGGAACCCCGCCGTACTCCTACGCATGGAACAATGGAGAAACAACGCAAAATCTAACGGGTATTGAAGCAGGAGAATACACTTTGGAAGTCATTGACGCTAATGGCTGTTTTGACGAAATCACTACGACCGTTAACGCCGCCCCTGATGCCCTACGGATAGCAGATGCTACTATAAGCAATGTGTCGGAATATTTGGCCAATAACGGTACTATTTCTTTGGATGTTATAGGAGGTGCCGTGCCATATACCATTAATTGGGTACGTTTGTCTGACAATAGCACAGCCGGAAACCAAGAAACCCTATTGGAACTGTCGGCAGGTTTCTATCGAGTTTTCATTTCCGATGCCAACGGATGTTCGGTAACCGAGACCTATGAAATCACCCAGCCCGATATTGTAGAAGAAACCATTGTACCCCCTAGCTGCAACGGAGAAACGAACGGAAGCATTTCCCTTTTGGTCAACAAAGGAAACGGTACGTTTACCTACGAATGGAGCACTGGGGCAACTACCAATACTATCAACGGACTTGCCGCGGGAAACTATACGGTAAGGATTACCGGCTTTAGTAACGGACCGATTACACGTACCTACACCATAGAAAATCCTGAACCCTTATCAGTGGATTTAGGAGAAAACAGAACTTTATGTATTGACCAAGAATTGGTATTGGATGCTACCGTTGAAAACGAATCAGCTATTTACACCTGGTCATCCGATAATGGATTTGCAAGCAATGACCCAAATGTTACACTCACTGAAACCGGAAATTATACCGTAACCGTGACGACACCGACAGGCTGTTCGGCAGAAGGCAGTATTTTTGTGGATATCAGTACTGAAGAAATCAATGCGGAATTTGCGATTTCTAGCCAAGTTTTCGTGAACGAGACTTTCGTAGCGGTAGACATCAGCTATCCCCTGCCGGATAGTTTGGAATGGATACTACCTGACGAGGCAATCGTACTCAAGAAAAATAGCGATGAAGTCGAACTGCGTTTTGATACTGCAGGAGAATATAATATAGAAATTATCACCGCACGTGGTAATTGTATTGCGCAAAAAACTAAAAAAATAATTGTAGTTGCACCCGATGGCGCCGTTACCAAAGCGGACACGGAAAACGGAAAAAAACTGATTGAAGACTTTATCGTTTACCCGAATCCGAGCAATGGCAAATTTACGGCCGAGGTCAACCTGACGGAAAGGGGCAACGTTAGCGTCAAAGTATTCAGTTTTGCCAATAATGCGATGATGGCCTCCACAACAGATCGTGGCGAACTTTCGTATAATATTCCTTTTGACCTTTCGGGTTTACCTGCAGGTGTCTATGCAGTTTTGTTGGAAACACCTTATGGCAATACCTTACGTAAAGTTATTCTGAAATAATTCTCGGACTGACTCCCTACAAACAAAAAAGCTCCGAAAATTATAAAATCATCGGAGCTTGTTTTTGACAAATCCAGCTTCTAATCCGCCAAAACAATCACTTTATTATCTTTCATCTCGACCGTTCCACTAGCGATGGGCAGAATAGTTTTTCCGTCGGCATCTTGCGAAAACTTCGAAGCATGGTCTTCATCGATAACGATGTTGCCATCAACCTTTACATTGCCTTCTTGAAGTAAAGAAACAACGGGCGCATGATTGTTCAACATCTGGAATTCCCCATCGACACCCGGTACAGTTACCGATGTGACTTCGCCTGAAAATAAGGTGGCCTCTGGTGATACGATTTCTAGGTACATAAATATAATTTCTTTATGTCATTTCCGCGAAGGCGGAAATCTGTTCAACCTACAGTTGGCAGCTAAATACTACACACTGCTACTGCATATTTTTTTACGCTTCCGCCAACATTTTCTCCCCGGCTTCCATCGCTTCCTCAATGGTTCCTTTCAAGTTGAAGGCAGATTCGGGCAGGTGATCTAATTCTCCGTCCATAATCATATTAAAGCCTTTGATGGTCTCCTTGATATCTACCAGAACTCCTGGGATACCGGTAAACTGCTCCGCTACGTGGAATGGTTGCGACAAGAAACGCTGTACACGCCTTGCACGGCCTACGGCCAATTTATCTTCTTCGGATAGTTCTTCCATACCGAGGATGGCGATAATATCCTGTAATTCTTTATAGCGCTGTAACAACTCTTTTACACGCTGTGCACAATTGTAGTGGTCTTTTCCCAAAATATCGGCCGTCAAGATTCGAGAAGTCGAATCCAACGGATCCACAGCCGGGTAGATACCCAACTCCGCAATTTTACGAGACAATACGGTAGTAGCATCCAAGTGGGCAAAAGTTGTTGCCGGTGCGGGGTCGGTAAGGTCATCCGCAGGTACGTAGACTGCTTGTACCGAAGTAATCGAACCTCTTTTGGTAGAAGTAATACGCTCTTGCATCGCGCCCATCTCCGTTGCCAAAGTAGGCTGATACCCCACCGCAGATGGCATACGACCTAAAAGCGCCGATACCTCGGAACCTGCCTGGGTAAAACGGAAAATGTTATCAACAAAGAAAAGTACATCTTTACCTTGCCCCTCACCCGCTCCATCACGGAAATACTCAGCAATGGTCAAACCGGAAAGTGCCACACGTGCACGTGCCCCGGGGGGTTCGTTCATCTGACCGAAAACAAAAGTCGCTTTCGATTCTTTCATGGCTTTCTTATCGACCTTTGTCAAATCCCATCCCCCATCTTCCATAGAGTGCAAGAAATCATCACCATATTTGATAATGCCCGATTCCAACATTTCACGCAGCAAATCGTTTCCTTCACGGGTACGTTCGCCTACACCCGCAAAAACCGAAAGTCCACCATGACCTTTTGCAATGTTGTTGATTAATTCCTGAATTAATACGGTCTTACCGACACCGGCGCCACCGAACAATCCAATCTTACCCCCTTTGGCATAGGGCTCGATCAAATCGATTACTTTAATACCTGTAAAAAGAACTTCCGTAGAAGTAGAAAGGTCTTCGAACTTAGGTGCTTCCCGGTGAATGGGAAGTCCATCTTTTCCTGCTTTTGGCAAGTCGCCCAAACCATCGATGGCATCGCCTATCACATTGAACAAACGCCCGTAAACATCATCCCCAATCGGCATTTGAATGGCATTACCTGTCGAAAGTACATCGGTTCCACGGCTTAGACCATCCGTTGAATCCATAGAAATCGTTCTCACGGTATTCTCACCAACATGCGATTGTACTTCAAGTACCAACTTTGAACCGTCTTTGTTTGCGATTTCCAACGAATCGTAGATTTTTGGTAGTTCATCCCCCGATTGAAATTCAACGTCGACGACCGGCCCGATAATCTGTGAAACTTTACCTGTAACTTTTGACATTACTTATTATGTTTAAAAATTCAATTGATTAACTGCAGAAAAACCGATATTTACCTTTGATTTTCCGGCTGCAAAGATATGCCTTTCAAGTTGAATTGAAAACTACTTTTGGTTCTTTTTTAAGCATTAAAAAAGGCACTGATATTCAGTGCCTTTCCCAATTAAAATCTATGTTCATCACTACTGTAGTGTAGGCGAGTAATTCGTCGGATAATTACCTAAGTTGTACAAAGACCCTGAGGCCTCGAAGTTCGAGCCATAGGTTGCATCGATAGCCTTTAAAAACTCATTGGCCATAACAGCATAGCCTCTGGCCGTTAGATGTACACCATCGAGTGAAAACGCCCCTCCAGTCACCAAATTGGCAGTGAGGGTATAGTCGCCATCGGTTAGGCCACCATCTGCAAGTTGATTCAAAAGTGCATTGGCATCGACGAAAGCAAGTCCTGCACCGGAAGCAGCGGACGAAAGGGTCGCATTAAACTCGTCAATAGAGGTCTGCACCGAATCTTGCTCTTGAGGCACCAAAACCCATTTGTCGGCCAAGGGCAAACTGACTCCCTCTACCGAGAACTGACCGGCAATTTCCTGAGGCAGCCCTTGGGCCATGAGGGCACCGACAGCCTCTGTATTAATGGTACCTATCACCGAACTACTTGGCAAAACAAAAAGATCGTTTTCGGTAGCCTGTCTTGTCTGTCCATAGGTAACTCCCAACAAATTTGCCACAATTGGAGCGGCCTCCGCAGGAAGGCCAAATTGCTGTACAAAAATAGGAAAGCCCGGATTGGCATTTAGGGCACCGGTAATTTGAGCGGACAGGTCCGTTAGGTTTTCGTCTTTAATCACTACCGCACTAGCTTCGGTATCGGAAAACACCACGATACGTTCGGTCGCACCCAAAACCGTATAAATTTGATTTAGAGCTCCAAAGATGGTATTCAAAGTCGGAATCTGAGGCCCAAAATCAGGGTTCGAAGGATCCAAAGGATTATAAGGTACGGTTGTAAAATGTGGAATAGAAGTCACACTAGGTATGTTCGCCATGACACCTTGAGCTCCGCCGGAAGTCAAAGTACCCACTAAAGTGCTGATTGCAAAATCAAAAGTAGGTTTATCAGTAATCGGATTTGTACCGTCGCCGCCGGAAGTAGCATAGCCCAAGACATCATTATTGCCCGCCCAAAGGGAAAAGAACGTTGGCGATTGTGCCATTGCCAGCTCCAAAACTCTTGCGTCAGGTGTTGCTCCGGTCATTCTAACAAAATATGGATTTGCCTGTGGCGGGTCTAATGATAAACCTGCAATATTTCCATATCCGGGTGCCAATAAATGAAAACTCTTTGCCCCCGGCACCCCCATATTGTTAAAGGGACCGGTGGGAGTATTCAGCACAATATCTGTCGTTGGCGAAACGGGGCCAACAACTTCCGAAAGGTTTACGGGGCCCGAACCACCAAATACCAATCTTGGGTTAACGCCCGGTATTGGCATTCCGCCAGCCAAGAGACCTCCGATATTATCATTTGTCAAGGGTTGGGTAAACGCTCCTCCACCTACCAACGAGAATTTACCCGCCAACAGGTTAGGCATTGAATTCTCTTGGGCTGCCTGAAAAAGTGCCCCATCGGTAAAACCTGCGGTTAAGGAATTACCTAAAGCCACGTAGGTAGAAAAGTCAGCAGAACCGGCCGTAGCTTCGGGTGAATCCATAACTACAACCTCTGGCGTCAAATCGACATCTTCCGGCTCATTACAAGCCATAAATACAAACACGAAGGATATGAGAAATATGTATTTTGAATTTTTCATCTTAAAATAGTTGATATGATTTTCACTTAGTTGTTGATTGTCCAAGACACATAGTACATGGACCCGATAAAACCGGTACCGAATGCAGTAAAATATTCGTCTCCCAGTAAATTGTTACCACCTATCTTAAAGGTTGATTTGATACTAGGAACCGAATAGTTGATTTGTGCATCCACAACATGGAATTCCGGTACGACACCTTGGCCAAACGTAGCTTCCCAAAAATAATCATCGCTAAAACGGTAATTCACGTTAAACCCAAAGTTCTTGAAGAGTTCTGCGTTGCCAAAAGAAGCTTTGAACTTATGTTCCGGCGTATTAAAATTTAACATTAAGTCTGGATCCGTAGCCCTGTCAAAATCCAATTTCGTATACGTATAGCTTCCCTCTAAATCAAAATCACCAAGCACTTTCATAGAAAGCCCTAGTGATGCACCATATGAATTAACATCCGCTGCCGAATTTGTATAAGTTCCGTATCTCTGGGAATCCCCATTGGCCAAAGCACTTACCGACAACGAATTATCACCTGCCTCACCATAATAAGGCGCAACCACTACCCTTTGGGAAATAAAATCCTTATAGCTGTTGTAATACGTACTGAAGTCTATGACCAACTTATTGATTTTACCTCTGTAGCCTATTTCAGCCGAGGTCACCTGTTCAGGTTTTACAATACTCGGATTGGCAACTTCAAGATCCGCAGGATTACCGGACTCTCTAAAATCATTAAAGGAACTTAACGAATACGAGTTCTCGTAGGCCGCCCTTCCCGTTTGCACTATAGTTTCTGGCTGACCCAACTCTAGTTGGCCTCGACCACTCACCGTGTAGGGCCTGGAATATCTATCTAAATTATCTGGGGCTGATCCGATTAAAACATCCCTACCGGTAAACAGACCAATAAAGAGATCTTGGGTCGTAGGATTTCTAAACCCGGTTTGTACCGAAGCCCTTATATTATGATCTCTATTGAGGGTCAATCCTGCGGAAACCCTTGGTGAAAAGAAACCATCAAAAAATTCAGATTTATCATAGCGTACCGAACCGGTCAATTTAAGACTCTTCTCTCCCGAAAGTTCAATTTTCTTCTGAAGCTGTGTGTATAATCCAAATTCAGAATAGTTTATCCTTCCATCAAAATCGGTATAAATGGTTCCAAAAGAATTCAAACTGTACTCTCTAAAAGAACCTCCGACCTGAATTTCGGCCCAATCTATCAAATGACTGAAATTATAGTTCGCATCTGCGTGATAATACTTTGAAGCGTCTCTAAATTGAGATCCGGATAAAAGGTCAGGATCTTTAATTACTCTATCAAAAGCAGCCTGAAACTCTGGACTGCCCGGCAGAAAACGACCTGACTCCGCCTGGGCCCGAGCCGCTGCATGTGCTTGTTCGTTCGTTGCTCCCGTTAAAGTCGCTTGAACATAGGTTCCTGCATATTCCCCAAACCATGTACGGTCGTCTTTCCAAACCCTATTTATATTTATTCCCGTAGCGACCATATCGTAAGAATCTCCTGCTTTATCCCCTACTAAATATCCCCGTACAAAGAAATTATCGTTTCTTATTTCCAGCTTATGTTGCTCTTGAAAAAAACCGTTGATATTGTACCGGTTGGTACCTTGGTAAATCGTTGAACCTGTACCCACTTTTCCTACGTAGGAAAACTCCAGGCTATTGTCTTCAATGGGCCTATAGTAAAGTCCCCAATCTGCCTTTATGCTTTCCGCATTGTAATTGGTAAGGTCACTTTCATTATAGCCCGTTCTACTGACCACTACAGATGGCACCAAGGCATTGGCACCTGAAGGTAATATTCCAGCACCCTCCAATAACACAGCAACATCTTTGAGATTATTTGATACCTCATCACCATACACATTAACACCGTTGTAATCTAAATCAGCTCTGGTTCTTCCCTCTGCAAGAAAATTGTTTTCATCTAAACCTTCTATATTGTTTGCGGCCCAATCGGTACCTTTTAAGTATCCGAAATTAACTTTAGCTGCGAATTTATCACTGAACTTATAGGCCGCCCGCACACCTACATCGGTGTACGCATTATCGCCCGCAGCTTCTTGTGAAGTCATTCCCCTCTTTACAGAGGCACTTATTCCCTGATAATCAAAGGGGCTTTTGCTTCGCATGAATAGAATACCGTTAAATGCATTTGCTCCATATAGGGCCGATGATGCACCCGGCAATAATTCAACACTTAATACATCGGTTTCGACCATTCCGACCAAATTGCCTATGGGAAAGTTCAGGGCAGGTGTAGAATTATCCATACCATCGACAAGCTGCATGAAACGCGTGTTAGCAAATGATGCAAAACCTCTTGTATTTACCGACTTGAATGTTAGACTATTCGTGTTGACATCTACACCCTTTAAGTTCTCTAGACCACTATAAAAATCAGCTGATGCCGTATTCTTAATGGTTTCAATACCCATTCTTTCAACGGTCACAGGAGATTCGAAGATACGTTCAGGAGTTCGCGAGGCCGATATGACCACTTCATCTAAAAAAGTCTGTGCCTCGTTCATTACAAACGTCAGGGTCTGATTGTTCGAGCTAATCTCTTCGGTTACATCAGAATATCCGATACTCGTAATCGTCAACTGAAAGGGGGGGACTTCAGAAGTTTCCAGATTAAAATTCCCATCAAAATCAGCGGTTGCTCCTATCGCTTTTCCCGTAATCACGATATTGGCACCCGGTATGGGCTCATTGTTCTGATCTACCACTTTCCCGTTCACCGTTGTCTGCGAAAACCCAAAGCTTCCGACCAACAGCAAGGCTAAAAATAGTACTGTTTTCATGTTAAGTTTAAGTTAAAATAGTTTGTAGGGAGCAAGTTACATTTTTTTTTACATCGAAAATCATAAAATGAAAAAAATTATGCATGCATAGTATATTTTTAGGAAAATAGAGAGGGTAAAACTGAGAATTTACAAAAAGATGGGCGGGATGGAACTATGTGAAGAATGTAAAAGAATACTTTTTCTATTGTATTCACCGAGGCATTTATCCTCTTAAACTGAATGAAATACTGGATTAGAATATTACCTGAAAATCTAAAATCTTACAGCACGAATCAATCAAATTAACCATTGAGATGTAAAAAAGCTCCAATTTTTGACGAAAAATTCATTCAGGTAGGGTGGCAACCAACTGTGTTACTCCACTGTAACCGATTTAGCCAGATTTCTCGGTTGATCTACATTACAACCTCGCATAACCGCAATATGATATGACAGCAATTGTAACGGAATCGTAGTCAATAGCGGTGTTAAGCTTTCAGAAGTTTCAGGTACCTCTACCACGTGATCGGCCAATTCGGTCACTTGTTCGTCACCTTCGGTGACAATGGCAATAATCTGGCCTTTCCGTGACTTGATTTCTTGTATGTTACTGACTATTTTTTCGTAGTGCCCCTTTTTGGTAGCGATTACGAATACGGGCATTTGGTCATCTATCAGCGCGATAGGACCATGCTTCATTTCTGCTGCAGGATAGCCCTCGGCATGTATATAACTTATCTCCTTTAGTTTGAGAGCTCCTTCCAAAGCGACCGGAAAATTATAACCCCTACCCAGATAAAGACAGTTCGTTGAATCTTTATATACTTCAGATATGATTTCAATCAAAGGATTTGATTCCAATGCTTTTTCGACTTTCGCAGGAATAGTTTCCAATTCGGTCAAAAACTCATGAAATTGCGATTCGGGAAAAGCCCCTTTTTCTTTTGCCAATTTTAGGGCTATCAACGTTAATACGGTAATTTGGGTCGTAAATGCCTTCGTAGAAGCTACCCCAATCTCAGGGCCAGCATGCGTGTAGGCACCTGCATCGGTTTCGCGTGCGATGGAAGACCCCACAACATTACAGACACCAAAAACAAATGCCCCCCTTTCCTTTGCCAACTTAATGGCCGCCAAAGTATCGGCAGTCTCACCCGATTGTGATATGGCAATGAGTACATCTTTATCGGTGATGACCGGATTGCGATATCGAAACTCCGAGGCGTATTCGACCTCAACCGGAATGCGCGCCAAATCTTCGAAAATATACTCCGCCACTAATCCTGCGTGCCAAGAAGTCCCGCAAGCAATAATAATGATACGGTTGGCATTCATAAATTTTTCTAAATTTTGGTCGATTCCTGCCATTTTTATCAGGCCTTGATCGGCCCTTAAACGACCACGATAAGTATCGAGTATCGCCCGTGGCTGTTCATAGATTTCTTTAAGCATAAAATGCTCATAGCCACCCTTTTCAATTTCTTCGAGATTCATATGAAGTTCGAGAATGTTGGGATAAGCAATGGCATCATCCTTTATTTTACGCAGTTTGATTTCCTTTCCAAGACGTACAATCGCCATTTCTTCATCTTGTAAATAAACGGCATTGTTCGTGAACTCTATAAATGGGGAAGCGTCGGAAGCAATGAAAAATTCGTTATCCCCGACACCAATCGCTAATGGACTACCGAGTTTAGCCACGACGATTTCATCAGGTTTTTGTCTATCAAAAACGGCTATGGCATATGCACCGACTACCTCGTTCAAAGCGATCTGAACAGCTTGGCCCAACATTACGTTTTCCGTTTTTTTGACCTCTTCTATTAAGTTTACGAGTACTTCTGTATCGGTATCCGATTGAAATGCATAGCCCCTTTTAGTCAGCTCTTTTTTGATTGATTCGTAATTTTCGATAATTCCATTATGGATAATCACCAAATCGCCCGAGTTCGAATAATGTGGATGCGAATTTACGTCATTTGGCACACCGTGGGTAGCCCAACGCGTGTGGCCTATACCCAAACTGCCCTTTATCGAAATACTATCTTCAGACTTTTTCTTAAGATCTTCAACTTTTCCTTTGGTTTTGGAAAGATTGATGTTGTTACCATCGTAAAGGGCAATACCAGCACTATCGTAACCTCTATACTCAAGGCGCTGAAGACCCTTAATTATAATCGGATAGGCCTCGCGATGGCCTATATAACCTACTATTCCACACATAATCTATAAGTTCTTTTAATTGGGGGCTATTCTGTTTGGGATACAAAGTTACGTGAAGTAAATCAAACCCGTAGTTATTCAAAACTCTAAACGTAAATTTTCGGTATGCGGTATATCAAAGAAGAAGAAATCGAGAATTTATCAGCAGATGCGAAGAAACCGACACCACCGTCAATCAGTTTGCGTATAAAAAATCTCTAATCTTAATTTTTTATCGGCATTTTCAGGAGTAACCTCGCTTCCGAACAGTACGGTACCCAAAGGGCTAATTGTTGCGGCAACAGGAATATCTTCCTCAGTCATATTGGCCAACATAGCATTGGCAACACCGGTTTGAGCCAAACTCGGTGTGATAGTAAGGCCTAAGGGCGCATTCTCGGCATCGCGTACAACGAGATTATTGATATGTTCCGTAATTTTTACTGTATACTTGCGACCATTGCCATCATCCGATTCTTCTAGATTACCATCATACTCTAAAAATTTTATCAATTGCTCGTTAGCGGAAGTTGGAAAACCGAATACCGGTGCTCCGGTCTCGGTATTATATAAGTAGAGCGTTGGCGGTTCGGTTACTTCACTGTTATCTGAGACATAGAAAACCAGATTGGCTTCATTGATAATCCAATTTTCCGACTTTATTTGATTAATGGCCTCTCGACCGTTTGCATCATCGAACAGTCTTATTTCTGCATAGCTACCCGCACCGCCCTGAAGATAGATATTTGACGCATTCGTACCGGTATCGAGATTATCGGCGACCTCAGGTGGCAAATTATCATTTATGTAGCTATTAACAGCATTTCCAATTACACCCCCAATGGGCTGACCTTGCTGGTTCAAGGGCTGCCTAATGAAGTTAATCACGAAATCCCTTTTTCCTTCTCCTTCCGTCACTACACCTGCAGTATCAGCTGTATCGTAGCTATAGGAAATCGTAATATTCGCGCCCTTTAAATCGAACAGGAACATTATATCGTCAGAAACAGAATTCAAAGAAAAGTGTATTCCTCTTAAAAAATTATTGAAATTGGCCTGGCTCTGTAATTCAGAACCCCCTTCCATATCAAGAATATTGCGCTGAAAAAACCCATTGTCAAGCGCCACGCGAATTCCCGGTGCTAGAAAATTGAATTGCTCGGCTTCGTTTACATCTTCAGTAGAGGCATCATCTCGCATGCGCACAGGTATCTGTTCGGAGCTTATGGTCAGACCCCCGGAAACGGAGCTATCAAACAAAACACTATCCACAAATGTAGGGGCAAACTCTTGAGTCGAGAAATATTCTTGTGCCTCCTGAAAATTTGTATTAGGGTCAAGATCGCGCAAAAAGAAATTGGAACGTTGCACCTTGAGATTGATTAGGGCCGAAGTCATTTTCTCGGCCAGTTTTCCATTAACATAGATACTATCGAGATCGAAGGTTCTACCGAACTGATTGGCACTAAATTCGTCGTCTTCGGCATCACCTACTCCATCGCCATCGGTATCCGCCGTCAAAGGATCTGTTCCACGGGTTCTCTCCTGAACATCGGTAAGTCCATCGCCATCGGTATCACTATTGGGATCGTCGGGGTCGGCGTCGAACTGATCGTCCAATCCATCATTATCGGTATCTCTCGTTGGCCTCGTTAAAAACGGAATGTACAGATATACAGAATCTATCTTTTCGTTCTCTGGAATTTGAGCCGCAGCAGCACTGTTTTCAGTATCCTCCTGAACTTGGGTATAGGTTCCGAATGTAGGATTAATACCAGGCAAAAGCAGTTGCGAGGTTACCATAGCTTCAGTTTTTCCGTAAAGTGGATGGCTAAAGGTACCCAGTTGGTATATCGGTAATTTATTGGTGCGAACGGCTTCGATTTTCTTGTTGTACGCAAATACATCAAAAACCGCATTATCCGTAGTGAATGGGGTACCCCCTACAATACCTGACCCTATAGTCGTTGGCTCTTTTTCACAGGATGCTACAACGACAACGAGCAAGAGCGCCGCTAGCGCAGTAAAATTCAATCTCTTCAAAAAGGTCATTCGGACTATTTTAAAACTTCAGTGTTATAAAAATTAGCATATGCATCCTCAAATTCTTGTAAGGATACGTAAGGCAACACAGGTTTTTGAAGGTTGGAAATATGGCTCTGTAAATCTTCTGGAATTTCTTCCGCCGCTAAAATAACGGCATCGGAATGATCTACGGCAACCTTTAACAAATTATTATAGGAAGGGGTTTGAAGCGGTGTGATACTCTCTTCGGATATACCGTCAAAAGCAATTTTCTTTATCATTTCTTTGTCCAGTTCGCCCTCGAAAGACTTACCGTAAACCGAAAGAACGATTTTGCTGGTATCGAACAGGGGTTCATCAGCGTAATATTTTTTTAAGTACAGGGGCAAAAGGGAAGCCATCCATCCATGAACATGGATGATATCTGGTGACCAGTTCAATTTCTTTACGGTCTCGACAACGCCCTTGGCGAAGAAAATCGCGCGTTGGTCATTGTCAGGAAAAAGGTTTCCGTCGGCATCTGTAAAAGTAGCCTTACGCTTAAAGTATTCATCATTATCTATAAAATAGACTTGAATGCGTTCTCGGGGAATGGAAGCCACCTTGATAATCAGAGGCATATCCATATCATTGATGACCAAATTCATACCCGACAAGCGAATGACCTCATGAAGTTGATGCCTACGTTCGTTGATATTACCGTATCTCGGCATAAATATACGAATCTGGCCGCCGTTACTGTTGACCATTCTCGGGGTTTCGTAAGACATTAGGGAAACTTCGTTCTCGGGAAGGTAGGGTACCAATTCCGACGAGACGAACAATATCTTTTTACCATTCATGTATGTTGCGTTTTATTGTATAGCTTGAAACGTGGCTGCAAAATTACAAAAATTATGCAGATTAGCCGTAATTATAGTAAGTTTGCTCGCTTTTAGATTCTACGTATGCAGGTCATCAATACAAAAAGGAAGCTTGTCGACCATCTTTCATCATTAGGTAAAAACAGGGAACTAGGACTCGTACCTACCATGGGGGCCTTGCACAAGGGGCATGTCTCTTTAGTAGAAAAAGCGGTTTCCGAAAACGCGTTGGTAGTTGTCAGTATTTTTGTCAATCCTACCCAATTTGACAATCAAGAAGACCTGAAAAAATATCCGAAAACATTCGATAAAGATCTCAAATTGTTGGAAGTAATTTCTGATGAAATTATCATTTTTGCCCCCCGGGTAGAGGAAATTTACGATAACGGTGTGCAATCAAAAAGCTATGATTTTCATGGACTGGAAAAGGTTATGGAAGGAGCTTTCAGAGAAGACCATTTTAACGGTGTAGGCACCATCGTAGAGGCACTACTTCTAGTTGTCGAACCGGACAAGGTCTATTTCGGGGAAAAGGATTTTCAACAGCTACTGATTATCAAGAAACTGATAAAAAACCAAGATATTCCGGTTAAGGTTATTGCCTGCCCTATTGTCAGGGAGCCTAATGGGCTTGCCATGAGCTCAAGAAACGAGCGCCTAACGAAAACACTGCGAAAAGAGGCCTCTTTCATCTACAAAACCCTGCAGTCTGCCAAACAAAAATTTGGCACGAATAGTGCTAATTATGTTTTGAATTGGGTGAGGGAACAATTTTTGAAGCATCCTGATCTTCGATTGGAATATGTTGAAATTGCAGATGCCGAAAACCTAACCCCCGTTCAAGAAAAGAAACCAAATCTAAAATATAGGGCGTTTGTTGCCGTTTATGCAGATGAGATTCGACTAATAGACAATATAGCCCTCAATTAACTAACTTTGTCCCATGCAAATAGAAGTGGTAAAATCGAAGATACACCGTGTAAAGTGTACAGGAGCAGACCTAAACTATATAGGGAGCATCACCATCGATGAAGATTTAATGGATGCCGCGAACATCATACGCGGTGAAAAGGTACAGATCGTGAACAATAATAACGGGGAGCGGTTAGAGACCTACGCCATCCCCGGCCCTCGTGCTAGTGGCGAACTCACCTTAAATGGCGCAGCGGCCAGAAAAGTGGCCGTTGGTGATATACTTATTCTTATAACCTATGCGAGAATGGGCATCGAAGAAGCGAAAAAATTCAATCCGGCACTGGTTTTTCCCAATGAAGTGAACAATCTCTTGAATTAATTTTTTCTATAGCTACCGAACGAATTTTGTCCACGCAATTCAAAAAGATTTTAAAAACGGTTCTCCCAATTGTTTTGGGAGTTTTTTTGGTTTGGTACTGGTACAGTTCGACTTCTGAAGGAGAAAGAAATCAAATTTTTTATTACATCAAACAGGCCGACCTTTTCTGGGTCGGGGTTTCTATTTTTTTAGGTATTCTCGGGCATATTTCACGCGCTATTCGTTGGAATTATTTGCTAGAGCCTCTTGGCTACAAACCTAAAATTGGCAATAATATCTGTATTATTTTAATGGCGTATCTGACCAATTTGGGCATTCCGCGTACAGGTGAAATTCTAAGGGCAACTGCGCTTACGACTTATGAAAATGTACCTTTCGAAAAAGGTATCGGCACTATTATTACCGAAAGGGTAATCGATGTAATCGTACTTCTGGCTATCATCGCCATTACCCTATTCATACAGACCGATATCATCTTGGGTTTCTTTGAAAATGTGGGTATTCCCCTTAACAAAATATTCTTTTTGCTAGGCGCCGGTATTCTGGGCGTGGTTTTGTTTCTTTTTTTCATCAAAAAATCGTCCCATAAAATTGCGGTCAAAATAAAACACTTTATTAAAGGTCTTTTAGACGGGGTTTTAAGCATCTTCAAAATGAAGAAAAAATGGGCCTTTATTGGGCATACCATTTTTATATGGGCCTGTTATATTGGCATGCTGTGGGTCATCAAATTTACAGTGGCAGAAACTATAGGCCTATCTTTGGGTCAACTGATGGTCGCTTTTGTGGCCGGGGCACTCGCTATGATGTTCACTAACGGGGGCATAGGCCTTTACCCTATTGCTGTGAGCCAAGCTTTGGCCATTTTCGGTATCAGCAAAGTGTCTGGGGATGCTTTTGGGTGGATCATGTGGATTTCGCAAACCCTTATGGTCGTGGTTTTTGGGGCAATATCTTTTCTGGTATTACCGTTATTGAACAGAGACCGATAAGGTTTCGACCATACCCAAAAACTAGATCATGTTACGCAACCTTACTTTTTTTGCACTACTGC
>ENA-ORXU01001605-ORXU01001605.1-marine-metagenome-genome-assembly--contig:-NODE-1605-length-17779-cov-14.806350_pt1 | contig 17779 bp, 15 predicted proteins | sample MGYA00237869_ERZ511484 | MGnify/ENA metagenome assembly ERZ511484
TATCGTATGTTCGAGTAGCTAGCTACACTTCACATACTCTGCCTTGTCTAAATATCAAACACCTTGCTGTAAAAATAGCCTCGAAAGATCAACAGACCCTAAGTGTCTAGGATTTATAAACGGCAAGTGTTGCAATCACAGACTGCGATGAATTTAAAAAATATTAAGAATTGATTATGCTTTTTACTTTATCCTTATAACTTCTACTTACCTTTAATTCTTTTTCGTTACTCATCACTAAATAATATTCGCCATTAAGTTGGCTACAAAACTTACTGATGTAATTTTTATTTACGATGGTCGAGCGGTGACTTCTAATAAAAATTCTAGGGTCTAAATTTTCTTCAAGTTGTTTCATGGTTTGACGCAAAATATGCGTTTCAGTAGGCGTATGTACACACATGTAATCACCTGCAGCATCAATCCATAGTATATTTTTTACCGGTACTCTACTAATTTCTCCTGCGTCTTTAATCGCAAGCACGTCAGAATATTGATTGAGATTTATTGGCTTATTATTTTCTAATGCAGTTAATATATCTTCACTCTTATTACCCGTTACATCGCTGACTAATTGTGCCAGTTTAAGCTTTTGTTCAATATTAATTTTTTCAGAGACTCGCTCTCTAATTTTATCTAATGCGTTACTAATTCGTTTGTCATCTGCAGGTTTTAACAGATAATCTTGGGCATGTATTTCAAAGGCTTTTAAAGCATACTCTTCAAAAGCGGTAACAAAAACTACAATAGGCATAGTAAGGTTTTGTTCAATAATTTCATTGATAACTTCAAAACCATTTAAACCAGGCATTCTAATATCAATAAACATTAAATCTGGAGTATACTCTTTGATTGCCTCTAAAGCTTCACGACCATTACTGCAGTCTTTTACAATATTAATATCTTGATGTTCAGCTAACCTCACCATTAAGCCTTTTCGGGCAAGGGGCTCATCGTCTACCACAATGGTAGATAAAATTTGTATCATATTTAAGATTCAACTTGAAAAGGAATTCTTATACTTACCTTAACACCTTTTGGCGTGTTATTGGACACAATAAGCGAATAATTATCGTTAAATAATGCTTGTAAACGCTCTCTGGTGTTAATGAGTCCGATACCACTTTCTCGGTATAAATTGTTGTTAACTATAGTCGCACCGGGTCCATTGTCAGATAATATAATATAAAGATCTTTACCGTTGGTATAAGCAGAGACTAGGATATTGCCGCCTTCTTCTTGAACTGATATAGCATGCTTTATCGAGTTTTCAGCAATAGGCTGTAAGATCATACTTGGCACGAGTGCTTTTTTACAATTTTCATCAAGTGAAAAATGAACATTTAAGCGCTCTTCAAATCTTACTTTTTCAATATCTAGATAAAGACTTAGTACTTGAATTTCACTTTCAAGTGTTACTTTTTTCATTGGGTCATTGTCTAAAGTATATCGAAGAAAATCACTCAGCTTAGTCACCATACCATTAGCAACTTTGTTATCTTTAACTAGAATTAAGGTTGAAATTGCGTTAAGAGTATTAAATAAAAAATGAGGATTCAATTGGTATCGTAACATTTTAAGTTGTGCTTGATGCGCTACACTATTGGCAGTAAGTACATTTTGTTTTTCTTTTTGTAGCATCTGATAATACTTAATACCAAAATATAATAGGCTCCAACCTATTACAGTGTAAAAAGACCATAAACTAAATTTTGTGTAGTAAATTAAATACTCAGGCCGGTAACCATGTTTATATATTTCCCAGTAATTTATATTTTTGATCACTTGCCAAGTCACACCCGTTATAAATGAAACAAGGATAAGGCTAACTGAAATTTGCAAGGGGTTAAAATTCCATACATAGCGATAAATATATCTTAAAGGTACGGTTAGCATCCAACCTGAATAGGCATTTAGAAAAATAATAACGATGAATATATCGCGTAAATCGTGTAATAAAGAGCCTAGATAATGAACTAAAGCAAAAGCAAACCATCCAGCTGTATGAATTAGCCAAAACAATTTATTATTGTCTTTTATTATGTTTTTCCAATTCACAAAAAAAATCTCTAATTATTGGTAATTTAGTATGCGACAAGAATTATAAAGCTGCACGGTAATTAAACGTAACATTGCAACACTCTATCTCATTATAAAACTTGTTGGTAAGCTGTAAGGGAAATCATGAGGTAAAATTTTGTTAAGCAGAGTAAATTGATCTAAAGCAAAAAATTTCAGTTTAGTCGACAAAGGTGTAGAACTCTTTTTTTCTCTGGATTTTTGAATATACCATAATCCATTTAGCAGGTAAGAATATAAAAGATACGCATCTAGCTTACTCTGTATGACCTTATAACCACTTAGCTCTTCATAACTTGAAATAGCATACAAAACCTCTACCGAGTTAAGTTTGTTAATTGCTAAGAACATCGCAATTTCAAATTCTCTTTCAGCTAAGCATGCACATTCATAGTCTATTAACCATGCCTGACTTTTAGTTAAAATAATATTTGAAAAATTAATATCTCCATGACTAAAAACTAAATTATTATCGGGTTCGGGCAAAGGAAATTTACAAAATAATGCCCTAGTAAAATTTTGCTCTATGCCTGAAAAGCAATCAGCATTTAACATTATTTCAATGGTCTTTTGAGGTTGTAAAGGTGATAAGTCGTGTTTTATTGAGTGACATTTAATTAATAAATTAAGCGCAATATCTATTTTTTTGTCTATTGAAAGCTCTTTAACATCTAAGGTTTTACCCTCAACAAATTCACTTACGAGCCACTGTTCATTCGAATAAATAATACTGGGCGACAAACCCATGCTAGATGCCTTTTGCCAAGCTTTTACTTCGCTGTTAAAATCAGGGTTTTTAACAGCCTCATTATTACAATATTGCGAGTCTATATTGTTGTATTTCACAAAATATTTATTAGATTGATACTCAACCAAAAAACACAAACTACTCTGCCCTGCTTCAATAGGTTCGATTATTAATGCGTTATTTATTGTAGAACTTACAGGAATATTTAGTGCCATGTTATTCGGTTTATAAACACGTTCTAGGCTAGGATCCTCAAAGCTACAATTTTTTATGTATGGCTTAGAAAAACAAGGTAATGCATGGATCATGTTGAGCATTTTTTGATGACTTATATTAATCATATATATTGTTTTAGTCGCTTAACATCACTTTATTTTCACTTTTATACTCTTTTAACCAAGTATAATAACCATAAATAGCAATGATAATAAAAACCCCAAATAAAAACGCTGTGGGAGTCAGACCTTTTTCTATATATAAATAAATTGATACCGCATCAATTACAATCCAATAAAGCCAGTTCTCAACAACCTTCTGGGCAACCAAATAGGTCGAATACACCGCAAAAACACTTGTTGCACTGTCTAAGTACGGAAAATCAGTTGGAGTATAATTATCCATAATTACTCCAATACTAAGCGACAAAACAGTTAAGACTATTATGGAATTAATGTGTAATTTAAAGGTGTATGTTTTTAGTGCTATGCGACTGCCTTGTATATTTTCAGCCGGTTGATTCCAACAATACCAACCATAAAATGCCATAGCGATATAGTAAATTTGAAGTAAGCTATCCATCCATAAATAAAATTTATAAAACAAAAAGGTATAAATAACCGTACTAATAAAAGCTGCTGGCCAACACCAAATATTTTTTCTTGCTGCTAATATCACGTAAGTTAAAGACATAAATACTGCAATAAGCTCTAAAACAGGTAAAGTAAAATAGTACGCTAAAATGGATCCCATTATATTCTTTTTACTCTCTTCATCTCATTATATTCCCTAAATTTCGGCTTCTACTTCCGATCTATTTCCGCCGATAAACTTACAAACAAAAACCGCAGAACCAATAGTTTGATGAACAAGTTTAATTTCTTTCATTACATGAGTGACTGCCAAATCATATTGACCAAAAACTTGTGTGCTCATACCATTTGTTACAACTTCTAAACCATTAACCGTTCTAAGTTTTTTTATAAAACCCCAAATTTCTTTTTTAAAGTTTTCTTCTGCAAGAGGATACAAACTAATTTCAATTGAAATATCCATTAAGACTCCATAATGTTGATAAAAATTAATATTTAATGTTTACATAACCGTTACCATTAAAAGTACTCGTTTTGGCGCACTTGAGCGCTAACATCTACAGAAAGTAATTTAAGGCAATGCCTTGTTTTAATACTTATACTAATTGAATTAATGAATTGATCACTTAGCGATAATTTAAAGGGTTATAAGCACAGATTTTACGTTCCAAAAAAAATCTAAGTACATACATCCATGTAGGAACCTTATCAATAACAATAACGACGCTTATAAGCCTTTAAAAATCGACCTTGGGAGCTCATTAGACAACTGATAACTGCACAAAATAAATAAAACATAGAAACAACTATGCTTGAATTATTTCGTTTGTTCTGCAGCTCTAAGTGACTAATTCATTATTTCAATTAATGGTATGAACCCTCTCCACTTCACTTACGGCTTCAAATGAGCCAATACAGGGTTGATTAAAACTTCTATATACAGAAAGAGAGAGGGTCACATCAATACTATAACAATCGGATTGGATATCGCCAAATCAACTTTTCATTTAGTTTGGATGAGCTCTACGGGCAAAGTGTTAAAAAGAAAACAGCTTTCACGACAAAAAGTTGCTGACTATTTTGCAAACTTAGAAGCGTGTACTGTAGTAATGGAAGCCTGTGGTAGTACGCATTATTGGTCACGTGTGATAAGTCGTTGTGGTCATGAAGTCAAAGCCATTGCGCCTCAGTTCGTTAGCGCTTATCGCAAAGGAAACAAAAATGATTATAACGATGCAGAAGCGATAGCCGAGGCTGCACAACGACAAAACATGCGTTTTGTGCCGTTGAAATCATTAGAGCAACAAGATATTCAAATGTTGCACAGAATTAGAGAGCGGTTGATTAAAAACAGAACCGTATTGAGTAATCAAATTCGTGGATTACTCCCCGAATATGGTTTAGTGATGCCTAAAGGCATTAGTCACCTAACAGCACATTTACCTCGTTTTCTAGAAGATACTCCCAATGAATTGAGTACCCCAGCTCGCCGTTACTTTCTTGGGTTAAGTGAAGAACTTGATGAAATATCCGTTCAAATAAAATCGGTTGATAGTGAAGTGTTAGGGATAAATAAGCAGTATGAAGTTTGTCAGCGATTAAGCACCATGACAGGCATAGGGCCGGTTGTCGCTACTGCTTTTTATGCAGGTATTGGAGACGGCAAAGCCTTTAATAATGGTCGACATGTTTCAGCTTGGTTGGGGTTAGTGCTAGGACAACATTCAACGGGAGGAAAGCTAACTTTCTTGGGTATTTCTAAACGGGGTAATACTTACTTAAGAACACAATTAATCAATGGAGCAAGAGCTGCTTTGAGACATTGTGAAAATAAAACCGACCAAGTAAGTGTTTGGGCAAGGTAATTGAAAGAGCGCAGCAATTTTAATAGTGCTACCGTTGCTTTAGCCAATAAAATGGCTCGAATGGCGTGAGCGATGCTGCACCACCAAGAAGATTATAAATTTAAAAGCGTAGCCAATGGATAGAAGAAAATATTTTTAGAAAAAGAAAGTAAAAAACAACCTTGTAACATTGCTAGATAATAGAGATTGAAGGGATACAGCTCAGCACTGCCCTATAGGAAACCTTTTAATACCACGGGCTAATATAAGCCGCGAAATTGATGAGGTGATAGGAGCGGAAATCCATCAGGGCTAGAGGCATCAAATGATACTTCAGCTAAAAGCCGAATATATGGCTGCAATGCACTCTATTTCAACGATTTAAATTGTCTTGCAATCGGAGAGGATCCATATATGGTATTAATTGTTATACAGTATATTCGAACTGGTTCATTTTATAGTTTTATTCGCCTAGACAATGCCGAGACAATAAAATATAACCAATAATCACTAAATTTCGAACGTTAATGAGTAAGTTTTAGGTGTATTAAAATAAACAAGGTGATCATATCAATAATGCAATGTATACAGCTTACGGTATCTACATGATAAATATGGAGTATTGAAATTTTTATTAGGTAGGAATTGTAGTAAATAGAATTGGTTGCGGGAGCCAGATTTGAACTGACGACCTTCGGGTTATGAGCCCGACGAGCTACCAGGCTGCTCCATCCCGCGTCCGAATGATTTAAGTAGAATACTTAAATAAGCCTTAAAAGTTTTAATTCATTTTAAAAGAATATCTTACAAAGTCTCTCTGCAAGAACGAGGCGTATATTAGGTATTCTCAATATAGATTGCAACCGCTTTTAACGTTAAATTTAATATAAATAAAGGCTTGAGGGATTATTCAGCAAGTTTAGTCTTTTAAATGCACAAAACTACATTGTTTAAGTCTTTTAACTCATATTATTCGCCCATTATTATTTAAGGCGCTGTTTTGAGTGAAAACTATAAACATTGTCGCTCAAGCCCTTCTTCGATGGGTTTAAAATGGCTTTATGCCGCGGTCAATAATCAAAACATAGCGTAACTATGCCACTTCAGTTTGAATTATTCTCCTTGGTTAAAATCATTTAAATTCTCACTGAAATCGAGCACTTTGCATACTAACGGGTATATGATTTGTTTTCCTTATTATTCGTTAAAAAAGGTTAATAGGTTTAAGTCATGTCGGTTCTTGTTTATAATCGCGCCATTAATTATTCTGGAAACCCTCTATGTATCAATTTTTAGCGCTTACATCACCTGGTATCGAAGTTTTACTTTTTGAAGAAGTAAAAAAACTTGGCGGTGGATCTGTAGTTCAAAAACCTGAAGGTGTATATTTTTCAGCAAGCTTAGAAATTGGCTATCATATATGTTTATGGACTCGTTTATCTTCTCGAGTGCTATTAAAATTAGGTGAGGGCGACGCTAATAACAAAGATGAATTATTTAAAGCGGCATCTTTAATTAATTGGTCTGAAATTTTTACCAATAAACAAACCTTTTCGATTGATTTTGTTGGACAAAGTGAAGAAATCCGCAATACCCAGTTTGGCGGCTTAACGATTAAAGATGCCATTGTTGATCATTTTAGAGATAACGATTTAGATCGCCCAACAGTACAAAAATCAAATCCTGATATTAGTTTTCAAGCACGTTTGTTAAGAAATAGCGTTGCTATTTATTTAGATTTTTCTGGGCGTGGTTTATTTCAGCGAGGTTATCGTCAAAATAGTGGGGTTGCGCCACTTAAAGAGAATTTGGCCGCCGCTATTATCCAACGTTCAGGTTGGTTAAACGATACATCCAAACCTTTGTTAGATCCAATGTGTGGTTCAGGAACAATTTTAATTGAAGCAGTATCCATGGCAGCAGGCGCTGCACCATCGGTTGATAGACAAAAATGGGGTTTTGAAAACTGGCTTAATCATAATCCTACTACTTGGGAGAAAGTATTTAAAAAAGCTCTTGAGGCAACCCATAACGGGCTAGCTAACGTAAAAGTTAAAGTGTTTGGTAACGATATAGACAGTCGAGTTATTTACACGGCTCAACAAAATGCGCGCTTAGCTAAAATTCAGCAATGTATCGATTTTTCTTGTAAAGATTCTACTCTTTTAAATAATACTTTTGGTAAAGAAGGCACTATTTTATTTAATCCTCCATACGGTGTTCGTATTGGTGAATTACCTGAGTTGGTTGAAAACTTTGCATTATTTGGTAAAAAAATTAAAACGCAATTTTTAGATTGGCGAGTCGCTATTTTAACCGGTAACATTGAGTTACTTAGTATGTTGAAATTAGCAACGTTTAAGCGTTATAAATTTAAAAATGGCCCGTTAGATTGTCAACTCGCTTTATACAATATTGATGAGAAACAAGCAGGTAAAGACGCAAGTAATCCAAATAATGACTTTGATCAAAAAGACTCCGCTTTTGCTAATAGATTAGTAAAAAATAAAAAAGGGCTTAAAAATTGGCTCAAAAAAGAGCAAATCGAATGTTACCGTTTATACGATGCTGATATTCCTGAATACAATGTAGCAGTTGATATATATAATGAATATGTTGTTATTCATGAATATGCTGCTCCGTCTACTATTGATGCAGACAAAGCGGCAAAACGATTACAAGAAGTCATCTACTTCACACCCAAAGTACTCAATATTGCTACCAGCCAAGTGGTATTAAAAACACGCGCTAAGCAAAAAGGTAAAAATCAGTACGAGAAAGTAGACAAAAGTAAGCAATCCATTGTTGTAAACGAGTACGGTGCTAAGTTAAAAGTTAACTTGTGGGATTATTTAGATACAGGTTTGTTTTTAGATCACCGTAAAACTCGCCAAATAGTCGCGCAAAAATCCAAAAATAAAACCCTGCTTAACCTTTTTGCTTATACAGGCTCAGTTTCATTGCAAGCAGCATTACATGGTGCAAGTGAAGTGACCACCGTTGATATGTCTAAAACTTATTTAGATTGGGCTCAAGATAACTTTACGTTGAATAAGCTATCGGGTCATAAGTATCAATTTGTTCAGGCTGATTGTTTGCAATGGCTTAAAAATAATAAACAAGCGTTTGATGTAGTGTTTATTGACCCTCCTACTTTTTCAAATTCTAAAAGAATGGACGAAAGTTTTGATGTTCAGCGTGATTACATTGAATTGATCACTGATGGTTTAACGTCTTTAACTGAAGGTGGCGAGCTTATTTTTACTAATAATAAACGTAATTTTAAAATGGATGTTGAAGCCATGACAAAATTAGGGGTAAAAACTGTTGAAATAACAGAACAAACACGAGATAAAGACTTTCAGCGTAATAAACACATACATAATAGTTGGCTAATCACGCGTTTAGCTAAAACATAACATCATGATAAAAAAATATAATTTATACAGTAGTGATGGCTGCCATTTATGTGAAGAGGCATTAGCATTATGTGAACGTGTAATGCCATTAGATACAATAAATATTATAGATATTGTACAAGATGAAAAATTAGTTGAGTTATATGGCATTAGCATTCCGGTACTTGAGCAATTAAATAACAATGAAAAATTGTTTTGGCCATTTACTCAAGCAGATATTAAAAAATTAAATAACGTAGAGTTGAAATAAATCAATGGAATTAATTCGAATTTCTCAAGGTGAATTAGCCTTTGGTGAAGACAGTATTTTAGATAAAGCAGATTTAACCATTAAAACAGGTGAAAGAGTCTGTTTAGTGGGACGAAACGGCGCCGGTAAGTCTTCCTTATTAAAGATCTTAAACGGCATGCAAAATCTTGACGATGGTCAACTGCTTATATCTAATAATGTAAAGTTAGCCATGTTAGAGCAAGATCCACCAGAGTCATGCAACATGACGGTATTTGATTATGTTGCACAAGGTGTTAAAGAAAACGCTGAACTGATCAAACAATATCATCACATGATTACGTTAATCGGTGAAGATCCGTCAGAAAATAATTTAAACAAGCTTGCAGATGTTCAACAAAAGCTTGATCAAGCCAACGCATGGCAAGACGAGCAACGCATTGATAAAGCTCTTACTACATTAAAATTAGAAGCTGATAAAATGGTGAGCGACTTGTCTGGTGGTTGGCTACGTAAACTTGCGTTAGCTAAAGCATTAGTTATTGAACCTGAAGTGTTGTTACTCGATGAACCTACCAACCATTTAGATATTAGTAGTGTGTTGTGGCTTGAGCAGTTTTTAAAAGATTTTCAAGGTACGATAGTATTTATCAGCCATGATAGGGCATTTATTCGTGGCTTAGCGACAAGAATACTTGATTTAGACCGTGGCAAATTAACGAGTTATCCGGGTAACTACGACGAATACATTGAGCAAAAACAACATGATTTACACGTTGAATCAACTCAAAATGCTTTATTTGATAAAAAATTAGCTGAAGAAGAAACTTGGATACGCCAAGGTGTTAAAGCACGTAGAACACGTAATGAAGGGCGCGTACGTTCTCTAGAAAAGCTCAGAGTAGAGCGAGAACAACGCAGAGAAGTTAAAACCCAAGGCGGTATCAACATTACTCATGGCGATCGTTCAGGTAAATTAGTGTTTGAATGTGAAAATTTAAACATGAGCTTTGGTGATAAAACTATTATTAATGCCCTAAATTTATTAATGATCCGAGGCGATAGACTTGCCTTAATCGGTGCTAACGGTACAGGTAAATCAACGTTAATTAAACTGATTATGGAACAAATTGAACCTACATCTGGAACAATGCGCAGTGGTGTTAACTTAGAAATAGCTTATTTTGATCAGCACAGAGACGCCCTTGATTTAGATAAAACCGTTCAAGACACAGTAGCCGAAGGTAAACAAGAAGTAACTGTAAACGGAAAAACACGACACGTGTTAGGTTACCTACAAGACTTTTTGTTTAGCCCCAAACGCGCTAGAACACCGGTAAGAGCTTTATCTGGTGGTGAAAAAAATCGATTATTACTAGCAAGATTATTTTTACGTCCAAGTAATTTACTTATTTTAGATGAACCAACAAACGATCTGGATATTGAAACACTGGAATTATTAGAGGAAGTCGTTGCAAATTATTCAGGAACCGTTATTTTAGTCAGCCATGATCGTGATTTTGTTAATAACTGTGTAAACACCTGTTTATATTTTGATGGTACAGGGCAAGTTATTCAAATTGTTGGTGGGTATGACGATGTAGACAGTTATATTGCACTTAAAGACCAACAAAGAAAAACGCTGGCTGATAGTGTTATTAACAAAAAATTAGAAAATAATGTCGCTTCATCAACTAAAACCGACATAAAAAAGGTAGCAAAAAAAAAGTTATCTTTTAAAGAAACCAAAGAATTAGAGGCACTACCTTTACAGATAGACGAACTTGAAAATTTGATAGCTAGCCTTCAAGAAAAAGTGAATCAATCTGACTTTTTTACCCAAAATGATGAAATACATACAAAAAATATATTGAACCAGCTTGAACAAACAGAGTCGAAACTGGAAGTAACTTATGCCAGATGGCAAGAGTTAGACGAATTGTAATACAAAATTGAGAGTTAAGTCGTTAATGAAATTATTTACAAAAAGAATACTCGCATTAGGAATTTATACCGCATTAATAGGTTCCGCAGCTAATGCGGCAACCTACGAAGTTATTGATAAAGGTGCAGTAGAAACGCACAAATATACTTTCGCCCAGCAAGAAAACAACAGTGGCGAAATGGTTATATCAGGCACACAAGCCTATAATTTTGCCGTGCAATATCAATTTTTAAATGAAGGCGACTTTAACGTTATTGTTAATAACGCTGCGAACTTTAATGACCGTATATTCGGTGTTGAGGATATTGAAGATGAAAGTGCTTTAAGGGCAGGTAACCCTACTGAAAACGATGCTTTTTGGGTGGTGCAATACTTAAAGCAAATCCCAGCAGCAAGAAAATTTTTGTACCAACAGTATGGCGATATTGCCGCACTACTTAATTTAAATGGTAATACAGAAGAAATTCCTATTTTTGATGTAATGTTTGAAGGCACAACACAGTTTACCCGCTCAACGGTAGACAATATTAACGGGATTACTGATAAAGGATGGCTATACGGAAGTGGTAGTGCTCCTTACTTACCAGTGCAATTAACTGCAGATCAAAATAATACAGACTCTAGCGATGATGTAACGATTAATTATTGGGTAAGGGAATTCAATACTCGTGGTTTTTTCTCTATTGATAGGGGGCAAACTATTACACCCATTGTTGCTCCAGAATCAACCTACGGAGGTATATCAGAAGTATTTGATATTAATGAAAATGGCTTAGCCGTTGGTTTTGCTAGTACCGGTATTGCCAAACGTGTAACTGAATTTCTCAAAAATGCTTCAACATTGTGTACTGACGAAAAGCAACTTGCTAAAACTCCCTTAATTGTTTGTATAGATACCGTATTACGAGACAATCGTTTGTCATTGAATAACTTATATTCAACACAAGCAATTAAATGGACAATTAATGACAGTGGAACAGTAGAAAATACTGAAACACTAGGTTACCTAGTAAAACCGCATGTTGATGACCCAAGAGATTTTAGAAGTGTTGCACAAGCAGTAAATGCATCAGGTACTATTGTTGGGTATTCAGATGGTTGGTTTTACAATAATGTTACCGAGCCAAAGTCTACAGAAAGAAAATTAACTTACGCGGTTATGTTTAAAGATGGCAATATATATGACTTAAATACCGATCATGAAAAATATTTTAACTCACGGGTTAATGATATTAATGATGCAGGTATTGCTACCGGCTATGTACAATCAATTATAGGTGGAGCGGCTCAAAATGTGTTTTATTATATTGATACCAATGATGTAAATAATTTAGAAATGGTAATGCCTAAGAGTTTCTTTACGGGTAGTTCTACTACTGCCAAAGCTATAAACAATAAAGGATTTATTGTTGGGCAAGGTGAAGTTGAAACGCATGTTACTACTGGCGGTAACCCAAGAAGAACCCACGGGTTCCTTTATGATACCAATACCGATACTTTTACAGATTTGAACGATTTTCTGAGCTGTGATTCAATTTATACTATTATTGATGCAAAAAGTATTAACGACAATAACGAAATATCGGCAAGTGCTTTAGTTAAAACTGACGCACAAGACTTTTTTGGTGAAAAGGTATTCAATAGTAATGGTGATCCTATTCAAGAAGAAGTCGTTCGCGCAGTTAAATTGAACACTATCAACGGTGAGGTTAACGATTGTTCTGAAGTTGAAAAAAAGGTTGAGCGTCAGGGCGCCAGTATCGGTTTATTTATGCCGTTGGTCTTACTACTTGTTGGTTTTAGAAGAAAACTGTTCAACTAAGTTAAAGCTCCGCTGTGTTGTACCAATTGAATTAGGGTCTGTTGATCTTTCAGGGTTAAATTTTATTCAATTTAAAACGAATTTAATCGCGATGTGAGCTTTGTCTAATAGTTATTCTATTAAAGAAGCGAACAGCAATGAGTAAATTCGTTTTAAATGAACCCAGAGGGCAGTACCTGTTTGAAATTTATACGTCGTTATCGTATGTTCGAGTAGCTAGCTACACTTCACATACTCCGCCTTGTCTAAATATCAAACACCTTGCTGTAAAAATAACCTCGAAAGATCAACAGACCCTAATAATTAAATATAAAAAAACACCTTATTATTAAGGTGTTTTTTTGTTTTAAGCTAAGTCGTTATTTTATGGCATTAACACCAAAAATCATCTTAAAATGAAGTGGCATCTGTAAATAAGCCTACTTTTAAATCTTTAGCGGTATAAATAACTTTACCGTCAACTGCAACCGTTCCATCGGCAATACCCATAAATAATTTACGTTTAATCACTCGTTTAAAGGTAATAGTGTAAGTTACCTTTTTAGCTGTAGGTAAAACTTGACCTGTAAATTTAACCTCTCCCACACCTAAAGCTCTGCCTCTACCTGGTCCGCCAGACCAACCTAAGTAAAAACCAACTAATTGCCACATTGCGTCTAAGCCTAAACAACCTGGCATCACCGGATCACCTTTAAAATGACAAGCAAAAAACCATAAATCAGGGTTAATATCTAATTCAGCAACAATTTCACCTTTACCGTGTTCACCACCGTCTTCATTAATTTTAGTGATCCGATCCATCATTAACATGTTATCTATAGGTAACTGACTATTACCTTCACCAAACATTTCACCTGTACCGGCTTTAATTAAGTCTTCTTTAGTGTAAGCGTTTTTTTGTTCCATGATTTTGGATCCCAATTTTTGATTACTTTAGAAATTAAATTTTAGGGCGCTACTTTAGCTAACACTTGTACACTAAACAACTCTGATTAGTTAAAAACACATTTTTATTGCGTTTTATTAGGTTATGCGTAACCATATTAACCTCAATAAACTATAAATGTGTTATTACGATGCAAGACATTAAAAAAAAGGCAATGACGAATGCCGAAAAACAAAAAAAATACCGAGAAAGACAAAAAGAAAAAGGTAAAAGAGAAATGCGGGGCTACTTGTCTCAAGAAGCATTAAATTGTTATGAGTTAATAGCTGAACAAACACAATGGTCTGACAGTACTATTATGAGTAATGCGGTACGTTTAACTTATGCAGCCTATAAAAATGGTCAGATAAGTTTATTGAACAGTTGGTTGACTAAAAACAAATTGTAATATGAGCTGAATTTGTATTTTTTAACATTTACCCATTACTTCTAAAAATTATATAAATCGAATAATTCTTTTGTTAAACAGCAAAACTAACTTATAATCTGAAGATAATAAAAAGTTAAAATTATATTTTTAGGCTAAGTCTAAGGACAAAATTTTACGGACAAAAATTTTATAGATTAAGGTGTTAACTCGTTGATTAATGTTTTACTTGTAGATGATCATGAATTAGTAAGAACGGGGATCCGTAAAATTCTTGATGAAGTAAAAGGATTTAAAGTTGTTGGTGAAGTTTCTACAGGTGAAGAAGCTGTCAGATTTTGCCGAAAAAACGAACCTAATGTTGTTTTAATGGATATGAATATGCCCGGCATGGGAGGCTTAGAGGCCACTAAAAAAATTATTCGTTACTCCCCTGATATAAAAGTGATTGTTTTAACTGTTTATACCGAAGAACCCATCCCAACCAAAGTTATGCAAATAGGTTCAGCTGGTTACTTAACGAAAGGCGCCGCGCCCATAGAAATGGTTAATGCAATTCGTGCTGTTAACAGTGGACAAAGATACATTACTCCAGATATTGCCCAACAAATGGCGTTAAGCCAATTTAAAACATCCGACGAAAACCCCTTTAACTCATTATCTGAAAGAGAATTACAGATAATGTTAATGATCACCCGTGGCGAAAAAGTTCCTCATATATCTGAACAACTGATGCTAAGTAGTAAGACTATTAATAGTTACCGATACCGTATGTTTGAAAAACTTAATGTGAGTAACGATGTAGAGCTAACTCACTTAGCCATACGACATGGAATGTTAAATACTGAAAAGTTATAAACGTGCCTGATAAACTTCCTCAACAACACGCAACATTCGATCATAAAGCCTTTTTATCCACTGTAAGCGAGCAAGCAGGGGTTTATAGGATGTATGATAATGAAAGTACCATTATTTATGTAGGTAAAGCTAAAAATCTTAAAAAAAGATTAGCCAGCTATTTCAGAAAAGATGTGGGTAGTAATAAAACCCGAGCCCTCGTAAAACGAATTAACGTGATTGATGTAACGGTAACCCACACCGAGAGTGAAGCATTAATTCTTGAAAATAATTATATAAAAAAATATTTACCTCAATACAATATTCTTTTAAGAGATGATAAATCTTACCCCTACATACTTATTAGCGATCACAAACATCCAAAACTTGGTTCACACCGTGGGGGCAGAAAAACTAAAGGTGAATACTTTGGGCCTTACCCTACGGTAGGTGCTGTTTGGGAAAGCTTAAGATTAATGCAAAAACTTTTCCCATTAAGACAATGCGAAGACAGTTACTATCGAGCACGTACACGCCCATGTTTGCAATATCAACTCGGCCGATGCTCTGCACCGTGTGTAAATAAAATTTCCGATGACGAGTATTTAGAACAAGTAAAATTAGCAAAGCTGTTCTTAAAAGGTAAAAATTCAGATGTGATTGAAAAACTGGTTCACAAAATGGAAACCGTAAGCACCCAGCTTGAATTTGAAAAAGCTGCAAAATACCGCGATCAAATAGCTACACTGAGAAAGGTTCAACAACAACAATACGTTAGCGGCATAACAGCAGAATTAGATGTAATAGGGTTATTTCGTATGCGTAATTTAGCTTGTGTTCATCTTCTCTTTGTTCGTGATCATAAAATATTGGGGAGTAAAAGCTATTTTCCATCGGTTCCTGCTGATACTGAAGACATTGAGATTATCGAAGCTTTTATAAGCCAACATTATTTAGGTAATGATCTCAAAGTTGCACGCATTCCAAAGGAAATTGTTATACCCAAAGACTTTGATACACTTTCAGATCTTAACATGTTACTTAGCGAACAAGCTGAGCGCGAAGTAAAAATATCTTACAACGTTAGATCTGAACGAAGTAAGTATCTCAAATTAGCGCACACCAATGCTGAAAATGCCTTACTAACAAAAAATAGCGAAAAAGAATCGATACAAACAAGGTTTTCAGCGCTAAATGAAGTCTTCGAATTAACCGGAGGCATAAACCGGTTGGAGTGCTTCGATATCAGCCATACAATGGGACAACAAACCGTAGCCTCTAATGTAGTCTTTGACCAAAATGGTCCGCTTAAAAGTGATTACAGAAGGTACAATGTGCATGGAATAACTCCCGGTGATGACTACGCTGCAATGGAATTTGCATTAAATAAACGTTACAACAACGCTACACCTGAAAAAATGCCTGATATTGTTTTTATAGATGGGGGTAAAGGGCAACTCGCAAAAGCGGAAGATTATTTTGCAGAGTTAAAGCTAGATAAAACTCCTTTATTGGTTGGTGTGGCTAAGGGGGAATCACGAAAGCCAGGTTTAGAAACGTTAATTTTAGCGGGTAGCCATCAACTTATTTCATTACCGGCAACGTCCCCAGCGTTACACTTAGTACAACATATCAGAGATGAGTCTCATCGTTTTGCTATTGCAGGGCATAGAGCAAAAAGACAAAAAGCCAGTAAAAAATCAACTTTAGAATCTATTGAAGGGATTGGCGCAAAAAAAAGACAAGCCTTATTAAAATATTTAGGTGGTATGCAAGAAGTGCTAGCCGCTGATGTTAACACACTAAGTAAAGTGCCAGGCATTAGTACTATACTTGCTCAAAATATTTATGATGCGCTGCATGACAATTAATCGTTAATCTGTGTAAAATGATACCTCTCAAGTTAAGCGTAAATAAAAAGTAGATTATGTGGACTATCCCAAATCAAGTTACCTTATTTAGAATCATTTTAATCCCAGTTTTTATTTTAGTATTTTATCTACCTATTTCGTGGAATCACTTTGGTGCTTTTGTCGTTTTTTGGTTTGCCGCAGTTAGTGACGCTGTTGATGGATACTTAGCACGACGTTTAAATCAATCTTCAGCTTTTGGTGCTTTTATCGATCCCGTTGCTGACAAACTAATGGTAGTATGTGCTCTAGCTATGCTAATACAAGATTATAATGTGTGGTATATCACCATTTCTGCTGCTTTAATGATTTCCAGAGAGGTATTTATTAGTGCCTTGCGTGAATTTATGTCGTCACGCGGTAAAAGAGAAACCATTGCGGTTTCTAACTCCGGTAAATATAAAACGGCTGCACAAATGTTAGGTATTATGGGGCTTATTTGGCAACCCACTTATGATATACCCTTCATCTTATTTGATATTCCTCATGAATTTTTTATGTTTTTAACGTATAGTTTTTATTCTTTAGCGACAATTTTAACATTTACCTCTATGTGGAATTATTTCAGAGCGGCTTGGCCAGAATTAAAAGCTAAATAACATTTAACTTTGCAAGTAATTAGCTAAAAAAACATCATTTAAGCTGCTTTTTAAGCACTTGATATAAAATTGAGATTAAAGTGTTGACTCATCATAATATCAATGTAAAATGCGTTTCCAGTTGACAGGGAGTCAACAGATGAAGCGGCTGTAGCTCAGCTGGTAGAGCATCACGTTGCCAACGTGAATGTCACGAGTTCGAGTCTCGTTAGCCGCTCCAATTTT
>ENA-ORXU01001615-ORXU01001615.1-marine-metagenome-genome-assembly--contig:-NODE-1615-length-17672-cov-4.973345_pt1 | contig 17672 bp, 28 predicted proteins | sample MGYA00237869_ERZ511484 | MGnify/ENA metagenome assembly ERZ511484
CGGCCGACCGCCACGCCGTGCCTGCGCGGTCTTGGCTGTAGCTGCAAGGCACCGCGCCTTGTCGGGGGAGGTCTCGCGTACGCCGCGCCGTCTGCCCGTGGCGGCGTTGGCCGCTGCCGGCAGTGTGCCGTGCTCCTGAGGGTCTTGGCGCCACGCCCACACCGGCCGCGCGGATGTGTGCAAGGCGGGGTTCGTGGGGGGGTGGGGAGGGGGTGGGGGAGGGGTGGGGATGAGGTGGGGGGGTGGGTGAAGTGTCGGCGTGATACGCCCCCAGACTGCTTTCCGCACGGCGCGTACACGCCGAGATGTCGCCCGGTTCTGTCCCGCGCCCGTCCCGCCAGCCGTCAGCAACGGCGCGGAAGCGGTAGCCGACCGGGGCGCGGGTGTCCAGGAGACGAAAAAAGCGGTGACCTCCTGCACGCACCCTAGTTAAATCGTAGCAATCGACCTACGCACATGCACGCACCCCCCAGCCGCAGGCGCCCCGTCGGTGACGCCGCGCTCGACCGTCCCCCTCCTCCCAATGTCAGCACGGACGCCTTGCGCGTGGACGCGCTGCCGCCCGCGTCGCCACCCGCCGCGGCGCCGCCGTCGACGGCCGCTGTGGCGAGCCCGCCGACGGCAGACGACGACCCCAGCGCCCTCGCAATGGCGCCCTGTCCGTTGCGTGGCGATGACGACAAGCGCGCCCCCATCGCCGCCGGTGCCGCCCCCCCCCCACCAGTGTCGACACGCCCATCCCCGCCCGTCGACCGACGCGTGGCGGTGGGCGGCGCGGCGGCGCCGAGCCGCCGCACCCCCCGTCGTCACGCAAAACTCGGGTGCCCACGCAAGCCACCGCGACGCACCATGCAAATAATCGTGGCAAAGCACGCAACCCCGCCGCCGCGACGGGCGCCTCAGCCCGTGCCAACGTGCCGCCGCCCCCGCCCGTACCGCAGGGCGCCCGCCACGCCCAAATTGAGAGGCACGATCAAAAACGTAAACATGGACGCGCCCGTACACGCGCCGAGGTAGTTGGCCGCGTCCGCCGCCACTTGCGCGGGCGTCACGCCCGCGACCAGCGAGTTGACGGTTGTCACAAAGGAGCTGTAGCTCACGTCAAAGAGCCACTCGGAAAAGATGGTCGACTCAAAGCCGCTGATGCGCGCGCGGGACAGCTCCGAGACGGCGAGGCGCTCGGGCAGGTACCGGGGCACCCCGTCAAAGTCGATCGAGCGCGCCAACTCGAGCCGCACGTACCGCTCCGTTTGGCCGACGAGCGCGATTTGGCGGTCGGCCGCCGGGGGGCCCGCCGCCGCTTCCGCGGCCGATTGGGTGAAGAGAGAGAGGTGGAGGGCGGAGCGGGAGGAGAATTGGAATTGGACGGCTTCGGTGATGGCGCGGCGCTCGGCGAGGGCCGCCTCGGTCGCAGCGGCAGAGACGACCGCCGTCGAGTTGCCCCCACTGCGGCTGCCGTCGTCACTGCCAGGGAAGTCGTCACCGCCAAGGGCGTTGTCACCGCCAAGGGCGTTGTCACCGCCAAGGGCGTTGTCACCGCCAAGGGCGTTGTCACCGCCAAGGGCGTTGTCACCGCCAGGGGCGTTGTCACCGCCAGGGGCGTTGTCACCCCCATTGGCGCCGCCGTCGTCGGCCATCTTGGCACTCACGTCGACGCCAACGATGGGCGGCGGCGGGCGCCCGACGCCCGGCACGGGCGGCATATTCTCCAGCGGCGCATTGACGGCCATGGAGGGGAGGGTGTCAAACGGTTCCGCAAAGCCGCCGGTGTGGAAGAGCGGCAGCGACCTGCCCTCCGACAGGGCTGTCCACACGACGAGCCCCTGGCGGTCAAACGGGTCGGTCGAGTTGAAACCCGTCACGTCGAGGCGGTAGGCGACCGAGCCCGGCGGGTCGTCCGACGGGTAAAAGTAGCCCGAAAAAAAGTAGACGTTGCAGTGCATCGACACCATCCGCGCGTAATCCTCGTCCGACCCCTGCTCGGCGAGGGAGAACCACGTGTACTCGCCCGACCATTCGCTGATGCGCGTCGGGTTGTGGCCCGCAAAGTCGAGCACCTTGGCCTTGACGAGCCCGGGCACGTGCTCGACAATGACGCGCGCGAGGACCTGCAACACAAAGGGGAAGATGTAGCCGGTCACGTCGTTGCGTCGCAGCCGCCCGTCGACGCAGTATTGAAAGGCGTCACTGGTCGTCAAGGACACGGACACGCCGACGGGCTTGCCCGCCGCGCGGCGGTCGGCCGACAGGGAGAGCGGCCCCGACTTTGGCGACACCCCAATGCGCACGCACGCGGTGCAGCGCGGGTCGTTGGCCGGGTCGACGCCCGGCAGCGGCTTGAGGCCATTGTAACCGTCGTACGACAATTGCATGCGGCGGATGCTCATCTTGGACAGCCGATCGTCGCACGTGGCATACGGCGCCGAGGCGGTGCCGACTGTCGTCGTCTCCACCCACCCCGACGTGATGGCTTCGGGGTAGGCCTGCTGCGTACCGTCCTCCCAATTGACAAACGCGTGGGCGGTAAAAATTGGGTGGCCCGGGTACCGCTCGGTCGGCAGGTGGGCAAACGCGGGCACGTCGCGGAAGGAGGAGCAAAAGGAGACGGCGGGGAGGTCGAGGCTCGCCGCCGGCTCGAGCGACACCTTGACCACCGGCTGCCGCAGCGACCGCGCGTAGGTGGCGAGGAGGATGGACAGCGCCACGGCAAAGAGGGCGGTCGCCACGAGCACCGACGCGATGGACGTGAGGCGCGCCTGCCGCCGGAGGGGCAAGCTCGCCCAATAGTCGACGGCGGCCGACCAGGACGGGCGTCGGAGGGCGGGGATCCACGCCCGCCACCGGGGGGGGGGGGCGCAGACTCGCCGTGGCACACGTTCGTGCCACCGCCCCCGCGGGGGGCGGCTCCCCCACCAGAGGCGTCTGAGGGGGGAGGGGGTGCGCCGCCATCGACGCAGACGGCGGCGGCCGCACCCGCCCATTAGATCAGGGTCCCCGCCCGCGCAGCGGGTCCTTTCTTCATCCAACTTGCTTCTCTTCTTTTTTGGTGCGCCCTTCCGGGGGCGCGGTCTCTTCCTTCACCTTGGTGCCTATCTTGCTTCTGACTGCACAAGCGTATTGCTGTCTTCCCAATTTTGGTCGATCCCGTCGATGTCAAGAAGGGTGATCAACTGTGCGAAACTGTGTCTCAGCCATCTATTCAGCCGGGTGAAATGGATCGGCCAATTGGCAGTTGACCCAGACCCTGTCATGACTTCGACCACATCGGCCAAAATTGGGAAGACAGCAATATTACATTTTTTTCTCTTTCTTTTTTTCTGTCCAGCCGAGGCACTCGGCTGTAGTAGGCCTGTCGTTCACCATCACCTGTCTGGAGACATTCAAAGATTGTCGACGCTCTTTCAAAAGTGAAATCAAGTGCTACGGAAGTGCGTAAGTATCCTGTGCTACTTACAATCGTTCTGCTTATCTTTGACGTGCTCGTGTAATGTGTCTGCGGTAGCACGACAGAGACGCAAGGGAACATGTTTCCCACGTCATACACCGTCAGCGTTGCGGTCAGACAGTGAAGAGGAAATGGGTTGGGGTCGGCCGTCCACTTCAGAGCGTTTGGTTTTTGTGGCCAGCATACTGCCACTCGCACGGCGAGCGGCGCCGACGTGACTGCTTCGGGGACTGCAGGCGCGTGCAGTGCTGGTGGCATGCTGTGTGGCACTGGCCTTTCGCAAAAATGCGTGCCCTCGCAATCGAAGTGCAGGCCGCCGCGCCATCGACGACGCAGCTATATGTAATATGTAGCCCATCTCTATGGCCTGTGGTACACCTGTCCAATCTTCTCGTCAATATCAATATTGGCGTCGCTGCTCATCTTTATTGCAAGAGTAGTAGAAGAGGACCACGCATATAGCTACGAATACAACGTAGTCTATCGAGCAGCCACTCTCACGCCGTGGAGACGAACACAAGCATGGCAATGGTCACAGATGGACTGAAAAAGCACCAAGAACGTTCACTACTAAGAAAGGTCGCGAAGACATAGCATATAGAGTAGAGAGTCATACACAGGACACTCCTCCAGTGATTGAAAGATCATGTGATCCTGAACACTGCGTAACAGGTAGGTAGGAGTCTTCGGGGTTTGGTGTCAAGGTCCAGTTCACCGTAGGGCTCAGCTGGAGGAGTCAGTAGGCCGATGGGTGCGCGCGGCAAGCTTCTCCTGCGCGCAACCCGGCACGCTCTGCCAGATGTCCATGGCGGCTACGCAGGCGTCCTCGTCGCTGTCTGTCATCGGCATGCAGCTGGTAGTGGGCGCGAGGAAGTATGGCCCCGTAGGGAGTTGCGGTCAATGACGTGGAGAACGGCGCAGTCCACAGGAGCTCCCGTCGGGGTCAAGGTGTGGCAAGCAGGGTGGCAGGGAGCCGTGCGCCGGAGAGGTATGCTTGGTGCCAATTATTTGGTAGCACGCGCCGAGGCTGTTTGTTGCGCTTGCGCCCTCTTTAATTGGTGGCGAGTAAAGTCAGTTTCGTCAGTGTCGGCGAGTCACGGGGAGGGCGAGAGAGGGCGCTGCAGCAGTAGCGCCCCTTTATTCAGAGATTGGCAGGTGATCTCGTCGCATTTCGGGCCACCTCAGGCCCGTAACCACAAGCCGACCTGCCACCCCAGCCATTTTATATATCTCTTGACCTGTCGTTCAAGCCCACTCTGTTTTCAATTTTTCACCTCTTCCAAGGCCCTCAGAGGCGCTGCGTGCCCCACGCCAGCCCCACCAAACCTGCAGGCCATACGAACTACCGCGCGTCACAGCCTGCTCGACTGTGCCACACAGCCGGTTGACTCATCGGCCCCGTGCTCTGCCGTAGATATTTGCCATGTCCCCCACAATGTGTGGTCGCCCTGAAGGCTGCAAATCGGGCCCCAACCTCAAATTGGGCCACTCATTGGGCTGACAGTCCCTGGGAGATGCGGCACCAACGGCTCTGGACCAGCGAAATACGCGCGCCTGCGCATGCTTTCGGTCTTGGCAAAGCGGTGGCCGGGAGTCCCTGGCCGCGCGCCCAAGGGGTATGCCCCCACCTTGGCCCCACCAGTCCCCCCCCCCATTACCCGCCTTTTTCGTTCACGCCTACCTCGTCGTCGGCCCTGCGGCGTCCACCAACCCGGCCCTCTCACGCTAGGGGACGGCCCCACGCCCATTGCTTTGGCTGCTCGCCTGCGTCGCTCGACCGAGTAGCAGGACGCGAGTACCGGGCACTGCACGCCGCGCCAAGCGCGTGCGGCTGCGCTACGCCGCCCATCCTCTGTGGTTGTCGCGGGTGCGGGGCTGGCCGCCTGCTCGCGCCGCTTCCACGCCCGCGCCCACCCCCCCGTCCCTGCATCCTCCGACCGCTATTCGCCGCCTCCCTCGCCTCCCCTGCCGTTGATCCACCAGCCCTTCCCCCACTTATCCCGGGCATGAGTGGCTCCGGCACACCAAGCTGACCAAGGACGCGCCCTTTCCACCATGGTAAAGCCCGCTGTTTTTCTGGCCACATACCACCCCACAATTCCCTCGTCTTGCCGCGTGTTTGAGTTGGCGAAACAGTCTACGGCAGAGACGTCGCGGCGGGTGCGTGCTCACCTGCTTCACCCCTGGAGCGTTCGCGCACGAGTGTTTGAGGATGAGGACACGGCCAACCTGTGGGCGACGGGGGTTATTGACTGCTCCGCCCCGGCTGGGGACCCCGCTTGCTCGTCCCCTTCAGCTTTCGCTGACTCTCCCTAGTCTCCCTCGCGCCCCCGCACTACCGATATCGCGCGGCAGGGAACCCCTCTTCGCTCTTTCTTTGCCGGGGTCGAGTCGTTGTTCGACCTGGCCGACCCCTAGTGCGCCACTGCCTTCTTCTTAGTCTTGGGGGGCTCGACAAGTGCAAATTGAGTGCTAGTGCAGGGCCTTGCCCTGTCAACAGACGCCCCGCAGGCCCCTCCAAGCCCACCCTGTCCCCTTGGTAATCGGCGGCGGCTGTCAATGCCTGCCGCCCTTCCTGCAGAGGTTCTACCGGCGGGCGCCGGCGCCGACAGTGCTGCCTGCGCTGGTGGGGGGGAGCAAGAGCGGCGGCACGTTGCGTGGGCGTACCTATGTGGCAGCCGGGCTGGGCATGCGCGGGCTGGCAGAGCAGAACGCATGTCTGTAGCCGTCTGCCCGGCCCGCGTAGTGGTTTCCTCCCGTGTCGGCGGCGACCTGCGGCGCGTTTCCAGCTGCTGGTGGGTGGCACCAGTGTCTCCCTCACGGGACTCCCGTGGTGCGGCAAGACGCACTTGGTCAACGAGGCGGTGGAGCTGATGCGTCATGCCGGTCTTTCCGTCGCCGTTTGCGCCAGCACGGGCGTCGCCGCTACCTTAGTCGGCGGCACGACCGTGCACTCCTGAGCCGGCTTCTGCAACGAAGACGCGGATGTCAGTTCGCCGCTGCAGACGGAATTAAATGAGGTCATCCCCTTTGCCGCCAAGGCACGGAGGCGCGCCTCGATGGTGCTCAGCATTGACGAGGTAGGCACTCTTTCTTCGGCTTTCATGACGCGGCTTGATGAGTTGTTGCGAGCGGTGCGACCGCGGTCGTCTCCCTCACGCGGGTTGAATCTGCTCTGCGCGGGAGACTTCTTGCAGCGCTCTTCACCACGGGGCTCGTACGCCTTTCTGAGCGATCCGTGGCGGGACTTTTTTGCCTACCGTGCCGTCGTCCTCGGAACGCATTGGCGCCCCATGCAGGGCGCGAGGCTGCTAGGTCCCCTGCTGCGTCTCCGCAAGGGGCGTCACACCGCCGCCGATATGGTGCTGCTGGCCACCCGCCGCACCGCTGTGCCGCTGCCTGACGTCATCTAACTCTTCTGCCACAAGACAGACGCCGATGCCAAGAAAGAGGGACATCTTCTGGGGCTGGTGGGGGAGTCGGTGATGCTCACTGCGGGTGAAAAGGCGCGCGCCAAGTTCTTGTCGCCGGCCCAGGCCACGATGCTGCTAAGCTCGGCCTTCAAGCTCCTGCTGGCGCTGTATTTGCGGGTGGGCGTAGCAGTGGCCATGCCAACCAGTTGATTGGCGGGGCAGGGCGTGCCGTGCGGCTCGCAAGGCGTGGTAACGTGTTTTAGCGCGGTAGGCAACCGCCGATACCCGCGGGTGCGCTTCCAGCAACCGAGTGCCGGAGACCAGATGCTGGACGTTTTCCCATCCTTGGTGCACACCGTTGCCATCGATGGCGCGAATCGGGCTGCCACGCGCAGCCAAAAGCTTTCGGTGCTGGCGTGGGCTTCTACAATCCACGCGGCCTATGGCTGGACTCAGCAAGAGGCTACCGTCGACTTGACGTCCGCGTCTGCCGGTGGAAAAGCACTGTCGGGTTTGTCTCGGAACCCTGCTTTGAAGCGTCTGCATATCACTGGGTTCGATGAGCTCAGGATCATAGTGGATGGCATGGCCTTGGCCTTTCATGAGTCTCTGGTTGACTACTAGTCAAACGTGGTGCGTTGGCTCCCGTTTTTTGCGACCGCTCTACCTACCTCAAGGAACGGTCGGGTCCTAGTGATCGGGCGCTGATCTTGAGGCAGCTTTGTTGCTTTGTCTCTGTGTGTGCCGATACGAGAGGGAACAAGACTTGAGCGATTGGAGATATGTACTAATGGACGCGAGTCAAATACCAATTATTCTGCTTCAGACACTGACATCTAACTACAGACATGAGCGTGAAACGAAACGCTGCTGTCTGGAGCCCGTGTACGTGAGGTTGTGTCAGGCGGCTGAATGATCGATGTATTGCGGATCTCGCGAGGCAGCCCAAGGCGAACGAGCGGACGCCTTCCCGGCGCCTGTGAGGCCCTGACCGCCCTTTTCCGCCACACGAGAGACCCAGATCACGGGGACTCCGAGACTGCGGCGGTGTGGCAGGTCCAGCAACCGCCAACAGGCCAGAGGTGGCTGGCAGTGCCGCCGAAGCGAGGCTCCCTTCCACACGCCGCCTTCAAATCAGTGCGGAAACTGTGTTTCCGCCACTTTCTCGACAGGGTGCGAGGCTGAGACGGACTCTCCTGTCGTCGTCACCGACCATCACCCCACCCCTTCCTCAACACCCGCCCCACTTGACCCCGTTGTCTCTTGCCACGCTGGTGGAGGTGGCCGCTGGCGCCTCCCCGACCCGTTCCAACTGGCTAAGCGTCGGCCAGTCATGCGCGCTGTCGGGCCGTCACCTTCGTCGGTCCCGCCACCGCCCACTCACTCCGGCAGCCGCCCCACACGACATCACCCGCGGTTGGTCGGTGCCCTCTCGTGCGCTTTCGTCAGCCTCCCCAGCTCCCTGACATTCTGCCCGCTTGCGTTCCGCTCGCAATGCCATTCCGCTGCCTTCTCCCCGGCGGCCGCAGCCTCAAGCGGCGCCGTTCACTTCCCCTTCCCCTTCCTTCTTGCCTTTGAGGCACTTTCCCGGCGATGGCTCATCGAAGTGGCCAACGCCGCCAGCGTCTCCACGTTCCCGCGGCCTGGACGGACGAGTCGTTCCCAGGCTTCAAAGCACCCCACAAGCATCCTGCCTTTCCTCACGGATCTCCCAAGCCGCCCAAGTCCTTCTTTCTCTCTAAAGCTGTGCTGCGGGAGGTGGTGCATACGATGCTGGATACTTGCGCCTTTGCTGAATTTGTCGCACGCGCGGTGTGCTGGCATCCGGGCGACCCCCGCCCAAGTGACGTAAAGCGAGACCGTGGCGTCCGCAAGTTTCTTTGCTGCCTTTCGCCGTTCACCATTCGTGTGATCATTGCCATCTTGAGAAGCCGAAAGAAGGGGCTGGCGGTGGCCGGCGGCGGTCGCGTGGCGGGCATTGGCGGCAAGCCGCTTACCGTCGTGACGCTCCAGGACTACACAACTGGGCTGAATTTCCTCTTTGCCGAGGCTAAGATCGACGGCCAACACGAACAGGAGGCGCTTGTGTTCGACTGCAGCGGCCCGGCGTCGCCGTAGCAGGCCAAGGGCAAGGCCGAATTTTACGACGAGAAGGAGACGAAGTGCGAGGATCCCGGCGGCTGCATTGGAAACGCGGTGGCGACGGATGGCCTCAAGAACTTCCGAGGCGCGACGAACAAGGAGGCGCGCATCAACGGGAAGCATTTTCTCAGTGCGGCCGCCGTCACGTCAGAGGCGATGCGCATTCTGCACATCCAGATGTGAGTGCGCCACAAGCCCGACGTCGCGGCGCCGGTAGATGACGCCAAGGCAGTCACTACGCCCGCCCTGGAGGTGTCCGAGCAGCCACGCGCCTACGCGCCACCGTCCGATGCTGATACAGACCAGCTGGAATACGTCTTCTATGTTATGCTCTTCATCTTCCTTCGGCGCCCGGTCACGATCATGGACCTCAAGTTTGCGGATGTTTTCTTCACGGACATGAGGATGGCGGAAATCCAAGAGTTCTTCAACAGGTATTTAGTGCTTGGGTCCCGCATCCATAGTCTTTTTTGTGAGATGGCGGGTCCGCGGGGTGGGCCCTGTGTTTGCAGTTGGTCTGCATTGCTGAAGTTGCTGACCCAGCGCTGTTGCTTCCTCTTGCACTCTGATGTGTCAGGTTGTACCCGCTTTAGTGACTCTTCCTTTGCGTCTGGGCTTCCCGTCGGTTTTGTGACCAATTGGCACACAGACACGGACACCACAGGTTCCTGAAAATGTGCCTACGGGTGTTCAAGACAGGCGCCCGTACCACGGACCAGATGTGGATTCAATTCTACAGTTACTACACGCAGGTAATGGCGTCGGACGAGGAGAGCCTTGGGCAGTCTGCCTACGTGCGCTGCAACAGCGAGCACGTAAACTTCCCCAAGATCTTCAGCGGCTTGCTTCACTTCGTCTGATCGGCGCCGGGTGTCGGCGCCGACATCAATCGGCTTGGTCGGCATTACCTGTTCCCAAGCCTGCTGCAGAAAAGCATCAGGGGGACAGCAGCCCGGTTAAAGAAGCGCACTGAGACGGAGATTAACGGCCGCTTCCTCGCCGACATGGGGCGCATCGGGCGGCCATACATCTACGAGAAGAGAGTTGGTCGCCTGTCTGGATTCCGAAGCGGCGGCGCCATGGAGCTTCTTAACGAGACTAGCCTCTTCGAGCAGGTGATGCGCCTTGGCGGCTGGCGGGCCGACTCGAGCTCGCTTTTCAAGAACGTTACTGCCACGGACAGTCGGGGCACCCTGCGGTCAACCTTGCGGTCGCTTCAAGAGAACGAGGTCACGCAAGTCGTGGCGCAGGTCATGGCGACCTACAACACGTGGACCGCGGCGGTGGTGCGCGACTTGTCCACGCGCGCGCTAGGGCAAGTCCGGAGCGTGGATGCTGGCTTTGTGGCCAAGATTGAGGCCAACCATGTCAAGAAGCTGTGCGTCATGGTGAGCCAGTGTGTCCTTGTTCTGCATCAGGGGACAGGCGATACCGAGGGCTTTTCAGACGATGATGAGGATAGTGATGAGCTCGGATATCGTAACACTTTGTCTTTCATACATTCTGTCCTCCTCATGGCCTGTTTTGGCCCAAAGCGATGGCACCCAGCTGCTGTGGGAAGCTCGACACAAACGGCAGTGCGCATTGAGAAGAAAATAGGGGCAATAACATGTCTGACGCAGGTGGAACAGTGATCGGTGGGGCTTCAGGGGGCACAAGGGTGGGGACGGCGAGGACCGGTGAGAATAGTCATGTGCTCTGCCACGCATTCCCTGCATGTGGAGCTTATCGCTCAGTTCGCGGCTGCTGGGATTTGCTGGTGTGGGGGCACACCGACGATGGCGGAAGCGTCGGTGTCGTCGTCGTGTAGGAGGGGGGCGTCGCGCAGGCACGGTGTGAAAAAAAACGGTGGCGCGTCCGTGCTAACAGGGGAAGAGGTGGCGCGGCAGGCGTAGTCGGTGACTCTCTGCGCGTCCCCCACGCCGCTGGCTGCCGCACTGTAGATGCCGGGGCACGCGCATCTCGAAGGACCGCCGCTGCTGAGACTCTATTTGTGTGACTGGCCCCCGCCAGGCGGTAAGGGTCCTCCTGGTGTCTGTACGTGTCGGTGACACGGCCTCTGCCCCGGGCCTTTCGCGAACGTGTGGGGCGACGGCTCCAGTGCCGCTATCGCCTCCGCCGAGTCATCGCCGCGCCGCTGCTGGCATCGGTGGCGATGCCAAGCGTGTGCCGGCGAGCAGATTGCAAAACACGTAACGCGAGTTCAGGCGGCAGCGGCCGACTGCGGGCATAGTTGATGATGGTTGGGGAGCGCCGGAAATAGGGCGACATTGAGCGCACGTCCGTGCTTTTTCGGTCATAGTGACATGGGACGAAGCCTGGGCGGCGCCTCTAAGCAGACCGGGGGCGAGGCGGCGCTGCTGTCGCCGCAGCCGCTGCGCCTGCAGCCTACGCTCTGCACCATCATCGTGGCTGGGGCAAGTTCATTGACAGCAGTGGTATCGCAGGCGTCTGCGCGGGCTGGGCACTCGGGGGGTTGAGAACTCCCCAGTCCTGGCCGGTGGAATAGTAGAGGTCGCTCTCGCTGGTCTGCCTTCGCTTGTGGGGAAGACGGGGCCTAGACTAAGCATTGATGGGGGAAGCTGCGCGGCGGCTATGCGGTAGGTAGGTGCAACTTTAGGTTGCTGGCTGAGGAGCAGGTGCCATGAGCGGCGCTGTGACTAAAGGTCGATTCCACGCATTATGGCGCATGAGCGCGAATCATATTGGCGCGCACAGACCTCGGCAATGGAAGGAGCGTTGACGCTCCGCATGGACGCATCCTGGACCCTACTGTATCAGTTTTTTTATGGCGCACTTTGAGGCGGCCACGACAATCGGCTTGAGAGACAGACGTTTTTCCTTGCATTCAGCCGTTGTCTTGAACGCTTTTTTGTGGAATAAATGGCCTGCTGATGACGCTGCAGGCGGAAACTCGACGTGGCTAGGCAACAAAATGCGTGTCATTGGTGCTGCGGGGAAGTCTGGACGACATCTGTGGCCGTTGGTCAACATGGGCGGTTGTGGTGGGAGGCAGGTGATGCTCGTAGCCGGCCAAGAGAAAGTGCATTTCCATGGGATGCCAGATCGGATCAATACGTGTCTTGCATAAGAAATTGGTCAGAGCCAGTTCGGGATCGGCAGTGACGAAGAAAACGGCGCGATTCTTGAGGGGCAGAGAAACACCGAGGTGTATCTCTGCGCTACAAGATCCTTTGAGCGCCTAGTCTTTTTTCCTTGAGTACCCACGCCACGGAGACCAGTTCTGTGTACTTTTTATGGTTACGAAATGCCTAGAACAGCAGAGAAAACCCTTTTCTCATGCGCCTAAATGCACGGAATAGACCTTTAGCATGGTCGCTCTCCTGTGACACAAACAGAACAAAGCAGCGCCCAACTGGGTGTGTGCGGCGCCACAGCTTATTACGGCGTGAGGAAAGCGCAACAATAATGGCGTCTACGCGGTAGATGAGGGACAGCGAGAGGAGCTCAGGGAATGGTACGCCCCAGCGATCGAAGCCGGCAGTGGCAAGCGAGGCGGGCGGTGCTGTTGAAAGTGGTGGCGTGATCGCCGCGGCGGATGCGCAGGTCGAGAAACCTGCCGAGTTGCAGGCTGGAGTGTGCTGGGGGGGGTGATCTGAACGCTTGGGCGTGAGGGCATGGGCAGACGCCTCTTTTCCGTCCATTGGCTACGTCGGCCACTTGGTCTCAACTGTGGCCGCGCACGCATCAGACACTCGGGATCCGTGCTTCTCGCCGATTGGCAAATCTGATCTGGTGATTGAACTCGGTTCTGAATCACTGTCTAATCTTTACATTGCGGGGCCAATAAAGGCCACCACACAGCCGAAATCCCTCCGAGTCACAACCGATCAAGTGCGTAGATGCTCCTGAACGAGAAGGAATGCGCTTGATAGGGGCGCAATTAGAATAGTGTATCGCGGGCCTGAAGAAGCGGCCACCAGGAGGCAGCGACATGGGAAGAACACTCTTGTTCTCGCTTTCTGCGACAAATGGACAACAGCGTCCAATGAGACAACTTTTCTGGTGGCGGCAGCATCCTGGACTGGCCAGCACTCGGGTCACCCGTGTCAACGCCATCATCCTATCCGCCAAAGATGGGACTACATCTCGTTTCGCGTTGTCAAGTTGACTGAGAAAGTAGGCAGCGAGCAAGGAAGCCATGTGGTTGCTCTTTCATGGGCCCATAGAAAATATCAGACATACAGCATGTGTGTCCGCTGGGCTTGTCTTTACCACGCTGACTACCAGAGAGAGCACATGACAGGAGAGCCTATCTGGTCTATTTTTGTCACACAGACTACACGAGCACAAGAAAAAGGCTTCGTGTATTTCTTTCTCACATTCTGGGTCGCCTTGGCCAACAATCTATCAAAGTGAGTCGTGTTAAGAATAATATCAGTGATTGTCACCACAGCGGGTACGTGCCTAACCATGGCGCCGAGTAGCGTCCGCAGCGTATTGATGCGCGCCTTGGACGGCGTCCGGATGGGGTGGTTGGATGGCCAGCGGACCATGTCTGCGCCCTCAATGCGGGTCTCCGTCAGCATGGCGCGCTCGGTCTGCGACAAGACGAACGACCTCAAGTTCTCAGAGGTTGCCTTTTCCGGTGTCTTAATTACCGTGGGGAGCAGGCTTTGCAGCCAGTGCAGCTGCTTGATGTAGAGCGTCACCTTATTCCTGACCACATTGCGCATCTGCTCCGTCTTTTCCGCGTTGATGACACCCGCCGCATTACCGTCCTGCAACACCTCGACCGTCCTCAAAACGTCCTCCTCATACACTTTAAGGCAGGTGCAAGACCCACACAGCCCCTGCTGCCCGACCGACACATGGCACATTTTGACTAGCTCGGTAAGCTGCTCAAACAGCGGCTCCAAGACTAACGTCGAGGTCAGCACCACCGAAGGCATCGTCCAGTCGTGCACCAACGCACTATGGAAGTCGTCGGTCACCCCCCCGTTCGCAGTCACAGCGTCGCCGCCGGCAGCATCAGGCTTCCAGCCTTGCCGCGCTTAGGCTGCTGCTCGATGTCGGGAGGCCCACTTGGCCGCTTGCAGCGGCCTGCCGACGCGGAAATCGTTGCTGCGGCGTCCATCTTGGCCGTCTGGTCGTTGACAACTTCGACGAAGGACCCGTACAACTGGGTGTTGGCCACCGCCTGCGACTGAAAAAAGCTGTCGAGCCGGGTGAGCACCTTGTAGACGGTCCCCTGCGCCGCCGCCACCTGCTGGGAGGTCGCCACGTTCTTTTCCCGCTCCGTCTCCTCCTCCAGCAGCGACTGCAACATTCAGACCGCGTGCAACGCCGCAGGCCGTCGACCGCCCGAGTCGGTTCCCCTGCCTGCGGGATGAAGGGTCCCAAAAGACGGCGAAGAAGAATGGCCGCGATAAGGGGAGGTGGGGTGGTCGGCCCGCCTGCTTAGATTTGGAAAGAGACGGCAGGGGGAAGAAGTGCGTCGGTCCGGAATCGGGGGTGGCGGGGAGAGTGCTCTCTTGGGCTGTGGGGTGCAGCCAACCGGTACGAGAGGAAACAGAGCAACGGAGAAGGGGTGCCGGGATCGAGCCGACGCCGGTTGTTTTCTCAGTGGGTCTACCGCCATGTAGTCCGGATGCGCCACGATGGCCTGAAAAGCAAACAAGTGGCCACGGCGCGTCAAGGCTTGGCGCCGCACGTGGACAAACAGTCACTGCAGGTCGGCGCCCCACGCATTGCTCGCCGCCGCGTTAAATCGCAACAGGCTCGTTTTGAGGGACGCATTTGAGTCGTTGTCGCCAAAGGTAATGGTTCGCTGCGAGCACAGGGCCTGTAGCATTGCCTTTCGCATGTCGGCGCTATGCAGCACTTGTGTCGGCACCGGCGGCACCCATCCACTAGCAGGGTCACGTGCAGTGGCGCCGCTGCTCACCTTTTAGGCAGCCGCGCTGCGGCCTATGGCGGCCGCGGATGTTTCCGCAGCCGCCGCTCCGGCCGTTGCAATGATGATTGCCGCGCGAGCGGAGACCCTAAGGGAGACAGCGAACCGCGGAGAACGAACCGCGGCCACAATGACGGCGCAGCTCCGCCGAACGAGGTGGTTGCCAAAGAGGACGGTGGGGACGTGGCAGGAAGGGGGGTGGCGTGGAGTCGGGCGTCAAGCGAGGAAGCAGCAGGATGGAGAGCAGCAGGCGGGAAGCGACCAGGCAGGTGGGGAGCAGGTGGGGCGGGGTCACGCGTGGCGGGAGCAGGAGGGGGGGGAGAATGGGGGGGACGACGGGAAGGCATCGCCACGGGAGACAGCGACGCAACAGAAGCCGCGGCGGCACGCAGCGCGGCGGTACGGGAACCGGCATCGGCCGACTTGATTTCGAACAATGGTGCTGTGGGCGATGGGGCAGACGGCGACGAAGAAGTGGAAGACGGGGCCGCGGGCAAAAGGGTTGCGGGTAAGGCGGCGATGGATGCCGCGGCGCCACGCAACGTGACGTCACGCGTGGCGCCAGCAGAGGCGTCCGAGGCAGCCCCCGCTTGGCCCCATAACGGTTCCCTCGCTGGCGCGCCAGCGCCCGATCCGCCCATGGCGCAGGCCGCCCGACCTCCAACGGGTATCCGTCTGACACCAGATGAGAACCTATGGCATCAGATACGAACCAACTGTAAGGGTCGATTCTTTACAGTGTTTACATCCTAAGTGATTTTCTGGATAATCAAACAGATGCCAACGCTCAAAAAGGAAGGCCCGTCTTCCCCCAAAGAAAACATGGAATCTGTAATGAAATACATGAATGAAAAGAGCAGGTCTTGAGCTCTCCAACCGTGTGATCAGCTATTTCATACGCCATCGTCGTCGGCAGGGACGGGTGGCCGAGTGTTTTTGATGGGGTCTGTCCAGACGTTCCAACGGTCAATTTTTGGCTCAAATCGCCCTCTGCGACGCTGCCAAGCGTCCATTGCGCGCGGGGGCCAGAACTCTGACCAGGCAGAAAAGCACGATTCCCAGTCCTGAGCTCGTGTGTTGCCCGTGGCGCGGCCCGCGCTACGGTAGTTTCACATGTTTATGTGAAGCGTACTCCCGGTGCAATGAGTACGCCAGATACGGCGAGGCATTCTTCATCACTTCGAGACGCTTCGGAGGCCATAAAGTAGTCCGTCCTCGTCGTCCCGGAAACACAATTTACAAGGCTTCAAAGAAAAAAACCTGCTCTTACGACACCGCTCAGGCCGATTTAAGAACCCAATGTGGGTCCACATGGCCAGAAATGGCTTTTGTGTCCCACCCCCAGTTCAGCTCCACTGCGCCGCGGGGCAGCTATCAAAAAGAGCAGACCGATTGGTGTTGGACGTTAACCTGGAGCTTTCGGTGTCACGCTTGACCCCGGTGGTCCGCAAGAACCTGTCGTGCCCGACAATCGTGCAGGGAACGCTTTCGACAGCGGGACGAGCAACTGTTCTGACGGCGCCAGAGGTGCTGGCGGCTGTTCAGCAGCTTGACGCCGACAAGCTTTAGAAGCAGCAGGACCACGAGGTGAGTCGTCGACAGAGGGAGGCGACGGTGGCAGCCAACAAGCCCAAAAAGGCCGAGCTGGCTGCAGCGCAGGAGCGCACAAAGTGGGCCAAGGTTTGGTGGCTAGTAAGTGAGGAGGCGGCCGAGGAGGGCAGGCACCGGCTGCACCGACTGTGCCCGTCTCCCCGCAAGCTGGTCCTGCAAGAACGTGCCAGCAAGTAGCGCAAGCTAATTCATGTGCCCAACGCGGGTGACTGTCGCCAGCCTGGACTGCTGTGATCACGCCCTTAATTCCTTTGTTCTTTTTTTTGTTCAAGCTGTGGTTGGATAGAATATTGCCAGGGTTCTCCACGTTCTTGATTGGTGCAATAGAATTTACCCCCATAGACTGTTGACTCAATTCGGACGGTCACACATCAACACTGTGGTACAATTATCCGTCAGCACTGCAGAACGCCAAGGTTTTCCCAGGATGCTTGATCGGTTGTGAACTGGTGTATACCCCGATACCGACCCACCTACCACCAAAAAGAGTGAAGTGTCAGAGTCTTGTGGAAAAAAGATGGTGGAGGAGGGGAGAGTGAGCTGAGCCCAACGGTGTGCTTCTCGAAGGAAGTGAACCAGTGGATAATAAACGGGGACAGGATGGATTCTTATCTGGTGTCAGACGGATAGCACATGTGGTGGCGGATTGAGCGCCCCCTCAACCAACACCAGCCGTTTGTGCAAGGGGTAGATGGCAGCCAGTCGACAGGGGACGGCAGCATGCCCTGAAGCTGCGCCAAGAGCCGTCAGGCCACAAAAATTAAAACGACACCTTTTTTGATTACCGGCCTGGCTCCCGACCGGGCGTTTGAGACCTGGCCAGAAACTTTGTCCAGCAACTGAGGGCGCCCGGCGCTGAGGGCCAGTCTCATCGCTGAGATTCAATCAACATTGGCTGGCCAATGGTATCGCCAATGTCCAAGCTCACCAGTCTCCGGGCTGCCCAATTTGGCGGCCGCTGCCCGTGACGGCAACGCGGGCGCCGCCCGCTCTGGGTGCTTGCTGCGGCCGCACCCGCGCCAGCGGTGGCCACAACGCCGGTCCCTGCGCCGACTGCGGTAAGCTTTCCGCCCGTGTCCGCACCGCCGCGGTCGCGGCCGCCGCACGTGGCGCCCCGCAGCGTGGCGCCAGTCGACGACGCTGC
>ENA-ORXU01001618-ORXU01001618.1-marine-metagenome-genome-assembly--contig:-NODE-1618-length-17650-cov-6.781881_pt1 | contig 17650 bp, 20 predicted proteins | sample MGYA00237869_ERZ511484 | MGnify/ENA metagenome assembly ERZ511484
GACAAAGCTCACATCGCGATTAAATTCGTTTTAAATTGAATAAAATTTAACCCTGAAAGATCAACAGACCCTAATTTTGTCGTATCAAATATGAAATAACAATAATGTATTTTATACCTTGGTGAGTACATTAACATCCTTATTATCTATACCTGTTGAGTATTAGAGGGGAATGATAACGTAAAGTTACATCCGCCAAGTACCGATTTTTCCACTTTGCAGGTTGCAAAATGCCAATCACAAATTCTTTTAACAATGGCTAAACCTAAACCAAAGCCGGTTCCTGAACTTGATAGTTTTTTAGTATTTAACGATTCAAGCCGATAAAAAGGTTCAAAAATTTTATCCTCGTCATTTTCAGCAATTCCTATTCCGTCATCTTCGATAGATAAGTGAATTTGTCCGGCATCAACCACTAAAGAAATTTGAATGGTATTTTCAGCGTACTTAACAGCGTTAACTAATAAATTTTGAATGGCGCGCTCAATTAACTGACTATTACATTGATATAATAATTCCTGAGGAATAATTTTATTGATATTCAGCGGCTTTAGCATGACCAATTTACTTAATTGCTGCTCAATTAATTGCGATAAATTTACTGAAGTTTTATCAATATGTTGATTAACATTTTCAAGGCGCGCATAACCAAGCATTTCATCAACGAGTATTTCTATTTCTTTAATATCTTTTTCCATTTCTTTAACGGCGTTTTTATTTTCTGCGGGTAATAGCGCTAAAGCGAATCTTATCCTTGATAGCGGTGTTCTTAATTCATGTGAAACCGCATTCACCAAATGCTTTTGATCAGATAATAACCTATTGATACGATGCGCCATTTGATGAAAAGTAATCACCACTTGATTAATAGGTGATATAGAATGAGTGGTTAATTTAAGCTCATGTTCACCATCGGCAATAGCTGCCGCCATTTGATTTAACTGATGTAAATCTCTCCATAAAGGTTTTATCCAAACAGCAATAATCCCTGCCAACAATAAATAAGAAATAATAAGGATAAGCCATTTAACATGGGTAGTTGCAGGTGTTATTTGATGATGAATAAAAGGTCCTATTTGATACATGTTATTTTCATTAAGTACTTTTACATAAAAAACCACATCATCATCTTCATTATATTGAACAACAGATTGCCCCACGTTTAACTGTTGTAACTGCTCGTCCAACCAAGCAACAGCAGAAATAGGAATAATCTTAATAGGAACCTGCAATGCTGAAGCAACTAGCTGAATTTCAGCCGTTGACGGTGAGATTATTTTTGGGAGTAATTCGATAAATTGCTGTGAGTTAACGATCTCATCATTTTCATTGGCATAAAATGACCATATTTTTTCAGAAACAAAATTAATCGCTAATAACCCACAAATGATAACAATATATAAATGAATAAATAACCGATTCACAATTTTTCCTTGGTGATATTTTCCTTAATAGCCATTGCTTTAACAGACGTTACCTTAACAGTCGTTACTTAAAAAACCTTTGTTTTAATTAAAAAAAGCTTAAGCAAAAAAAATCAACACTAGTTAACAATTAGGGTAGTAACTTTTACCACGCAGTTTTACTTAACATGTAACCTTTTCCCCAAACCGTTAAAATTTTAGTAGGAGCTTCGGTATTGTCGCCTAATTTTTTTCGAAGCCGAGAAATTCTTACATCAACACTTCTATCAAGACCATCATATTCACGGCCAATCATTTTTTTATGTATGTACTCTCTACTTTGTGGCTCTCCTGCTTGATGAGCTAATAACCACAGTAATTCAAATTCATGGCTAGTTAAATCAATCATTTGCTCATTTAACATAACGGTTCTTGATGGTTTGTTAATAGATAATCCGCCATAGCTTAATTTATTTACCGCTAAATTCTTAAGGTTTGCATTACGTCTTAGTAACATATTAATACGCGCAAGAAGAACATTTGGCTCTACAGGTTTAATAATATAATCGTCTGCACCTATTTCTAAACCTAAAACATGATCAAAATCGCTATCTTTAGCGGTTAAAAATATAATCGGTTTATCGAAAGTACCTCTGATTTTTCGGCAAATACTAAAACCATCAAGTTTGGGCAACATAACATCTAAAATAATTAAATCTAGGGAGTTTTTTTGAATATAACTAATAACCTGATCACCTTGATTTAAAACGGAAACTTGAAAACCATTACGCTCTAAAAAAATAGATATTAATTGCGATAATCGCAGATCATCCTCTACCAATAATAAATGTTTCACTAAAATAAACTCCACCGAGAACGTAGTCGCCTTCTATATTTTGCAGAAGTACTAGCATTAACTTTGATACGTTCCTCTGCAAAGACATGATCTTTATTTTTCAATGTTAAAACAGCATCTTGGCGTAATGATAAAACAAAATTTTCTTTAATTACTTTTTTCTCTTGCCAACATTTAATTAACTCCTCATCTTGATACAAACAAGCATTTAAAGCTGAATGAGCTTGCCAATTAAAATTGATGCTCATGTGACAAATTTCCCCTCTTATTTTTACTACACATACAGAGGGCATTACGATCATTTGAAGCGTATTGTTATTATTTTCAAAATTGGTTTTTTTCTTATCTACGCTTTCATTAGCAACCGCACTGTTCATTATCAGTAATAATGTTAATAACCAAACTAATTTTTTAAAACTCATAAAAAAAGCCGACAAAAACTAAATTAATGTAGCGATCTTTAACCAGTGGGCTTGAATAAGTATTTCTGTCTAAAAACTTTCTTTGTAATGCTGTTTTAACGATCCAATCGGCTGAAAATTTGTTGGTATAGCCAATACTAACATGTGGATTAACACTTAATTCACCTTGGTATAATGTACTATTATGAATAGTGTCTGAGCCGCTCACTCCATAGTAATAATCCACCAAATTAGCACTATTAATTTGTACTCCCAAGGTAAAATCTAAAATTGATTTAGGGGAAATCTTTATAAATTTCATAATTTCTGCGTTGGCATTAAGGCCATCATAAACACCGTTAACATTATAGAAAAGCTGAAACTGTGCGTTAACAGATTCATTAACAAACCAATTTACTTGCAAGCCAGCATCTAAAGCCCATCTTCTTTTATTTACTGTTTTAGGGTTTATTTTAAGATCTTTTTTAGCTAACACGTTATTTGTTGAGGAGTAAATTTCTACATTTGAAACAAAGCTATCTTGGAGTTGAATACTAGAATAAGTAAAAAAAATTCTTTCTGAATTTGCCTTTGTCACCAAACTTAAAGCAATGTTTTCATTCTCTAGTAGCGTATAACCCAAAGTATTATTTTGAAAAAAAACCTTTTCACCATAATAGGTAACACTGGGAAACAGTATTAACGGAATACCTTTACTGCCGTACAGAGGGTTACTATATAGACCTACGCCAAGCCCTATAGATATACCCCATTTATCAACAGGCACACAAAATTCACTTTCCGCTTTACACTGGGCAAAACTAAAGTTACTTATAAAAAATTGAACAAACAGAACTATAATGGCTAAAAAGTATTTCAATGTTGTAACTTAAATCAGTTTTATTAGTTAATTTAACATGGCTAAAATTGAATTCCACGCGTAATTACATCAAATTACATTTTATTTTATTTTATTTTTTAGCTGTTTTTTGTTGGAAAAAAACACATTAAATTATATTTTATGTCTCAATTATAAATATAATTTTAAATTCGACTATACTCGTTATTAGCTAATGTTTAATCTTAAAATGCCGATTAAATTGCCATAACATATTCATTCATTAATGTTTGGGTATACAACATGATAAATTATAATAAATGGAAATAACGCATGCTCTCTTTTTTAAATAAACAAAAAATATCTGCTAATGAAACAATAATCGATAAAACAGAGCTAGAAATTTTAAAATCGAAAGCTCAAATAGTAGATCAACTCATTGCTAATGACTTTCAGCAAAAAATTTCTTCACTAGCCTCCAATACCCAACTTATTAATAAATCATCGTTAACTCACTTAAGTAAAATAGAAAACAACTTCCAACTTGTTAATCACTTAGCTGAACAAGCAACAGGCATGGCAGATTTGTCGGCTACTTCAGTTTCATCAGCGCATGAAACATCAACAAAAAGTGCGCTTAGTATTGAGCAACTGCAAACTCTTTCAGAGAAAATAACTACTGCTGAAAAAAACATATCAGAATTTACAATTTTATTAGAAGGTTTGACCAATAATAACCAAACAATTTCTCAATCACTTGAAGCGATTAAAAGTATAGCTAGCCAAACTAATTTACTGGCACTGAATGCCGCAATAGAAGCAGCACGAGCAGGTGAACATGGTAGAGGGTTTGCGGTGGTTGCTGATGAAGTAAGAGCCTTAGCCAGTATATCAAACGAATCAGCTGAGCAAATACATGAAGGCATGGGTAAAATAATGGGTATTTCTAATGATATTATTACTCAACAAAAAATTGTTGTTGGTAGTATCGAAGAAAGCCTTGAAATAACGTCAAATATAGTAACCGATTTAGGCCAAGTTCATTCGCTATCTGTAGATAGTACAACCGCAGCTGAAGCGGTTATTACGCAAATGCAACAACAAGTTGGTGAAACAAATCATATCTTAGAAAACATAGCAGATATGTTGGATGAGTCTAAAAGCAGTATGAACGATTCTAATAATAACGTAGAAATCACTGAACAGTTATTACAGGAACTTCACTCTTTAGAAGAGCTAAAAAAGTAATTACATAAGTTTTTAGCATTGCAAAAGTTACAAAGCCTCTCGTTAAAAAATATAAAAAACACATTATATAATGTGTTTTTTTATTTTTATGGCTTATCAAAAAAATAGATTAATCAATTAACTGATATTTGTTTCGTAGCACATCGATAATCTCTTTTTTTGGATTATCCGATATAACAATTTTAGTTTTCGTTATTTTTTCTGCTATAGCAATGTAGGTTTGTGAAACCTTCATTAATACTGACTCAGGTAACTCGTTATCTTGAGCTAACGCTTCTCGCTCTGCCATTCGGTCTTTATTAAGTAGTACATCAGGATCAGGAAAATAATTCAATAATAACTGACGAAAGCCTTCTTTGGAATTTTCAACAATTTTACCTTGCTGGTATTGTTTAGCGTCCCAAATTCTTGAAGAGTCAGGTGTTCCGACTTCATCCATGTAAATAAGCTTTTCATTTCCTGCATTATCTTTGACATAACCAAATTCAAATTTTGTATCAACAAATATTTGATCAATGTCAGCTAATGCTGCCGAAATAACATTAAATCCTTGGGTTAATAGTTTTTCATATAGAGCAATATCATCTGTTGATATAAAATTAAATGCCGCAAAATTTTCAACAATATTCTTGCGCGTTATATTTACATCATCAACTGCTGGAACGCCTGGTATACCTTTTAAAATACCTTTGGTAGATGGCGTTTGTAATAGCTCAGGCAATTTTGAATCTTTTTGTAAATTTTCAGGTAATTTAATACCACAAAATTCACGCTCACCTTTACTGTACGAACGCCACATTGATCCGGTAATGTACTGTCGGCAAATAGCCTCAATCATTACTGGCTGTGCTTTTTGCACAATCCAAACGAATGGATGCGGAATGTCTAAAATATGGCTATCGGCCAATCCTTTATCTTTAAATAAGGTGAACCAGTGATTAGAAATGGCATTTAAAGCCGCACCTTTGCCAGGAACACCTTTCATACCTCCCTCACCTTGCCAAATACAGTCAAAAGCTGATATACGGTCACTAATTACCATAATAGCTAACGCGGTGTTTTCAGGTACGTTATAGCCTTTCTCTTTAATTAAACGTTTGCTATCAGTTTGTGTTAACCAATAAACTGAACGCACCTTACCGCTGTGTACTGGTGCGTTAGTACGAATAGGTAGGTCGTTGTTTACCGCTAAAACTTTATTTGCAAGACTCATGGTAATAAACCCTTGGTAAAAAAATATAAAATAATGCTACACATATTATCTGTATTTATGTTGATTGGTATAACACGGGTTACCGTATCTAAGCTTTACTTAATACAATAGAAAAAGGACGCACTAGGCGTCCTTTTTGCTAATCAACATTTCAAACTTATACTAAAGAAGCTTTCGCTTTTTCAACTAAGAATGTAAAAGCTGCTTTGTCGTATACTGCAATGTCAGCTAGGATCTTACGATCGATTTCAATAGCAGCCTTTTTAAGACCATTAATGAAACGGCTGTAAGATAAACCATTTTGACGAGCTGCTGCGTTAATACGAGCAATCCAAAGTTGACGGAATTGACGCTTACGTTGACGACGGTCACGGTAAGCGTATTGGCCAGCTTTAGTTACGGCTTGAAAAGCAACACGATAAACGCGACTACGAGCACCGTAGTAACCTTTAGCTTGCTTTAGAACCTTTTTATGACGTGCACGTGCTTGTACACCACGTTTTACTCTTGCCATTTTCTATATCTCCTATTAACCGTGACGTAAAAGTTTTTTAACTGATTTAATATCAGAAGCAGCGATCATGCATTTAGCACGCAAATGACGCTTAACTTTAGTACGGCGCTTAGTCAGAATATGACGAAGACCAGCTTGTTTAAACTTGTAACCAGTAGCTGTTTTTTTAAAGCGCTTTGCAGCACCTTTATTGGTTTTCATTTTAGGCATTGTTAATAACTCCGCATTGGGATGCCAAATTTAAGCAATCTAGGCGAAAACTTATTGCCTAATTTTGCAATTAGGGGTTAAATTTTACTTGTAAGCCTGTATCACCAGTTTATGATAATAATGGTGAATGAATTAGTAAATTAACTCATTACTTTAACTACCGCGTATTATCTATTTTTAGGGGCTAGAACCATCACCATTTGACGCCCTTCCGCTCTACGAGGGAAAAACTCAACTACCGTTAGTTCGGCTAAATCGTTTTTAACGCGAGTTAACAAATCTAAGCCTAGTTCTTGGTGGGCCATTTCACGACCGCGGAAACGTAATGTTACCTTGATCTTGTCGCCATCCTCTAAAAAGCGCTTCAGGCTGCGTAGTTTTACCTGATAGTCACCTTCATCTGTACCAGGTCGGAATTTAATTTCCTTTACCTGTATTTGTTTTTGCTTTTTACGCGCTTCTTTTTGTTCTTTGGCTTTTTCATACAAGAACTTACCGTAGTCCATCACTCGACAAACTGGCGGTTGAGCCGTAGGACTGATTTCAACTAAATCAACGCCCGCTTCTATAGCTTGATCCATTGCTTCGTCTAGAGTAACAATTCCTCCAGCTTCGCCATCATAACGTATCAAACGTACATCAGTACCTGTAATTAATTCATTCAAACGATGAGCTGGCTCTTTTTGCCCGCCTCGTTGACCACCTTTAATAGCCATGTTCCTCCAAAGAACTTTGTTCCCATATTTTATTACAAAAGCGTAATATATGGATTATAAAATATTATGATGTCTGTTTATGCTCTTGAGTTAACTTCATGTGTTAATTTTTCAATAAAACTATCAACAGACATTGTACCTAAATCTTCACCACTTCGTGTGCGTATTGCTATTTCGCCAGATTCCATTTCTTTATCACCAACAATTAACAAATACGGAACACGCTTTAAAGTGTGCTCGCGGATTTTAAAGCCTATCTTCTCATTTCTCAAGTCTAGTTTTGCTCTAAATCCACTTTCTTTCAATTTTTTTGCAACTTTTTGACAATATTCGCCTTGTTTGTCGGTAATATTCATCACTGTTGCTTGAGTGGGTGATAACCACGTTGGAAATTTTCCGGTGTATTCTTCAATCAAAATACCAATAAAACGTTCCAGTGACCCTAAAATTGCACGGTGGATCATAACAGGAGTACGACGTTCGTTATCTTCACCAATATAAGTTGCATCTAAGCGCTCAGGCATAGAAAAATCTAATTGTATAGTACCGCATTGCCACGCACGACCTAGACAGTCATGCAAAGTAAATTCAATTTTAGGACCATAAAATGCGCCTTCACCTGGTTGGTATTCAAAATTAATACCATTTGCTTTTAATGCTTGTGCTAAAGCATCTTCTGCTTTATTCCAAATTTCTTCAGTTCCAACACGCTTTTCAGGACGAGTTGATAACTTAATATCAATATCTTCAAAGCCAAAAGTTTTATAAGTATCAAAAACCATTTCAATGCAAGTAGCAACTTCTTGCTGAATTTGTTCTTCTGTACAGAAAATATGCGCATCATCTTGTGTAAATGAACGTACACGCATTAAACCATGTAGAGCACCTGAAGGCTCGTTACGATGAACTAAGCCAAACTCGGCCATACGGTAAGGTAAATCACGATAAGATTTTAACCCTTGATTAAATATCTGTAGATGACCTGGACAATTCATAGGTTTTACAGCATAAGTACGTTTTTCAGATTCTGTTGAAAAAATCATATCACCATATTTATCCCAATGGCCTGATTTTTCCCACATGCCGACATCAAGAATTAACGGTGCACGCACTTCTTCATAGTCATACTTAGCCAGTTGCTCACGCATGTACTCTTCTAATGTTTTGTACATAGTCCAACCGTCATTGTGCCAAAACACCATTCCTGGCGCCGCTTCTTGCCAGTGGAATAAGTCCAGAGTTTTACCTATTTTACGGTGATCACGCTTTTCAGCTTCAGCTAAACGTTGAATATAGGCTTTAAGCTGCTTTTTATCAGCCCATGCAGTGCCGTAAATACGTTGTAGCATTTTATTGTCTGAATTACCGCGCCAATAAGCGCCAGCAACTTTCATTAATTTAAAATGATGACAATGGCGCATACTGGGTACATGAGGTCCACGGCACATATCGATATATTCAAGGTGGTGGTATAAAGCAGGTGTATCAGATTTCTCAATATTTTCGTTCAAAATCTCTAACTTGTATGACTCACCACGTTCAGAAAATGCATCGTAAGCATCTTGCCAAGTACCCGTTTTTTTAATTACCTCGTAACCGGTTCTTGCTAACTCAGTCATACGTTTTTCAAGCTTAACTAAATCTTCTTCGGTGATGGACTCTTCTAAATCAACGTCGTAATAAAAGCCGTTATCAATAGTAGGACCAATTGCCATTTTGGTATTAGGCCACAATTGCTTAATAGCGTGGCCTAATAAATGCGCACAAGAATGGCGTATAATTTCAAGCCCTTCACTGTCTTTACTGGTGATAAGTTGTAAAGATGCGTCTTTTTCAATTAATTCGCACGCATCTACAAGTTGTCCGTCAATGCGACCTGCTATGGTTGCTTTGGCTAAACTTGGACCGATATCAAGAGCAACATCCATAATAGATACTGCGTTTTCGAATGAACGTTGCGAGCCGTCAGGAAGAGTTATTACTGGCATGAAATATCCTTTGTGCAGTGGCGACACACACTAAGTGCCGCTTGCATTTTGTTTGTCAATATTAGAGTGTGTAGACACCGTTTTAAATTAATCAATTGTATTGACATTAAAACCGTATCTAAGTTGTGTTGTTAAATTTTTATTCTATTCCTGTCAAGGAATAAATGAGCACGAGAATATAGTGTAATACAGCATTAATTGCAATAAATATAAGGTGTTTTATATTTATACAACTTAACAAAAATAAATAAAAAGCAGTTGCATAAGGGGCTGCTAATAATCCGAATATGACCTTTGTTCCATTTATTAATAAGATGAAGCAAAATCAAGAAAAAAAGTTAAGCAGTTTATACATTACTGTCTTTTTAAAATACTGAGCGCGATAGCTTCAGCTATTTTTATACCATCTATCCCTGCCGATAAAATACCACCTGCGTAACCTGCCCCCTCTCCTGCTGGGTACAGTCCATCAACATTTAAACTTTGGTAGGTTTCTTTGTCACGGGTGATTTGAATTGGTGACGAAGTGCGAGTTTCAACAGCGGTGAGTGTTGCGTGTTCCATAGCGAAACCTTTGATTTTATTTTCAAAAGCTGGCAGTGCTTCTCTTATTGCTTCAATTGCATAAGGGGGCAGGGTTTCGCTTAAATCACAATAGGTTACGCCTGGTTTATATGATGGTTCAACACTTCCGTGCTCGCCTGATTTTCTTCCTGCTAAAAAGTCGCCAACCAATTGCACGGGTGCGCTGTAATTTTCGCCACCAAGTTTGTAGGCAAAGGTTTCAAGTCGTCTTTGTAAATCAACACCTGCTAAAACATGATCGGCTTGGTTATTATCAGTACCGTAGGAAAAGTCTTTAGGGTCTATACCTACAACAATCGCGCTATTGGCATTACGTTCGTGGCGTGAATATTGGCTCATACCATTTGTAACTAGGCGACCTTCTTCAGAAGCTGCAGCAACAACAGTGCCTCCTGGACACATACAAAAACTGTAAACTGAACGACCGTTTTTACAATGGTGAACCAGTTTATAGTCTGCAGATCCTAAAATAGGATGCCCTGCATTTTTACCAAACCTTGCGTCATCAATAACCGATTGTTCATGCTCTATTCTAAATCCAACTGAAAATGGTTTGGCAACCATGTAAACATTGTTATTGTTTAACATTTCAAAGGTATCGCGAGCGCTGTGCCCTACTGCTAGTGCAACATGTTGCGTTTTTATTATTTCGTCCGTTGCTAGTTTTACTCCACTAATTTTTCGTTTATTCTCGCTTAGATTACTGTTAGTGGTATTGGTGATGTTATTTTTAGATATATTACGATTGGTGGTATCAACTTCTTCAAATAGCAGTTCGTCAACACGTTGGCTAAAACGAATTTCACCCCCTAATGCAATAATATTAGCACGCATTTTTTCAATCATGGTAACCAGTTTAAAAGTACCAATATGAGGTTTACTTACATAGAGTATTTCTTCGGGTGCGCCAGCATCAACAAACTCTTGCAATACTTTACGGCTATAGTGTTTTGGATCTTTTACTTGGCTATAAAGTTTACCGTCTGAAAATGTTCCCGCACCGCCCTCACCAAATTGAACATTAGACTCTGTATTTAATATTTTTTTACGCCAAAACCCAAAAGTGTCTTTGGTGCGTTCGCGTACTTCTTTCCCACGCTCTAAAATGATAGGTTTAAAGCCCATTTGCGCTAATAACAAACCTATAAATAAGCCACAAGGACCAAAACCAATAACCACAGGGCGTTGCTCGATAATTTTTGGTGCCTCACCCACAAAGTAGTAATTAGTGTCTGGGCTGGTTTTTACGTTATTGTCTTGCGTGAATTGCTCAAGTAGTTGCTCATTTACTGTAGTTTCAACATCAATGGTATACATTAAAATAATGGTGTTTTTTCTTCGAGCGTCATAACCGCGCTTAAAAACCTTAAAACTTACCAATTGTTCCGCGTTAATTAAAAGTTTTTGTAAAATAGCTTGTTCTAACTCTTCTGGTTGGTGATTAAGGTCTAGCTTTAGGTTGGTCAAGCGGAGCATAAAATATCCAAAACTGCGTACCCATTAGGGTAAAATAACATTTAATGACGTTATTTTACCTCAAGCGTATGCTGATACCAATTTAATTAATTAAATCAGTAATTGAATTTGTTTATGTTCAAGGTATGATCGCCTCAAAATAAACAGCTAAATAAATAGGAAAGATTGTGGCGTTTGTAGTTACCGACAATTGTATAAAATGTAAATACACTGACTGCGTTGCCGTATGCCCAGCAGATGCTTTCTATGAAGGTCCTAACTTTTTAGTTATTAGTCCTGAAGATTGTATAGATTGTGATTTATGCCCTATCGAATGTCCCGCGGATGCCATATTTCAAGAAGACGAAGTGCCTGCCGATCAAAAAGAGTTTATTGAATTAAATGCTGAATTATCTCAAGTGTGGCCAAGAATAACTGAGGTGAAAGCACCGCCCAATGATGCTAAAGAATGGGACGGTATCATCAATAAAATTGAACACCTAATTATTGATACGCCTTAGTAGATCAAATAATCACTTAACAACATTAAAATAACCCGCTTAAAACTTACCTAAAGACCGATGAAAAATTTAAACTTTTTATTTATGTAATTTGTATCTACGAAAAGTAACATAGATGCAAGGATTAACTCTGTAACAATATGATCGAATTGCTACTAAATTAGTTACTCAACATACCGACTCACTGCAAACAACATTTTTTATATTTTTTACCGCTGCCACATAAGCAAGGTTCATTACGACCAACAGTAACTAATGAGCTTACAGGTACAGTATTGTTTATGATGGTATTTTCGTCGTATAAAATATTATCTAAGAAACCACCTTTCTCCATTAATGAATCAAAGCCATCAAAATCTTCATCTTTTTGTTCATTAGCAATCCAAGTATTTAGGGTATCCACAACATTAAAGTTTGTTTTAATTATTCCTGATCCAATCAGTTTGAATGAACTGTCGCTATCCCATGCCTTTACTTCACTTTGCTTAAAGCGGTCTTCATCAAATATGTTTTTATCGCTTAAATTATTGTCACATAAGGCAATAAACTGACTTTTACACTCATCAAGTTGATATTCAATACAATAGTCAGCTAATGCACTAATTAAAAAGCTATTAATTGAACTCGGTATAGCTAAAAACTGTGCTAACCATCGAGTGACATGATCTTCTAATTCAATTTTATCAATAACCCCCACCTCATACTGAGCAAATACCGCTTGAATTGCAGATGATTTGCAATACATAGCTTGATGACCATCAGAAATATAGTTACATAATGCTTGGGTATTACCATCTGCCACATTATAAAATAAAGTGGCTGTTAATTCAGTGAGTGCGTCACCGAATATACCTTCAAGAGGCGTTAAAAATGAATCGCTGCGTGCAAATAGTTGTAAACATTTTTCTAACGCTGGAGAGTATTTTAATTCTGCTATTAATAATGTTCCAAAAAATAAAATCGCTTCTTCTTCATTTGTTAAGGAGGTGTCGTCTGCGCTAAATTTATCAACTAAAATTTCTAATTCAGGATAAAATGCCGACCAATTTTCTTTAGCCGCTTCTATACCAACAATAGTTAATTTGTTGTCATGAGTATTACTTATTGCCAATAAAATTTGTTCTATATTCATGCAAACGTCCACGCTGAATGATTTATGATAAGTACATATACTCGTTATTATATATTAACACGCACTATTCTCTTCACTATTCAAAGGATTAAATTACAAAAAAAAGAGCCACTAATTATTAATGATTTTTTAGATTATGGCGGTGAGATAGAGATTTGAACTCTAAAAAGGTTTAGTGCTATAAACCTTATAATTAAAAACTCTAAACTTGAAATAAAAAAACCGCTAAATAAATTAGCGGTTTCTTAGAATGTAGCGGTGAGATCGAGGTTTGAACTCTACAAAAGGTTTAGTGCTACAAACCTTATAATTAAAAACTCTAAACTTGAAATAAAAAAACCGCTAAATAAATTAGCGGTTTCTTAAAATGTGGCGGTGAGATAGAGATTTGAACGCTAAAAAGGTTTAGTGCTATAAACCTTATAATTAAAAACCCTAAACTTGAAATAAAAAAACCGCTAAATAAATTAGCGGTTTCTTAGAATGTGGCGGTGAGATAGAGATTTGAACGCTAAAAAGGTTTAGTGCTATAAACCTTATAATTAAAAAGAAATAAAAAAACCGCTAAATAAATTAGCGGTTTCTTAGAATGTGGCGGTGAGATAGAGATTTGAACTCTAGAAGGGCTACAAACCCTTGCCGGTTTTCAAGACCGGTGCTTTCGACCACTCAGCCATCTCACCTGACTGCAATTAACGCTACTGCGTTAAAGCGAGGTGAATATTAATTGCTACTAAATTATTTGTAAAGTACTTATTTACAATAAAGGTTTGTTTGCTGGCTAATTAGCCAGTTTGCTTTCAAATCATACGTTTTTAAATTAACTTATCAATAGATTGTATTAAAATTGAAAAAATTAATGCAATATAAAACCTTAAATAGCGCTCAAATCATTTCAACTTTAGGTATTACTCAAGCAGTTTGTTAAAACTATAAAATATTGGATTAATTTAAGAGTATTGTTAGAAAACAACCGATAAACTACCTGAATTAATTAATTTCAAGCTAGACAAAAATAGAGATAATGTGGATGCCCGTTACCATTCAAAGTGCTCGAAACATGCATCTTGAATGGTAACGGGTATAAATATTGAGTTGTTACAAAAGGAAACAATTATTTGCTGAAAATGGATTGGTATTGACGTAGCATTTTTAAAAAACCCATGCCATAATATGTCATAATGGTTTATTGAAGATAAGTAGTAAAATTACTTGAACTTCATTAGAATGACCATATCTAAGAAGTGTAACTACATTTTTAAAGGAAATAGTATGCAATCAAATATTAGTTTAAATGCAACTAAAAGCTCTGCAATTGAAATTAATAAAGTATTAAGAAATACTTATATGTTGTTATCAATGACATTGGCTTTCAGTGCTGTAACTGCTGGCGTATCAATGGCGATGAATTTATCTCACATGGCTGCTCTAGTAATGACATTAGGTGCTTTTGGTTTGTTATTTGTGGTAAACAAAAAAGCTGACCAAGCAAGTGGTATATATTGGATTTTTGCTTTTACTGGTTTAATGGGTGCTTCACTAGGTCCAATGCTTAACTATTACGCTGCTATGCCTAATGGTGCCTCTTTAATTATGCAAGCATTAGGCGGAACAGCGTTAATATTTTTCGCTTTATCCGGTTACGCATTAACCACTAAAAAAGACTTCTCGTTTATGGGTGGTTTTTTGATGGTTGGTCTCATCGTTGCAGTTATAGCAATGGTTGCCAATATATTTTTCCAAATACCTGCATTATCTTTAGCCGTTAGTGCTGCCATTATCATGATCATGTCAGGCTTAATTTTATTTGACACAAGCCGTATAATTCACGGTGGTGAAACAAATTACATAAGAGCTACAGTGTCTTTATACTTAAACATTTATAATATTTTTGTACATTTATTAAGTATTTTGGGTGTTTTTGGTAATGATGATTAATAATTATTAATTTAATATGATTATTTGTTTATAATAAAAGCCTCGCGATGCGAGGCTTTTTTTTACTTATTTTTGGTTATTGGAATTTTCGTGCAAACTCTTTCTGTAGTAATTACCACCCCCCCCTCAAGTTACTTAACCATTACGGCTATTGATTTTATTAAGAATGCTATAGAGGCTGGCATTAGTGTCGTGGGAGTATTTTTTTATCAAGACGGTGTATTGAACTCAAGTGCGAATTTATCAATGCCGAATGACGAATTTCAAACCCCTAATGAATGGCGGAAGTTGCACACAATGCATAACATAAGTTTACATGTATGTATTTCAGCCTGTGAGAAGAGAGGTTTAACTGACGATATTGAAATTAATGACATTTCATTTAAAAGTAATAATCAACAACAATCGAATATTAGCCAATATTTTACAGTGTCAGGATTAGGTGAATTAGTTGAACTAACCAGTAAAAGCCAAAGAACGGTACAATTTTAATGTCTATTTCATATAAAAATAGCTCAAGTAAAAATATTGCTATTATTAACTCATCTTCAACAATAAATAATGCCAGTAAAGAGGCATTAGATGCTGCATTAATTTATGGCTCGTATGAACAAAATATCGCTTTATTTTTTCAAGGTGAAGGCGTTAGACAATTAATTAAAAATCAAAATACTGAAGCAGTAAGAGTAAAAAATTTTTTAAAAACAATGGCAGCTTTTGAGCTTTACGATATTGAAAATATTTATTTATGTAAAAAATCGCTAATTGAAAGAGGTTTAGAGGAAGACTTTCATGTTAAAAATATTCAAGTATTAAACGTAAATGAGTTTTTAAATAAGCTGCATCATCATCATGTAATTTTAAGGTTTTGATTTAATAATGAATATTTTACATATACAACGAACATCAGCTTATGAAAAAAATGACTTTGTACAATGTATTCAATCTATTAAACCTGATGATGCTTTAGTATTTATAGATGATGGTTGTTATAATTTTAATCATTCGTTATTTATTCATTTAAAAAAACAGCAGCCTCCTCTAACAGTATTTCATTTACATACTCATGCAGTCGCCAGGGCTATTGAATTTGATAACAACTTATCAAAACCCATTTCAATGGCACAACTGATTGAATTAACCTTTCGATATGATTCAACTATAACTTGGCAGTGAGCGTTGTTCATTATCCACTTTGTATTACTTAATTTAAGAATAAATATATGACAACGGCATTAGAATTTAACGGCACTACCATCCCTTTAGATAAACACGGATATTTATTAGATTTTACTTTATGGGACGAGGATATTGCTCCAATGTTAGCGAAATTAGATAATGTAGACTTAACTGAAGCACATTGGGAAATTGTAAAGTTTGTAAGGGAGTTTTATTTAACTTATAACACCTCACCTGCAATTAGGGTGTTAACAAAAGCGCTAAAAATTAAGTTTGGAGAAGATAAGGCGAGTAGTCGGTATTTATTTAAATTATTTCCAGAAGGTCCTGCAAAACAAGCGACAAAGTACGCAGGTCTACCAAAACCTGCTCGATGCCTTTGAAGGGCTTAGCTTTACTAAATTTTTTCGAAAAGTATAATCAACATTAAACCGATATATTCACTACGCTACCTACTACACTACCTGAATTTGCAGTTGATGACTGTGTATGAGGAGCACTGGCGGATTGAATAAGTTGCAATGCCATTTTGCCTTCAAGCTCCATTTGATTTTTAGCTGCACCTATAATTTTAAGCCCTTGGGCCGTTTCTGTTTGTGAAAAAATAGGGTTAGTCGCATTCATTGAAACTGACATTATTTACTCCTTATTCAAATTAATTTATCCACTTATATGCTTACGTAATTCTGTGTGCTTCTAGATACATGTGATAAATGCAGTGATAATTGATTCGATAGATCATTACCCCCATTAAACAACTCTCTACAAAATCACATTAACTAATTATTACTTAAAAACATAAAAAGGCAAGTTAACTTGCTATAAGTTTACTATCTAAGGTCTCGGTTGATGCGAATTAATAAAGCTAAAAAACGATTTAAATTTATGCTTTTTTATTAAAAGATAAGCTTAAAGAATTCACACAATATCTTTTACCTGTTGGCTGAGGACCGTCGTCGAAAACATGACCTAAATGTGAATTACACACCATGCAAATAATTTCAGTACGTTTCATATTAATTGAGTGGTCTTCAACATAATTTACATTACCTTCAACTGCCTGATAAAAACTTGGCCACCCGCAACCAGCATCAAATTTATGTAATGAAGAAAATAATGGTATGTCACAACAAGTACAAAGATAATTTCCGTCTTCCCAGTGATCGTTATAAACTCCTGAAAATGGTCGTTCTGTAGCGGCTAATCTACAAACCTTATAAGCCTCGTCTGATAACTTATCCTTGTAGTTTTGATCATTCATAATTTACCTCGAACATAATTTACCCCGTTATTTGTCTTGATTGAAATGAGGTTACATTACCTAAAGCAATATAACTTAAGCCTTAGCAACAGAGCTGAATTTACCTAATATTTTAAATACTAGGGTCTGTTGATCTTTCAGGGTTAAATTTTATTCAATTTAAAACGAATTTAATCGCGATGTGAGCTTTGT
>ENA-ORXU01001619-ORXU01001619.1-marine-metagenome-genome-assembly--contig:-NODE-1619-length-17622-cov-5.222001_pt1 | contig 17622 bp, 25 predicted proteins | sample MGYA00237869_ERZ511484 | MGnify/ENA metagenome assembly ERZ511484
TGGAGGAGGCAGGCTGGCCTACGGCCTCGGCCACCTGTTCTCTAGTCTTGCTTACGAGTCCGCTAGCGGGAAAGGTACCTGCTCCTGTGACACGAAAAGCCTCTATAAAGTGTACACATAGCCGTGTTAGCACTTCGTGGCTCGCCTCTATGGCCGTGTGCGTCTGAGGCGGAACCGACCGTGATACCCATCGAAAAAGCCCGTGTGATCGTTGCAAGAAGAAATTATCGTTTCTGGCGTTTCTGGGGGGGTGGGGGGCTGGAAGGGTCGACGTCGGGCCTGCTAAAAGAGGCGTTTCTTGTGCGATCGTGCCAGGGGTTCTGGGCAGATGTTAAGCTGAGAGGGTTGCCTCCCTGCAGAGCTTGATCCAATGATTTAAACTCTAGGAGTTTTGCTGGGAAGCGCAACCTCGTTTGTTCGTGGGCACCAAATCGTCCTTTCTTAAACGCGGGCGAGCTCGAATCCACGATTTTCGCGAGACATTAATTGAGCACAGCAATGGCTTCAATTGATGCTACGGCATGGTGGAATAGACACTAGGAGCCAAAGTCGCTGCCCGAGTCGCCAGCGAGCCGCACCAGAAAGTCACCACTGCGCTGACACCCGTGACCGCGGGAATTTCTGCCGCTCCCATCGACATCGCCCATATCCACGTTGTCGCAGCGCTGGTGCCCAAGTACCTCGCCGAAAGTCGCGCGCACGTCGCTGTCGCCACCAGTGCGTAGGTCTATGGTCAGCTCAGCCGCTGCCGCAGCGACGAGAGCGTCCCCGTCATGGCCGACGGAACCGGCTGGCGCATCGCCGCCGGCGAGCGGCCCCGATCCGCCACCGATGATGCTGCGAGCATCTGCGCCTTGACCGGTGCCACATCACGCTGCTGCCCGCAACACGGTGTCGGACACCACCTCCTTGGAAAATGTATTGGTCCGTTGCACGTGCTTTCCGTCCATCAGTCGGATGCGCACGTGCACCATTTCATGCAAAGGGTTGTCCAAGTCATTTGCATTGGTCTCGTCCCGCCAAACCGCGTGAAGCGTCCGAGAGTTGCCCTTGTGCGCGGCGACGCGCACTTCAGCGCGCACCTCCAGGTGCCAGCGCTCCGCGACGCACGCGAGGCTGACGTGGCCGAGCACGCACGCGACATGGCCCTTCCCACCACTGGACGATAGCGTCGCACTGCGCTCGCGCAATCCCGCGAAAACGAGGAAGGACTCAATGGCTCAATTGACCGCGGTCCTGCTGCGCGGAGAGGTCTGGTACCAGAAGCGCTACAGCCAGTTCTGAGCCGCCACTTCGAAGGTACGACTGGTATCCCCCAAGGAGTAGAAAAAGGCGTTCACCATGACATTGCGCTACTTTTCTATCAAGCGCGGCACGCATTTGGTCAGGCACGAGAAGAGCGTTGTCAGTTTGATGGTCACGCCGTTTCAGGTCGGGAAGAGGCGCGCATTGAGATTATACGACTTGACTTCCTTGACCGACAGCTTGCTCTACAAGAAAAAAACGTCTTAAAAGCCCCAGGTTCTGCATCGAAACATCCCGGGTTATGCGTCGCAACATCTTGGGTTCGTCGAACAGAAACTGCGTCCAGACAGTCACCAGGCACACTAAAAATACCGGCTTTCCCGGAATATACATGGATACAGGGTGCTCCACAGGCCTCCAGGTGTGCCATGGAAAGTCCGGGATACTTTGGACTGCGATTCGCTCCCAGGCCGCCACGTTGCTTACTGGTTGGCGACCAGTGGTCCTCACGACACTGTCCAGCTTGGACGAAGTGAACAAGAACGGGCACAGGAACTTCACATATTGAAAAAGAAAGCATTGCCGTGGCTGATGAGATAATTATTATCTTGGTAATATTGGGTCGTGGCCCATGGCCACCCGCCGGCAGAGAAGTAGAAGCGTCTTCTCAGTTTTTTTTTGTGCACCTAGCTACTGAGCCTTGAAGACAGTAACCCAATTCTGACCGATTAGAGCAAGCCCAGCGGTGCCCGGCAACGCCATAGTATAGCGTTCTCGACTCGATTTGTGGCGCATGGTGAGTGGCTCCTCCAAATTATGGAGCGGCCGATGGTCGGTGTCATCCAGCGGTTCGGGCGCCAGAGTATAGCGTAAAATCCGAATTCCTCGGGACCGCGCCAGGAAGTGGAGGATGAGCCCTGCCTGCGCAATCCCAGCTGCAAACATGCGTTTTCGGCCGGCCGGGCGCCCGCTGCGGAAGAGTAAAGATATGTAATCCCTCCCCTCTCCATTCGCATATTGCCCCCCAGCCCTGCACCCCCCCCACATGAGTTGAAGGGCGTATTTTGGGGGACTCGGCCATCACGCTCGCCAGGAAGAATGTATGGGTTCAGCGCCACCCCACCCCCCGACTCTCGGCCAGCTGAAAGGAACTGAAGATGTCGACGAAGAAACAGACGTATTAGATTGCTCCTCTGTTTATGTAGATTACAGTGGCGGTGACTGGCAAAAAGACGACAGCATTTGAATTCTCCCTGTTGAACAGTGCTTCCAGGAGGAGGGAATGTATGGTCGCTGGGCTCTTAGGAGATGGTCATTCTGTCGTTCAGATTTTGCTGTATGAATGGTCCGTGTATGGTTTCCATGACAAAAACTATGATTATGAAATGGTTGCCAAAGAGTCCGGGCCGGTCCGCGGCTGCACCGTGGCACCGCCAGCGCTGTCACTCGACGCACCCAGAAGAGCGGGCGGTTCCGGTCCCCGAGAGCCCGACAGCGGCACCGTCACGGACGTAGACGTCGCTGGTGGTGGCTCGAGAGGGCTGACCCTCCCAGCCACATGGCCGGCGTAGTCAAACGCGTTGGTAGTAGCCCTCGAGAAGAGGGCGCACGCCTCCCAGGACCGCTCGCAGGCGGCGAGGCGGGGGTCGTTGCGCTCTCAGTAGGCAATCGCTTTCTCCGTCGCCGCCCGAGTCTTGGAGCAGAACGTGTGGCGCTCGCCCTCGCCGCGGGCAAACTCGGCGGCGGCCCGGCGCGCCAGGGCCCGCAAGCGGTTGGCGTCCGTCGCCGCTATTCCAAGCGGCGACGCACCGACGACCTTCATTCGGTTGATCGATCGCGCTACCGGAATCGCCACTGTCCGCCGACCTGCATGAAGATCGGGATCCAGCTAGAACCCATCTGCTAGTTAGAGCGAGTCTGCCGACGCCCCTTCAGAGAGTTGGATGGCGTTGGAAGCGAAACCGACGACGGCAACAGCTGATTGGATGAGCCACCAGCGAAGCTGTTGACGTTACGTGTAGTAGGCGTCGTTGGGTTCGCTTGCGCGGCGCCCACCCTAGGCGGTTGCCGCGTTTATCGAGATGCGCGTAAATTGGCTGCCTCGTCACACTAGCGAGCCACGCACCCACATCTGAGGCATATGCACTTGAAATGCGAGGAGCAGGTCTCGAGGCCCCAGCATCTTGGGCCGCTGCTGCAACGCCCACAGCCGTGCTAACGGCCGTCGTTGCGGCCGCACCCCCCATACCAGTCAGATCGATAACGTCCGACTGAGCCACATGGGCCCGAAGCCGCTGCCCGTCTATTGGGTGAATCTCCGTCTGCGCCCACTTGTGCTCGCTGGCAGCCTCATTCTGCTCACGAATTTTTGGTGGAATGCTCTTGATCGCCCCTCGAAGGCGCACCTGCATGCCCGTCATGTCATGCTTTTCACACGACCACTGAGGTGAGGCCCTGGCGACAATGGCCACGTCGACGTTGTCGGGCTCATGTCCCGCGACGTCGCAGACGGCGCACATCGCCGATCAGGACATGCAGGACTCGTCGTTGCAGCCGCAACGATTGTTCTGCGCCTTGTTGACGAGACAGCGCGTCATCGTGGGGCCTGCCACACGGCAAGTATCGCACTTCCGCTCGTTCCCTGAGTCGCACGTGCCACAGACGCACAGAACCAGCACGAGAGGAAAAAAGCGGTCACAGAGCTCAGCGACGTGAGTATAAAAAGGAACAAATTTTGGTCATCACTATGCGTGGACCTCTCGGGAAGACATGCAAGGAGACGGCAGAAATGCAGATAATTCAAAACAAACTCACTGGCAAGAGCACCAAAGTTCGTGATCCATACCGCTCTGTACCAACCCGCAAGCAGCAGGTGTGGCACCGGCATCCGCAGCACCAGCCGGTCCAGGTGTCCTGGCGTAGGAGACTGGCGTGTGATGCTGTACCGGGGACATGAGTTCGAGGATAGAGGAAACGAGGAGCCGCCTGTGTCTCGTCGTGCGCTGTGCTGAGCTGGGGGTCTCGTTACGCTGCGATCCCGGTTGGAAGAACGTGACGCTGTCGTCGTTGCAGATGATCCAGCCCTGTCTTGCGCCACTGCATCAGATGTCTTTCTGACGTCAATTGGAAATTGACGTCTCAAGCTGGGCTGACGCAAAGAATGTAAAAAAGTTGATTTTGACACTGAAAGTACCCCTTGTGTTCGGGTTCCTGTTCGGATCGGCCAAAATTGAGCGTTCTGCAATATATGCATTGCGAGTTTGTCGAGTGGGATTCAACTGTGAGGCCTTCGAACTGCCGGTTTTAGACGTCATGATGCACGTGGAGGCCGAAACCAAGAAACGTCTGTGCTAAATCGGCGCAGATGGCCCTGCCAAGTTGACTAAGAAGAGCGAAGCGCCGATTGACGGTGACGTCTTTCGTCTCTCACACATGGACATGCACAGAAAGGGACGGGGCAAAGTGTTTTGGGGCTTACATGTATTCAGAGATAGTCATGTGTGTCCGGGTCGTCACCCGTAACCCCTGGGGTTTGCAGCCTCGTTCCCCGTGCGTTTTCGGGGACGGGCACTTTGGTGATCAGTGAGTGAGGGAGTTTGGGTGTTTTCGAACACTTACGATGGGACCTCGGCTCGCTTTCTCTTTCTTTCGTTTCTGAATTCCTTTTGTGATTGTTCTGCTCCTCTCCATTCGCCACAGCCCATACACTGTACGCAATCCGGATTCGCATTGTCGGCGTTGTTACCAAAGAACGGCTGTGGGTGACTTACGCGTACCTGCCGGTCTTCAAGCAGCTCAGCGAGTCGGCGGCAGACGAGTGCGCTAAATTGCGGCGCAGCGCCGTGTTGTAGCGCGTTCTTTACATGGCATTCAGATGGTTTTGCAACGCGAGCAACTCGGGCGTGGCGGCGTTCACGAATGATGGCACGCCGCTGACGGCATTTTTCCGGCTCTTATCGTACACTGCCGACCAACTCGAGTAAAGGGCAGTTTTGGCTCTGAAGCAATGCTGGTGCCATCACCACCGCTCACACTGTGACATGGCACTGAATGACTGCGGCACGGCCAAGGTGGTCAAGGTTAACAAGCGCCAAGTGTTGCGCACCCTGCGTCGGCACTCAGAGGCGACTCGAAATCATCACTTGTCGCTCCGAAGCGCAAAGAGCATTGAGCTTGAAGTCGACGGTAGCCTTACGAGCTTTATTGCAGCATATCTTCTGAATCATTGATGTTCAGTCCAGGGAGCCCCCCTGTCTAGTCGCTGTTCTTGCGGAGGAATCAACCGACTTGCGAATGGCTTTTTGGGAGGCTGCTGCCGTCTTCATTATCTTTCCTTTCTTCGTCGTCCCTGCTTCGGTGGTTTGTTCGATCCTTCCGATCGCTCGGTCAATCCACCCCGCCCCTTCACCATCAAACCATTAGAAGCACTATGGGACCGCGTATGGCCATTGTCTGCGTCCCCGGCTCCCCATCAGAGATTGCACGCACAAAAGTCCCTCTTCCTCTACTCTTGGGCGATAGGGCTCGCTTTATCGTGCGTCTGCGGTCGGTCACTATCGACTGGTTAACGAAGCAACGTAATAAATCCCACACTTGTGCCTGCCATCGCGGTGATGGATGCGCTGAGCACCGGGCTCATAATGATCAAGCAGGCGATCGGTTATGACATGCTTCATGTGCGTGGCGTGCGTTTCTCTTCTCTGTCGAGCATTTTTAAGCGTTCGGTTCCGTGCTGCTCTATGAGCTGCTTCTGACGAGCTCCTCTGCCAATTTCTACTACCACCTCTGACGGAGAGTCTGCGATGTTGTGGCAGAAGTTCGTTAATCTGGTGTCTCAAGGGCATTGATGCGCCTGCTCGTGCATGTACTCCCCAGCCTTTGTGCCGTCTGTCCCCCCGCTCTGCGCTTCCCACCCACTGTCTACCGGATCTTCAATGTTCGGATTTGCACGCTCATCCGGCGCAGAAAAGCGTAGAGGACGGCAACAGGGCAAGTTTTCACTTTTTTCTGTCGCCGGAGTCTCCATCAATTCAGTACGAAGGCCGCTCAATACGGAGATGGTATTGCTGACCTCCAAGAAAGGGCGGTTGCACAGTACTTGCAGTTATTCAACAGCGTACGTGAACATGTGAAAAGACGTTTAATCCTCAGCGCTCATCACAGAGTCTCGCCATGCAGCTTTGCGCACTGAGAACGCACATCATGATCTCAAAATGTCTCAAGAAGTTTGTTGATCTCATGAAAAATAATCAGTCTTGTTCAGAATCCTCTCCATGCTGTTTTCGGGCCCAAGCAGGCAGCCCCAAATTCTCAGGAACTCTCATTGTGGATGTCAATGGCTCTGCGTGACTCCTGCGAGATATGATGACTGGCTTGCAAAATTACAGGCGGTAACTCTCTGCTAATAGTTCGACCTGGGTTGTCAATCAACCGGCTCGACTTTATCTCTACGCCGCGTCCTCGGCTCTGCCACCTTCCTTTTTGGAACTGTCAATTTTCGGAGGTAAGCAATACTCGCTTCATGAACGAGATGCTCATATTGAAGAATTTGTCTGCTTTTTGTTTTATTCTCGATTGCCAATTTTCGTGTTTCTTCCTGGTTATTTTTTTGTCATATACATTGTCGGTCCAAATGAGACGCAGGTCACTTTCATGGGACAGGAACAACACCAAGGCGTTCACATGGTGCCATTCGCTGTCCCGGACACGTTCAAGCTCCAATATGAGCCGCCTGCTTCCACAGCTGACGGCGACTCGCCAGCAGGCGTGCCCGACAGTGATACTTCCGCGACTGTGACGCAGACCGGGCGCCTCGGTGCAGTCCCGCGACAAGAGCGGCTATCAGGCTGGTGACGATAAAGCAGCCACTCGCGTGGATAAAAGTTTCACGTACCACTGGGCGGCGTGTCATCTCGCCTTCGGCGACACGCGGTACGACAAAGCCGTCACTGCTATGTTTCTTGCAATTGTGCTTTTGTACAAGCGGTTGACCGGGTACGTAAGCGACTCATTCCACCTCGCCGATGACCCTGATCGACGCCCGCAGCATCCAGAACGAGGCATCGCTGTTTACAAACGAGTTTACAACGCCCGTCATGCGGCCAATGTACGGCTCCAAATTTACCCGCTTTTGCGCCACGTCCTCGAAGCAATAAGCGACCACGGTAGCCAGTGCAACAGCAGCACGGCGATGAGTGCATTTAAGGGCAAGAAGCACAAAGCCCAATGCATGCGCACCAACCAGCAATCGAAGACGAACACCCTCAAAGTCGTCCGGAACATTCTCCCGCCTAGTCGGCGTTCACACTCGAAGCGGGAGATGCCGCCGCGGTCGCTGGAAAGACCACCCGCCGGGCGGAACGTGCAGCCGCGTTGGCCGCTGCTGCCCGTGCGTGCGAAGGCTGCGACGTCAGGAGCGCCGACGACTCGGATGTCACTGTGTCGTCTCTTTCCACAGGCGCACCTGTCCCCCGCGCCTAGAGTCTATACGTGTCTGTACGTTGCGCGGCGGCCGTGAGGTTCATAGCTGCGGGCATATTGCCCCAACACAGCACAGAGCCAAAGAGCTCACGCCCTTTGCTTCTCCGACACTTCACGCAGCACCTCGTTCCGTTGTTCGGATTGATCATGGAAAAGGGACCAATCGATAGGACCATCTGTTTCATTTCTGTGCCGGTAGTCCTCGCATGTGAGACATACATGTGAGACATACGCTGCACTACGATTCATGTGATTGAAAGCTGACGATGGTCCCGCAACGCCTGATGGCGCGGGTGCACCCACCGTCACCACGTCCCCGCCCTCTCGTCGGGACAAGCCGCCCTACCCCGAGTTGCGTAGGCAACGGCCCTGCTGTCGTGGGATCGCCCGCTGTAGCCGGTATGCCTGATACCGTGACGGCACCGCAAGGCGTCGATTTGCCCCCGCCCATCATATGGCCCCGCCGGAAGCAATTTACTCAATGGGTGACCTATTTGAGTCGTGGGGTGCAGCTCGAGGCCCCAAGGGTCGTCCGTCAGCCGTCGGTCGATGGCGGGAGCCATGCGACCGAAAGTCTCTCACACGACTGGTCTAATCTCGTGTGGGATGGCGGTCTTGATCAGAGGCGGGGAGTTTTTATTCCGCGCAGCACATACAACAGCCCCACGTCACCACTCCCGACGTGCCGTTTGTAGTATCTGCCTTCCCCCAGTTTGTGACACCTGTACCGGTTCCTGACAATTTGGGGTTGCGTGGGAAGTCCACTGTGTATTCCCATAAGATCGCAGTCGAATCGACACCGGGAAGCCCCCGACTGTTTGTAGAAACTTTTTAGGAAATCCGTAAAATCGGAACGGAAACAGTGTCGCCCACCGTTGTACGCGCCAACTCAAGGGCTCATCATCGGTATAACGCCCGCGCGGAAAGCGGGGCGAGGCACCACGGGGCGTCGTCTGGTGACAAAATCGGGCGCACTCGTGGTAATCAAACTAGTTAGTACATACAGGTACTGGCGACCCGACCGAGCAGTATTGCCCGTATTTGTCCACCCACACACAGGTGACGGCGCCTCTGCAACCGCCCTCATCAGGTGTTTTCACCCTCAGTGCTGCGGGCTCCGCTCCCCCCTCGCGGGCACTCCCCTCGAGGAAGGCCGCTCAATCTGTAATCCCCCCCTCCCCCTCGCGTGCTCCAAGATGGCACCCGGCGGGCGCGCGACCCTAGAGTAGGATGATCATGCGCTCCACGAAAAAGTAATCGCCGGTTTACCTCTCGTTCACAGCAGCGCGTTGACGACCGCGGTTCTTGCGCAGCGCTTTCGGCGGGCGTCCTCCCATGTCCGCATAATCATCCTTCGTGACGAGGACCTGCGCAAGCAAGGTCCCGGCCCCCTGTTCACGCCGGCCGAGTAGTACCTGCTGGACGAATATTTGATCATCAATGCGAGCATCGGCCGCAGTCTGTCACAAGATGCTCAGTCGCGAGTTGTTGCTTGCTACCTGTCGAAGCTATCTGGCGAGCGTGCGGCTACGGCACGTGTTCACTTCAACGGCTCCCGTTCGCCTGGCGCAGCTCGGTGATGTTCTTTTTGTGTTGACGCCTGCAGCTGAGGCGCATGTACGAAGGCACCCTGGAGCACGGCCGGGCGCTGAAGTCAAGGTTTGACGTGGTGGCGGGCTGGTACGCCCTGTTGCGTTCAATCTACCGCGATTACAGCATCACCTCTTCCATTCAGGTCTGGAACATGCATGAGACCCGCATCTACTCGCGGACGTTCAAGATTGCGGGTACAAGCAAAATGATTGAGGGCGTCGGCCTCACCGAGCCGGAGATCATCCTGCAACCCTCTGCGTCTGGGGCGGGCGCGTGCACGGCCGCGTTTGGCGTGTCAGCAGCGGGTCTTGTGGCGCCTCAGTTTGTGGTGGTCGATTGTCAAGTTCCTGGGTACGCATTGCTTCTGTTTTCGAACTGAACGGCTCTACGCGCGACGAGGCGCTTGCATCGCACCTGAGTGACTGGGCGATTGTGTGGCGTCGCTTAGACTCTGGCTTCAACAAGGCCGTGTTTGATGTTTGGGCGGAGCAGTTTGCCAAGCTTGCGCGCTCATACTGCCCGGAGGCGGCCAAGATTCTATTACTAGATGGTACCAAGGTCCATCTTTCCTCTACGGATCTGCTGAATCTACTACGTGCGAACGTGCATGTCATCGCCGAGCCGTCAAAATTTGTCGCTCATCCTGCAGGCGCTGGACACTTCGAGCGTGTTCGGGCGCTATCAACCCAAAATCCGGTCACGAGTCCGCAAGATTGCGCGTGAGTGTCGCGACGCCGGCACCCAGTTCAACACGCCAGAGTTGATGCGCTGTATTGCGCGCGCGGCATCAGACGCGCTGACGGAAGACGCGTTGCTGACAGTTCTTCGTCGTGTCGGCATGTGGCTATTGGACCCCACGGTCGTGAGCGTGGAGGAACTCAGCAAGATGGCCGATGCGCAGGTCACGACCGTCGATCTCGAGTTGATGAAATGGCATCTTATCCAGACTGTGCGCTAAGATTCCGTGCACCCGTGAGTAATAAAAGGGACACTCTCAACTGCCAGACGTGGAACAATACTGACTGTACCTGAGGTGCTTGCCGTTTTAGCTGAAGGGGCGGCTGCCAAATAGGCGGTAAAGATTGTAATGACGCTTCCAAGGGCGCCCGCGAGAAGAAGGTGCAGCAGAAGAAGATCTTGGCGGCGGCGGCTGCACAAGCGCAGCACCTCACGCGGCAGGAGAAGCAAAACCAGGTTCTGCAAGAGGTTTGGACGAAGCTTTCCAATGATTCGGCGCGTGAGGGTGAGGGCCGCCTGCGTGCAATCGGAATGGTTGCCTCGTCGGCGGCCTAACTGCATCGGCGGTCATTGGCATCTCATGCACGTCTTTCAATGCCGCCGTCCGTTGTTGTGTGGCGCTTCGTTTCTGCCCAGTGTGTGCAAGCGGCCAAACAACAATCGCGTGAAAGTTTCTGGGGTGCGGAATGGACAGCGCATGTGGCGCGGCGGGACGGCTGCAAAGCCATTGCGGGAGGAGACATGTTCAGACGGCGGGCAAAGTATTGGGGAGGCAGCGTGGAGGGATGATTGGAAAGTCATCAGGAGGGGAGCGTGGCGGGACGGCGGGCACGTCGTCGGGAATGGTGCGTGGGAGGAAGGCAGGAAAGCCATTGAAGGAACGGATTTCGGGCGGACTGCGGGCACGTTGCAAAGCCAGAGTCGTTGAAGTACGACAGGAAAGTCATTGAATCGAGGAGGCGTGGCGGAACGGCAGACAAATCATCAGAAGAGAGCGTGGCGGGAAGGCGGGCAAATCATCGGAGGAGGGAGTGTCGCGCGGCGGCTGGCCTGATATTGAAAGGAGCAGCCGCGTTGGGTGTGCGGGCATGTCGTGCGGCGGCAAGCGCGTTAGGACAGCGGGGTAGGCACTCTGAGCGAGGCGTGGAGAGACATCCTCACGCGATCAGTCATGGTGTCACGAACTAGTACAGTTATTCCACAAATTTTCCGGCACTCTGGCTTCATCAGCAGTGATCGGCACATGTGGCAATTCGAACATGTTCCAATGAAAGCGTATCAGCGTGCACGCGCCCGACTGCTGACGGATTCAAACCATCCTCACGTCCTACCGAACTTCTGATCGGAGGGGATGGGCCCTCTCGAGGTCTTCAGGTCTGCGCGACAAGAGGAAGATTGGTGTGGAAAAACGGGCTGCGGGAACAGTGATGCCAAGAAGTGGAGGGTGAGCGAGCAGACCTCATCGCGCTATGTGGCGCAGGTGGAGCTCCAAATCCGCAGCAAGGCATCGACGGCCTCTCGCTTGGACGTGACAGGTCACATTAAGTGAAACCGGACAAAGACGTGGAGGCCTACAAAATAATGACACCCTCTCGCGTGAAAGCTGAGGGTCAGAAGAGCAGCTGCTCGGCCTGCTGGTCCTCTTTTTAGCAGGCTCTGGAAAAATCGAAAAGGCATCCCGCTGTTCCGAGACCTTCCAGTGTTTCGCCAGAATGCTGGTCCGCCCTTGGTCCGATGGGACATTGAAATCAGTATACTTACCGCTCCTCCGGCATCCACTGTGCTTCCACATCTTAGCCATTGAAACCATCACACCGCCGAGGACACTAAATCCCGTGGTTGTAACTACTTCAACATCGCCGTGTCCATCCGTTCCGAGTTGTCCAGGCCCCCCCTCACCCCTCCCAACCCCCCGCCAGCATCATGCAGTCCTCCGACGGAGAGGACAGATACCCCTGCTCCTGCTTCGCGTGTACGGACAGTGGCCGGGCCGGCCCGCAGGTGATGTGGCCTGCGCCGTGGTTCTTGCGCAGTACGCCCGAGAAGCGCCGACGTTTGTCCCTTGGAGGTACGACAGCGAGACAACCAGCAAGTCCAAGTTCACAGACGGTGTCAGCCGGAGGCTCGTCAGGTGGGGGCGCGCCGGCCACTCCTGGCTTTTGCTCAGCATCTGGCGCTGCCGTGATTCAAGGCGGATTAAGGAACGTCCGGCGATGCGATGCAGACGAAACGCCAGAGTCAAGAGTCGCAGGTGGCGATGTTTGCTCTGATGAAGGTCCACAAGATATTCCACCACCCGAAATTTTCCAAGATCCCGAACCGGAAGCACACGATGAAGCACCACTTGCGCCGAGATATCAGACAACCATACATACAATCGAGATTAAACTCTTGGAGCAAGAGTTCAAGGACCGCGCAGCCGATTTGGCCTTGTAATCCTATACGGTTCCTCACGATCTGACGCAGACGGCGATTTCAGATTTACTTGAGTTGAGCACGTCAGCTGCCAAGCACCGATCTCCCTACCTCATGGAGCAGATTATTGACGCAGGTGTTAACATCCAGACGCGGGATGTTGACTGCTATGTGAACGGCTGTCTCACCTTCACGTTCATACGCGCGTAGCGAACAGCGTGCGGTGCATGGAGCGCTCCACGCTTCAAAAGCAACAGGAATTCAGCGAGACAGGTGACGTACTGGTCCCTGGCTTCATGGCTAGTTTACCTTCTTGGCGACCCCGTCATCAGAAAATCCATCCTGGGAAACATTTAGTAGGCCCGCCTCGCCGCGGATGAGGATGCCGACGGAGCACTCGACTACTACCACTTGAAAAAGTTCCATTTCCTAAGGGACCGAGGGGTACTCGGCAGCACCTTCGTGCCCGTCAATTTAAGCACCGATGGCCTTCAAGTTTAGCGGCAGAACGGATCTGAAGGCTGGCCGATTGTTGCCACCCCGCTTAGTCTGAGCCCGAAACAACGATCCAACAACAAGTGCCAGCTTTATCTCTCCGTCACGCGAGGGCGTAAGAGCACGTCTATCGGTGGACCATCCCACCGTCGCCAAAGTACAATATTTTGGGCAGTTTGAGGATGGCGCTGACGCGGCATCTCTATCGGTGTGGCCTGGTGGCAAGCCAGATTTTTGCTCACGAAGTTTCTCGGAAAAGTACGACAGGATCACGAGGCACGAGGGAGAGGTGGATTGTTCAGGACCCTGGGTGATTCTGTTGAGCGTCGGTGATTAGGCTCATATGATTGGTTCCTGTCGTTCGGCGCATCGCGATCCCCATCCCCAAAAGTCATTATTTTGGGGATGGCGATGGCGATCTGAGGATGGCGCATGACATTTTGAGGATCCGGTAGAGATGCCTCATCGCCAAAATGCCATCTGAGATGGCTTTTTGGCGCACCGATAGACGTGCTCTAAGCAACGAGTCGACCTCGAATCATTTTTACACCCTATCGTCGAGGAGGTAAACTAGTTGGCACTCGGGATTCCTGGGATCAAGGTCCCTAATCTACCAACTACGCAAGTATTCAAAGCCGAAGTGCTCAACTTTACTACGGACCAACCAGGTGGCGACAAGCGACAAGCTCTCTCGATTCTGAGGGCTTAAACAGCTTGATGTACAACCAGCTTCGCGAATTTGCAGGTGTAAACATGGCGGCAAGCAACCACGTCTACTGCCCACCCCATGATCCCACGCCGGGTAGGGCCAACCAGCAGCTAATTTCAGTGTAAACCCTCGCGACGCGGCAGCACACGGTAGCAAACATCGCTGCTAACGCGTCTGCCGCGGAAAATGCTCGCTCGGAGGGAAAGAGTGTGGCGGTTCAAACCCGTCTGCAGCAGAAGGCCGGTGTCAAGGGCTACTCCCTTCTCATTGTGCCGAGCACAGCAATGCGCGCGGCGTACCCGCACCTTCAGCATGTGTGGGACATCGGTCCGACGGCTGCCCCGTACAACTTCATGCACCTGATTCTGCTCAACGTCGTACCTCATATTTGGAAGCTGTTTGCAGGCTGAAAAAGGGTGGAAAAGGACATGGACGAAGTGAATATCGTTTCCTAGGCCACCGTCGCCCTGATCGGGCAAGAACTTCTATTTTCCCGACGGACAGTGCCAAGGACCCAAGCAAGGTCCATGCGAAACATCGACGTGCACCGGAAGTCGATCAAGGCCGTTGACTGGATGCACTTTATTCTGTTCTCAGGACCAGTACTTCTGGCTGGACGCATGCCAAGCGCGTCCTACACGATATTTGTGGCGCGAAGCCGGGCTTTCCGTTTGCTTCTCCGACCACGAGGTCTCTTCGAGGCGGACATTACGGCGACGGATGTCGACGTCAAGTACTTTGTTGCTAACAACTACACCAAGTTCTACCGCGGCAAGTCCGCGAGACTCTCTCTGTGTCTGTCGACAATCACAACTCTTTTAGACGATGTTCCGCTGCTGCGGGCGTGTACCCTGGCCTGGTTGTTCTGGCTATTTCCCGATGGAGCGAAAGATCAAGACGCTCAACTAGCTCATCCGATCTCACTCGGGATCTCATGCAAGTGTGCAGGAGAATCTAATGCGACGCTGCAAAGCTAACCTCATCAAGTTTTTTGGTGACAACAATCTGCCGAACGAGTGGGCACAAAGACCTGGCCAGCGGCCAGTTGCTCCTGGTCTTTCTTGTGGAAACGTACTAGTGCCTCAAAGTCCTGGTCCCGACTGCACTCTTCTGCCACCAAGAAGTGCACATGCCGCGTTGGTCGGCACTGAACTGGCGGCAATGCGCACGGTGCTTATTCAAGAAGATGCAACCCAATTTCCACTCATGTTATGGCGAAGAAGAACTTCCGAGCTAATCTGGCTTCGGACCTAATTTCTGGTTCAAAGCCGGTTGAGTCGGACTGTGACACACACCGATGTCGGAACTACTTGGTGCGCATCAGTTTAACCGAGAGGGTTTTCTTTCCCGACGGGACTGTGGCAGTACGCCCCGTATCGACCTTTCGAGCAGTGCCGCACTACGCTGCTGTCTTCATTGACGGGCGCTCCATGGGCTTTGCGTATGTGGAATGTGTCAAGCCCGCTAAGGATCGGCGTGGCCGGTATCGATACGCCTCGTCCATGTATGGGATCGAGTGCTTCATCGGGCAAGCGGGGATGCCGTACTATGTGCCCACCTGTGCTGTTGGCGACGTTGTTAGCATATGAGAGAGGGGTGGGGAGCACTTTGCAATATTTACTAGGGAGCATTCTTTTGCGGGACAGTAGGTCTGCGCTCGAGAGCGGCGTTCTCGAGATTTTCATCACTTGCAGGTAGTTGCTCTCTCTCTTGATCCATGACATGCTTTGTGCTTAAAGGCATGTTTACCTCAAGGTTTGTATTGCAGTCTCCCCAATTGTGGCCGATACCAACAAGAATAACTGTGCAGAACAGATGCACGACAGCCATCCATCCGGCCGGATACGACCTCTCGACCAATCAGAAGTTGTGCGGACCGTAGGTTGTTCTTGTCCGGATCGGCTAGAATCGGGAAGACTGCAAAAGACTTATCATATGCAAGCATCCATTTGAAAGTCGGCGACAGAGTGATGTTAGGGCGCTGCAGTAGTCTTTGTCGAGTCGTGTTGGGCCATCTCGATCTCGGCGAGCCCGGGCAACGTCGAAGAATCTCCGCCGTGGAATCTCAAAAACGACGCGGAGCGCGCCGCACACCATAGAGCCTGTCCAATCAGCGTGAGTGCCGTACGGTCTTCTTTTGCTGTGAACGGCAGTCTTCTGTGTTGTGACAAACGCGGGCAGCACTTCCAGTCACAGTTGCTCGACATCGTGATGGGCCAACCGGAATCTTTTTTTTTATTTTGCTCGTATGTTTGCTGGTATGTGGGTCTCGTGCGTGACTTTTTGCACGTGCGTTCTTGACAGGCGATTTGGCTGTTGCTGCAACGGCGGCGTCAGGCTTGCCTGCCGTGCCGGCGGTCGAGGAGTCAACCCACCAAACCACGAGGGCAACATCTCCCCGCCGCAAGTCGCCAAGGACCAGGCCGCAAAGCACGCTGTCGCAGGCCGCGTCATTGGCGGGACATCCAGCTCCCATCCGGTCGCAAACAACACCCCGTCCTCCCCAAGAACGGTCGCTGCCGCCCCACCAGACACGACCACGGCCACCCCCTCACCGCTTGGTGGCGTCCAAGCAGCATAGGCATCCGACACCACCTGTCACGGGCCGACTGAGATCCCACCGGGCCCAGCCTCGGCGGAGTGTATGAATGGGGCGGCCGTATCCGGCCACCACGGGGACTATCTCTGTGGCGGCCACTCCGGCATTCGCGGTTCCTCCTGGCGGTGCGCATGCCGCAGCGCAGCCGCCGCAACCGGCTCGGAGGCTGGGGAATACCGACGGGCGGATGGGTTTTGTCCTCGGTATTGACCCCCACGCCGCGCGGTGGAGCGTAGAAATGCCTGAGAACTGCCCCTCTACTAACTGCATGAGAGTGTTCGACGAGCTTGACTTGGGCGTCTCCAACGCTGACAAGAAGCAACTGCGCCTTTTGCTGTCCAGCGCGATCGAGTACTGTCAGAATGACCGCTCCTTCTGCCAACCAGCGCGCCACATCTTTGCTGGCGCCACCACCCATGTCGAGCTCCACGAGCGTTGTGTGTGTGCTCGTGGCGCAGCTGCTCGCTGCTGTCAAAGAGGGTCAACAACGCCTACGAACACCACCGACACATGAATGCCAAGCGCCTGGCAGCAGGCACGCCGCCCGCTGCGGCACCACCACCGCAGGCCCCGCCCGGGCAAGCAGCAGCGCTGGCCGCACAGGTTGCGCATGATGATACCGCCGCACTTGCGACGGCGCAGCGTAACGGTTTTGCATCAATTGCGTAGGCTAGCTAACTTTAGTAAACGATCGCTCATATCCTATCCATCCACAAATGTACAATACCGATGAAACGTTACAAAAACAGTAGCCAGCACACATCATCATTACTAGCACATGTTCAGTATTGGCCAACTATGACCCAGTATCTACATCAGTGCACTCCCGATGACCTCACTATATGTTGAAGTTCGTAAAGTCAAATTATGCGCTGCATTGAAGTTGCGGCTGCTGATCAGACAGCTGACTCTGAGCTTTCTTAGACCAACAGGTCTACACGTGGATGCCTGTGAGCAAGTGTAAGTCCATCGCCATTCGTTCTTAGTAGCTGACAGTACTTAGGCTCCTTTCGCTCGACTTGCGATCGGCTGCCGTGAGGTGATTTCAAAACTGATGGGAAGAAAGAAATGTACGAAAGACAGCATTTACGGGGAACTTGAACGAGATAAAATCCAATTGTACTTGACTTCACAGAACCTGATCACGCGAGAGTGCGCCTCGTACCAACCCACCATGCCGCATCACTCTTAATCGTACACCCCAGCCAAAACCACGTCAACCGTCTCATCGCCAGCCTCAACGACGGTCCCAGCCACCACCCAGCGACGCATCACCTGCGCATGGTCTTGACCGCTGACGCTCTCGAACTCGCGCTGCAGCGTTGTGTTGGCCATCATGGCTACTAGA
>ENA-ORXU01001627-ORXU01001627.1-marine-metagenome-genome-assembly--contig:-NODE-1627-length-17545-cov-5.234486_pt1 | contig 17545 bp, 15 predicted proteins | sample MGYA00237869_ERZ511484 | MGnify/ENA metagenome assembly ERZ511484
TAACCAAAAGTCAAGGCTGTTCGCGGTCCTTCACGACTCAAAGAACCATTCATTCCCTAAAGCTTACAAACTCGACCTATCAATAAATAGGAACCTCAGATAAAATGAATCTGCAATAAGTAGAGCATAATTTGCCAAGGTCTCAGACATGCAAGCTTCTTCACGTGATGAATGATCCTTTGAGCCTAGACCGCAAAAGGCCAGAGTGCTCCGCAGGTTATTATTTATAACTGATGAAATGGATATAGCTGTGAGTGTGATGACATAGCAGGACAAAAAAGTATCTGTTCCCCTTGAGGGGACATGGGGTGAGTCTACATAGCACAAGCACTAGTAAAATTAAGCTGCCCTGCACTCAGGGTCAAATAGTGCCAAGCAGACCATAAAGTCAAGTACTACTTCATATTGCAAACGGACTTTTCTTGTCACTTTGGCTTGACCCAAAGTAACCAAAAGTCAAGGCTGTTCGCGGTCCTTCACGACTCAAAGAACCATTCATTCCCTAAAGCTTACAAACTCGACCGATCATTAAAGTGGAACCTCAGCTAGAATGAATCTGCAATAAGTAGAGCGTAATTTGCCAAGGTCTCAGACATGCAAGCTTCTTTACGCGATGAATGATCCTTTGAGCCTAGACCGCAAAAGGCCAAGGAGCTCCGCAGGCTATTATTTATAACTGATGAAATGGATATAGCTGTGAGTGTGACGACATAGCAGGACAAAAAACTATTTGTTCCCCTTGAGGGGATATGGGGTGTGTCTACGTAGCACAAGCACCAGGCATTATCTGTTCCCCTTGAAAGAACATGGGGTGTGTCTACAAAGCACAAGCACCAGGGATTATTTGTCCCCCTTGAGGGGATATGGGGTGTGTCTACAAATCGCAAGCACTAGTAAGATCAAGCTGCCCTGTACCTAGGGTCAAATAGAGACACGCAGAACATAGTGAAACCCAATTAGTGCATTAGGATTTTCGGTAATTTGTTTTCAGCGATGTGACTGACTCTTAGCCAGGACGATAGGCGATATATCAGGAGTGTCGCACGCGCAATGTATTTGTATAGGGTGTATCTCGCCCTTTTATCATGAGGTGAGTTGAGTGATATGACTATTGTAGTTTGCTTCTACCGCGACACACATCTGATTCAAGATTAGGACACGCTCGAAGTATCGTCAGCATATAGTTGCTGCTCATAGATCTCCTTATAGTAGCTATCCCTATCCATCAATTGATCGTGTGTACCTGACTCGACTATCTTTCCTTCATCTAAAACAAGCACTTTATCGTAGACCATCGATCCGTGGAGTCTGTGCGTAATGATGATCGCTGTCCTATCCTTGAGAGCAGTATTAAGGTACCCTACGATTTCTTTTTCTGTCTCGCTATCTACGGCACTGAGACTATCGTCAATGATAACGATATCTGGATTCTTTATTAACGTACGTGCGATACATATCCTCTGCTTCTGACCTCCTGACAAGGTTACACCTCTCTCACCTACAATGGTGTCGTAACCCTCTGTAAAAGATATGATATCATCATGCACGGCTGTGTGCTTCGCCATCTGGATGATCTCCTCCCGCGTAGCATCGGGATAGCCAAATGAAATATTATTAGCTATGGTATCTGAAAAGAGAAAATTATCCTGTGGCACGTAGCCAATTCTCTGTCGCAGATGATCTAAATCTAGATCACGGATATCCACACCATCAATTAGTATCCTACCATCACTCACATCAAACATTCGCAACAGCATATCTGCTATGGTTGTCTTGCCAGATGCGGTCTTTCCCAAGATTAATATCTTCTCCCCTGCCTTGACATGGAAATTCACATCCTCCAAGGCTTGGATTCCTGTATCAGGATAGATAAAGTCTACAGACTCAAAAGCAATTTCACCAGCATGCGCGCGCTTGTCTTCTACAGGATTGGTGATTTGCGATTCTGTCAACAGAAATTCATTAATTCTTTTCTGAGAAGCCTCGGCTTGTTGTATGATGGAAGCGACCCAGCCTACAGCAGTGACTGGCCAAGTAAGCATATTCACATAGATCACAAACTCAGCTATATTTCCTGTACTGATGGCGCCACGCTCTACGAATATACCACCTACATACACAGCAAGAAAAGTACTGATCCCAATGAGTAATACCATCAAGGGGAAAAACAGTGCATTGACCTGAGCCAAATCTAGACTATCATCTTTGTACTCGTCGCACTTTTGGCGGAAGCCGTCTGCAAATAATGTATTCTTTCCGTATGATTTAATGACACGGATGCCACTATAAGTCTCTTGCGCGTAAGAATTTAATTCCGCTAATTTAACCTGGATTTTCTCACTCTTTTTATTTATGATGGAAGACACATAATAAATAGAATAACTGAGAATAGGAAGCGGCAGCAACGTATAAAGGGTCAGCATCTTATTGACACTCAACATAGATCCAATGGCAAATATGACAAGTGTAGAAAGATTAATACTATATAAAATCGCAGGACCAAGATACATGCGCACTTTGGACACATCCTCAGTGATGCGCGCCATAAGATCCCCTGTATTATTCTTTCTGAAAAACCCTAAGTGCAACGCTTCATAATGTGAAAATATATCACGGCGTAGATCTCTCTCCACAAGTCGAGACATCACTATAATAGTCTGTCGCATAAAGTACATGAAGATGCCCATCATGATGGCTAGGCCAAGTACGATGAGAGCAAAATAGATCAAACTGGATGAAATATCTGAAATCAACAAATCAGCATTGGACATATCCTTAGCGATCCTATAGAATCGCATCTTATCTATGAGTTGATCCAGGGCCGCTCCGATCATCTTGGGCTGCAATATCCTGAAGATATTGGAGGTACTGACAAAGAGGAAGCCAAGCAGCAGATGCCACTTGTAATGCCAGATATACTTATTGAGCGTACGGAGATGCTTCATCGAGCTTGTGTAACGCAGCGAGGCGCGGATAGTTGGTCAGTCGTAAAGGTCATAACTTTATCAACCTAAAATAACACAGCATGAGCGAAATTACCACACTTGACGAATTTATCATACAGCGGCAGAAGGACTTCAGCTACGCCACTGGTGAACTTACAGGACTGCTGAGAGATATAGGTGTCGCCGCCAAGATCGTCAATCGCGAGGTAAACAAGGCTGGACTCGTGAACATACTTGGTAGCTATGGTGGATCGAATGAGTCTGGAGATGATGTGAAGAAGCTCGACATATTTGCCAATGAGAAATTTATCAAGTGTCTCAGTAACAGCGGCGAGTGCTGTGGTATCGCTAGTGAGGAGAACGAAGATATCATACCCGTGGATCCTGTGGATGGCAAAGAGAGCAAATATATCCTAGTGATGGATCCTCTTGATGGCTCTAGTAATATAGACGTCAATGTCTCAGTGGGCACTATATTTGGCATATACCGCCGCATAAGCGAGTCTGACAAAGATGTCACTAAGGCTGACTTTTTACAAAAAGGCCGAGAGCTTGTAGCCGCTGGATATGTGCTGTATGGCACATCGACTATCCTAGTTTATACTACAGGTCGTGGCGTGAACGGCTTTACGCTTGATCCAAGTATCGGAGAATTTTGCCTGTCACATAGAGACATGCAGATACCGGAAAAAGGCGTGTACTACTCTGTAAATCAAGGTTACTATCTCAAATTTGATGTGGAGATGCGTCGCTACATCGACTACTGCTCCGACCTCAATCTTCGCCTGCGCTACATTGGCAGTATGGTGAGCGACATCCATAGAATCCTCTTTCAGGGAGGTATCTTCCTCTATCCAAATACTCGCAAATATCCTAAGGGAAAACTGCGTCTCCTCTATGAGTGTAATCCTATAGCTTTCATCGTAGAGCAAGCTGGAGGTCGTGCTATCAACTGTCAACTAGAGGAAATCCTCGATCTGCCTATTCACGCTCTTCACCAGAGGTCGAGTGTAGTAATCGGCAGCCCACAGATGGTAGAAGAAATGAAGGAATTTATACAGAAGTATCAAGAGCCCAGCAGCTCAGAACTTCCCAAAGCGTAACATAGCTACTTCGCCTGTCGCTGCCACCGTGCATCGTATGATATACTGACCCGCTACCAATTGACTCACAGATAAAGCACCATCAGCCAAGTGATCTTGCTGCATGACGAGTCGACCTGCCAGATCATACACGCCGATATCCTGTAGAGAAGCATCTGAAAATCTGAGGAGATCAGTGGTCGGTGAAGGATAGCACTCGATATCTACCGTCTCTAGTGTAATCACAGAAGTGACCATATCGCATACTGTCCCATCAGCTTGTCCCCAGATCATCTGTACATAGCTAGGTCGGTCAACAAATGGATTTCTATTTCGCTGAATCGCATAGATGGCATCATTTCGCTGACGCTCCTTATCGCTTACGGGATCGTCTACATGCCAGCGTAGAAGCACATCAAGTATCCACGGCTCAAAGGCTGTGAAAGGATCGCCGCTGAGAGCATCATCGCTGCGATCAGAGCTGTCCTCCCAGTCGTCTATCAGTCTCTGATATCTTGTAGCCATATAGAAATAGATGCGCGCATAATCTCCCTTATAGGCATCTATCGGTTCGTACACGGCACCGCTATAGCCGGCGCTTGTATGGGGTCCTACCTTGGTGCCATTACTCGTGGTGAGTGTAGGTGCATCTGTCTCGCCTAGAGGCACGGAGGACTTCTGGTTATTGATGTATTTATCAGACGGTACCAAGTTGTACAACTCAAAGAACTGTGTATCAATTGGCTCATTAGCACCACCCCACCAGGATCTAGGCATGACATGTTCGCGGTTGTATTTGTCGCCTTCAGAGCCGCCACCAGTACCTCGATCTTGATCTTCGCCAAGTACAAATTCGTGTACTTCAAGACCATCAGGGATATCCGTAGACATGTCGTAAACAATCATCCTATTACCATCATCGCTGAGACGCTGATCAGTAGTATAATAGGCATCCCAGACATCGAGCTCTGATGCAGAATATGGAATAGTGCGATGACCATCGATGAGGCGATTGAGAGCAGTCTTCAGCTCCTCACAGCGCAAATCATCAGAGATATCTGAGTAGTAATCGCTCGTGACACGAAGGTCATCTACCTCCCATAGCTCAGACTGTGAGGTGGTATTGGTATAGCGAAATGCAAGATAAAACTGCTCGTCATCCCAGTCTGATATGGCTAAGGAAGGATGATAAAGCGCATTGGAAACAAACTCACTCTGAAATGTATCGAATAGATCAATTGAAACTTCTACCCATGTAGCCGCCTCGAGAGCCACGGTGGAATAATCGCCGCTAAAATCAGTGGAATAATAGAGTCTGATATCCTCACCTTCAAATACATTGCGATACTCAAAATCAAATCGTACATCGGTAGCTCCTGAAGCATCTATACGAGGAGAAATCAACCAATCGTCATCTGCAGGTCCTGTGAAGCCATTCACAATCATTTTGGCGTCGCTGATATCCTCTACGCTGCATGTCCACTCGTCATCCACATCACTATCGGCCGCGGCTGCCACGGAGGTCCATGAGACATCCACACAGAGTTCAAAGCCTTCAAAGTGCAAGACTGTCTGGCCGTCTGCAGGACAGATAAGACCTATCATCACTACTAGCGCTATTAATATGCTTCCCTTCATACATCGAAGGTAGGCCTATCGCCACTATATCACTGTTGCGCACTTTCATCTCGGGAGGGTCGAATTCCCTCATTAGTCGTGCTGGACTGTGCTAGCATCTCCTCAGATTTCACGACTTGGAGATAGGGCAACATACGCTCAAGGCGCTCACGAGAGATGCCGTAGCACCTACGGAGTTCTGTGGCTTGATCGATATCTGGGTGCTTCTCGAGATAGGATACGATACTCTTGGCTTCTTTGAACGAGATGTAAGGATGCCGAGCTAGTCGAGTGGTCGTAGCAAGATTCAGATCTATACGCTGGTGAGGACGCACTAGATCGAGATGTGGTCTAATAGCCTGAAATACGGAATCGGGCAAGCCAAAAGTCTCTGAGACTTGATCGATATCAACATAGCCACCAAGCGCATGTCGATACTTCATAATTCTCTTGGAATATGCTGGCCCTATACCTCGGAGTTTTCGCCATGCCAGTGAGTCCGTCGTATTGACATCCAAGGTATAGTGAGCATATTCCTCATCGGAAATCTTTTTATCCACGGTGGTCTTCTTATACGTGCTGTAGCTGGCATAATTCTTTTTATTCTTTTTACTCTTTTTACCTTTCTTTCTGCTCGCAGTACTATAAATAATGTTCCCTTCATTCCTAGTGATAACCTCAGGATTTATACCATAGATTTTCTGTAAATCTGCAGCACTCGCTATCACGCCACCAGCTGCTTGAAATTTTCTCATCCGGGCATAGATCCATGGTTTCATCCCTGCTCGGATAAAACTGATACTATCAGGTTGATTGAGGTCGAGAACTGTCTCAGATGTTACTATCTGGCCTGGCTGCACATTGCTCTTATGCGTGCGCGATTGGGATGTATTCTTACTTTGTTCTACCGCAGTGGCCTGTGATTTATTTTCTCTATTCCTATTTTCCACAGATTCACTATTGGCCGCTATATTCGAGCTTTTATGTATGGAGATTGGAGCAGATGATTCACTCCTGCGAGATGATTTTGGCAAGGTCGGATTTTCATCCAAATGCTCGGAGCTTTCCATGCTAGTAATAGACCACTGTGTCTGAGATTCCCATCGCCAGTCTTGGTACACATGATAGGCATACTGCAGTGCTATCAAAGTAAGCAAAAATGCTATCTGTCCTAGAGTCTTTCTTCTAGTTCTCTTCTTCATACTTGTAGATAGTAAAGGATGAGTGATGACTTATCGCGGTAAATCCAGGTAGATCCTGTAAGAGGTTTTCTGAAAGATTACCACTATTGAGCGAGGTAAGGAGATCTGAGCTGGCAATGGATATATGGTCTAGCTGGAGGGCCGAGCCAAAGCCCATATCATCTGCCACGCGATCTAGTGCCCAAGAACTCTTGTCCAGACCTGTGCTGTAACGGTGTCCCTGGTACCAAATCTCTGAGGTCTCATTACCCCAGCGATCATTGCTTGTAATGGCGTAGAGATCATCTCTATGATCAAGTTGACAGTGCCAACTGTACAGTGAAAATAGCATGATACTGGCTATCACGACATAGCGAAATCTCTTTATTCCCTGCACGAAGTAGAGATATGCACTCGCCACTCCTATGCACCAAAGTATCGTCAGAGACGCATCAAAATAATCAGCGATATAAAGTGCGAAGTCTGCTTCTGATAGCCAAGTTATATAAGCGAATAGCCAATCCAAAATAAGACTAAGGACGTCCGCTACAATCATCGCGAGTCTCTCGTATACGATCCCCACTATCACACTGCCAAGTGACAGATACATGATCGCAGCCGCAGCTGGCACAGCTACCACGCTACTGATGATACCGAGTGTACTCACTTCTCCAAAATATAGTAAGGATAGCGGCACGATGAGCACCTGCGCGGCTATACTCATCATAATCGTGCCCTTGAGGAACTTTACTACAGGCGATCCACCTGGCCATAGATCCTTCATCCATGGCATGAAGAGAAGTATGCCGAGTACAGCGGCAAATGAATACTGAAATCCTACATCATACAAGGTGTAAGGCTCGATGAGTAATAGGATCACAGCTGCGAGGCACAGACTATTGATACCCGATCGACGGCGCCCGTAAGCCAGACCACTGAGAATGTATATGCAAAACATCAATCCCGATCGTGAGACACTCGCAGAAAATCCTGTCAGTGCCATGAAAAGCACGATCACACATATCGTCATCAATCCTCGCACATGTCGATATCGATCTCCTGGCAATAAGCGCGAGCTCAGCCACATCATCAATACGGCTATAGCACCCACGTGTAATCCTGAAACGGCGAGAATATGCATCGCACCTGTGCGACGAAAACTCTCTTGGGTATCCTCTGCCAAAGCGGATCGATCACCCAATAAAAATGCTGATACAATAGCCGCCTGCTCCTCCCTAGGATACAAGCGCTCTATCTGATCAGCCATGGTAGATCTGAGCGATTGTAACATGGTGACATCTGATTGCTCTATAAGAGTCACCTCAGTGGATCTGGCATAAGCTGTGTGAGATATACCACGTCTACGCAAAAACTGCTCATAATCAAATAGTCCATCAATCACCGCTGCACTAGGACGCTTATAGGTAACTTGACTCTGGAGGAGATCACCCCTACGCAGAGAGTCGACATCACGTATGGTAAGTAATGCGCTCGACGAGGAGTGCCCTGTAGCGTCGCGCACGACATACTGACTAGCTTTCTTTCCATGTGCCGTGATGACTACAGTCCGCTTTGCGTCCACATCCCAAAACTCGTCGCTTGATACTCGCTCGATTTGCTGAGCTAATTGCAAGCCCATCATCGCGCTGAGGGCAAGCCCAAAGCCGATGCATCTCATCACTCTAGCCGATCGACTGACAAGAAAAGCACCAAGGAGTAAGATGGGAGTACAGAAACATTTGCACGAAAGTGCGCCCACACCGTCTATGAGAAACACAGACGCAGACATAATGATCAGCACATAGCTCAATGGACAAGAGACTAAGCTGCTCTGGAATAATTCTCGTAGGCTCGGTGAAGATGACTCGCGCACGGTGGTATATGTGAGGCACATATATATTGTGATAAATCTCCATATGAAGTATCATGGGAGCCGAAAAATCAGCGTCGCTATATCACAGACTAGAGACTATCTACCCGAGACTCTGCGAGATGATGATACTGATCTGAACCCATAGAAACCGCAGATAATGTGACGAAATCGCACGATCTGGGTCCTATTATTAGAAGTTAAGTAAAACTTAAGTAACTTAAGCAAATCAAATCCAACTTTAACCAAGCAAATTTCTAAGCTATGAAATGGCTCATCTGGATCCTTTATCTCCTCTTCTGCGTATACGTGGGATGGCGAGTATGGGACATGAAAGAAAATTGCTGTGCTGACACCTCTGAGCAAATCGGAGTGGTCGAAGACGCTCGTACAGACGATGCGGTAGCAAGCACAGACAATACCAAGACAGGGATCGTCCAAGAGGCCGGACCCATATTATTCAACTGGTCTAGTGACGAGCCGATCCTCAGTGATCGCTATCAGAAGTATCGTGATAGCCTCGCTGCCATCATCTCTGACGGGCGCGCCCTTGAGATAGAGGGTCAATACAATGATGGCGAGACAAACACCACTAGCTTCGCCGATCTCGGACTGGCCCGAGCCAATCAGATCAAAAACCGATTTGCCAGCGTGCTAGACGGTAATAAGATCAATCTTACTAGTCGAAAAATCAATCTGAGAGACGGTATGAAGGACTTCCCATTTATCGCAGCTAATCTAAAGTCTGTGAGATCATCGGATACTGTCAGAGAAGTGGGCAACTCTGCTCGACTCCTCTTTCCTTACAACAGTAGCAACCTCATCACCGACCGCGATATCAACGATTATCTAGGTGAAGTGGCTGATCGTGTCAAGGGCTCCAAGGAAACCGTACGACTCGTAGGACATACTGACGATCGTGGATCGGATGAGTCCAATAAGACACTCGGCCTGTGGCGAGCAGAGAGGATACGCGATATCCTCACACGCAGAGGCGTGCCAGCTCGCCAGATCCGTATCAGCTCCCAGGGAGAAAGTGACCCTGCTGAAAGCAATGCTACGGAAAAAGGACGACAGGAAAATCGCCGCGTAGAACTCTCTATCCAATCCAACTAATCCAAACAAATCTGACTATCATGCATAATCTATTCTTTTCACTTCAATCATCCTCCGCAGGTATCAATGTCTGCGATCTCTCATGGCTCTGGGTCATCCTTGGACTGCTCATACCACTACTTATAGGCATGCTATTAAACTGGTTGTTTAGCGGATCTAAATGGAAACGCCGTGCTGCAGAGTGGGAAGCCAAAGCCAACAAGCTCAGCGCAGATAAGACTAAGCTCACTAGCGACCTAGAAGAATGTAAGCGCAGACGCGCAGATCTCGAGAGTGAAAACTCTCGTAAGCAATCTGAGATTCGCGAGCTCAAGATCCGTCTAGATGAAGAAGCCAAAGCAAATATGAAGCTGGCTGAAGCCGCTAAAAAGCAGAAAGCTATGCCACCCGTCCAGTCACCCACGACTCCACCAGTTAAGACTGCTGCAAGCTCCGTGAGTGCATTTGCCGCAGGTGCTGCAGCAGGCGGCGCTACAGGAGGTGGATCCATCTCGGACGCGTCTCTTGCACAAGCTAAAGCCGTCTTTGGCAAGAAAATCAAAGCCGACGACCTTAAAATCGTAGAGGGCATAGGTCCTAAGATCGAGCAACTCTTTAATGATGCAGGTATCAAGACATGGTATATGCTCAGCAAGACTGATCCTGCCGATCTTAAGAAAATCCTTGACGACGCTGGACCTCGATTCCTCATGCATACACCACGCACTTGGCCTGATCAAGCTAAGATGGCACATGAGGGCCGATGGGCCGAACTACTCAAGTATCAGGACGAACTTGACGGCGGTAAATAATCTCATCCTGCTGGCGGATACCTAAGATATCCACCTCTAAGGATAAGTAAGCAAGAGCTCCAGGCGCATGTCTGGGGCTCTTTTTATTTATCAGCAGATCCATCAATTTCTGGTGCATCATTGTTAGCCTATATAGATGATTCACATTGCCTTCTCTCCCATCTATAAGTACGAGCTACCGCCAGGTCATCGATTTCCTATGATGAAGTACGAGCTCCTACCCGAGCAGCTGCTCCATGAGGGCACCGTGAGTGAGGATCAGTTCTTTGCTCCTAGCCTGCTGAGTGAGGGCGATATACTCCGCACACATACGGCAGACTACTGGCATCAGCTACAGCATCTACCGCTCGATCGTAAGATGGAACGCGCCATAGGCTTTCCTGTGCGAGATGATCTCGTGCATCGCGGACGCTACATCGCACACGGGACGCTAGAGTGTGCCCTCCACGCCATAGAGCACGGACTGGCCTACAATATTGCTGGTGGCACGCATCACGCATTTGCCGATCATGGAGAGGGATTCTGTGTATTTAATGATATTGCCGTAGCAGCACACTGCTTGCTAGAGCGGGATGATCTACGTCATCATGCAATCGATAAGATTCTGATCATCGATCTCGATGTCCATCAGGGAAATGGTACGGCGCATATATTTAAGAATGACGATCGCGTCTACACATGGAGTATGCACGGCGCTAAAAACTACCCGGTCCGTAAGCAGAAGTCTGACCTAGATATAGGCCTCGCAGATGGATGTACAGATGACACATATCTCCGCATCCTAGCCGATCATCTCGAGCCCACAATCGACCTTGTACGACCGGATATGATATTCTATCTCAGCGGTGTTGACGTGCTTGCCACCGACAAGCTTGGTCGATTAGGAATGTCCCTCAGGGGTACTCGTCAGCGTGATGATATGATCTTAGCCGCCTGTCATCGCCATGAGATTCCCGTGACAGTAAGTATGGGAGGAGGCTACTCCGAGCAATTACGGGACATTATCGAGGCACATGCTGGGACCTATAGATCAGGCATGGCACTGTATGGGTGAGGGGGCTTTCGCCCAAATGTGGGAGTGGTGATCGAAGTTCGGATATGTATAATCATGAGACATCTCCGAGTAGTAAAGACCTACTTCCAACACGATAAATGCCTGTGAGCCACACCTATTTTTTAACGTCCTTGGTAAAGCTACGTCAGGAATTAATCATAAGTAGCTTTACCTTGGAATGGAATCCCTAAAATTCAGAGACTACAATCACTCCCACTGGCCATAAAAACATAAAATGAATACCCACACCATCACAGGCCAGTACGTAGATATATCCAAGCGTGATATCTTTCCAGCACGTGTAGAAATCAAGGAGGGGCTCATCACTGACATCATCAAACTTGATGCTGCTCCGTCCAGGTATATTCTACCAGGATTTATAGATTCGCATATACATATCGAGAGTTCGATGTTGGTTCCATCAGAGTTTGCTCGACTTGCAGTCTTGCATGGGACCGTTGCCACAGTATCAGATCCACACGAAATAGCTAATGTGCTAGGAAGGTCTGGAGTACAATACATGATAGAAAATGGCAAAGAAGTGCCTCTCAAGTTCAACTTTGGAGCTCCGAGTTGTGTGCCCGCTACAAGCTTTGAGACGGCAGGAGCTCGTATAGATGCAGAGGATATAAAGTCCCTGTTGGCTTCCGTAGATATAAAGTACCTAGCAGAAATGATGAACTATCCTGGCGTCCTCGCAGAGGATACAGAAGTTATGATTAAGATCAGACTAGCACAAGCAGCTGACAAGCCGATTGATGGACATGCTCCAGGGCTGCGTGGAGATGATGCTCAGAAGTATATCTCTCATGGTATATCTACAGATCATGAGTGCTTTACTCGAGACGAGGCTGAGGAAAAACTCGCGCATGGCATGAACGTCATCATCAGGGAAGGAAGCGCCGCTAAGAACTTTGACGCACTCATCGATCTCCTCGATGTACACTACGGCACCATGATGTTTTGCTCTGATGACAAGCATCCTGATGATCTCATAGAAGGACACATCAATCAATTGTGCGCACGAGCGATAACTCGAGGCAATGACATCTTTAAAGTACTACAAGTCGCTTGCGTCAATCCGATTGATCATTATAATCTAGATGTAGGTCGATTGAGAATTGGCGATCCTGCGGATCTGATCCTTGTGGAAGATCTCGAGAACTTTCAGGTCTTGCAGACCTACATAGACGGTCAACTGGTAGCTGATCAAGGGGAATCTATGATCGAGTCTGTAGCCTTCACTAAGCCCAACAATTTTAACACCTCACTCAAATCAGTCGAAGACTTGCGCTATCCAGCAACTAGTACCGACATACCTATCATACAAGTTCATGACGGTGAGCTGATTACCAGCTCAATTATGGGACGGCCTGTCTCAGATGGATCATTCTATACCTCAGACACGGAAAAAGATCTCCTCAAAATCGTGGTTGTCAATCGATATTACGATACTCCACCAAGCGTTGCATTCATCAATAACTTCGGACTTAAGAGAGGTGCTATAGCGAGCAGCGTAGCTCATGACTCACACAACATCATTGCAGTTGGAGTAGATGACAATGACATACTTTCCGCTGTGAATTCGCTCATCAAGGAGCGCGGCGGCATCTGTGCCGTTCACGGAGATCATAGCAAAGTACTAGCCCTACCCGTTGCGGGAATCATGAGCGATCAGGATGGCTGGACAGTGGGCCGCCTATATCAAGAAATCGACAAGATGTCTAAGGATTTAGGAAGCACCCTCGAGGCTCCGTTTATGAGTCTTTCCTTCATGGCCTTGCTTGTGATACCTGATCTGAAGTTGTCTGATAAAGGCCTGTTTAGTGGAAAGCGATTTGAGTTTGTGGGTTGATCTTATAGAATTATCGAGAATTGACCCCGCTAATTGCCGTCTTAGATTAGCTTGACAACCTTAGACTCGTAGATGTTTTAGCCTGAGGCATGGAATCTTTGGCGAACGCTGGACTCATCGGCTAGGCTCTAGGATATAAGGATTAGACATAGTCCTACGACCGAATCTTCTCAGAAGTGCTGCATCATCTGATCTGCTTAAACCTTCTCGATCCAAGATATCACGTATCATTGGTTGCTTCAAGCCTGGTATTCGGATTTTAAAAAAAGGCCAGAGCTCTTTTGATTCGTAGACCTTGTTCAAGTCAGAAAAGCCTGTCAATCTCGCATATGTAGATTGTTGCTTGAATGCATCACTGTATTCAAAAGTCCAATGACCGTCAACCGCGGTAAGGGTGCCTACCAATAGGTCTGACAATGTAAGTTTGAAGCTAATGATACCGTCAAAACTCAATCTCAGCGCTTCAGCTTCGGTTTCGCCGTCCTTGTTAAATAGTCTTTTGATGAAGTTGCTCATGCTGTAATTCTACGAATTTCTTCAAAGAGAAGTGTCAAGATTTTCGCCATGAGGTAATGCCTTTCAGCACTTATATAACGAGAAACGCTACATTTTAGTTTCTATAGCGCTAGCTTCTGATGTTCTTCAGTCACCATATCCGAAATTACTCGCCTATAAGCCGGATTCATATCACCGAGGGACTCGACCAGGTCAAAGTGATTTGCCTTTGAGTTGCCTTCGATACTAAATCTGGGCTTAGACTTGGAAATGAATGAAATGATACGCAGATCGTCACCGTGTTGAACGGCAGAATACATACCCTGTACCTTCTTCTCAGTAAAGCTCCAAAGCAGACCTCGTGCTGTGTCATATGCGGGAGCAAAGGAGACTCTCTTGTTAGCTTTATTCAATACGTTTCCTATGAAGCCCCAATTATAGAAGTGTCGATCATTGTTGCCAACGATGGCATCAAAGGCTATGATTTGAATGAGCTGTGCCATGAGCTCCTCGGATTGCTTGGGGTGAACGTGCTGGATTGCTTTTTCAACGACATCGAAAGTGAGTAGGCTTCGCCTATTTTGCCTGTCGTCATTGATCTGATCTACGAAATCTTTGTCTTAAAAGTACTCATGAAGAATTTCAACTCCGTGAATTAGCTTCTCGGTACCTAGTTTAATAAAATCTTCGCTCAAAAATCTTACTTGACCATTGACCATGACTAATCTGGTCTCATTCATGAGTAGGCCAAGGCTTTCACCAATTTGATTGATCGCATACTCTGTGATCGATTCTAAAGGGTATGATTTATATCCAAATTTGGCGTAGAAGCCAGGCCATGACTCTGGTTTTGACTTCCAAGGACAATTCTTATAATAGAAGTAGGCTCGTAAATACTGTTTAGGCTGATCACCATCGAGCTCCACTTGTTCAACATAGTACTGTTGATTCTTCAATTTTGGAATCAGGTGTAGATTACAAGCTCCTGAGTACTGCTTGATCTCTTCTGTTCTGAGTCTTGATAGAATGACTTTATGTCGGTGCATCGCAGATTAGGTAAGGCTGTAGGGATTTCACGTGATAGAGAGTGCATATTGCGCATGTGTGCTGGAGGTAAATTTAACCCAATTCGTGCATTAGGCTTCGATGGATAGTGATTATCTGCAATAGCGTCAGGTGTTCCGCCGACGAGTCATAGTGTGCTATGGCGAGAAGGCTCGTCTTCACTTCGTAAGTCGAGCTAGTGAAGCTTGCCTACCTCTGGTAGGTGCTTGAGGCTGAAGCAGATAGACGCTAGGCGCGAAGTAATCTGACGAGAGCTGAGTTCACGGATAAAGTCCTTGTTTTAACCGCAGTATGTGCGTAACAAAACTTACGCATGTAAAATGTTCTAAATCTTCATAAGTCACTGTAAACATGAATGTTATATAAAAAGAAGAGCCCATTACTAAATCCTAATCCACACAATGGGTTTAACCCAATTCGTGCATTAGGCTTCGTAGCGAGAGCCGCTGGTGCGAGAAGATGAGATGATTCTCTGACGAGGCATAGCGAGCTATGGCGAGGAGGATAAAGACCTGATCTTGAAGCAGATGTGGCTCGCAGTAGAAGCAAAGCACATTGGTCATATCACACCACTCACTTTAGGAGAAATGGGCGAGATCCACCCGTAACAAAAACTTACGCCAACGTTTCTCATGATATATCGCCTATAGTCCTGACTGAGCGTCAGTTACATCGCTGAAAAACATTTACCTAAAAACCTAATGCACGAATTGGGTTTAATGAGAAATCGAGGAATGTTGCTCACCTATCAAGATGCCATACTTCTCAATGCCATACATATTGTACTGAGTAGCTAAGAACGTGAACAACGCGCTGAGGAAAATAAGACTCGCTATTATATCCGCTTCATCTCATCACTCCCATGGCCCTTCGGTTGTCACATGGAGTACTGCCCCATCTTTATTAAGCTGATATAATCCACCTGCAGCAGCTAGCCATAAGATACCATTGCGATCATAGGTCATATCCATGACGGATCCTGGCACATCATAGTGCGAAAAAGCACTTCCGTCATATTGATAAATCCCATCCTGCGTCGTACTGATCCAGATATCACGATTTGGCGCCTCGTAAATACAGTATACATCACCAATAGAAAACGCCTCTATCTCAGGGAATGAGAGAAATTCTCCATCGACAAGCCTATTGATCCCACCTTTCCCAAATCGCTTTGCAGGATTAGGATGATCTCTCTCAGCGACTCTAGTTCCAAACCAGATGGCACCGTCATTAGCAAATTCGATTTCCGTGATATTATTAGAGTGCAGTCCATCTCTCTTGAGATAGTGCTTAAAGGATTCTCCGTCATAGCTACATATTCCATGACCATCGCGCGCAAACCACATATTCCCTTCATTGTCTTGCTGGATAACCGTGATCCAATTCTTGGTATCCTCATTGATTACTGTGCTTATGGCAGGAGCGGGTAGAGAAAATGCAGCAAAATCTTTTCCATCAAACTTATAAATCCCGCCCCATGTACCTATCCACATAGCACCATCTCTATCGATATACACCTGACTAATCATATTGCTTGCAACGTCATTCTCCCCTATACGATAGTTCGTGAAAGAGCTACCATCATACTTTGACAATCCATCACCAGTTGTTAACCAGTAGTTACCATCCGCATCCTCCAAGATACTGGTAACCCTATCAGATGGTAGACCGTCCTCGCTGGTGTAATACCGAAACTGCTTACCGTCGTACATGGCTATACCCTTCTGAAGAGTGCCAAACCATAGATTGCCACGTAAATCCTCATACACGCTAGTAACGTATTCACCGATCTCCTCGGGAGCTTGTAAAATACTAGGGTTATTAATGCTGTGATGAGCGTCATGATTCTGGGAATTACATGCATGTAAACCCATACATAAGAAAGGAAAAATCAAATACTTCATGTTTTAGTCATTGTCACTCAAATATGCACTCTATCACTAGATAATTCTGAGAGAGATACGTGGACTTAAGATCATATAACACTAGGCATCATAAATTTTATGAATACTCTGCAGACAAAACGCATTTTCTCAATCCACAACTCATCTGATAACTATAAGAGTGCCTAGCTAAGCCCGTGGGTCTGCACACGCTCACTGTCCAGACCAACGGGCGTGAGCGGCTTGGTAGGCTGGCATGAAAAGTACATGTTATTTGTGAGGATGATTCGTATTTTCAGCAGGACTAAGGACTAGAAGAAAAATGTCTCCGCAGGTTTATAATGCATAGGAGCTATAATGGATATAGTTATACGTGTGACGACATAGCAGGACAAAAAACTATTTGTTCCCCTTGAGGGGATATGGGGTGAGTCTACGAAACACAAGCACCAGGAATTATCTGTTCCCCTTGAGGGGACATGGGATGAGTCTACGAAGCACAAGCACTTAGAATTATCTGTTCCCCTTGAGAGGGCATGGGGTGAGTCTACGAAGCACAAGCATCTGTAAAATCAAGCTGCCCTGCACCTA
>ENA-ORXU01001628-ORXU01001628.1-marine-metagenome-genome-assembly--contig:-NODE-1628-length-17540-cov-4.948405_pt1 | contig 17540 bp, 26 predicted proteins | sample MGYA00237869_ERZ511484 | MGnify/ENA metagenome assembly ERZ511484
TTGAGGACGTGTTCTCAGTCGGGAGCAGCTGGCTGCGACGGCACGTCACGCCCGAGCAGTTCAACGAGTGGCCCTTCCTTTGCATTGCGCTCATGCAATTCTCTATCACGCCGGCCTTGTGCCGTGCTTTGTCAAGGCCGCAGATAGGAACTACACACTGTACTTCTAATCGCCGGTACGCGATACCCTCCTGACTACCTTTCACCAATACCGGGAGAGGTCGACCACAGCGGTTTGCCACTGCCCACGCGAACACAACCATTACGAACGCTTTCCTTCCCACTGGCTGACGTTCCACGTTTACGCACGCCTCCCTCTTTTGTCACTGAATGCAACCTTGAACGTAGGAAAGGTGAAATGACCGAGATCAGTGGCAGGCGCACGTCACCGGTCCGCGCATTACGAGATGATACATGCGGGCGGGCGGCGGGATCCTGACACGACGGTCGGCGTCGATGGACCGGCCGCGGTGGCGGTTGAGTAGTTGGAGGGGCGGTGTCAGAGGGTTTGTGTGCTATGTTGGACGCCAGAGTGGTGCGACGGTGGCGTCAGTACGGCTGCGGTGGCGGTGGAGAAGGCGGCGTGCTTCGTGTGTGCTCGCATTTCTAGGTACATCAGAGAGCATTTGGATGGCGCCAGTAGCTCAGTGGCCGGCTGTCTGCGCACCGGGGCTTCGAGGAGGCCTTCGCGCATCCCCGACGGTGGTCGCTGGTGGCGGGGGGTACGCGGGGAATACGTGAAACGCGCACACTAACAAACCTTGGATACAAACACCGCTTTTCTGTGTCTTCCCGTATGGTACTGTCAGTATTAGATTTTGTCACGACCGTTGCAAAGTGCCAGCAAGGACTCTTCGTCTCGCCTCATGGCAGACCCAAAGTCGCTCGACTGATAAGTCATTCGAATTTTGCAATGATCGAGACCAGTCCTGCAAGTGATGCGCGCTCACCTGCATCATTTGAACGCGACCCCTCCTACAGACACTCCTGTCTCTTGGTACAGACGGACCACCGTCTCATAGATTGTGTGTACTGCGCGGCTGGTCGAGGCTTCTCTACAACGCACGCTCCGCGGCGAAGACCCTGTGCACTACCAAATCAAGCACGAAAAAAAGAAATCAAACACATCAAGCACCATCATCCTAACCCTTCAGGGCCACGTGAACAGTGTCCTCAATCACGTGCACGTCTCTCTCCGCATTGAGCCATCCTGTCACGACTCTCGAAACTTCTGTCGACCGGGCCGAGGGAAGTAGAGCCGAGTGCAGCGACAAGCGCATCAGCGCCACCGTCATGGATTACACGTCTGTGGCCATTGCGGGCGTGTTGGGCTGGTGATGGTCCGCGTGCCGTGCACGCAGATGGGCGGCAGCACCAGCGGGCAGGCAATCCGCCTTGAGCCAGCAACGCACGATATGCTCCTGCGTCATTGCCGCTCACTCTTTCCGTACTATCGTCGCAACGACCATAATATTACAGCTGTTAAAATGAGGCTGTTGAGATGAATAATACCACAAAAGGCCATTACAGCGTAAGCGATCATCGAGCTGTTAACTTAGAACGCAATAATAGCAGAGGACACTTGTCAGAAGTATTGCTGATCCCCCTATTTTGTGCTGCGGGACAGAGGCAGAGAGTGACTGTGACTAAACGCACTCGACAGGTCTAAAACGACAGTACGAAGGAATCGAAGCCAATAGAAAGCCCGCATTCGGTGCCAGGACCTTGCATCCAGCAAAACGCACTGTTTGCGGCGGCCGCTTCATGGCACGGAGCAAGCTGCCCACGCGAGACCTAAAGGTTTCTACTGTCTACTCGCCAGAAGTGCAGACAAAAAAGGAGCTGATGTTGATTTCCAGTCTATATGGTCACATGTGAGAAATCAGAGCACAAAGTCAGTCACACGGGGACATCTGATTGGTGCAGAGAGTCGGTCTGCACTTCAGTTTCTGTCCGCCAGGGCAAAATTCGGGGATCCGCAACCTTGCTGACCTCCAAAAACTGGCGGTTGCAGAGTGGTTGCAATCATACAACAGCGTACGTGGACCACTGGAATGGCTAGGGATCATGTGAGTTCCTTTCAGAGTCTGTCCATACAGCTCTGCGCACTGGAATCGCACATCAGGATCTCAAGAAATCTGAAGAAATGTGTCGATTTCATGAGAAGTTCACAGGCCTGGCCCAGAAGCCTTTCCATGCCCTCTCCAGGCCCAAGCAAGCGGCCGAAAAATCCCAGGAACTCTCATTGTGGGTAGCACTGGCTCTGCGTGAATCATTAGACACACATTGATCGGCTGGCAAGAATACTGGCGGCAACTCTCAGCCTATAGCTTCATCGGCGCTGGTCGAACAGCCAATCCGACTTCCCTTCTACGCTGCTCTGCTTCACTTTTCTCTGCGACCGCAATGTTTTGGAGGTTAGCAATACACTTTTTTTTGTTTGGGAGCACAACAACAGTACGTGATGTTCTGTGCATGTCGGTGCAGATTGTTCATTTTAATTCCAAACCGTGCAGGTGTCAAGACGACTTCTTGCTCCCCAAAAGGATGTGGAGATCCGGCTGGTGCCTTGCCGCCGCGGTTTCCTAGCCGGCGCGGTCCATCACGTCTCTAGTCATTACCAGCACCTGCCATTGTCTGGCAACATGGGTGACAAATATGCCCACGCTGGCCCGCTCAGATCCCGAGTCAGCGACGTCACCCGTCGCTTCATGCTGATACGCTCCTTCCTAGAGCCACAGCGCACTGCGCGCTTTGCCTTTACCAGCATTCCCCCCTTTTTCCACTCTCTGCTCCAATCCCTCGTCACTGCGGCCCATCCCGTCGTTGGTGCTGGCACTGGGCGTGCACAGGGAGTGCAGCGAGGAACCTCTTTGACACCGTTGATCGTAGCCTTGTGACGACGTGATTTCTTGTGGTCCCGCAGCACTGCAAGGCTGTTGCAGCTTACACCGCACGGGCGACAGCATTGTAAAAAAACTGGCCCGCGTGCCTCCTTGAGAGCATGCCGCACTTCGCGCTGCTTACCAGCACGGGCTGAGGACGGCCGAATCTTGGCGATGCACGGCGGCGGTGGTGCAACGTAGCGCCTTTCCGGTGCCTTTGGCGGCAACAGCGGGCCCTTGCCGCGGCCGTGGGGCTGTCCGCCGTCGCCGACGATGACGGGGTTTCACGGCCCGCCTTGGATGCCAAGCACACCCGTGCCGCCGTGGATGATGACGATGCGCGCGACGTGGACGCGCGCGCTGCCGTAGATGAAGATGGAGCCGGCGCCACTGTTGACTTCGGGGCGGCCGTCTCCGCCGAGGATTCAACTGAGTTGGACCCTGGATTGGCAGCCACTGTGTTCCAATCAATTGGCAAAGAAAATAGCTAAAGACAAGAGCAAAACCAACGGTCTTGTCAGGCCAGGTGTCCTTCTCCGTGTCATTGGTAGAGCCCACCGAATTAATATTACGATGCCCGAAGGACGACGAACACAGGAAACCGCACCAAAACACACACACAAAGGGTACAAATTCAGGCCAACTTAACAGCCAGAAAGCCAGTAGAGCCGAAAACCACTTGGTGCTACCAAATGTAGGACCCGCTATGCCACGTCGCGGGTCGTACGTGCCCTGGTGAATCGAAACCGCCGAAGACGGCGCCGGGGAAGACGATGGGCACGATGGGGGCGGGGTCCGAGGAACTCAGCGGGTGCGACGAAGATCATATTTGGCGAGAGAGGTCACGAGGGAAAATGTTGTCTGTTAGTCCCGAGTATCCCCCTCTCGATGCCCTCGGAGGACCTCCTCTTGTCCGACTATCTTCTCTCCTCAGGGCACCGCAGGTGCCCCAGAACATGCATGCGCTCGTCTTCCACACGGTGCGGCACCAGAAGCGCCAAAACCGAGAGGAGACGGGCGTGCGTCGCTAGAACACGGCGCCAGATGGGCCAAAAACAAGGGTACACGGGTGCGTGCAGCCATAAACGCGCCACCAGATGTCTCAAAAACGCAGGAAAAAATATGTGGAGAATCAGGAGGCTTTCGAAACCAATTTCAATGGCTGCGGGCACTTCCCATCGGATAGAGCGGCGCTCGACAGCCCCCACAGCAGAGCGTGACCGGTCCAGCCTCTCTGGCACCGGATCGTCCTTGACGGATTCTACGGGACTCGGACAGTGATGTCGCGTCCCTATACAGTCGTTCCACAAATTTTCCGGCACTCGGGCGGCATCAACAGTGACCGGCACATGTGACAAGTCGAAGATATTCCAATGAAAGAATTTCAAGGACGGCTGTTGGGGTGGGGGCGGGCCGGCCGTCTCACTCCGCTCGTCTCGGACCGTGAAGTGTAAGGCTGCACCCGTCGTCTCTGTCTGTGCGCTGGCCAGCCGACGGAGTGACGTAGTCCAATCAAATCATGATGGTACTTGCTTCGACCAATGAAATCGATCACGCCTCGTGACTTCTTCGATTGTCACAGACGAGCGACATTTTGGGCGGACAAAAAGAGACAACGTGGTCGATTTCACTGGCTGAATCAAGTGACATCACGTTTCGATTAGACCACGTCACGACCTCAGCAGGCCAGTACACGGGTAGAGGCGACAAGTGCAACCCTAACATTTACGGTGCGAAAACAGTACTGGATTTGACGTAACGAAGAGTCTATTCTACGGAAAATCCCTGCTTTGGACCCCTGTCGGCAGCACGTTTGCGGGAAACGCGTTTCACCCCTCGCCGCGGCACCGTCAGAGCAGGCACTTTTTGGATTTCGGCCTCGATTTGTTGACTGCGCATGTAGTCGAGGAGAAGGCCGCGATATCAGAGACCGAGCACGCGACGCCGGGAGATCAATCGCGGAGGGACCGGACGTCTGTAGTCCGATGTTCTGACAGTTTGCCATACCGTGTTTGCGACTCAACTGAGCTACGCGAGCAACTCATTAAAGTCGCAACGGAAGTCGCTGTTTGCAGCCTGCTACACCGGGAAATAGACCGATGTTATGCGTACGAACGCGCGCCGTCGCGCTTCCGGAAGAAACCACGCGAATCTGAGCTGCCCACCCAAGCTCAACAGGGATAAAAAAACAGTATGGCTCGCGGCTGTGAAAAGACCCGGTCGAAAGCGCTTCAGAATCGATCCATCTGTTGCTGACCTCCAAGATTTGGCCGTTGCAGAGTGCTTGCAATCATTCGAAAGTGCACGTGGACCAATGGCAAAACTAGGTAGCGTATGTGCTCCTTACAGATTCTGCCCATGCAGCTCTGCGCACTGAAAACGCACATCAGGATCTCAAGAAGTCTAAACAAAGTTTGGATCTCATGAGAAATCGCAGGTCAGGCCCAGATCATTCTCCATGCCCTCTTCAGGGCCAAGCAAGCGGCCGAAAAATCTCAGGAAGTATCATTGTGGGTTACAGTGGCGTTGTGCGACAAATGCATGAGACGGTGATTATTACTGATCCCCGAATTTTGCCCTGCTGGACAGAGACTGACTTGCGGACCTACTCTCTCCACCAAGCAGATGCACCCCTGGGACTGACTTGGTGCTTCTGATTGCTTACATGTGCCAATACAGCCTGGAAATCAACATCAGCTCCTCCTTTTTGCTGCACTTCGGGCAAGCAGACAATAAAAATCTCAAGATCTCGCATGGGCAGCTTGCTCCGTGCCAAGAAAATCGGATCAAGCGGCAACAAACAGTGAGTTTCGCAGGATGCAAGGTTCTGGTACCGAATGCGTGCTTTCTATTGGCCTCGATGCCTTCTTACTGTCGTTTTAAACCAATACAGTGCTCTTATTCAGAGTCAGTCTCTGTCTCTGTCCCCCAGGACAAAATTCGGGGATCAGCAATAGCTTACAAGTTACTGGCGGCAAATTGCAGCCAATTGTACAATCGTGTCTGGCAGGACAGCCAACTTGACCGTATTTCTACGCTTCGTCGTCGTCTCTGCCTTGCTTCGCTCTGCAACAGCCATTTTTTTAAGGTTAGCAACAGCAGGACACACCTTCATCTAACACCCCTCCCCCGACCCTCCAGATGGACGTAAGCGGCGAATTGGGCGCGCAAGGCCGTCCGTACTTTGCGGCGCTTCACTCTGGTCTGGGGTACGGGTACCCCTTTCAATTAACCCGGGAATGGTACCCATGCGTTTACTACGAGGTCCTACCAGACTGCCACTGACGACTTTGTGAGCTGGACATGTCCTCAGGGCATGTCATGCAACGGAGCCAACCGTCTAAACCAACGGCCTCGTGTAGGCAACGTGGGGCCCTGCCACTTGCTCTCCAACCACCAAGCCAAAAGTAGGCACATCACGTCTCAAACTCGGACTTGGGCAAGGTGTTCTGCCATCGGCATCACTTTCATGGCCAGCCAGCTCTCTCCGCTAGAGAAACTGTCGTGAGCGGTGGAGTCAAGGGATCACAATCGATCGTGCTGGTCGTTTGAACTATCGTCGATTGAAGGGTGGATCCCATCCTGCTTCCATAAACATGGAGATCGGGGCATGATTATTCGATGGAACGAGCAATTAGCGTGATGCGTTACGGAGCTCAGACCACCTCGATCGCCTCCACATCCCCACTCCCGTCCGCATCACACACAAAATCACCTGCTGAGCATCATCTCGGACTCGAATGATGCCGAGGTTATGATTCCTGTTGCCTGGGCATTTTCGAACAATGACGACGACGATATCGCAGAGGCGCTGATGGCCATTGAGCACGATGATTTGCTTCTTTCCAGCGCGATGGCGGAATCTGACGGTGCAGACCGGAGGGGGTTGCTTCCTGAAAGGTCGCCTAACAAACTTCGCGATTTTGCGTGTGGGGAGAGGGGCATTCTGCGCGACTGCTTTGGTCTCGATGGCCGACCGCTCATATATTACAAGAAGGTGTTTGAGCGTCGCGTCCCTCTTCCTCGCATTGTGTTTGATCGTGTTTACCGAGATGTATTGTCCGTGCTCTGCTTTCATCAGCGAGTGAGCGCGACCAAAAATATGCAATCTTATACACTGCAGAAGGTGGCGGCTGCTCTACGTGTGCTGGTATCTGGATTCCCTGCTGACGATGTGGATGAGTACGCTCGACTGTCGGACTCGACAATTAACGAGACTGTTCATCGCTTTACACGCAATATTCTTGAGAAGTACAAACCTGACAATCTGCGTGAGCCCATACGAGCAGATCTGCAGGGCGTCAAGGACGACTATGCGGACGCCGGCTTCCCGGGATGCATGGGGTGCGGGGACTGCTCCCACTGGGATTGGCGGATATGTCCCGTGGCCCTTCATGGCCAATACCGAGGAAAGCGAGAGAACCGATTCTTTGTCATGGAGACTGTGGCCGACAAAGATCCATACCTGCGGCATTCTTGTATAGATTTGAACGTCATGGCTGTTTCTCCTTTTTTGATTCCATGACTTCTGGATGTTTCCCTCCCCCCATACCCCACACAGTGAATGGTGTTAAGCGCACGTTGCCGTATGTGCTGTGTTACGGTATCTACGTTAAGAGGGCAATATTAACAGGCACGTCATCGATGGAGAGCGAGAAAGAGCAGTACTATTCCTCCCATCAGGAACGATGGCGTGACGACGCAGAGCGCGTCTACGGCTACCTCTTCTACAGGTGGAACATTTGGGAGCAACTTGCGCGATTCCGCCGTTCTGAGATGCTAATGCAGGTGAACACCTGCTGCGCAGTGCTACACAACATGGTAGTCTCTCACAGCCGCAAGGAGCCTGCGGTCCCTCAACCTGGTATGTGCAGTGCTGCCCTTTCCCATTTCTCGGTTTGTCTCTGCCGTCTGCTCCTTCTTTCCATTTTCTAGCTCGTGCTCACATGTTACCTGCTCCTGAAAACTGGCTGTGGTTGTCTGTTTCCTTCATTGTACGACCAGGGAGGCGCTGGGAGCCGTGTTCGCCGAGATCGATTGTTCACACAGGTGGGCACGGCCGTGTGCCAGAGCAAACTGGTACACCTGCTGGAGATGAGAAGGATGAAGGGGGAGGGGCACAGCCCGGGGCAGGGGCTCCAAACAATCCAGAGCGACGCATGAAAGACATACAAGCCGCGCGCAGCCGGGTCACGAGCACGGCACAACACGACGCGCTGAAGAATGACCTCATCGAGCACCTCTGGCGGTTCCGGTTCAGGGAGTGACCCAACAACGTGATCCACTTCAAGCCGACCCATTCCATGGCGGAAAATACTCGACTAAATATACCATTAGAAGCGAATGCATCAACAAACTCTGTCTACACCCCCGTTGACACAACCACGCATTCAAAATCACAGCAGCTGAGGCAAGGAAACAAAGAATTGCAAAACAACAGACCTACAGTACACCACCAAAATGAACGCGTCGACCTCCCGCCACCACCATCTCCCGCCTACCTCCAGCAACACCCCCCACCGCGGCACGCCGCAATCGCTGCGGCACTGCCGCGGCCGGCCACCACGGCGCGTGGCGGCGCGCCGGCGCCCAGGCAGTGCCGGATCCTACCCGATGCGCCACCACCGCCGGCGGTTGTGACTCGTGGCGGCGGCGGGCGACGCGCCGCGCCGCCCCTTTGCTGACCCCCGTTGAATTGCCGCCGCCGCCTCCCCCCCCCGCACCGCAAGCAGCACTCTCAGCCGCCGCGTGCCGCGGTCGCGGCGGCGGCGCCGTCGCCGGCCGCGGTGGCGCGTGATGGTGCGCTGGCGCCCAGGTAGCGTTGACGCTCGCCCGATGCGGCTGGCAAAGCCACGGCCGCCGCGCCGCGAAGCGGCGCCGATACGATGAATTTTTTCGTTGACGACAACGGCTGCCAAGGCCGAGCAGGCTGCTGGAGCGGGGGCCCACGGCCGGCCCACACCACCCGGCTGGGCCTTGAGGACACTGCCGAATCCGGCTTTACCGCGCCGGATGTGCTCGGTGCCGACGTCGCCGCGCTTTTCGGCAACCCCTCTTGTCCCCTCCCCTCTGCCCCTCACTCCCCGCCCCCTTCCGTGCCGGAGCGTCCATCAGCGGCAGGCCCGTCGAATTTTTGAGCGCCAGGGACGCGGCCATACTCGTCTGACACGCCGATGAAGCGTAAGAATCTGTTTAGGAAAAGAGGATATGCAACACCTTCAACGCCATGGTACTGAACACCGGCGTCGGCCGGCGTCACGCAGCTGCTCTGGCCGCCAAATAAACCTCATGCGCCTGTCCATCCGCCAAGCTCTGCAGGCCCACACGCAACACGGGCCCCTCCGTTGTCGGAAGGGGCAGCGTTCTCCGTGCCTTGGCACATCCCGCCTCCCCCCCGCCCATCCTCCAATACGCCAAAATGCCCACAGGCGTCACTTGCTCGGCCACTCACGGGACAAGCGCGCCGCAATCCCGTTGTTCCGAGAGTGGTCTGGCTCTCCTCCTCCCCCCGGCCCAGAATGGACGTACTGTCTGGAGCAACCGCGCCCCCACCCTTCTCTTTGGTGCCCACCTTGGCGGTGGCACGTACCACTTCCCCGGCGGCGGCCGCAGCCCTGTATTTGGCAGCTGCCTCCACCGCCACCGCGGCCTTAGCCGTCCACCGCTCGGCGCGGGAGGCTGCACGGCGTGCCGACGTCTCCGCCTTCACGTCGGCAGCTGCTCTCAAACGCTGGACCTCGTCCTTCTCGCGGCCCCGTTCAGCGGCGGCGTCCGCCTGGCAAGTGGCGATCTGCCGATGCTATTCTGCCATCTCCGCAAGCAATTGCGCAACTGTACATTGATGAACGTCCCGCGCCAACGGCGTGTCAGGCATAGTGCTCGCGTTAGAGAACACACAACGTTCCGTATTTTGCAGAGTTTGACCCTTGTTTGAGGATGCTTGAGTCAACTCGTACATGCGCTTGGCTGTACAGTTAGAGCCGGCGAGTCGACCGGCTTGGTACTTGCTCCGATTCGACCCCGTCTGCATTGATCCCGGAAGTCCTACCGCGACGGGAGCGTCTTCAGCACCACTCTCGTGCCTGGCTCTGAGAAAACCGCCCGCCGCACTTAACGGTGGAGAAGGCCAGACACCATCGCTCCGCACAGCCGGAGGAGCGCCTGGTACGCCGGCACCGTCCACATACGACCTGGGGCAAGCGGGACAATGGTTCAGGCTGCTGTGTCATCGTAGAGTGGACTCCCCTCCAACTACAGTGAACCCGCGCGACGCTACACCGAGCAATGCACGACGTGGGCTTCAAGTAGAAGGCTGGGCTTAACCATTACGATGTCGCTCGTGAAAACTGGACAGTCATCGCGCTGTGGGAATTGTTCATCGAGAAGCTGCGAGCCTACCAAAAAAGCGGGCGCACAATGTCCTACACAGATGACACGTGGGAGAACAAAAATATGACGCCCCGGCGCACGTGGGCTGACGGCAAACTACACATGCGACTCGACGTGCCGTTCGGAAAGGGGGCACGGATCCATATCGCGCTGGTGGGGTCGCGAGAGACTGGTCTCGTGGCTCACGTGGGACTCGTGTGCATTGACAAGAAGAAGTCGGGCGACTACCACGGGGAGATGGACTCCAACCCGTGGCTGAAATGGCTGGAGGAGAAAGTGCTTCCCAAGCTTCAAGGAGGCGTTCCCGTCGTACCCCGCGCCCCCCATCATATGAAGCTGACCGCCGACAACCGACTTGCTTCGTCCAAAGCGATGAAGACCATCCTGGCCGATGGGCTGGAGTCGCACGACGCTGTCCCTGACGGGTGGCTAACCACGTGGCGCCAATTAATGACGGTGATGCGCACAGATGTACGCGCAGGCGTCTAACAACCGACCAACGCCGAGAATCCGTGTTCCGGACCTGACTTAGAAGATCAGTGTGTCGGTATTCATCTCCCCCGTGGTTCATCCGGAGCCCAACATCATTGAAATAGTGTGGGGGACGGTAAAAGTGGCACTGCACAAGTCCAATTTATCGTTCTCCTTGGCCCGTCTAAAGGAGCTGGCGGCCTTTGAGCTTTGCCAAATTAACGGCCGAGGTGTGGGCGCGCAATGAGGACCACGCCATTGGGATGAAGGACTACTATGTGGAGGTTTCGAGAATGCGGGAGGAGGTGGAGATTCGCCTCGATGAGCAGGCCATTGAGGTGAAGGAGGTGGAATGCGACAATGTGAGCGAGGCGTCGCATGGGAAGAGCGATGATGACGGCCATGATATGAGAAGCGCGGCGGGATCCGAATCACACGTCAGCAGCTCGGATGCGGGGCGCACTCCGAACCGACGCTTCACTTCATGGTCTGCTGTGGTGACGAGAATTTGTCTATTTTCATTGAAAAAGCAGCCTAAGGAGTTGTTCGTTCTGGCACACACGCTGATCTCGAATCGCGAGGGAGACACGCGATCCTGTGATCTTGGGAGCCCACAGATACTAAACCAGGAAGATATCCACACATGGCAGGGGTACAACGCGCTTCTCGGCCATCCTTCTCGTTTAGCCAGTCGGCACTCGCTACACACACTGTCTACCACGTTTAGGCATCACCTGAGCTGCTTTCGCCAAGATGCGCCGATTTTTTGGGACGTCTGATACCATAAGAACAGCAATAGTGGGGTGGTGCGGCCCGCACGCCCCCACCCCGTTGGAACTAGTCCCACAACGTTTTCGATTTCATTCGCCGAAGCAAGTGCCATCCCGTATGGATTGGACCACGTCACTCCGTCGGCCGGCCGGTGCACGGGCAGAGACGGCGGGTGCGCGCGCAAATTTTACAAACCGAGTGTAGTGGGGTGGTGCGGCTCGCACGTGCTGGACTGTGATGCTCGTCGCCGATTCCACTTGTAGTTCGCGGATGGATGATGGTCGGCGACCCGTTCCGAACCCCAGATGGTACATCTGGAAGACGTGGTCAAGTTTCACACATTCGTCTTTGGTCATCTTGGGGCGGCACTTTTGGCATGTTTGGATTTGATCTTCGCTTTGCTCTGGTGTCTTTTGGTTTTGTGAGTGATTCTATTTGGTGCGAGAGCGTGGGCGTCGGTGTGGTCGAGAGAGGGGGGAGCACTTGGCCCGGTGGGAACTACTTGAGAGGTGCTCTGGGTTGAGAGAAGTGGGGGAACCTTAGTATAACGAACAAACCACGTTTGCACGAGCACACACAAGCTCAAGCCACTAAATCTCTTCACCGTGGTCCCCCATCCCCTATCCCCGCTGCGTTTCAACAGCACACCCCCACCGCCTTGGAAAGGTGGCATTGACTCGGTACTGTTTGCCTGGTAACCGAGATAGCAGTCAGTCCAGTCGCTCCTGGCCCCCCCCCGGCTCGACCATTCCCCGCGCTCTATTGTCTGGCAATTCTCTGTCACTTACGGAAACGTAAGCTGGGCATTCTTTAGCGGACCTATCCCCCGTAGTTTTCTTGATCACAGCGGCCTCGCTGTTGGGGCTGTTGCCGGTGACTGTTGAAAAACGCGGGCGCCTGACTCGACGCTCGGGCGTTCCTCATCGGACAGTTCCAGATTTTGTTCCATGCTTTGATCTCAGCACCAACGTCCTCTTTTACTATCTTACCTCCGCTTCGGTACCATCCTGCCTTTGACGCAGTCCCCGCGCACCCCCGCCTTGTGGTCAGCCCACCTATTCTCCTGCAGCCTTCTGCCTCGATCAATGGCCACTGATGCTTAACCACCCTCCCTCTTTTCTAACCAGTCTCATCCACATCTGCGTGCTTTTTGCTCCCAATATGTGGCTTACCCTCCCCTCCGCGGACGCGCCCCAGCTTTTGCCAACACCTCTTCCGTCTCGCCACACATTACATCCTACGCCCGTCCTTGTCAACAGATTCCCACCCCTGGACGAAAAGAACCGATTGCGGCAGTGTGGGAGTAGATATAGTCTTGTTAGATGCTGCAGGTGTAACCGAGACGACGAACAGACGACAATGCAGAGGAGCATGACGCAAAGCGTGAAAGTAAATACCAATAAGAACATCCCTCAGGGACCACAACAGAATAGCAGAAAGCCGAAAGGGAAGAAGACTCCACACGGGCGACCCAAACAGATGGAAATAACGAGACGGCAAAGCAAGTCCGCCGACGATGACGCGGCCACAGAGCGGCGGGCCGAACTGGCAAGACGAGAAAGCCAACACAGCCACATCAAACACAAAAAAGAGAAAAAGAGTCCACAGAACCTGGTACGCGACGAGGACACCGCATGAGGCGGAAATTCAAACGGCCAGAACTGAAATGCGGGCCGTGACCAGGATCTGGCCGACAACCCCACCGCCAACGCCGGCTCGTGACCAAAAGTCGTTTGCAAACCAATCTGCTTTTGCTCAGGCGCGGCGGTTTCGGCGATTCGGCCCCTGCTTCTTTCATGAGCGCCACCTTAGACAAGAGAAGAAAACGGGAAGTCACAGCAAGACGAGTACTTGGCGCCGCAGTGCGCTACTGTGCAAGTGTTCGTGTTCCGCCCACTCCAGTAAAGCCGCCGCGCGTTGCGGGCGTCATGGCACTTGCGCGCTGTAGCATCCGCGCTACACGCATCGACGGCAGCTGCCCTATGTCTCCGGGGCGGCGAGAGTGTGAACGCAACGCCAAATAACAAAGCGACGCACAACGCACCTCCACACAGGTTCTGCAACTATCCGAGGACGGTCGCTGTGACACCCCCCTGTTACACGGGGAGGTCAGACGGTCTCCGACCGCCCATTCACTTGCCCAACCGCCGCCGCTGCCGGCGCAGTCCCGCCGGTCCTCGCACGTGGCTCCCGGTGTCGGCTTGCGAGAAACATCCCGTCGCGGGTGGACCGGCGGCGAGTGCTTGCCGCAGATCCTGAAATTTCTTCCCCTGCCGATGTTAGTGGTGTCGTGAAAAACGCAATTTCTATACAGGAAGGCACAGAATAGAGTGGTTCGCTATTTTGGCGAGTTAGGTCCTGCATTTCGACATGTCGTTGCTTGTGCTTATTCCTGGGATCAGGCGTTTGCAGATTTAGATCTGTCTGTGGTGGTGCTACTTGACATAACGTTGCCCAGGTATTGACGCGAGCTGGGGATCATTGCAGCGCACCTGCTACGTGGGCTTCTCAGCGGGGTACCAGATGTTTCATAAAGGATGTCATGGGTCGTTCATCTGTCAGTGGCAGAGTTCGTATGCCTTCAGTGTATATGTCGTTACAGGCATGGGGAATGCCATGACCTACTCGTGCTGCTCTTCGGTGAGCCAGTTAACATACATTAAACAGCGTCTGGAACCCTTCATTCCCGTACCGAACCTCGGTAACAATCTGCGTGAGAGGCGCTCAAAATGAGACGGTCTTGATGTCGGTGCTCTCGGCGCACTTCATCAGGGGTGGCCAAAAGAGAAAAAGTCTGGAGCAAAGAGGCGGCGAGAGATTGGACGTGGACGTGGTTGGGGGCATGGAAAATTGCGTAAAGAGTGTCGTGCACGTGCGACGCGAGCTCAATGTCCTATATATGCGCAAACATCAGCCCAGCAGTGCGAAGCTAAGCACGGGACAGATTAGAGTATGGGTTCCCTGACCGGTAGATCTCAACGTTGGCACTGGCGCGCCTTGCTTGTGCACCCACAGACCGCAAAACGTCGCTCAAGCTCTTGCGATGCGCCAGGACGTACTTCGGCTGATGCATTTGCCTAAGCGTTACGTCGAGGGCGCCGGGGCTGCCGCTCGCGCCTCTTCAGAAGTGCTATTCACGCAATGTGCTGGTACAACTGGGGGCGCCGGTACGGCGCAATCACCGTGGCGCACGCGGTCTGTTGCAAGAGCGCCGGCAATCCGGGCTGCCCTTGGATTCGCACCAGCTTTCAGCGCGCCCGCGACTGCAGCATTTGCATCTACGGTCCGTGGCTGAGTTGCCGCACCGCCCAATCCCGCCTGGTCGGCCAGTGCTGATCTGGCGATATAGGACGCCACGTACGACTGCCGCCCAGAATCTTCAGCCGTAGCAAGTAGAGACTGTTTGACACGAGCCCGCCTCTATTCAATTGGCGAGGCGCAAGCTCCCGGGCATCGACGATCACTTGGAGCCGGGTGTGCATTGCAGTGATAACGCGCAATTCTCACACGAAGTCGGCCTCACTCCCCTTGGGAATCACACATTCCTGCATCTTCTCGGTGTGACCTTAGATCTCGCACGTATTGCATGCCACAGGGCACACCTTGCACGTTGTCGGCGCACAACCGGTGAGACACTGATCACAAAGATATTGCGCGAGTGGGCAGGCCGAAACCATATGATTCTGCATCCTGCATGCGCTGCAGCGTCTGACACATGTGCCCCACCTTCCATAGGGCTGTTGTGCCCGCCGTTGAGGGCTCATGTATCCGTGCGGGCGCGGCCTCCGCAAGCATGCCTGACACGTCTTCTTTTGCCGCATTTCAGGCCAATGAGCCTCGCGAGGTCATTCCGGGCGCGGCGCGTGTCGTCGCACGCCGGGGGAGTACCTCCATCCATCAACGACTACTTTTCATCACGCACGTCGCAGGCAAAGTACTAACGGCAGTCCTGCCTAACAGGTACGGTGTCAGCAAGCGCACAATTATCCGGCCCTACAAGCACCGGGAGTCCACGTGGGCGGCCGCATGGCGTGGAGTGCCCCATTGGAGCACGTGCGTACACGATGGCAACTTCCGTCTTGTGGACCGGGCGCTGTTTAGTTAGGTTATCCGCGTGCGTGGATTAGTCCTGCCGGTGTCCCGCTTAGCGCTGCAGGCATACTCAGGCGAGCACTCAGGCACCCTCTACCCGGGCGTTTGTTTTCAAGCCTCCAACGGTTACGTGGAGCGCTGGCGCAGGGGCAACGCCATCCGCAGCGTCCGGCCGCAGGGCGCGGGGGGCATTGCATGTGCCGCGTCCGTGCATATCAATAAAGCACAGCTACGCGAAAAAATGATAGGAGTGCACACGTACCTGGTAATCAACTTGGACGAGGCCGCCCTTTTGCACCAGTTCGCCCCCACCAAGTTGTTTGTGCTGTCACGAGACGCGCGGACAGTCGGCGGCGTCGCCCTGCAACGCGCTGAGGCGCGCATTACAGTCAACTTCTGTGTCAACGCGACGGGAACATTCAAGTCACTCTCCGTCATTGGCTCAGCAGCCAAGCCCGTTTGCTTCCGTGGCCACACGCGCGGGCCCCATATCAAGTACTACAGCCAGCGGAATGGGTGGATGGACAGGGACGTTTTCAGCAAGTGCGTGAGGACCTCATGGCGGCTCTCTTGGATTTCTCTCCAAGCCCAGTACTTCTGATCAGCGACAACGCGAGCGGCCACAACTTTCTGGACCAAATTACCGGTTTGCGTGAGGAGAAGATCCCAGCCAAAACGACGGCCAAGCACCAACCCTGCGACGGAGGGCTCATCAGCACTACAAAGACAGCCTAAACGATCATTGCGAGGAGCCTCAAGTTGGCCGTTTCTCCGCGCAGATGAACGAGCTCCCAGAGAAGAAGACGCGAAGACTTGCGGCGGAGACGCTTCCACTGCAAGAAGGAGTACCCACGACGCTCTACTTCCCGGTCATTGACGAACAGCGCAGACTCGATTGCAGCGTACAGGCAATAGATGAACGCTGGAACGCTGCACCTTTTGTGTTGGGACAATCGACAACGTTCGATGTTGACAGACAGGAACAAGAGCGGAAAAATGATGGTGGAATGGGCGTCGGTGACAAACAAAAGCACGTGACGCGGGCGGCGATGCATCCTCGAGAGATGTTCGGATCAGGTGGTGTTGGACGCAATCACAGAAAAAAGAACGAATGGAAAGAGAAGGTAACGCGCCGACAGCCAGGGCCGGTAGGAAGCGATGCAGTCGTGAGCGCAGTTTTTTGTGCGTACTCCGCCGGTGGGAAGGTCACTGCTGCTGACTGTCTGGCGAGCAGTCGGATGAGGTTTCGTGGTGCACATGGTTAGATCTGGGCGGACGGGATGGGGAAGACGCGCGGTCGGGGAGGTGGGCATCAATGTATTTAGATCATATTTATTGTGGGGTTTCTTCTTCATTGGAAACATGCTGTCGTCCGAATATGTGAAAAACTGCTTCGCAGCTGTTTGACGAGATGGCCTGGGTAGGGTATTACCCTTGTGACTTTCCCCAGGCGTTCTTCGGGGCTGTGTTGAGCACGATTAAAGATTTGCTGTCTGAGTGGTTCGACTCAAGTCCCATCTCCTGTGAGGGAAGGCATGAAAGCCACATCTGCACGAACCGAGAGACTCAAAGTCTGACACGCCTCTCGGAGGTCTCCCAGGTGCTGAGTCGGAGCCCGACATGTAAGCCAATCAAGCCGACTACTTGTCTCGAGATGCGAGATTGCGTAATCCGACTCCTACAAGCCCGCGCGCGTGAAACCGACGGCGCCCCCACACTCAGCGTCGGTCCCGCGCACGGCACCGCCAGGCTGCGAAGGTCACTACCCGCTTTTGACTGCTTGAGAGCACCTTGTACGCAGTCTTGTGGTGCTCCACCCCCCCATGGTACCCCCCCTCTACCTGATTGTGGTCGTTTACCCCCCTGCTACCGCGTCGACACGACGGCAGCGCTGCCCCGCGATGCCATGGAAGGCTCGCATGCGGCGGGGAAG
>ENA-ORXU01001629-ORXU01001629.1-marine-metagenome-genome-assembly--contig:-NODE-1629-length-17540-cov-3.737388_pt1 | contig 17540 bp, 15 predicted proteins | sample MGYA00237869_ERZ511484 | MGnify/ENA metagenome assembly ERZ511484
GTTTGAGTTTGAGTTTGAGTTTGAGTTTGAGTTTGAGTTTGAGTTTGAGTTTGAGTTTGAGTTTGAGTTTGAGTTTGAGTTTGCGCTTGAACTTGTTTTCAATCCCAACCCACCATCATATATTTGAGCTTGGCATCATCAGGAATTTGTACCGCTTCAATATTCACGCTCGAGGCATATCGCAGGCTCGAGGGCAACTGTTCTTTGCTAATGGTGAAATATACATCGCTATCTTTCAATAAAATGACGACGTTGTTCATCGAGGTTATTATTTTTCGTATCGTATAATTGTCCCTAATATCCTTGAAAGTGCTACCGAGGCCTACACCCTTTTCGGTGGTAAAGCGTGAATCTTCAATACGGATATTCTCAATGGTCGGAATACTGTCGGAGCTTGGCGTTAAGGTCAACAGATGCTTACCGCCTTTTTCAAAAATTTTTAGTTTTTTGCTGTTGTTAGACGAATTGACGATAGTGGAATCTTTCACAATAGAATCGTTTTCATAAATCACCTCAATGTCTCGGGCCAAGCTTATCTTGTCCAGCTTTCCGATAGCGTTTTTGGTAATTAAGAATGCGGTATCTTTTTCTTTTTCACAACTTGCGAAGAGGAGAATCAGACAGCTAAGTACTAAAATGCTTCTCATAGGTTTTGGTAAAATGATGTTTTTGGTCTTGGTTCTAGTCTCTTTTTTCTTTGATTTAGCGCATCACCTTTTTTAGCACTCCCAAAACTCCGCGGATAAAAGTTGCACTGGTCAAGACTTTTATTACAGGGTTTTGGCGTGTGCTGGCTCTTCTGCTCGACGTTCTGGGTTTCGCTTTTTCTTTTTCCGCGGTGACTTCCGCTTTTTCGATTTTTTCGTTCAGAATTTCATAGGCACTCTCACGGTCGATGACTTCTCCGTATTTTCTCACGAGTTTCGAATTATCGATAACGGATTTTAGCTCACCGTCGGTCAGTACGTCCATACGGCTCATGGGCGCGCGAAGTAGCGTTGCGGCCAAGGGTGTGGGCCTTCCTTTTTCATCGAGTGCGGATATTAAAGCTTCCCCGATACCCAAGGAGGTCAATACTTCTTTGGTATCGTAAAATTCCGATTCCGGATAATTCTCGGCGGTCAGTTTGATCGCTTTTCTGTCCCTAGCCGTAAAAGCACGTAGGGCGTGTTGCACTTTGAGGCCTAATTGAGACAGCACCTCATTGGGTACGTCGGTCGGGTTTTGCGTAACGAAATATAGGCCAATACCCTTTGAACGTATCAACTTTACGATACTTTCGATTTGGTCGAGCAAGGCTTTTGAGGCTTCCTTAAAAATAAGATGTGCCTCATCGATAAAAAGAATAAGTTCAGGACGATCACTGTCGCCCTGTTCGGGAAAAGTGCTGTAGATTTCTGCCAAAAGACTCAACATAAAGGTGGAAAAAAGCTTAGGCCGGTCCTGAATATCCGTTAAGCGGATGATGTTGATGTAGCCCCTACCATTTTCATCAATTCGGGTAAGGTCGTCGACTTCAAACGATTTCTCCCCAAAAAACAGATCCGCACCCTGCTGTTCCAATTCTATTATTTTTCTTAGGATGGTACCCGTAGAACTGGTCGAAATACGACCGTATTCTTTGGTGAATTCGGCCTTGCCCGTACCAGTGGCATATTGTAATACTTTTTTGAAATCCTTCAGGTCCAAAAGGGGAAATTTATTATCATCGCAATATTTAAAGACGACGGCGACAATACCTTCCTGTGTTTCGCTAAGGTCAAGAATTCGCGATAATAGGGTCGGCCCAAATTCTGAGACCGTTGCGCGTAGTTTGACCCCATCTTGTTCGGAAAGGGAAAGAATTTCGATGGGAAAGGATTTGGCCTCGAACGGAAGTCCGATTTTGGCGTAGCGCTCATCGATTTTCACGTGCCCGGGACTCGGTTGTGCGATACCGCTTAAATCTCCTTTTAGGTCCATCAACAAAACAGGTATTCCCTTATCGGATAGATTTTCGGCAATCACCTGAAGCGTTTTGGTTTTTCCGGTACCGGTCGCGCCTGCAATAAGTCCGTGGCGATTTAGGGTTTTGAGCGGTATTTTTACATGGGCATTGGTAACTGCTTCGCCTTCTAGCATCGCAGCTCCCATTATAATGTAATCACCTTTGGTAGTATATCCGGTTTCTATATGTTCAAAAAATTCATCTTTGGCGGCCATTCGGTTTATTTTCAGGTAAAAATAGGTGATTTTAGCTAAGAGACTGTTTTGAAATATCTCGATTATTTTCTTACAGCCTCTTTTTGCGCATAATTTCGGGATTGAACCATAGCCATGCTATGCTTAACCCCGAACGGTCGGGGTTGCCTCGTTCTGCATCAAAAATAGGCCATAACCCCCGAAACCTCCTAACGATATATTTCAAAACAGTCTCTAAAGGTCAGGAGGATGGCAATGGTATTTTAAAGATGGTTCTACCACGAATTTAATGGATAAAAAAGAAAGTCCTACGACACAGGAGGCAAGAATCAAGAACCAAGACCACAAATCAATGGTTTAACTTTAGTGCCCATGCCACTTTTATTTTTTGTCTTATGTCCTACGTCTTGGCTCTTATGTCAAAATGACCAAGTTTCCATTAAAATAAGGGTAAAACCTTAAAGATTGCGCATGCGATATATTTTACCATCCGTTTTTGTGAAAACATAAATGCTCCCATCGCAACCTTCACCTAGTTTGAGGTCGACTCGCCCATTTTTTGTAAGTTTTTTAAAATCGGTAGGCTCGTCATTGAGGGAAACCCTTAATTTTTTAATAGAGGTCGGATGTGAAACCTTCCCAAGAAATAGTTGCCCTGTAGCGATATCCCCGAAAACATAATGGTCGTTGCCATATTTATAATTTTTGCTAAAAAATCCGCCACTAATTGCCGCGCCTTCCGAATGATCATATTGTAAGGTTGGGTAGGTGACCATAAAATCAGAGTCGTTGTCGGGCAATTTATAGACATAACCAATATCATCAGAAGGGTCTATCATGAAAGTGCCCTCACGAATTGGCCAACCATAGAACTTTCCCGGTAGTACGAGATTAAGCTCTTCAATGTGCGATTGACCGATATCACTGGTAAAAAGATTACCTTCAAAATCCCAAGTCAATCGGTTCGGATTTCTAAAACCATAAGCCCAGATTTCACTCAATTTACCCTTTTGTTCAACAAAAGGGTTGTCTATAGGTATCCCATACTTTCCGTTCGCGGCATTTTTAGTAGTGGGATCTATGCATAAAATGCTGCTCCAGATTTTAGTGCCTTGGTGATGTGCCAAATCCATTATACCCCGTTGGGCTAGCAAGCCGTCACCTAGACCGATATAGAGCAATCCGAAATCAGGGTCGGTTTCTTTAATTTTAGGATTAAAAGCGATCTCTTGCATACCGTGTGCAAATCCGAAAAAATCTATGCGCAGCAATTCCCTGCTTTTTCCAGAAAATGTGCTGGCTCGGGGGTTGTCAGTTTGCCATTCCTTTACGACCCATTGCAGTTTAGACTTCAAGCTATCGGGTAAAGCAAAATCGGCTATTTTTTCTGCCTTTGCCTCGGAATGGGTTGTATAAAGCAATCCGTTTTTCTCAAAATTGGGGTGGAAGGCAAAACTTCCGAAGCCCGTTCCAAACCCCGGACTGTCTTTAAAATCTTTTTCAAGTGTTTTGATAGACATATAGCGGTGAACCTTTTCTTCTACGATTTCGTAAAGATCGCCCCTCAGGTCATTGATGAATATACGGCCGCTACCATTCGCACACTGAATTTTATTAATTCGTGCCGTTGGAATTTCTTCTGCGGAGGCCGGTATCTGTGTTACAAAATCTAAATCGGCCGTTATGGGTGAAAATGCAATACTATCTTTTATCGGGTCTTCCAAAGCGATTAAGCGGATGGGGTTTTCCAGCTCTTGGCTAACGAATGTGTGCATATAACTGAGAACTGCATCTATGTCGGCATCGGGTAGCATTTCAAAGCTGGGCATTATAACTTGGTATTTCTCTATAAGTTGAAGTGTTCTTTGGTCTTTTTTGGCCAGCATTTTATTTGGGCCTTTAACGAAATTTTTAATCCATTCCGTATCGACTTTTCGTGTCAGGCCTGCAAGGTTAGGGCCGATGCCACCTTGTTCAAAATTGTGGCACGAGCTACATTTTTCGCTGAATATTCGTTTTCCTTGATGTATTTTTAGGGAATCAGTAGCGATAGTACTGCCAAAAGCTACTTTGGCTTCATTTTTACAGGATATAAAAATGACACATAACAAAAAGAAAAATAGTATTCTCATAAAACGAAGTACTAGAACTGAGGGTGATAACAGCTGTAGCTATTAAAACGGAAAAACAGCATCACAATTTTATTCCAAGCGAACCATCACGAATTTATGATAATTATGTTGAATACGTCTTCGATAGACCGTATGCTATTTTCTATCTTTGCCGGATGTTAAAAGAGGAGGTGCTAAAAGAAGTCGATAAAGGAACCCTATTGCCGCTAATGGAGGAGTTTTATACCATTCAGGGCGAAGGCTTCCATAAGGGTACCGCGGCCTATTTTATTCGTGTAGGTGGCTGTGACGTAGGATGCCACTGGTGCGATGTAAAGGAAAGTTGGAATGCGGAAATCCATCCACCGACCGACATAAACCATATTGTGGCAAACGCGGCCAAGTATTCCGATACAATCGTAGTTACGGGAGGGGAACCTTTGACTTGGAATATGCAGCCTCTAACAGATGCCTTAAAAGGCAAAAATCTACAGACGCATATCGAAACTTCTGGCGCATATACCTTAACGGGTACTTGGGATTGGATTTGCCTATCCCCCAAAAAAAACAAATTACCCGAAGGAAAAATTTATGATGCGGCCCATGAACTAAAGGTAATCGTGTATAATAAGCACGATTTAATTTTCGCGGAACAAGAAGCGGCCAAAACCAATAAAAATTGCATTTTATACCTACAGCCAGAATGGAGCGTTCGCGAAAAAGTAACCCCTATGATCGTTGACTATGTAATGCAAAATCCGAAATGGAAGGTTTCTTTACAGACCCACAAATATTTGAATATTCCTTAACAACTAGGAGTTAGGAGTTAGGAGTTAGGAGTTAGGAGTTAGGAGTTAGGAGTTTAGTGTTTTTAGTTTGGGGTTGAGGGTCGAACACTCATTCGAAACTAAGCAGCAGATCAAAAAAATTTAAATACAAATAACAAATTCAAACACAAAAATTTTTTTTTGACTACTGACTACTGACTACTGACTACTGACTACATAATACAACTGCTAACTGCAACTGCCCACTGCTTACTATTTTTATCTTCCCCCGTTCGAGGCCAAATCCAACAGACATTCGAAATCTAGACCAGGTGGCTCTGCCATAGGCCCTTTTGCTGCGTGTTTTTCTAACATTGTAAGCACACTTCTACCGCTTAACTGGCAGCCGGCCTTCAAACCGTTTTCACTTTTAGCATATGCAGAATTACCCTTGTTCGACGAACCGCCGAATTGTAGTTCGGCACGCATAAGGCAACCTTCTACATCACAATGATTATTGCCGACAGGTTCCCCATCTTCAAAAACGGGAACGCCTTCATCATCAAGTAGAATGTCTTCGTGGTCGTTTACTGACGGCGTACCCAAGTTTACCAATCCGAATAAATGTCCGAATTCGTGGTTTAGCGTGGCATTTTCTACGTCAGCATCGGAAATGAATATACTTTGGTCCGCCAATTTACGCACGGTAGCTTCGTGAATGATCATAGAGGTGTTACGATATACCGCGCCCAGCGTTACCAAACCTTCTTCTTCGTCATCGCCATCTGCCGGCGAGTCGGCAAAGTATATATAAATGGCCAAGGTATCGCCATCGTTATATATAGTTCTATTATCACTTTCTAAAGCTGCTATTTTGTCTAACGTAAGATTTTCTTCGTCGGGAGATTCGAGTTTGCTGTAAACTACTTCGACAGTTTCTTTGAACGTTCTTTCCTTTAGGTATGCCACAAAACCGCCCATTGCCTCTTGAGTTGGTCGAAAACCGTCGACATAGGCAATTTCTATTTTCAATTTTGTGAAAGTATCATTTGATAGCAGGTCGTTGGCCGACTCGCCAGTACCCTGAAGGTTAGCTGTTTTATCTACTGCTTTTGGCACTTCTGGAGTTTCGGGGTCATCGGAGTTTTTAGTGCAACCCAATAACAACCCAACAAGCAAAATGAATATTGTAAAAGAGGTCTTCTTCATATCGATTTTTTTTATCGCTACTTCTATAACGCAAAAAATGTTCCATTTCATATTATGAACTCATCTTAAGTTGTTCTTTTACCTGCGAATTTCGCATTTTGCACCCTAATTTTGCCATTTTCAATTTCCGTAGCTATGGCTATGCAAACAGAAAATAGTTTCATTAGGGCACAAAAGCCTTCATTCTCGGTTCCAAACAACAACTCAAGACGAGTTCTATTCAGCACATATTCTTGCCAGATAGTCGAAATGTTCACCTTTTCTTACAAGTTCACAACAAAGCCCACAGGCCGCCGCCGCGATTTGTAATGTACGATAATCTACGTATAACCAGCAAAAAGGTTCACTTTTATAGCCTTTGTATTGCATGGTAAATTCTACTTCACCATAATATGAACCGTTATCGGGAACGTATCGCCCACCGTCATCATCTTCATCGAACATATAAATGATATCGCTAGAATCAAGTAAAATTTGTCCGTTAGGATTTAAAATCGTTTTGAGATGATTGAAAAAAGCGCTGAGGTTTTCTATTTTACCGACAATGCCGATACCGTTCATTAGCATCAATAATGTATCGAATCTTTGGCCTTTAAATTTCATTATGTCAGCTTTGACTACCTTCTCGACTCCTCTTGCGCGGCAAGTTTCAATGGCCCCTTTTGAGTTATCCAGTGCCATAACGTCAAAACTATTTTGTTGTAAATGGAGACTGTGACTTCCTGCCCCGCAACCAATATCCAAAATGTTTCCTTTGCAAAGTTCCAAGGCTTTTTGTTCTAGAACGGGCATGTCGCCATATTTTCGAAAAAGATAGGGTAGGGGAATGCTGTCTTCTTCATCCAAGGAAGAAAAAGTGATGATATCCTCGGTGTAGTTTCCTTTTTGATAATCTAATAGTGCCCTTCCGAAAACGTCGCTCATATATTGAAGTGATTTAAACTTTCTCCATTTGCTAAAAAATTGCTCTTTTTCGCCTGTTTTTCCTCTTTTTATCCTTCCGTAGCGATGCTATGCAACTCAAAAAAGCCATCAAACAGACAAATAATAGCTAATTTTCGCTTAAACGCAGAAAGTTTAAATCACTTCATTATGTATTTGAGTTCTACCACGAACTTGCATTCCGCAGACAGGCTATACCATCTTAAAAGAAAGATTCGACCATCGAAAAGGACAAAAGGAGCAAGGAAAAAGGAACTTTCCTGAACGGCCAAAACACGATCAATGCAAAAGAATATCGTCCTGGTTTTACCAGTCTTTGCTCCTTCCTCTTTTTGCCTGCCTGACGGCGAAGTAGGTCTTTTCGTCGGATTGAATGCTACACCCGGTTTTTCGTCTGCTGAAAACTATCTACCGACAAGCAAGATAATAGTAGAACCTATATTTACACTACAAAAATGGACTTTTTATACATTTCTTACCTAGTTTTGGGATAGATAATTGATAACAATGGACGAGGAAATCGCAGAACTTCCTAAAAAAGCAAAGGAGAAGCATAACGAGAACAGAAAATTCTTTGCTAAGCTCAAAAAGCGACCGCCAAAGAATCTCGATTATATAATGCAAGACCTGCACGAAGAAGAATTTGAGCGTACCGATTGCCTGAAATGTGCCAATTGCTGCAAGACTACGGGTCCGTTGTTTACAAAAGCGGATATCGAAAGGATTTCCAAACATTTTCGGCAAAAGCCCCAGGCCTTTATAGAACAGTATCTTCGGGTAGACGAAGACAACGATTATGTACTTCAACAAGTGCCGTGTGCTTTTTTAGGAGCCGATAATTATTGTTCGATTTATGGGGTGAGACCAAAAGCATGTCGCGAGTTTCCGCATACGGATAGAAAGAAGTTCCATCAAATCAGTAATCTTACGTTGAAAAATGTGGCCGTTTGTCCAGCTGCGTTTTCGATTGTAGAGAAATTAAAACGAAGAGTGAACGGCATGCCTTAACATGCATTCGCTAGGGTGATTTTATTTTTATAGGTCGGCTCTTTAGAGATTCTAACCCTGACCAGTTTACGAAACTTACCTCATACTCGTAAATAGCTCCCTTTTCCGTGAGGGTATCGTTGTAGATCATTTGTGATACTGGTGCGTTCGGGGTATCCATACCACTAGGTTCGCGAAAATTTTCGGTAAAGTCCTCTTTGTCGATCGGACGCAAAGGTGTGCTGTAGGGCGGCAGCAGTTGGCCATCTCTATAGATGCGAAAGGTCTTAATACCGCTTTCCCAATCGGGGACTACATTCCAAGAGAGTGCTATACCATAATAGGCTTTTTTCGCCTTTAGATTGTAGGGAGGTAATTCGGGGGCACTGGCGTCAGGTACTTTGCCCAACTTGGTAAAGGCCTCCCATTTCTCACCAATATTTTCATCCGGAAACCAAATGCCGTGCTCGCTGTATGCGATAGGCCGAATCTTTTCGGCATTTTGTTGCCCTTTGATTACGGCAAATATCCAAGGGATGCTAAGATAGCGGCTATTTCCGGAATTGTGGCCCGATTCTGGATCAATAGCTAATGTAGCTCGTCCACCCTTTGCACGCATAGTTTTGAAAAATACGATAGCATTTTTATAAGTTTCAGAGAAACGTTCGTGGTCTTTTTCCCCGATTCCAGTATGAATAAGTATTGGGACACTATTTGCATATGGTAGCGATGTTATTGGGGTTCCTAAAACATCCCCATTCCTGAAACCTCCTGATTGGAGGATAGCCGCCTCAAATCTTTGTGGATATTTTTGGAGCATCAATTGTGTCCAATAACCACCACCGGAGTGGCCCCAAATTATCCAGTTTACGGTAGCTATTTCTGGATGTCCGCTAATTGTGGACAACTCGTTTAAAGCTTCTAGATAGGCTCTTTCAGTACCATTGTTCGGATCACACCACTCCCTGCATTCGTCCTCTGGCCACAAACTGGATCCCAATAGTGCCGATTTTGTTTTTTGTGCGAGCAGTCTCCAGTGAAGGTCGTCCGTTACGGTTCGACCTGAATCCTGCGCCCATTTTCCACATCCGTGTTGGTGCAGGATGATGCGCTCCACCCGCTCTACACCATCGGGAATCCACAAGGTATATTCGGCCGTTGAAAATTTTTCGTTCGATAGAGGCTCGATGGTAATCTCGAAGGTATCGCTCTGCGCATATACAGCGAAAAACGGCAGTAGATTTGCCAGAACAATTAGTATACAGTTGGTTTTCATTTGACTTTTGTTAAATTCTAGATTCAAGTAGCATTGTTCCAATATCGGTATTTTAGCATCAAAATGGTAAATATTAATATATTTTCGATTGTTTGATTTTTTTGTTTGGATAATATAAATATTGAACTACCATTATAAGAAACTATGCAACCAAGAATAGAACTGCTTCCCGAAAAAAAATTGGTAGGCCGTTCGCTAAAAATGTCATTGGCGAACGATAGGACGTTTGAATTATGGAGCGGATTTATACCCAAGAGAAAACTCATAAAAAATATAGCAGGTACTGACCTGTATTCTTTGCAGGTTTATTCGGAGCTGCCCGATTTCAAGAAATTTTCTCCTGATACCCAGTTTGAGAAATGGGCCTTGGTGGAGGTTACGGAATTTGAGGATGGCCTGGCGGAATTTGAAACCTTTCTGCTGCAAGCCGGACTTTATGCAGTTTTCGTTCACAAGGGCACCACAAGCGATTTTCATAAAACGATAAAAACTATTTATGTTGATTGGTTGCCCGGTTCAGACTACGAGCTCGATGATAGGCCCCATTTCGAAGTACTGGGCGAAAAATATAAAAATGATCACCCTGATTCTGAAGAGGAGGTTTGGATTCCAGTGACCAAAGCTCAATAGTGGCATAGACCGTTTGTATTGGTGTACGATAAATTTCCGTAATGTCCGTACATTTCATTGAAGTCTTTTTCGTTGAAGTTTCTTTTAAAATGTTCCCTCTAATTAAGAGGGCTAACCTGTGCGAACGGTACGGGTGGGGGGAGATTTTTTGGTGTAATTAACGATTAGGTCCTGATTCCCGATACGCGCAAACTTCCCCTAATCCCTTCCAAGGAGGGAGCAGATCGACAAAACGGAAATTTGTTGTATACCTTTTTGTCTACCTTTAAAATTTTATGTAAATTGCAAATGCAATATATATAATTGAAAATACTAAAAGTATGAAAGGCGGTCAAGAATCTAAGAAAAAGAACATCGCTAAAGAAAGTGAAATTGCTTACAAGGTAAAAATGGGGCACATATCTCAAAAGAAAGGTAGCATCGGCAAGGTACCTGATAAAATGATTAGAATAAAACAAGACGGAAAGGTTTTTGCCCAAGTTCCGATATTGGGTAATACCTTCTATTTTTTTAAGAAAATAGCCGAAAATGCCAATAGTGTACCGACCCTTTACTATAAAGATATTGCCCCAATAATCGATTTTTTTGGGTTTCACCAAAAAGACTTGGCAGATTTTATGCACGTTGATGCCTCTACCATTACCAGATGGAAAAAAAATCGCACCGAAATCGGTGTACTAAGATCTAAAAACATACTTGATATCGACGAGATTATTGCAAAGGGCGTTCGAATTTTCGGTGGTGAAAGCAAATTTAGAGATTGGCTCGATTCGAATAATTATGCCCTTGGAGACCTAAAGCCTGTCGAGATGTTGAAAGACCCCTACGGTGTCGAAAAAGTAGATGAAGCCTTAGAGGCGATTTCATGGGGGGCATACATCTAATGCGGTATTACAGGCTCTACGAAGATGTGGACGGTCACGAACCGTTGGGATATGGTCCGAAAGGAGGTCGGTGGAACAACAGTAATGTTCCCGTGATCTATTGTTGCAATACCAGGAGCCTTACGCTATTCGAAACGTACAGTATTTCGGGGCCGGCGGTGGCAAACGGAAAGTTCGTACTTGCCGAAATCGAGATCGAGGGATCGATTCCCTCCATTGTCGTTAAAGATTTGCCAAAAAACTGGAGGTCGAGGCCACATTCCAGGCAAACAAAGAAATTCGGTAGTTTTTGGGCCAGTAAAAAACAGAGTCTTTGTTTAAGGGTGCCCTCTGCCAGAATGCCGATTTCCTGTTTCCCGGAGGAACACAATTTACTGATAAATCCATTTCATCCAGATTTTATTAAATCCGTAAAAATCCTGAATATTGAAAAAGTTCAATTTGAAGTAAATGAACTAAAGCCTAAATAAATAATGGAACACGTTATCAATTACTTCGAGACCATTCCTTCTCTGCACCGTTCGCTGATCTTGGTCGGGGGTATTACTTTTTTCTGGTTGCTCGAAGGTGCCGTTCCGCTTTTTAGTTTCAAGTATAAAAAATGGAAGCATGCGCTGCCCAATCTGTTTTTTACGTTTACCACGATAATCGTAAACTTCGCCCTTGCTTTTCTGCTGTTAACAACTGCGGATTGGACGGTCGTTAACGATTTTGGAATTATCAATTGGCTGCCCGAAATGCCACTTTGGCTTTACGTAGTACTAGGCGTTTTGCTTTTGGATTTTATCGGTGCCTACCTCGCCCATCTCGTCGAACACAAAGTGAAACCCTTGTGGATGGTCCATCTCGTACATCATACCGACCATAATGTAGATACGACGACCGCTAATCGCCACCATCCTTTGGAAAGCATGATACGATTCATTTTTACCTTATCGGGAGTTCTCATTATCGGCACGCCGATAGGCATCGTCATGTTGTATCAATCTCTTTCTTTGGTAGCGACCCAGTTCGGTCACGCCAATATCAGACTTCCGCGTAAGGTCGATGAGGCGCTTAGTTGGGTAATCGTTTCGCCCGATATGCACAAAGTACACCATCATTATCAATTGCCTTACACCGATTCGAATTACGGAAATATCTTTTCGATCTGGGACCGACTTTTTGGAACCTTTATGAAATTGGAACGCGAGGCGATTATTTATGGAGTGGATACTTTTCCGGATGCCGTCGAAAATGCAAGCATAGCCGGACTTCTCAAACAGCCCTTTCACAAATATCGAAAGCCGACTGCAGTCAGTGAGGTCAAAAGTTAGTTAATTACATAAAATAATCCTCCCTGATTTTCTAGTAGATAATGTTTCAATTGTAGATTACAAACCTTAAATTTCTATTGAGAAGACTTTTATTAATGTATGGAGTTTTGGTAGACTAGGGAAACTGAACGAGAGGTCGAAGAAGATAATGCAAGGGCAAAATGAGATTTTCTATAGATTTTTTGAGAATTATGATATTCTTTATAAGTGCGGCTGCCGGATTTTCACAGTCTCCCCGAAAAGCTATGGATTTCCTTGCCGAGAACCTAAAATCATTGTCTGAGAACCACCAAAACACTTCACTATATCTACAGACCAGTAAGGGTATTTTTGAGATTGGCGAAGATGTATGGTTCAAGGCATATTCGTTGGATGCCCACAATCTGGAACCCTCTGTTTTAGATAGTACCTTGTACGTGCAACTGAACAATAAGGTAACGGATAGCATCGTATGGCAAGAAAAATATGAAATCGTCAATGGATTTTCAGAAGGCCACATTTTTCTGGATGATTCTGTCATTGAAGGAGACTATTTTTTAAAAGCATATACGAAAAACTCCTTTCATAGTAACACCAAGGAATTTTATAGCGTTCACAAAATTAAAATAGTCGCCAATATTAATGGTGAAAACGAAAAAATCGGTATTGGGAAACCTTTAGAGGACAGTACAGATGACATGCGGTTCGACCTTTTTCCCGAAGGGGGTTATTTGGTTCACGGTATAGAAAGTAAGGTTGCTTTTAAGGCGAGCGATAGAAAGGGGCGCCCGCTGAACGTTTCCGGTATTCTTTTTGAAAATGATGTCCCTTTTTTGGAATTTAATACCCTACATGCAGGAATGGGCAGTTTTGATTTTCTTCCCGATAAATCGAAAAAATATAACATTAAGCTACGGTTACCCAAGGGTGGTCGCACAATAGACTATAAAATCCCGGAAATACGAAACGCCGGTATCGTACTGTGCTTGAACGAAAAAAACCATCAAAAAATAGAATTTAAAATATCAGGAAACACAGGTAGCCAAAGAGTATACTTAAGGACACAGAGCCGTGGTGAGGTTCTGGCAATGGCGTCAGGTGTAGTGAACGATAGTCTCAACATAACGATGCCCATAATGGATTTTCCACAGGGTATTTGTGAAGTGACCCTATTTGATAAAAACCTTCGACCAATAGCAGAGCGTTTGGTCTACCTGAATAGGGATAAGAAATTGCACATCAGCACAGAACTTTCTAAAGAGATTCATAGAACAAGGGAAAAGGTGATGTTACGAATAAAGACCAGGGATAAGGAGGGAAACCCTGTACGGGCGCATTTGGGGGCAAGTATCTTTGATAGGGCCTACAAGAACTCGGAGGACGCCAAAGATATTCTTACACATTACCATCTTTCGACCCAGCTAAAGGGCACCGTTTACAATCCAGGATACTATTTTGATAGAACGAACGAAAATAGCAAGGAAGCACTTGACCTACTAATGTTGACCCAGGGTTGGAGACGGTATATCTGGAACGAAAATATTCAAAAAGAACAAAAATCGAGTACCGTACTAACCGAAGGTATACATGGCAGTGTTACAACGGTCAATAAAAGAAGGAATACCCCGGAACAACATATGATAATGCTCGTGGACCCCAGCGATAGCCAGAACAACCAAGTAGTGTTCTTAGATGAATCGAAGCAATTTTACTTGAAGCCACATCATTTAGAACTGGGCAGGCGTTTCTATATCAAACATTTTGGGGCGGATGATGGTTCAAAGGTCATCGTAAACACCAACGACGGATTTGACCTGCTGGGCCGCGAAAGCAAAGCCCATCAAATCGGCTACCCTGTTGCCAGAACAGTAACAAAAGAAGAAAGACTGGTATCTACCTATAAAATTGTAGGTGGTGTCAACCTCGATGAGGTGACAGTGAGCGCAAAAAAAGTCAGCGGTTTTAGGGAAAAATACCTTGGCCAATTGGATAGTTTGGTAAAGTTGGAAATTAATACTGATTATGTTGGCGGACCGTGTGGAACTCTAAACTGTCAAGTCCACGAGTTTCATCCGGAGAATTATAAACCTGTCGAAGGGGAAACCTACGAACAAATGTTAGGTTTTAAGTGGCATAATGGTCGCACCTCATATACGATAACGGGATATAAAAAAAAGAAATATAAGTATCCATCATTTACAGAAGCTGAGCTATTAGAAAAGTTCAATCTTCTAAAACTTACGGGCTATTACAGAAAAAAGGAATTCTATCAACCCGACTACCAAGAAGGGAACGACCCTTTCCCCGACTATCGCAATAACCTCTATTGGAAGCCAGATATAATTACCGATAAAAACGGAAACGCGACAGTAGAATTCTTCACCTCTGACATCAACACCTATTTTGAAGGTATCATTGAAGGTGTCGGATCAGGCGGTCTTTTGGGCAAGAAAGAATTCAGTTTTTTTGTATCAAAAGGTGAGGGCAAAAACTGAAATACGACACTGCCCCGTGAAATTTCGATTTACAAAAAAAGTAATAATATTTGCGCTTAAGAAAATCAAGAACCATACATTAAATACTTCTCCCGAATTTTTTTGAATTTCTCTAGATCGGTCTGCCAGGTTATTTTTATTTCAGCCTCCGAAAGTCCTTTTTCTATTTGCTTTTGAAGGTTTGTTATGCCGGCGTGTGCAGTGAATCCGTCGGTGTTGAAAACCTTGCTTTTATCCGCGGAGTTCATGTACGCATCCAAAAGCCATTGTAGTGAAACCTCGCTCATTTTCGGAATTTCCGCCAGATCCTTCCCAAAACATATTTTGCCCTCTTCCTTGGGGTGTTTCGACCCGAAATTCGGTATTGGAACGTAATTGAAACTGTACTGTGTACTATCTAAAAAAGATGCTCCGTAACGTTGAAACTGAAACTCCGTTCCGCGGCCGGCATTAATGTTAGTTCCCTCGAAAAGCCCCAGACTGGGATATAGGTTAATGGCCTTGTCGCTAGGTAGATTGGGTGAGGGCCGCACGGCTAGCGAATATTCGGTATCGTACGTCCAGTTTTCTAAGGGTATTACTTTAAGGTCAGCTTTTTTGCCTCCTGCGAGCCAACCTTCTTCGTTGATCATCTGCCCGTATTCGCCGATGGTCATGCCGTAGACCAAGGGTATTTCGGTCATGCCCAAAAAGCTGGTATGCGCTTTTTTCATGGTCGGGCCGTCTACGTAATGTGCATTGGGGTTGGGGCGGTCCAAAACAATAATCGGAACGTTGTTAGCGGCACAGGCTTCCATCACGAGCTGTAAGGTCGCAAGATAGGTGTAGAAGCGTACCCCTACATCTTGAATATCGAAAAGAACAATGTCAAGATCTTTGAGCTGTTCGTTCGTTGGCTTCCTATTTTTTCCGTAAAGGGAAATTAGGGGTAGCCCCGTTGTGCTATCGACACCATCTTTTACTTTCTCACCGGCGTCGGCCGCTCCGCGAAAACCATGCTCAGGGGCAAACACTTTTTTGATGTCCACATTCAAAGAAAGCAACGAATCGACTAAATGGGTGTGTGTAGTTCGTAGTTCGTAGTTCGTAGTTCGTAGTTTTTCCTCACTTGCGTTCTGTTGCTCGACTTCCTTTTTTTGTCTTGGCTCTTGGCTCTTGGCTCTCGCCTCTTTAAAGATAAGACTCGTTTGGTTGGCCACCACGCCTACTTTTTTATCCTGTAGCAAAGAAAGATAGGCACCGGTTCGATTGGCGGCAACTATAACCGGCTTTTGTACCACGGTATCTTTCGAGATCAGTTCGGGCCCGGTTACTGCCTTCTCGATTTTGGGCTGGTTTCCACAGGCCAGTAATCCTAAAAACCAAATGAAAACTGTACTTTTGAAAGACTTTAAAAATGCCATAGATTGAATTTTGAATATTTTTTGGCCAAGCGGCTTATCAAGGGCGAGACGCATAAAATTAGTATATCCGCACCAATAATAAAAATAGCGATTGCGGCCATTGCTTTGGGTCTAGTTATGATGCTTATAGCCATTGCCACGGGCGACGGTCTTAAATATAAGATACGTGAAAAAGTCGCTGCTTTTAATGGGCACATCCAAATTTCAAATTACGATAATAATGCATCCGATGTCTCGGTAGTGCCTGTTTCTTTGGAGCAGGACTTTTACCCTGAGTTTACTTCCGTAGATGGCATTTCGCATATACAGGCGGTGGCCAGTAAAGGGGGAATCATACGCACCGAAGAAACTTTTGAGGGTATTATCGCAAAAGGTGTTGGTAAGGATTATAACTGGTCGGTTTTTGAAGAATATATCGTCGATGGTCAACTGCCCGATTACACTGGTGAACTAAACGAGCAGGTTTTAATGTCGCGCCTTATGGCAAATCGCTTACAACTCAAGACCGGTGATGATTTTTATGCCTTTTTTCTAAAGGATGATAATGTTTCGAAACTACCGAACCAACGCAAGTTTACCATTTCAGGGCTTTATGATAGTGGTTTTGAAGAATTTGACGGGGTTTATTTATTTGCCGATATCCGCCATATTCAACGCATGAACAAATGGACTGAAAACCAAATAGGAAATTTCGAGGTCTTCTTAAATAGTTTTGATGATATCGATATTAAAAGTAAGGAGATTTATGGTAAAACGGTATCTGAATTAGACACCCGGACCATCGTAAACAAGTACTATAAAATTTTTGAATGGATAGGTCTTTTTGATTTCAATACGCTGCTTATTATTGGTATCGTGATTATTGTCGGTGGTTTCAACATGATTACCGCTTTATTGGTGCTGATTCTTGAACGTACCCAGATGATAGGTATTTTAAAAGCACTCGGTTTGGCAAATTGGAGCATACGAAAAGTCTTTTTATACAATGCCGCATACTTGATAGGCATCGGCCTTTTCTGGGGAAACGTAATCGGCCTTGGTGCGTTATGGATACAGCATAAGTTTAAGGTGCTAAGATTCCCTAATCCCAAAGAATACTACATTGACTATATACCCGTACAAATCGATTTTTTGACCGTACTCTTTTTAAATATTGGGGTTTTAGTGCTCTGCCTGTTGATGTTGCTCGTGCCTTCTTATATTATAACAAAGATCACCCCTGTCAAGGCAATCAAGTTTGAATAAGGAAACTTTTAAAAAAATTTATGGGTTTATTAGTTTATGAGTTTAGAAAAAATTATTTTGATTACTGATTACTGATTACTGATTACTGATTACTGATTACTGATTACTGATTACT
>ENA-ORXU01001632-ORXU01001632.1-marine-metagenome-genome-assembly--contig:-NODE-1632-length-17525-cov-2.777797_pt1 | contig 17525 bp, 21 predicted proteins | sample MGYA00237869_ERZ511484 | MGnify/ENA metagenome assembly ERZ511484
CAGGGGCCCAACTCGCCACCCTGGCCGAACGGTTCGAGCACGTGGCCGCCGTGTTGCCCGTTGACGGGGTCCCTCGCCGTCGAGGAGTGAACCAGATCCTCATCGCCTCCGATGCACCCTTGCCGAGCTTCGACATCGAACCCGACGATGGTCGACTGATCGAGGGCGATGAACTCGATGAGCACATCGGCGACGCCCCGATCCTCACCGACGACTTCGCTCCGGTCGACCAGCTCTCACTCTGAACGCGGGCTGGCACGCATGCGCTCGGGTCAAGTTGGATGAGGCCCGATGGAACCCAGAACCACCAAGGCCGAGCGCAAGAAGCAACGCCGCCGGGAACGCTTGGTGAACGAGCGCTCGGCCGCCCAACAACTCGACGCCCAAGCCGACGCGGCGGTCGAGGACGCCCTTCGACAGGCACCCGAGGTGGAGGCGGCCAGCGACGCTGCATCGAGCGAGCGGGTGATCAGCGTCGAGGTGACCACCCCCGACGCAGCCCGACACCTCCGCAAGCGGATCAACGAGGCGTTCGCGATCGCCGACTGGTCGGATGTGATCGAGGTCTGGGTGTGGGAGGCCGACGAGCACGTGCGCGCTCCGCTCAGCGAGTGGGGCGCCGAACACGGGGTGGAGGTACGCCTCCAGCAGCGGCCCGCCTTCGATCCCCTCGCTGCCGCTCTCGACTAACCGCCCCTCGACGAGGTCTCATCGGTCGCACCGCCCTCGACTCCCCAGCTGCCTCGGTCAAGGGCCGGTCCCGTGGTCGTGTCTCCGGCGTCACGTCGCCTTCGCAGCCATCCTGGGATCCGACGTCCAAGGGCCACGACGAGAAGGAGCAGGCCCACGCCCGGATGGTCTCTGAGCCACCCGAGGAGGTCGGCTCCGTAGACGATGGTCACGATCACTCCGGGGAGGATGCCCAGCCCGGTGCCGAACAGGAAGGGTCCTCGGCGAACCGTCGACACCCCGAGCATCCAGTCGGCTGCGGGGATCTGACCGGTGACGACCCTGAGCAGGAACACCGGCCACCAACCACCCGATGCGAGGCGCTGGTCGAATCCCCGGACCCGTTCCGGGATGCGTTCGGCCACCCACTCCTGACCCATGCGGCGGGTCACCTCGAACGCGATCCAGCTCGCGCCCATGTTGCCGATCCACGACAGCACGATCGCCAGCGGCGCCGACCAGACCAGCGATGCCGGGACCATGAACAGCACCCCGGGCACGCCGAATGGCTGGACCAGCCACATGACGAGGACGAAACCGATCGGGCCGAACACGCCCCACGACTCGATCCTCGATCGAAGGGCTTCCTCTTCCAGGTGGGGCGCAGCGGTCCCCGAGACGATCAGCCAAACAACCAGAGCAGCGATCGCAACCACGACCACCGCCGCTGCGACGCGTCGCACGGGCAGAACTCGGGTGAGCGGGTCAGGCAGGGGTCGGAGCGATCACACGCTCGCCGAAGGCGCCCAGTGCCTCGTGGGTGTTCTCCAAGAACAGAAAGCTCGGGACGATCGCCCGTGACACTCCCCAGCTGGCGAGTTCCTCGGCTGCGGCGGCTGGGTCGTCACCCAGGATGCCCGGGTGCTGACCGGTGAGTTCGATCGCCTCTGGGTCTCGCCCTTCGTCGGCCGCGGTCTGGCGGACGATGTCGAACAGTTCGGGCAGGTTGCCCTTGCCGGGCCAGAAGCCATCGCCCATCCGACCCGCACGGCGGGCCGCAGCTTCGGAGTGCCCTCCGATGTGGATCGGGACCGAACCCGAGGGCGGTTTGGGGTTGCACGAGATGTGTTCGAAGTCGATGAACTCACCCGCATGCGAGACGTCGTCATCGGCCCACACCTTGCGCATGACCTCCACGTACTCCTCGGTCCGTGGACCACGCCTCGGCCAGGGGATCTCGAGCGCAGCGAACTCTTCTTTCAGCCAGCCGATCCCGATGCCGAGTTCCAGACGTCCGCCCGACATGGCGTCGAGGGTCGCTGCTTCTTTGGCGTAGAGGAGCGGGTGCCGTTCGGGTAGGAGGGCGATGCCGGTCGCGAGGCGCAAGGTCGAGGTGCAGGCGCCCACCCAGCTGAGCCACACGAGTGGATCCGGGATCGGGTTGTCGCCCGTGCCTGGCATCTTGCCCGACACGTCGTAGGGGTAGGTCGACTGGTAACCCTCGGGGTACACGATGTGCTCGACGGTCCACACCGACTCGAAACCCGCCGCCTCGGCAGCCTGGCCAAGTGCTCGCGCACCCTCGCCGGTCGCGAACGACATGATGTTGGAAAACGCGAGTCCGTACTTCATGAGCATCTCCCCCGTTGGCGGCTGCGCTCCCCACGAGGTGAGCACTCCATCGAACGTACACCTCTCACGAGGGGTCGCCGTCGTCCAACTCTCGGACCTCAGCCCGCCTCGCCGCGCAGGGATTGCGAGGCAGAGCGGACCATCTCGGCGATCGCCGTCGCCCTGATCGGTCGGTAGCCGGCGACGTCCACACCCACATTGATCATCCTGCCCTCGCGAGCCCACTTCTCGTGCACGTGGCCGTGGACCAACCAGCTGCCGTCGTCAACCGGACGATGCTCGACGTAGCGGTCCCTGTCATGGCTGTCACCCCGGTAGGGGAAGTGACACACGGTCGCCGAGACCTGATCGTCGAGTTCGACCGACGCCGAACCCTGCACGATCCGCTCGAAACCGGCGGACAGGTAGCGATCGACCCACTCCTCACCACGGGACCCGTGTCCGTACCAGCACCGGTCATGGTTGCCCGCAACGAGGATCTTGTGGCCGTGGAGTCGGGCGGTCAGCCCCAAGGACTCTTCGATCCGACCCATGGCGAAGTCACCGACCACCCAGACGGTGTCGTCGGGGTCCACCAGGCGATTCCAGTTGTCGAGCAAGGCAGCGTTCATCTCTTCGACGCCTGCGAAGGGGCGATCGCAGTAGCCGATGATGTTGTGATGTCCGAGATGGAGGTCGGAGGTGAACCAGGTCTGCACTCATCCAGCATCGCAGGGCGCGGTCCATACCCACACTGCGTTGTCCACGCCTTCCTCGTCGAAGATCCGGTGAATACGACGCCAGTACTGCTCGAACAGCACACCGTCGCGGTCGGGAGGTCTCCCCTCCGTCCTCGCCAGCATTAGGTGCATCAGGTCAGCGGTGGCTTCGTGTCCGACTATTCCGGGGAGGCCATCGAGGGGAAGGTGACCGTTTCGTGGCCGCTCGAATCGAACTCGCTGGCGAGGTCCACCTGCGCGAACCCGCTACGAAGAGGAATCGGAGAAGAACTGGCCAAGACTAGCTGTGTAACCGCAGCTTCATGCGACGATCTCACGCAGTGTGGATTCGGTAGGTGGTCAGGTGGCGGTAGGTGGCGGGGGGCCTGAGGATCACGTCGGGAAAGCCCGGTTGGTTCACGGCGTTGGGATACCCCTGCGGTTCGAGACACACGCCGCTGTGAGGACCGTGGGGGATCCCGCGCTTGCCGATTCCGGGGCCGAGGCCGTTGGCGGTGTAGAGCTGGATCCCGGGTTCAGTGGTCGTCAGGTGCATGCGTCGCCCTGAAACTGGATCGGCCAGTTGGGCGACCTCCCCGGACGAACGGGCCCTGGCATGAGCCAGCACGTAGTTGTGATCGAAGCCCGGTACTTGCCCGGCGTTGACCACACCTTCGTCGACCAGCTCGTCGACACCGGAACCGATCTGGCGAGCGGTTTGGAAGTCGTAGGGCGTGCCCGCCACGGGCAGCAAGCGGCCCGTCGGGATCAGATCATCGCCCAACTCGGTCAGATACTTGGCGCCGAGCGCGAGTTCGTGGCCGCGGATGTCGCCCCCGCCAGCGAGGTTCCAGTAGGTGTGGTTGGTCAGACTGACCGGGGTCGGGTGGTCGGCGCTTGCCCGGTGATCGATGGTGAGGAGGTGCCCATCCGACGCCTCGTCGGAACTGAACGAGTATCTCACCGTGGCCTCGAGGCGCCCCGGGTAGCCCTGGTCCCCATGCGGACTGACGTGGCGGAACTCGACGATCGGCGACTCGCCGTCGGCCAGCACCTCCCATTCCCAGACCGCTGAACTGAAACCCTCGGCCCCACCGTGGAGATGGTGGTACCCCCCGTTGAGGTCGAGCTGATGGCGGACCCCGTCGAGTTCGAACGAACCGTTGGCGATGCGATTGGCCACGCGTCCCACGGTGCACCCGAAGTAGGGCTCGTTGTCCCGGTAGCGGAGCGGCGGATCGAAGCCGAGTACCACATCGCCGAGCACTCCGTCGGCATCGGGCACCCACAGTTCGGTCAGCGTGGCGCCGAGGTTGAGCAGACCGACGTGAGGGCCGTCGATGTGGCCCAGGGTGAATCGGGTCAGCTCTGCTCCGTCGACCAGTTCGCCAAGGGGCTCCACCTCGACCTCGGTCATCGCTGCTTCACCGGGTCAGGTTCGCACACCCGAGCGACGGCCCAGCGTTGGCCCCTTCCTCTCAGCCTGCGATCCGGGGGCTCAGCGCACTCTGCTTGCGGGCCTTGTCCTCGTAGGCAGCGAGGTCGGCCGACGCGATCGAGGAGGCGACCTCGCTCACCTGGGCGCACGTCGACAGACCGATGCTGATCGACACTTCCACCTGGCCGCCGAGGACGGCGACGGGTCCGTCGACCGCGGTCCGAACCAAGGCCCTCGCGGTGGCGAGGTCGATCTCGGCTGGCGCATGGAGTCCGAAGACGAACTCATCACCGCCCTGTCGGGCCAATGTGGTGCGGCGCGACGAGCCGTCGGAGCGCCATCGCCCGAGCACGGTCTCCAAGCGACGGGCCACCTCGACCAGCACAGCGTCACCTGCGGCATGGCCCCACGAGTCGTTGATGATCTTGAATCGGTCGAGATCGATCACTCCGATCGCGTGGTGCGTCAGGTCCGACATCGCCATGTTGGCGACGAGCACCGTGTCGAGCACCCGGCGATTTCCGACACCGGTCAAGGGGTCGGTCTCGATCTCATCCTTCAACGCCCGCCGCCGCCGCAAGGCGGTCGCGACCAACCAGGCGAGGAGCAGCGCCGCCGCAGCGAAGCAGGAAGCAGCGAACAGGTGCAAACGCTGCGAACGTCCATCGAGCACACCGAGCATCTCATCGAGCTCATCCAGACGGGCCTCGCCCGCTGCGTCGGAGATCGAGCCGAACTGGATCGACAGCGCCTCGAGCCGCTCGGAGTACTCGGCATAGCTCAGGGGAGGCTCGCCTGGTCCCGGACCGTCGGTGTCACCGAGCCACTGGTCATAGGAGTGCACCCCAGAGTCGACGAACGCCTCGCCGATTGCCGCCGTGTCTTCAGACGGATTCTCCACGGGGAGGACCCACAGCGGCAAGGGCTCATCGATGTCGCCCAGCTGGCTCCCGCCGAACTCACCGAGGGTTTCGGCGATGTCCCAGTACTCCTCGTTGCCGGAGGTCGACGCGACCTCACCGATCAGGATCTGGTAGTCGAGGGCCACATTGCGCAGATAGGTCGGCACTGCTGCGAGCTCACGCAGCTCGACGAACGACCGGACCTCAGAAGTGAGCACCGGCGTCTCCACCGCGTCGGCCACGGCGTCCAGGTGTAGATCGAAGTTGCCGACGAAGTCCGACTGCGGCGTGCCCTCAGCCTCGTCGAGCAGACCGGCGAGACCGTCGCGCCACGGTTCGTTGGCGCGACTGATCTCGGTCAGTTCGCCGAGCCCCGAACGTACCCCTGCGATGCTCTGCTCGCTCGGCGTCTCCACGGCATGACCTTCGAGCCCGAGCTCGGCCTCCACCTCTTGGTTCAGCCTCTCGAGGACCCCGCCAGCGAAGTCGAAATGCAACTCGATCAGTCGGATCTGCTCCGACTCCTCGGTCAGAGCCAGACGTTCCGGTCCCTGCTGAGAATCCCTGATCAGGGCTCCGGCGCCGAGTCCGGTGCAGAGGCACAAGGCAAGAAGAGAAAGTGCAACCTTCACCCAGTGGTACTCGACACCGGATTCGTCTCGCTTTAGCGATTCGTCGGCCTGGCCGAAGCCGACTCAGAGAGCGGTGTCGGCAGCAGCGAGAACACGATCGCCGGCGCCATGGCGTAGGGCTTCGACCGGGCTCTCCGAGAGGTGCGGGTTGGTGGCAACGAACCATGCCTTGACCTCACTGTCGGCAGCCGCCGGAGCGAACACGTCGAGGGTCAGACGGGCACAGTGGATGGCATCTCGTTGAGCGGGGCTCGGACCACCGACGCCGGCCAACCAGCCGCGCACGGCTGCCGGACGCACATCGCCACAGAGGGCCGCAGTCACGCCGTCACCGAGGACGGTGACACAGCGTTGCAGATCTTTGGTGGTGAGGTCGGGGGACATGGGTCCAGTCTGCCTGAATCCGGGCAAGCGTCAACCACGAGGGGTGGTTTTCCCTAGTCGTCGACGGCTTCCACGGCCCTCGGGCCCATGCGGGCCACCACTTGATGGGCGATACTGCCCGATCTCGCGACTCTGTGACGACCCGAAGCCAGAGAATCTGTGCTCGATCAGCCTGCGGCGCCACACCCGATCAGCCTGCGGCGCCACACCCGATCAGCCTGCGGCGCCACACCCGATCAGCCTGCGGCGATGTTGTCGATCAGCCTGGTGTTCCCGAAACGGGCAGCGATCAGCAACCTCAGTCCGCCAACCGGGCGTCCCTCTGGCTCGGTCAAATCGTCGGCCATCACACAGGCGGCGTAGTCGAGCTCGGCCAAGGAGGCCTCGGCCACGACTCGGGTCATCGTCTCCACCACGGCCTCGGCCGAGGTGGCGCCCGCCTCCACGTGGGCCGCTCCGGCTTCGAGCGCACGTCGCAGCACAGGGGCCTGGGCTCTCTGCTCCGGGTCCAGGTACACGTTTCGACTCGACATGGCCAAGCCGTCGACTTCACGACGAGTGGGGCAGCCCACCACGTCCACCGGCAACGACAGGTCGGCCGCCAGGCGGGTGACGATCGCCAACTGCTGGAAGTCCTTCTCCCCGAAGTAGGCCCGGCAAGGACCCACCATCGCAAACAACTTGGTGACCACCGTCGACACACCACGGAAGTGGGTGGGACGGGTCATGCTCTCGAAACCGGCCGACACGCCCTCCACCTCGACGAAGGTCGCCATGGGACGCGGGTACATCTCCTCCACCGAGGGGCACAACAGATGGGTCGCTCCCGCCTCGACGACGAGCGCCCGATCCCGCTCCAGGTCGCGCGGGTAGTCGTCGAGATCTTCGCCTTCGGCGAACTGGAGGGGGTTGACGAAGATCGAGACCAAGACCACCTCGTTGTCCTCAGCGGCGGAGCGCACCAAGCTGGCGTGACCGTCATGGAGATATCCCATCGTGGGCACGAAACCCACGGTGGAACCGGCCGCCCGATGCGAGTCGAGTTCGCGGCGTAGCTCGGCGATCGTGTCGATGACCTTCATGACGTCGGAGTCTCCCCTGCGGCGGCCAGCGTCCTGGTGGCCTCCAGCATGGCGGTGTAGAGCTCGCGTTCGGTCGCCGGCATCGCCGCCAGGTGCCCTGCGATGGTGGTCTCGTCGCCTCTCACCGCCGGCCCGGTGAGTGCTCCCGCGGGGCCGAGCCGTTCCACGTTCTGGATCGCCCCGCGAGCGAGGTCCAGGTAGGCCTCGAGGGGCACGCCGGCCGGGGCGAGCCGCTCCACCTGGGCCATCAGGGTCACCAGGTGGTTTGCCGCCACACAGCAGGCGGCGTGATGGGCCATGCGTTCGTGGGCGGCCACCGGCACGCTGCGTCCCCCGAGGGCCGCCACGAGCACCTCGACCCCCGGGTCTCCACTCACTGCGAAGTAGGCGCCCTGCAAGGCTCCCGCCGACCCTTCGCCGGTGAGCGAGACAAGCGGATGCATGGCACCGCGACGCTCGTGAGCGCCGAGCACGTCGGGGGCGAGCGAGCCCGACAAGTGCACCAGGGTCGTGGAGTTGACGGGTTCGATCGAGGCTGCGATCTCGGCGACGCCGTCATCAGGCGCGGCGATGACGCAGAAGGCAACCCCGGCGGCGCTGGAGCGCACCGGGTCGCCTCGGCCCACCATGGGTTCGACCCGCCACCCTGCCGACTGGAACGCCGCAGCGAGGGCCCGTCCGGCACGACCCGGGCCCACGATCCTCACACTCGACCGCACAGCACCGCTCTCAACGTCAGCAACACCGGACAACTCGACGACGCCCGATACGTCAGGGGAGTTCGAGGAGACCGACATCGATGACCTCATCGGCCCCTTCGGTCTCCCACCCTGGTGGACACAGGTGCGGAGCGAGCTCCGCCAGCGGGGCGAGCACGAAGCGGCGGGTCCGATAGCGGGGATGGGGGATCGTGAGGGTGGGCGAATCGTGTGTTTCACCGTCGATCGCGATGATGTCGACGTCGAGCGTGCGCGGACCCCAGCGCTCCACCCGTACGCGCCCAGCCGCCTCCTCGAGGCGGTGACACTCTTCCAAGAGCTCATCGGGCGTGAGAGCGGTCTCGATCTCGGCCACGAGGTTGAGGAAGGCGCCCTGTTCGGGGCCTCCGACAGGCTCGGTTTCGTAGACGTGCGACCATCGCCGCAAGCCTGGGAGAGCTCCGAGCCCATCTCGGAGGTACCGACGGCGGTCCCCCAGATTGGTCCCGAGCGACAGCCAGGCCAGCCGAGAGGAACTCACCGCTCCACCGTCACCGACGCGGCGGCCAGATCGTGAGGCACCGGCGGACGCAATTTGGTGACCGTGACCCGGGCCGCTCCCACTGCGGGGTGCTCGGTCAGGTCGGTGGCGAGCAGGGCAGCGAGACGCTCGAGGAGATCCACGTGGCCTCGGCCCACGAGATCGGAGATCCGATCGCACACCGCTCCGTAGTCGACGGTTCCGTCGAGCTCGTCGTCCAACCCGGCGGGTTCGGCGAAGTCGAGTCGCACGTCGATCTCGATGGGCTGGCGCCGCTCGCGTTCCTCGGGCAACAGCCCGATGGAGGCGACCATCCGGAGCCCGATGAGGTCGAGCCGGTCAGTCATTCGCCGTCCGCGTCGCTCACACCACTCTCGGCGTCGACCAAGACCTGCTCGGCCTCGTCACCCTCGGGCTCCGCCACCACGCCCGCGTCGTCCGAAGAGGGGGTGAGTCGGGCGGCTCTCGACACCATGCGCCGACCGACGGGGCCGATCTTGCCACCGACGATCTGCTCGAGAATCGACACAGCGCGCGGCGACTCGTTGATGAGCTCGGCCCAGACCAGATAGCCGGCCATGGCGCCGGTCACCAGATCGCTGAGCTCGTCTCGGTGGACCAAGACCCGCTCGTTGGCCCCGAGCAGGGCCCGGATCGTGAGGTAGAGCGACCTGAGACTCGTTCCGTTGTCGGCGCTGTCGGAGAGCGGGCGGTGCAGCCAGGGCACGCCGAGTTCTTCGTAGTTGTGCAGGTTGTAGGGCACGGGGGTGAGCGAGATCACCCTGGTGAAGCCCTGCTCACGGAGCCAGATGATCTCTTCCTGGCGTCGCACGCGGCGGTGGTGGTCGCCGTAGCCACCCGGTCGCTCGGCGATGGAGAGGCGGTCCGCGATCACCCACGAGAAGTTCCGCGGTGTGATCCCCTGCGCCCACTTTCCCTTGGCCATGGATGCGTATGCCCCTGAGTCGTCGCTGCTGAATCTAGTCCGAGGAAGGTCACAGCAGAGTTCATTTCTTCCATCGACACCCCGTGCGACTCCCCAGAGTCGTTCGAAGCCCACGTTCTGCGATGCCGACGCCCTCGAATCAGACGTCCGGCGTTCAGTTCAGCACGTCGAGTGGGGTCGAAACAATCCTCAGCGCGCTCACCGTCGCCGCCACGTCGTGTGCTCGAATCACATCCACACCCAGATGGCCAGCCCAGGTGGCCACGGCGATCGAGCCGTCGAGACGGTCATCCACCGGCACTCGGTCGCCCCCGACCTCGATGCCGACCCGGCGGTCACTCTCGGCCCCGAGGGACCCGAACATCGCCTTGCGACTGGCACCCAGCAAGACGGGGTGTCCCGACCCGACGAAACGGTCGAGCGCGCCCAAGAGGGCGACGTTGTGCTCGAGGGTCTTGCCGAACCCGACCCCCGGATCGATCCAGACCCGAGGCGCCCCCGCCGATAGCGCTGCCTCGGCCAGCGCAACCACCGAGGTCAGCACCTCGGTGACCACGTCGTCATAGGCGGGAGCGTCCTGCATCGTCTCCGACGGACCTTGGCGATGCATCGCCACCCAGGCTGCACCCAACTCGCCAGCGAGCTCGCCGAGGGCTCCGGACACGTCGTTGACCATGGTGGCGCCGGCCTCCACACCGGCCCGGGCCACCGCCGGCTTGACCGTGTCGACAGAGACCTCGAACGCACCCTCGGGGCCCGCCCGCACGGGACCTGCATCGGAACAAAGGGCCTCGATGACCGGAACGGTTCGCGTCAGCTCCTCGTCCTCCGAGACGGCTCGGGAACCGGGTCGGCTCGACTCGCCACCCACGTCGATGATGCTGGCACCCTCGCCCACCAAGACCTCGGCGTGAGCCAGGGCAGCCGCGAGTCCCATGTGGAGACCCCCATCGCTGAACGAGTCGGGGGTGGTGTTGAGAATCCCCATGACCCGGGGTACCGAACCACCCGGCGAGCGACCCGAACCGACGACCGCCACGTCAGCTGTCGAGAAGCCGCATGGCCTCGAGTCGCGATGCCATGTCGTCCCGAAACACGCCCCGCACCGCAGAAGTCACCGTGGAGGAGCCGGCGATGCGCACTCCTCGCATCGACATGCAGAGATGTTCGGCCCGCATCGTCACCAACACGGCCCTCGGTTCGAGGACGTTTTCGAGGGCGTCGGCCACCTGGGAGGTGAGGCGTTCCTGGACCTGGGGACGACGGGCGAAGCCGTCGACCACGCGGGCCAGCTTGGACAGCCCGGTGATGCGTCCCTCGGTGTTGGGGATGTACCCCACGTGGGCCACCCCGAAGAAGGGCACCAAGTGGTGCTCACACAGTGAATGGAAGGGGATGTCACGCACCATCACGATCTCATCATGACCAGCCTCGAACGAGGTTCGGAGGTGCTGGCTCGGTTCGTCGTGGAGTCCGGAGCACACCTCGGCGTACATCCGGGCCACCCGCTGGGGAGTGTCGAGGAGTCCGTCGCGATCAGGGTCTTCCCCGATGGCGACGAGGATCTCGCGAACCGCTGCGGCGATCCGTGGCCGGTCGATCTCGGGCGCCAGGCGACGCCGTGCCACTTCGAGATCATCGAGATCTGGACTGTCGGGCAAGGAGCTCTCGGGCTCATTGCTGAATGGGTCGGAGCTGTCAGGGACTGGTCTGGCCATCCCGATGATGCTCCCACGCCCCGCTTCCCGATGGCGAGACAGCGCCGGGAGTGGTCAGCGAGTCGACTCCGGCACCGGCGGATCGCCCCATGGTCTGGGTTCGTCCGGCGGCTCGGCTCCGGGCGGGTCGCCCCACAAAGGTGTGGACTCCGACTCTCCTTCGGACACCCTCGGTAGCCCCCCTCCGTTGGAACCCACCCCATTCGCAGCCCCACCATCGGAGGCGCCGGCGGTTGGAGCCCCGCCGTTGGACACCCCGCCGTTGGAGACACCGCCGTTGGAGCGCACTCCGGACTCGGGCAGCGGATCACCCACCGACACGGCGGGATCGATGTCCAACTCGTCCACGCTCGACATCGAGCCGGGTTCGATACCGGCGAAGAGCTCGCCGAGGGCCACGTCGTCGAGGGTCTCGGTCTCGACCAGGGCGTCCGCCAGGCGATCGAGGGTGGCGCGATGCAGCGTCAGTATCTCCCTGGCCTCGTCGTGGGCAGCGTCCACCAGGCGTCGGATCTCTTGATCGATCTTGCCGGCGACCTCGTTGGAGTAGTCGGCCTGATGACCCACCTCCCGGCCGAGGAAGACCTCCCCCTGCTCACGTCCCAGACGCAGGGGTCCGAGCGCTTCGGTCATGCCGAACTGGGTGACCATCGCACGGGCGATGTCGGTGGCCCGGTTGATGTCGTCGGACGCACCGGTGGTGGGATCGCCGAAGATGAGCTCCTCGGCAGTACGCCCCCCGAGCAGCATGGCCATCTGGTCTTCGAGCTCGGACCGGTTCTGCAGATAGCGGTCCTCGGTGGGCAGGGCCATCGTGATGCCGAGTGCACGCCCCCGGGCGATGATCGTGACCTTGTGGATCGGTGGGGTGTTGGGCAACACGTGACCCACGAGTGCGTGGCCCGCCTCGTGATAGGCGATGACCCGCTTCTCCTTCTCCGACATGAAGCGGTTCTTGCGCTCCGGGCCGGCGATCACGCGATCGATGGCGGCTTCGAGGTCGACGTGGGTGATGTCGTTGCCACCACGACGGGCGGCGAGCAGGGCGCCCTCGTTCAGCAGGTTGGCGAGGTCGGCGCCGGTGAAGCCCGGAGTCCGGCGGGCCACCACGTCGAGGTCGACCCCCTCGGCCAAGGGCTTGCCCCGAGCGTGGACCTTCAAGATGTCGCGCCGGCCGTTGAGGTCGGGCGCGTCCACCACGATCTGGCGATCGAACCGGCCGGGCCGGAGCAGTGCGGGGTCGAGGATGTCGGGCCGGTTGGACGCAGCGATCATGATCACGCCGGTGGTCGCGTCGAAGCCGTCCATCTCGACGAGGAGCTGATTGAGGGTCTGCTCTCGCTCGTCGTGTCCGCCGCCGACGCCTGCCCCGCGGTGGCGGCCCACAGCGTCGATCTCGTCGACGAAGATGATCGAGGGAGCGTTCTCCTTGGCTTGGTTGAACAGGTCGCGGACCCGGCTCGCACCCACACCGACGAACATCTCGACGAAGTCCGAACCCGAGATCGAATAGAAGGGTGCACCCGCCTCGCCCGCCACGGCGCGGGCGAGCAGGGTCTTGCCGGTTCCAGGGGGCCCGAACAAGAGCACGCCCTTCGGGATCTTGGCGCCGATGGCTGCGAAGCGGTCGGGGTTGCGGAGAAACTCCTTGATCTCTTCAAGCTCCTCGACGGCCTCGTCCTGGCCGGCCACGTCGGCGAAGGTGACCTGTGGTTCGTCCTTGTCGTTCTTGTGTGCACGGGCCTTGGCGAAGGACTTCACTCCTCCGGCTCCGCCCTGCATGGAAGAGATGAACCACATGAAGGCGCCGACGAGGATCACCAGCGGCAACAGATTGAGCAGGAGGGTGACGTAGAGCGGTTCGCGCTCGGTGTCGACCTCGAAGTTCGGGTACTCGAGCTGGAGATCGTCGCCGTACTCCCGGGTGTAGGGAACGACGAAGTCGGTTGCCCCGTCCTCACCCTCGAACCCCTCGGCGAAGTCGCCGACGACCCGCTGGGAACGATCGAGGATCTTCACCGAATCGAGATCGATCTCGTCGGCATCGAGCGCCTCGTCGAACTCGGTGCGCGTCAGTTCGTCGGGCGGATCCTCACGCGAGAAGAACCAGAAGGCTCCGAGCGCGAGAAGTACCACCGCTATCAGGAGCGGGAGAGAGTTCGCCTTGATCCGTTTCACGATGTCGCCGAGGGTAGCGACGTGTGACGAGCCTGTGCGCCCGCGTGCATCACGGGTCGGATCGGTCCGCCTCGGGTCCGATGTACTCGCACACGCTCCCGAGGTTGCGATACCGGTCGGCGAGGTCGAGTCCGTAGCCGACGACGAAGGCGTCGGGGATCTCGAAGCCGACGTACTTGAGGTCGAGGTCAGCTGTCACACGGTCTTCACGGAGCAGCAAGGTGCAGATCTCGAGCGAGGCGGGACCTCGTGACAAGAGGTTCTTCCTGAGATAGCTGAGGGTGAGCCCAGAGTCGAAGATGTCCTCGACGATGATCACGTCGCGTCCGCTGAGGTCGAGGTCGAGATCCTTGACGATACGAACCACACCAGAGGTCTTGGTCGCGTTGCCGTAGGAAGAGACCGCCATGAAGTCGATTTCGACCGGGAGGTCGATCGCCCTGGCGAGGTCGGCGACGAAGACGAAAGCGCCCTTGAGCACGCACACCAACAAGGGGGATCGCCCCTCGTAATCGTTGGTGATCTCCACCCCGAGCTCGGCGATACGTGCTTCCAGACGGTCTGCCGAGACCAATGTGTCGCCGACGTGTTCGGTCCAAGACTCGCTCACCGGCGCGACATTATCGGTGCGTCACCCCGACACCACCTTCCTGGCCTCGGGGAACCGCCGACAGACGCCCCTTGCTGCGCGACACGTGGGTGCCGCCGACCGCCTCGGTTCCCACGATCTCCCCACGGGCGACCCTCAGGACCCGCTCCACCGAGGCCGCATCGGGTGGTTGGCCCACGGCCGAGCGTTCGGTGAGCCATGCCCTGACCGCCCATCTGGCCACTGCCGGGTGGGCTTCGCTGAGTTGGCGGGCGTCGGTGACATCGACGTCGGATGCCAAGGCGTCCAGCAGGTCCACGACCTCGTCGAGGAGGGGCGCCTGGCGTGACATCACCTCGACCACGTCACGTCCGAACACCTCGTCGAGGAGGGGGACGACTTCGGTCCGGACCCGAACCCGTCGGTGGCGTGGATCGAGGTTGGACGGGTCCATGAGGGGCTCGTAGCCGAACTCGATGCAGACCTGCTCGGTCTCGGAACGCCGGAGGCCGAGAATGGGATGGCGGCGAGCGGTCATCCCGGCGAGCCCCTTGATCCCTGCCCCACGGCCGAGGCTGAGCAGAATCGTCTCGGCCTGATCGTCGCTGGTGTGACCCAGCAACGTCTCATCGCCCAACTCGGCCAGGCGAAGCTCGCGAGCTCGGGCCTGGAGATTGGGCCCGGTCTCGACCGAGACGTGCCGGCGCTCGAAGCCGGCGCCCAGACGATCGGCCAGCTCGGCGACCCGACGGGCCTCCCCTGCGCCTCCCTCCCGAAGACCGTGATCCAGATGGATGCCCGTGACCGAGCAACCGGCTGCAACGGCCAAGATCATCATTGCCGCCGAGTCGGCGCCGCCCGACACGCCCAACGCCACCTCGACCCCGGCTGGAGGAAAGGTGCATCGATCGAGGAGGGCATCGATCACCGGTGGTGACACGCCGTTCGTTCAACCAGCTCGCAGCGAGGCAGCCATCGGCTTGGCCACCCGAGCGATCCACAGGGAAGGGTCCCTGATCTCCAACAAGGAGGGGAGATTGGCCGGATCCTGCCAGGCGAGATCGATCAGGCGCGTTCCCCCGTGGGCCTCCACCGCTTCGATGAAGTCCTCGCCCTGCTGGTACTGGGCGAGCTTGGCCTGGAGACCGACGAGCTGCTGGAGGAACTTGGCCGCTCCCCCGGTTTCGTTACGACGGGTCCTCAGGACCTCACCGAAGTGTTCAGCGCTCGGCACCAAACCGACTCCGGCCCGATCCATGGTCACGTCGCCGTGGCCTTCGAGCAGGCTCATCAGCCCGCCGATCTGGTCCATCAGCGCCTTCTGCTCGTCGGAGGCGAACAGGACCGCCACACCGCCGTCTTCGAGGGGGTTCTTGCGCTCGAGGACCGCTTCGGACACGCGCCCGATGGCGGTGAAGATCCGAGCCGGATCAGGTTCGGCCTCCACCAGCATCTGGTCGACCAAGCCGAGGAAGTGTTCACGCATCCAGGGCACACCGGTGAACTGGGCTCGGTGGGTGACCTCGTGGAGAGCGAGCCACAACCGGAACTCGCGCGGCGCGAACTTGTGCTTCTGCTCGAGTGCCAAGACGTTCGGGCCCACGTAGTAGACGATGTCCTGCTCTTCAGGAGCTTCGTCTTCGATCACCAAGAGGTCGTACTGACCGAGCACCCTGCCGGACATCCAGCCGAGCATGGCCCCCACCTCGGCACCTGCGGCCTTGGCCACGACCGGACCGAGAGGGCCCACGTTCTCGGCGTCGAACTTGCCGAGCACGGGCTTCATGAGCCGTTGGAAGGACGCGATGTTGGCCCTGATCCAACCGGGCCGGTCGGTGACCCGGCCCCGAGCTGCGCCTGCGGTGGAGACGAGGCCGGTCTCGGCGGCGACGAGTTCCTCTGCCTGGCTGGTGAACTCGGCGAAGTCGGATTCGAGATTGATCGCGTGGTACGAGTCGCTCAGGAGGTCCTTGCCGGACATCTTGCACGCCAGCTTCTCCGCGAAGGCCCAGTCGACCGCAGACGACACCTGGTCAGTCCGGGTACTGGGTGCGGGTGACGTTCTTGAAGTACCCGATGATCGTGGCGATCACGGCGATCACCGAGCCGACAGCGAGGGGAACGGCGAGCCAGTAGTGCCACACCACAGAAAGCATCATGGCCCCGAGTCTACGCCTGGGGTTGGCCCGAGGCACCTCGGGCAGCATCCAGGGAGGCGGCGATCCGCTCTTTCAGACCCTCCGGAACGGTCTCGATACAGCGGTTGCCGACGACCTTCTTGAGTTCGTTCTCGAAGTCATACGCCTTGCCGCAGGGAGGGCAGGCGTCGAGGTGCTCGAGGATCTTGTGCCGGATGCCCTCTGTCAACTCACCGTCGAGGTAGGGGTAGAGCTGACGAAGGGCAGCACTGCAATCGTTTTCCTGCATGTCGACATCCTGCGGTTCAGCGGCCGTCAACTGCGACGACCCGATCGGAAACACCGTCCACCTCAGGCAACAGACCTCGTTGCCGTCCGAACTCGTACAACCGCTCTTGAAGGGCTTTTCTTCCGCGATGGATCCGGCTCATCACCGTGCCGATCGGAACGTCGAGAATCTCAGCGATCTCTTTGTAGGCGAAGCCCTCGACATCTGCCAGCAGGACCGCCATCCGGTAGTGCTCGGGGAGAGCCTCGACCGCATCTTTCACCTCCGCCTCGGAGATCCAGTCGAGCAGCTCGTCCTCGGCACTACGACCGGCGGCGGCCAGTTCCGGACCGCCCAGCCGTTTGTAGAGGTAGAGATCGGCCACATCATCGATGTCGGTCTCGTCGGGGCGACGCTGCTTGGCCCGATACCGGTTGATGTAGGCGTTGGTCTGGATGCGGTGCAACCAGGCTCTCAGGTTGGTGCCCTCCCGGAACCCACCGAACCCCCGATAGGCCCTGAGGTAGGTCTCCTGCACGAGGTCGTCGGCGTCGGCCGGGTTGCGGGTCATCCTCAACGCAGCCGCATAGAGCCCGTCGAGATGCTCCATGGCCACGTCGGCGAACTGGGCTTGATCTGCCACCCCGTCACCCTACCCACCGAGCCGGCGACCGGCCGATCACCAGAAACGCTGCTCGCCCACAGTCCGATACCTGACCAGCCCTCGGCGTCCCGGGCGCCGTGCGGCCATATCCTTGGGCCATGACCCAGAGTGACCCGGTCGATCGCCCCGAGTCAGCCCCGTCGGGCGACGAAGATCCGATCGCCTCATACGACGGCGAGACCGAAGCGGGCCGCACCCACGAGGGGGGCGCCCACGACAGTCAGGCGGCCGCAGCCGACCCGGTTCCGGCCGAATCCTCGCCCTCGCCGCGACCGTCCCTGGTGTTCTCCGGGCTGACCCTCTTGCTCGCCTTCGCAGGAATCTGGGGCACGCGCCTCGCCTGGTCGC
>ENA-ORXU01001634-ORXU01001634.1-marine-metagenome-genome-assembly--contig:-NODE-1634-length-17518-cov-23.809816_pt1 | contig 17518 bp, 15 predicted proteins | sample MGYA00237869_ERZ511484 | MGnify/ENA metagenome assembly ERZ511484
GCCGACGAGCGCGGTGAAGCGGTACGTGAGCACCGCTCAGATCAGGTCAGCGTCGATCGCCGCGAGTTCAGCCAGCGTGAGCGTGATTCCGCTATCCTGTGAGAGGCGGTTCGAGGCAGTGGGAATGGCGGTGTGGCGCCGTTCTTTCGGAGGCTGATGTAGGACCGTGCTTGACCTTGCGGGACTGACTCACGCAAACCTCACGCAGGGATTTCGCCGCAATGGTGTCGGGGCGCCTACCGCAGAAGACCTGGCACGGTCCGCAGCAGTCCGGCGGTCTCGATGAACCCGGTTTTCTCGAAACGCAGCAACAGCTCGTCACGCGTCAACTCGGGCCGCTGCAACCGGGTCCGCATCCGCGTGATCGCGTCGCCGGCAGCCGCATGGTCCAGGTCGATCGTATCCGCCAGGAACTGGTCGGTGGACAACACGCCGATGGAGAACCTGTCGAGCACCGCGGCAGGAAAGTCCCGGAGGTTCTCGGTCACGATCGTGGAAGCCTGACAGGTGATGGCAGCCGCCACGACGTGGGCATCGTTCGGGTCCGGCAATTCGGCGGTGAGGCTCTCGACGAGCGCCGACGCTACCGGCTCGACCATCGCCGGCTCGAAGGCTCGCTCCATGGCGGAAATGGAGCGTCGCGACTTGGTGCGCGCCTCCTCGGCCGGGTCGCCGCGCTTCTCGAACATGCCGCACAGGGCCCGCTCGGTCTCGTCGAGGATTGCTCGGGACCACCGGACCCTGAACAGTCCCGCCTCCGCGAGCGAAAGCTGTGCGTTTCTGCCGAGAACGTTGGTGAGAGAGCAGGCGTCGACGAGCGCGGTGAAGCGGTACGTGAGCACCGCTCAGATCAGGTCAGCGTCGATCGCCGCGAGCTCGGCCAGCGCCTCGTCACGCTCGCGCGCCTTGCTGTCCTTGTAATCGAAGAGATCCTTGGCCTTGACGCGCCGGTGCCTTCCGACCTTCTCGTGACGGATATCGCCGCGATCGAGCAGCTTCGTCAGATGGGGGCGTGACACGTTCAGCAGATCCGCTGCTTGCTGCGTCGACAGTTGCTTGTGGACCGGCACGAGCGTGACTGCATCGCCGTCTCCGATCACACGCAACATCTCCATGAGCAAGCCGGAGAGCGAGCGGTGCAGTGCGATGGTCGCCGGCTTACCGTCGTCCGCGACAACCTGCAGTCGGACCGACTCGTCGTCGTCGGAAGGGCCCGTGCGGACGCGTGCGGCGGCGAGCACCTGCCGGAGCTGGTTCGCGTTCGCCTTCTCGTCCTCGTGCGGCAACCTGCCGCTCAAGGACTGCGTGTCTCTCGCTGTCGTCGCCATCTCGGAATCCTTGGTCGGTGCTGATCATATGCGCGGGACATGCCAAACGCAATATTCGCAACGCTACTTGATAGCGGCAGGCTAGCCACCGGTCGGTGGTCAAATTTGTAGACCGGTCGACTGTCCTGGACGGCAGCGTCACCAGGAGCCGTGGACACGTGAGCTCGCGCCGGACTCCGCGTGTTCACCTACAGCGGAAAGCCCGTGAAGCGCATGCTCAACAGCGCGTGGATGCGCGCGCGGACGGACCTCGGGTTACCGCAGGTGCGCGTTCACGATTTAAAGCATACGTTCGGTCGGCGACTGCGAGCCGCAGGCGTGGGCTTCGAGGACCGACAGGATCTACTCGGACACCGGTCAACGCGAATTACGACGCACTACTCGGCTGCGGAACTGTCGCATCTTCTGAAAGCGGCAAACAGCGTAGGCACGGCAGAAGATGGCGGTGGGCGCCCCGAAATTGTCGTGGTACCACGCACAGTGGTCGATCAACGCTAGCGATCATTTGTTCGCTAGCCTTCTCGATCCGTGCTGGCGTCATCGGGCCGCTCGCCTAGAAGGAGCAGCGTTAACTGCAAGTCATGTTGGTCGGACGAAACGCTGTACTCGAGACACTCACGGCCGAACCAGACGTCCGCCGGCTGCTCGAGTGAACGCCATCCGGTGTCGGTACCACTTCGGCTCACCAGAGCTGCCTCCGGCATCGGAATGATCTCGGTCCGGGTTCTCAGAAAGGCCTGTTCGCGAAGCGCACGCCGGCTACTGCAGGCCCAGAGCATGAAATCGTCGCGGGACGCTATGAGCATGGCCGACACACTCGTGTACTCAAGCCAACGCAGCGACGCGGCCATGAACGACACGCCGTAGGCATCCGCACACTGCGACAAGTCGTCTGGCGTGGGCAAGTGCTCCTCCGCCAACCGCGCTCGGAAGTCGTCCAGCGGCATTAACCAGGTCGCCGCGAACTCGTTCGCTTCGCGCTCCCGTGCAGCCTCTCCCTGGCTGCGATCCGACATGTCCCGCAAGGAACATGCGAAGGGTGAACGCCCGGGATCGCGATGCATCAGGTAGTGACCAAACTCGTGAGCCAACGTGAAGCGTATACGCCCTGACGATGTCACTGTGTCGTTGTAGAGGATCCGCCAACCCTTACCTCTGCGGGGAGCGAGCATGCCCTCGAACCCATCGAGCGCGGCGGGCACGATCTCGACGATCGGATCGTCAGCGCAGCGATTGCGTGACACCTCGAAGGCCGCCTCCTCCACGTTGACCGGGAACCGCTCGGCGCCGAGCGCAAGGCGCATCACGTGCGAGAGCTGGTTCGCTAACGCCTTCGGACCTGATCCCACGATCTACGCGTCGCCATCCAGGAGCTTGAGCATCGCGCGCAATTTCTCTTTCGTCTCCGGCGGCAAATTCGCGTACTCGCGGTAGAACGCCTCGTCCTCGGCATTGGCCTCACTCAACTGCCCGCCTTCATCCAGCAAGTAGTCTGCGGTCACGCCGAGTGCGGCGGCAAGCGCGGCGATCTTCTCACCCGAGGGGCGTGGCGGATCGCGATTCTCAAGCTCCCACACGTACGACTTGCTCGAGCCCGCACGCTCCGCCAATCCGGCCAGGGTTAGTCCCTTTTTCTTCCGAAGTGTCCTGATCTTGCCACCCATCGTCTCCGTCATTCGCTTGGTCCCTGTCAACGAAGTTCAGAGTAGGAGAATACGAAGGCCTTGAAAAGCGAACAGACGATCACCATCCTAGAGTTCGGAGTAGACGTACTTTACGTTCTCTATTTGTTTCGCACTTTCGGCTCGAGCGCGACGCGACCGCGCCGACCCAACCGAGGATTCGTTCGATGACGCAACCAGCCCAGCGTGACCATGGTGATCCCGCCCCTACGCCGCTCGACGAGATTCTGGTCTCGAGGCCAGTAGAGCGTGCGCTCCTCGAAATAGCCGTTTCGCTACAAGTCGCTGACAGTCGCTACGAGGCGGCGAACCGAGCCTACCGATCGGTAGGCGAATGGCTGCAACGACCGGCTTCAACACTGCAGGACCTCGAACCCGAGGTAACGCTTCAAGGCTCGTTTCGACACGGCACCACGACCTCCCCGATCAGCCAAGAGGACGACCACGATGTCGATCTGGTTTGCTGCGTGAACCTCGGCAAGTCGTATTGCTCGCAAGAGGAGCTCAAGCGCTTGCTCGGCGTCGAGCTGGACGCCTACGCCAGGGCACACAGCATGAGCGGCCCTGAGGAGGGCAACCGATGCTGGACATTGATCTACGCCGATGGAGCTCGATTCCACCTCGACTGTCTCCCTGCGATACCGGACGCCAACGCTGCTCGCGCCTTGCGCGCCGCTCGTGGACTCAGTGCAGACGACGCCAACACGACGATCGCGATCACCGATCGGCGCCATCCCTTCTACTCGACGCCGAGCTCCGACTGGCTACAGAGCAACCCCGAGGGCTACGCGACGTGGTTCCACGCGCGCATGGTTCGAGTGTACGAGGCTCGTCGCGAGGCACTCGCGCTCGAGAGCCGGGCGACGGTAGAGGACATCCCCCGATACCGAATCCGGACTCCGCTTCAGATGGCGGTTCAGATCCTCAAGCGACATCGTGACGTGTTCTTCGGCGAGGACGGCGAGCACAAACCGATATCTATCATCCTGACCACGCTCGCCGCGCACGCGTACGACGAACAGACGACGTTGCCGGCGGCGCTTCTAGCCATTGTCGAACACATGACGGACTACATCGAGCATCGCGACGGCATCGACATCATCCTCAACCCAAGCCAGCCTACCGAGAACTTTGCTGATCGCTGGGCGCTCGAACCCGTCCGCAAAGACGCGTTCTACCAGTGGCATGATGCCATCACAGCAGATGTACGCCGACTGCTCGTTCTCGAGCGCCGTGAGGATATCGATTCGCTCGTGCGAGAGCTATTCGGACGGAGCGTCTCCCGACGGATCGACGAGAATCGGCGAGACCATAGCCAAACCGGGGACCTTCGTGGTTGGGCACGACGATTCAATCCTCGCCATCGTCAAGCGCCGACGTGGCCCTTGGCGAAAGCCGGTGAAGTACAGATCGCGAAGATCACCGTTGCGCGAGACAAATTTCGTCACAGGACCTACCGCAGTGGCGGATCACCGATTCCGAAGAAGTCACGACTGAGCTTCGAGGCGACGACGACGGTAGCGTTGCCCTACGACGTCTACTGGCAGGTGGTCAACATGGGTCGGGAAGCGGCGGATCGAAGCCAGCTGCGGGGAGGATTCGACGGCAACGGAAGCGGCCGCGGCGGGCTTAGGCGCGCGGAGAGCGCCGAGTTCACCGGAATTCACACGATCGAATGCTTCATCGTCAAGGATGGGTTGCTCGCTGCCCGTAGTGGGCGAACGGACGTGAATATTCGATGAGCGGCGACTGGCTCGGTCTGATTGAGCGCATTGCTCAACTGATCTGGCGTCGAAAGACCTTGCCGGCGATCCTGCTCAGCGCTGGAGTGGCCTGTCTCGTCGGGTCAGCCGGTGGCGTCGACTTTCTCGTGAAACTGGTTGCCTCCGGCAACGCGGCTCGCGGCGTGGCAACGATCGGATCGGCCGATGTTCCTTCCTACATTCGGCCCACGCTCTTCGTAATCGGAATCGCCTTGGTGTTGGTAGCGGTGGTCACGGGGCTCGTGAACTGGAGGGCGGAACGTGCGCAGGCCGCGCGGGCCCTACTCGTAACGATCGAGCTACGAGGCCTCAGACTCGGCAACGATGCGACGCTCGAGAAGGCGAAATGTCTTCCACCGATCGCTCGACGCGCCCCCCACGTGATCGATATCCGTAGCCGAATTCGAGATGGTCAGGTTCATGACCCGGAGGGCGCGCTCGAGGAAGTCGACAGTCGCCTGCGACTGATCCCGGGAGAGCTGGCAAGCCGCGCGAACGACGACGTCGCCGTTGTCTTCGGCGGACTCGCCCCGGTCCCGATGACGTTTCTCGCCGGCGTGCATCTCGATGACGAAGGATCGGTCGAGAGGCTGGACTGGAGTCGTAGCAGCGAAGCTTGGCGAACCCTTGATGAAGATGACGACGGTGATCGGTTTGCCATCGCCGAGCACGAGGCGCGCGACGGGACCCGCGAGTTGATCCTCTGTGTGTCGGTGTCCTATCCGATCGATGTCTTCGCGGCACGCGCGGCCTTGCCAGACGCGGCCTTGATCGAGATGCGGCTGAGTGATCCACACGTCGAGAATCACTGGTCCCGGGACAAACAGCGCGCGCTCGCTCGCCAGTTTCTCGAGGTGCTCACAAAGAACTCTCACGTTCACCGCGTTCACCTCCATCTCGCCGCCCAGGCCAGCGTCGCGTTTCTATTCGGACAGCGCTACGATAAGCGCAATCTGCCCCCCGTTCTGGTCTACCAGTACGAACGTGGTAGAACACATCCCTACCCGTGGTCCGTCCAAATGCCCGTCGCCGGAGCGACACGAGCTCGCGTAGTGAGGAGGCAGGAATCAGGCACCTAGGCTCGAGATGGAAGATGCGTCAGATGTGGTTGACTCCGACTCCAAGTCACCCGCGGATGCTCAGATCACCAAGCGCGATCTCAGTAGTCGCGCGAGCGCCACAGCCATTGCCACGACGCCGCCATCAGCGTCGAAATTCTGCCACCAAGCCATGCAGGCGATGTTCGTCGCTCTTCCCTTCACCTCAGCAAGTCTCGGTGTCAATGTCGGAATACTCGCGCCGCGAAGGAAAGGCAGGGCGGTTCATTCCGAACGTCGATGTCGTGTGAGAATGGAGCCCATGCGGCGCGCTCGTTCCAGGCGTTTGTGACCGAAGCGCGGTCGTTTGTTCGAGCGCGAAGCGCCTCGCTGGAACTCTGGCGAACCGAACGCATTCTCCTGCCATGCCGCCAAATCCCACCGAAAGCGAAACCTGCAGAGAACTGATCCTCCCCGCGCTCCAGGCCGCCGGCTGGGCCGATGACCAGATCGTTGAGGAGTTCCGCATCACGGACGGGCGGATCCTGCCTTTCGGTCGCCGTCACCGCCGCGACGCACCGCTGCGGGCCGACTACGTGCTCGAGATAGACGGTGTTCCCGTGGCGATCGTCGAGGCCAAGCGGACTCGACGAAGCGCCGCCGACGGCATCGGTCAGGCGAAGGTCTACGCGCAGCTTCTCGATGTCCCCCTGGCTTACTCCTCCAACGGCCGCGTGACCGTACGCATCGACACGGCGAACGGGAAGGAGGACTACAACGTCTCGTTCCCGACGCCCGCCGAGGCGTGGGAGCACTTCAGAATTGCGAAGGGCCTGACCGATCGAACGGTGCAGGCGTACATCGAGCCGTTCAACCGCGAGCTTCGACTTTCGAGCGGCAAGGTCAAGGAACCACGCTACTACCAGCGAACCGCGGTCAATCGCACCGTCGAGCGATTGCTCGCCGGCGACAAGCGACTGCTCGTGGTAATGGCCACCGGCACCGGCAAGTCGTTCCTGGCAATGCAGATCGCCTGGAAGCTGCAGAAGACCCCGTTCGTCGCCGGGCGGACGCCCCGCATCCTCTACCTCGCCGACCGCAACATCCTGGTCGACCAGCCTCGACTGCGCGAGTTCGTGCCGGTATTCGGGGAGAACGCGATCCACAAGTTCGCGGGCTCGATGAAGACCGGGCGCGACATCTACTTCGGGCTCTACCAGAACCTCGGCGCAGGGCAAGAGAACTGGTATCGCGAGTATCCGGCCGACTACTTCGACGCGATCGTCGTCGACGAGTGCCATCGCGGCACGTCGACCAACGACTCCACCTGGCGACAACTTCTCGAGTATTTTGAGCCTGCCGCACAGATCGGTCTCACCGCTACCCCGGTCGCGAACGAAGGCGCCGACACCTACCGTCACTTCGGCGATCCCATCTTCGAGTACTCGCTCGCCCAGGGAATCGACGACGGATTTCTCGCGCCCTACGCCGTGCGACGCGTGGTGCTGAGCGCCGACGCCTTCGGCTACTCGCCCGGCGAAGGGGAGCTCGACCTGTTCGGCAACGAGGTTCCCGATGGTCTCTACGAAAGCCCCCAGTTCGAGCGGGTCGTGGCGATGCTCTCGCGCACCGAGACCGCGGCCAGACACCTGACGGACTACCTCAGGAGTCACGATCGTCACGCCAAGACCATCATCTTCTGCGTCAACTCCGATCACGCCGACGCCATGCGTCGCGCGATGCACAACGCCAATTCCGACATCACCGCCGACGATCCCGACTACGTGGTGCGCATCGTGTCGGCCGAGTACGAGAGCGATCGTCTCCTCGCAAACTTCTCGGACCCCGAACGACAGTCCCCGACGATCGCCACGACCTCGCAACTGCTGTCAACCGGCGTCGACATTCCCTCGGTGCGCAACATCGTGCTGTTCCGGCCGATCGGTTCGATGGCCCTCTTCAAGCAGGTCATCGGCCGCGGCACGAGACTCGACCCGGACACCGACAAGTGGCAGTTCGAGATCATCGACTACTGCGGCGCCACCCGACTGTTCGAGGATCCGGAGTTCGACGGACCGCCGCTGGTGGAAACCGAGGAAGAGATCGACGGCAAGGGCGAGGTGATCGAATCGGAGAACGCCGTCAACGAGCCCGCCGTCGACATGCCCGAGGACGAGCTCGACGAAGCCGATCTCGACGACAAGGACGAAGTGAAGAAGTTCTACATCGATGACGAGCCCGTCTGGGTCGTCGCCGAAGGCGTCTTCCGTCTGGATCCGAACACCCAGAAGCCGCGCCTCGTCCAGTACCGATCCTTCGTGGCCGACGCCGTGCGGGAACTGGTGCCCACGTCGACCGAGCTTCGCGAACGTTGGGGTACGAGCGCCACGCGCGAGGGCGTAATCGACGCGCTCGCGGCGCGCGGCATCGACCTTGACGAGGCGATCGAGCACACGGGGCTCCACGACGCCGATCCTCTCGACCTTCTCGTACACCTCGCCTGGAACGAGCCGCTCGCCACGCGGTTCGATCGCGTGCGACGGATTCGAGCGGAGAGCGCGGCCTTCTTCGAGCGGTTCGGACCCGATGCTCGTGCGGTGCTCGAGGAGTTGCTGGACAAGTACGCCGCCTTCGGTCCAGGCGAACTCGCGCCTGCCTCGCTGCGGGTACCGCCGTTGTCGGCGATGGGCTCGCCGGTCGAGCTGGCCGGCCGGTTCGGCGGATCCGAGGCACTGAGCGAGGCGATCGTCGCGTTGCGAGACGAGTTGTACGTCACCCGCATCGCTGCGTGAAACTAAAGTTTTGATAGACTTTCTGTAGTCTGAAACTACAGTTTTCGTATAGACTGGGGCTCGATGCCCGGAGATCGCCAAGCGCTGCGCCAGAACCTCTATCGCCGAGCCGCGAGCCAGGCGGGCTACTTCACCGCGGCTCAAGCAATCGATATCGGCTACTCGTACCAGGCGCAGAAGCACCACGTCGATCACGGCAACTGGCTCCGGATCGATCGGGGCCTGTTCCGCATTCCCGAGTGGCCGTCGGGCGTGAACGACACGCTGGTGCGCTGGATGCTGTGGTCGAAGCACCGCGCCGTCGTGTCGCACGATTCGGCCGCCGCCGCCCACGTCCTCGGGGTCGCGAACCCGGCCAGGGTTCACCTCACGGTGCCGCCGGAGTTCCGCATGGCCGACCCGGCGGTGGTGCTCCATCACCGGGTGCTGCCCGAGACCGATCTCACCGTGCTCGACGGCGCGTCGATCACTTCGGTGCCGAGAACCGTCCTCGACATCGTCGAGTCGCACGTCGACGAGGAGCTGATCGAGAGCGTCGTCGCCGATGCCCTAACGACGGGTGCCGTCACCAAGGCGCGACTCGAGCGCCGTTTCCACGAACTCAGCGATGCCGCCAGGGCACGTGCCGAGCGCGTCTTCTCGGCGATCGGCTCGTGAAGTACAAGGACCCCGAAGCCTTCCGCACCGCCCTGGAAGCGCGGCTGCGACAGCCGTCCGATGCCGTGGGCGACCTGTCGCGCCGTCGCCGCACGGTCGCGTTCGATCGACTGCTGGCGCGCTTGGCCGTGGCCGGGCACGACGCCTGGCTTCTCAAGGGCGGCGCTGCCCTCGAGTTCCGGATGCCCGAACGCGCCCGGGCCACGCGGGACGTCGACCTGGCACTGACTGACGGACACGACCCGGCGGACCTGCTCCTCGACGATCTCGCGGACGATCCTTTCGACGATTGGTTCTCCTTCCGGGTGACGCGCAGGCGCGAACTCTCGGAAGCGCCCGATCGGGGTGCGGTGATCCGACTATCCATGGATGCGGCAATCGGCGGCCGGACGTTCGAACGCTTCGTCGTCGATATCGCGACCGGTCACGACGTACCGGGAACGACGGAACGAGTGGAGCTCGGCCGCCTGCTCGGCTTCGCGGGCATACCGGTGGTGAAGATGGCGGTCATCGACCTGCGCACGCACTGGGCAGAGAAGCTGAGCGCCTATCTGCGTCGCTACGACGACCGCCCGAACACGCGGTTCAAGGACCTCGTCGACCTCGTCCTGCTGATCGAGAACGGGCTCGAGCCCGACGATCGTCTTCGTCTCGCCGTCGAGACCACCTTCACCCGTCGCGGGCAGCCGTTGCCGGGTCCCGACCTTCCCTCGATGGCTGATGCCTGGGCGGTAACGTTCGCCGGAATGGCAACCGAGCTCGACCTCGTCACCGCGGTCGCCGCCGACGCGCACACCCTCGTCGAGGACTTCTGGCGACGCGCCCTGAGTACCGGCGACGCCCCACGCGGAGCGGACGCTCCCCGTCACACGAACTGAGACCAGCGGATACCGTGGCACGCAAGAAGAAGGAACAGGCACCGCCGACACCCCAGGTGCGGCTGCGCTCGGTCATCGACTCGGCCCGCAAGACGATGCGCAAGGATGCCGGCCTCAACGGTGACCTCGACCGCATCCCCCAGCTCGCGTGGCTGCTGTTCCTCAAGGCGTTCGACGGCCTGGAGATGGAACGGGAGATCGTCGAGAGTGACTACCGGCCCGCCATCGAGGCGCCGTACCGGTGGCGCGACTGGGCGGCCGACCGGATCGGCGGACGCACCGGCGACGACCTGCTCGGGTTCGTCAACGACGAGCTGTTCCCCTACTTGCGCGAGCTGAAGGGCGACACCGACCGCGACCCGCGCGACGTGCTCGCGACGGTGTTCAAGGAGACCTACAACCGCATGGTGTCGGGTTACCTGCTGTCGGACGTGATCGAGCAGGTGAACAAGGTCGACTTCACCTCGTCGGAAGACATCCACACGATGGCGCTCCTCTACGAGTCCATGCTCCGGGAGATGCGCGACGCGGCCGGCGATTCCGGCGAGTTCTACACCCCGCGCCCGGCCATTCGCTTCATCGTGCAGATGATCGATCCGCAGCTCGGCGAGATCGTCCTCGATCCGGCCTGCGGCACGGGCGGCTTCCTCGTCGAGGCCCTCGATCACCTTCAGCCGCAGGTGTCGACGGTCGCCGAGCACGAGGCACTCGCGGGGAACCTGCGCGGCGTCGAGAAGAAATCGCTGCCGTACCTGCTCGGCACCATGAACCTGCTCCTGCACGGCTTGGCCCGGCCCAACCTTGTCAGGGGTAACGCTCTTGCCCGCCCGCTGACCGAGATCAAGCGGGCGGAGAAGGTCCACGTGATCCTGACCAACCCGCCATTCGGCGGCGAGGAGGAGAAGTCGATCCTGAGCAACTTCCCCGCCGGCATCCAGACCGCCGAGACGGCCTGGCTGTTCATGCAGCTGGTGCAGCGCATGCTGGCCGACGGCGGACGCTGTGCCGTCGTGGTGCCCAACGGCGTGCTGTTCGCCGACGGGGCCGGTGCACGGATCAAGGAGGAACTCCTGAAGGGCTGCAACCTGCACACCGTAGTGCGGCTGGGCTCGGGCGTGTTCGCGCCCTACACCGACATTCCGTCGAACCTGCTGTTCTTCGAGAAGACCGGACCCACGAAAGAGATCTGGTTTCACGAGATTCCCACGCCGGAGGACCGCAAGAAATATTCAAAGACGCGCCCGATGCGCTTCGAGGAGTTCGCCGGTTGCATCGAATGGTGGGGAGGGACGAACCGTGAAGGACGGGCCGAAACGGATCGTTCGTGGCGGGTCGACGTCTCGGGTGTCGCGGACGCGAACTGGAACCTCGATCTCAAGAACCCGAACCGTCCCGACGAGCTCACGCACCGCCCGCCGGCGGAGCTGATCGCCGAGCTGATGGCGACCGAGCGGGAGATCATGGGGTTCTTAGAGGAGCTGGAGAGCGAGTTCGGGAGCACCACATGAAACGGGTGAAAGTCGGCGACGTCCTCGAACTGCAGCGTCGGCCCGTTCGGATCGACCCCGAGTCGGAGTACGGACTTGTCGGCGTCTACTCGTTCGGAAAGGGAATCTTCCACCGAACGCCGCAGCTCGGGATCGAGCTCGGTGACTACAAGTTCTCTTCCGTGCAACCCGGCGATCTCGTCCTGAGCAACATCCAGGCTTGGGAAGGCGCGATTGCCTTCGCCACGGAAACGGATCGGAACACCGTCGGAACGCAACGATTCCTCAGCTACACCGCGCGCGACCCGGACGTGATCGACACGAACTGGGCTCGATACTACTTTTTGAGTCCCGCGGGCTTCCCGCATATCCAAAAGGCGGCTCCAGGATCGGTCACTCGAAATCGAACGCTTTCGCGCTCGAGATTCGAAGCTATTGAGATGGATCTGCCCGGCATAGATGAACAACGCAAAATCGCGAGCTACTTGGACAGAGTCTCGAGACTGACTGACAGCACCTCAAGGCGAGTCGCGGAATCCCCTCCGCAACTCTATGCTTTTGCGGAAGCTGCCATCCAATCCGTGCTTGAGACGGGACTTCGCGCTGGCTGGACTCGTACAGCTTTGGGAAGCGTGGCGGAGATCAATCCTCGCCGGGCCAAAGTCGATCCTGAGGATGAGGTTGCATTCGTTCCGATGCGAGCTCTCGATGATGTGACCGGCCGCATCACCGGCGCAGAAACGAAGTCAGCTGACGAAGCAGGCAAAGGCTACAAGCAGTTCCGACGCGGTGACGTAATCTTCGCTCGAATCACGCCATGCATGCAGAACGGCAAAAGCGCCGTTATCTCCAAAGACTTGCCGAACGTCGGCTTCGGATCGACAGAGTTTCATGTGATTCGACCGGGCGAAAGCGTTCTCGCGGAATGGGTACACGCCATCGTGAGAACACGCGATTTCAAGCTGGCCGCAGCGGAACGTTTTACGGGCACCGCAGGTCAGCAGCGCGTACCGGCGTCATTCCTCGAAGACGTACAGATCCCTCTACCACCAACCAAAGAAGCTCAGCTCCAGGCACTGGAACACATCGGTCGTATCAGTACCTGCGCCCTAGAGCTAAGGCGCCTGAGCAAACACCGTGTCGCGCTCACGTCGGCGGTGCTGCCGTCCGCCCTCAACCGAGCGTTCGCCGGACTCGCCTGAAGAGAGCAAGGAACCGACCGTCAGAGCCCACTCAGGAACGGCTCCAGCGCCTCGTGCAATCGCCCGAGGGCGTCGGCGGTGCGGTCCATTCATTCCTTGCGTTCACGCTCGTCGGTACGCCATCCGGCACCGTCGCCGAGCTCGTATCGAATGAAGCAGGCGCGCGCCTCCTCGGCGTCGTCCCACAGCAGCGGAGCGCCGAACGCGGCCTCGATCGCCTCCGAATCGCTCTTCAAGCGGGTGAATATTTCCACGTTCTCCTCGGCATCGATGCCGTCGATCCGCAGCTGCACGCGGCAGGTCTCCGCCATGACCCAGACCTGGAATGACCAGCTGCCGCTGCTCGTGTTCACGTACGGACCGGTACGGGGGCCGATCGAGCGGAGCACGGAAGTCCGCTGGTTCGCGATCGGCAGGAACGCGGTCCAGAACGCGAGGTTCGCCTCCTGACGCTGGTTCTGCGCGGCGGATCGTGCGGCGTTCGCCGTCGTCGCGATCTTCCATTCGTTCGGCCCGGCGATCAGGCGGAACCGGAAGCCTGGTGCGGAGTCGCCGATCCGGAACGCCTCGACCACCGCAAGGAAGACACGGATGCCGGCGTCCCCGAACGCTTCGGCGTAGCGGTTCCATTCGTCGGCCACGGCGATGAACTCCTCGCGGTGATCCTCAGCGATGACGATGACCGCGCGACATCGCAGCGCCACGGCGTAGGCCAGTGCGCGGGTCAGGTGGTCGTGATCGGCCGATCCGTACTGGTTCTCGATCGCCCACCGATCGCCGTTCACGTCCAGCGCCAGGAGATCGAGCGAACGCCCGCCGGTGGCCGACACTTCGACCGCGTCCAGCGCGAGGTCCCCGACGCCGAGATGGGTGCCCAGCACCTCCAGGTGGTCGGCGAGCCAGGGCGTGAAGTCGCGAGCCTCTCCCGCTCAGACTGAGCGGATGTCAACGCGCGTGAGTTCGAGAGGTCGGTTCATGACATTAGGATTCCGTTTCGGCTCGCTCGGCCGCTTCGCGCTCAACGTGTCGTTCCAGCAGCATCGCGCACGTCGAGAAATGGTTGCAGCGTCGCCACGCCGACAGGTCGCCGATCAAGTAGAGGCGTCGCTTCGCACGGCTGACGGCCACGTTCAAGAGGTTCGGCGTGCTCGCCGCCCATTCGCGCGCGCCGGCACTCGCCGGATCGCTGCCGAGCACGAGCACGACGATGTCCGCCTCCTTGCCCTGCGTCGTGTGCACGGTGCCGGCGCGGATGCCGGAGTGGCGAGCGGCGATGTCGCGCAACCGATCGACAACGGCGCGGAAGGGGGAGACCAGGAAGATCTCGGTCGGATCGGCGCCGAACGCGATGAGCCGTTCCAGCAATCGGGACGTCATCTCGCCCTCGGCTTCGATCCAGTGACCTTCGTTGGTCACGCTCCGGACGTCGACCCATCCGCTCGCCGGCCAAGGCTCCGGCGCCCGCATCGGCGTGCCGTCCACCATCATGCCGTCGTAGGCGATAGCGTTGCAGATGTCGACCATCGGCGCGTCGCAACGGCGATGGACGCGCAACGGGGAGCCGACCCAGACGGCCTGCTCGCCACTCGCGACATAGGTTCCCCGGCGGGCAACGCGATCGGCCAGGCGCTGAGTGGACGTCAGGCCCGGCGTCCAGAGACCGTCCACATCGTGATGACGCCTGAGTGCATCTTGCGCCTTCAGCGGAATGGTCACGATCGGTTCGAGCTGCAGAGGATCGCCGACGACGACAGCACGGCGCGCCCGCCACAACGCGCCGGCCGCCTCCTGCGGCGGTGCTTGGCCGGCTTCGTCGACCAGCACCCAGCCGAGCGATCCGGGGCCGAGCTGAGGGAACAGCCGCGCGAACGAGGCGAACGTGGTCGAGACGACCGGTACGACGAAGAACAGCGCTCGCCACGCATCGGCCACCGCCCCGCTCGGAGCCTCGTCCGGCACGCTGCCGTCGAGCAGGTCCATCGCGGCACGCAAGCTCTGCTGCATCCGTACCGCGTTGGCGCGCAGGAAGGCGCGGTGCAATGCGAGTGCCGCGACGAACACGTGCTGACGGGCGGCGTTCCACGCGTCGTCCGCCCAGGGCGCGGAGAGCTCGCGCATCGTGTCGTCATGCCACTCTTCGGCGTCCGGATCCGGCGGATCGATGCCGAGAGCCGCGGCCGCGAGCGTCTGATCGGCGACCTTGTCCGCGAGCTCGTTCGTCAGTGCGTCGAGCTGTTCGCGCGCGTCCCAGCTCGCGAGTTCGCAAAGGGTCTGCTCCTCTGCCCTCAACGATCGTTCGTCGGTGGCCAAGGCCAGTTCACGCTCGTCGGCTTCGATTCCCGACGCGAGCGCCGCGTCCTTCGCTCGCCACTCCCGAAACGCTCGAGCGAACGTGAACAGGATCTCGATCAGTCCCGGCCGGAAGCGACGGTGGTCGAGCCGGCGAGACTCGAGCACCTTCAATGCGTCGTGAGCGCGCGCTTCCTTGAGCTTCGCCTCCGCCGACGCGGTTTCTGCACGCATCAGCTGAGTGTCGAGGCTGTCGCAGCGAGTCCGGGCAACCTTCACCTCTTCGGCAAGCGCACGCAGCCGTACTCCCCGTACGTACACCCGCTGTCGCTCGTCGCGAAGACGGTCCGTCTCGGCGACAGCCGCCTCGAACGCCTCGACGGCACCACGCCAATCGACTGCCTCCCCGCAATAGCGATCGAGAAGCGACTGCATGCCGGGCAACGGCGGTGCGTCCTCCTCGTCCACATCCCGATCGAACCAGAAACGGCTCCGGAATTCGGCACGGTTGCTCCGGTTGCCGAGCTTCGCGGCCATCAGGCCCCATGCCTCCTTGCCGAGCACGTGCGAGGCCAACTCCTGGAAGTGATCCGCGCCATCGAGCGCAGCCGGGGCAATGGCGTCGATACCCGGGATCTCGAGCGTCACGTTCTCGACCGCCCCGTTGTTGCTCGACGCGATGACGATCTCGTGTCCGTGGAACGGCCTCGTCCAGTGACAGATCGTTCGCCGGTAACGTCCGGCCATCCATCCGGCGGAACCGTCGAAGGCGTCTTCGGCCGATTCGAGCGCGGCGAGCCGCTTCGCCCGCTCGACGACGACGTTCGCGATCAGATCTCGGAGCAGCGTCGTCTTGCCCGTACCGGGAGGACCGTTGACCGCCGCGATACCGGCGCCGTCGCCCAGCGAACGCACGACGGTGTTGACGGCGAACTGTTGGCTGGCGACGAGCGGGTAGCCGTTGCGCTCGGGCCAGCGCGCCGTCGGAAACGCCGCCGGCGCAAGTGCCTCGAACAACGTCCCGGGTGAGAGGCGCACGTCGATCCGCGAGCCGAGGTCCAGATTCTCCGTTGCCGTCAGGTAGCTCGCGAGCGCCGCGCCCGGATCGTCGATCTCGACCGCGTCGGCAACACGATCGAGATCGTCGACGAAGAAGCTGTTGAGAAGTACCGGTTCGTTCTTCGCCGCGTCGCGCCGTTCACCCACTTGCCTGCAGCGCACGCGCAACATCGGTTTCGCGACGAGCGTCCCGATGTCGAGGCGGGCGATGCATCCCTGCACTTCCCGGACGAGATCCTCATGATCGAGCGGACGTTCCGGCGGTTCGGCCGCGCCGGCGCTCTTCTCGTCGACCTCCGGGACCGCCTCGTCCGGACCTTCGTTGCCGTCCGGCTTGACGTTCGCACCATCCGGAACGAACGGACACTCTCCGTCGCCCCGCAGTGCATGACGGTGTTCGAAGTCGAGTCTCGCCGATTTCTCGGCCGCGGCGAACCCGGTCAACCAGTTCGGGTCTTCGGGGCCGGGGTGCAGCGTCCGAGCGAGCGCCCAGCCGAGACTCGAGAGCGCGAACGTGTCGAGAAGCGGTCGACCGCTCTCGCCGACCTCGAAGGCGAACAGGCAGTGCGCTGTGTCACCGGGTCGATCGAAGACGTCGGGATCGGCTCCGAAGCGCTCCTCCAGCAAGTCACGCACCGTGTCGGACCGGAAGAGTCCGCCGTAGACGATGTGCCTCCGGACGTAGCCGGGACGTTTCGGGCGGGCAGTCAGCGAATGAGCGGGCTGCCAGGGCAAGGGCTCCGATGCCTGGACCCGAAAGACAGGCTCACGCCGGTTGCTCGGATCGGCGGGCGGCACGCTCTGCGCGGAGAACAGCTCGATCGAGCGCCAGTACGCCAGGATTCGGGCACGGGCGGTAGTTCGTGCCATTCGGCAGACAAGACGGAGGGAGTTTACTCCGGACTCTACAGCTCGGCAGACCGTCACTGCCAGCGTCGTCCGCCTTCACCATCGATCTTACTCGCCATCGTCACCTAGTCGTCAGGAACTCTGCCGAACGTGTACGTTGCAATCACCATGATCGTCCGGTAGGGATCATCGATCGATCCGATTCGATCACAAGACGCGGTGCAACCGCGCTCGAGCGGACGGGAGAGGGTCGAGCACATCGACCGGTAGTCAGTCGCGACCATGCCGACCGACGACCATCCTGTCGCAGAACGTGACCAGCCGCCCGATGCCATCGTTCTATATCGGCCGACTCCCGCAAAACTCACGCACAGCCGAAACGACAACTTGGCGGAAAGCGGCTAAGTACCTGACAGATATGGTGGCCGGGGACAGAATCGAACTGCCGACACGGGGATTTTCAATCCCCTGCTCTACCAACTGAGCTACCCGGCC
>ENA-ORXU01001635-ORXU01001635.1-marine-metagenome-genome-assembly--contig:-NODE-1635-length-17515-cov-5.964618_pt1 | contig 17515 bp, 17 predicted proteins | sample MGYA00237869_ERZ511484 | MGnify/ENA metagenome assembly ERZ511484
TTCAACGGTTTTATTACTCAATTTTGAGACTTCTTCACCTTCACCATTAGCTTGTAATAATTGTTGGGTAGATACACCGTTTTCAATTGATTTTGTTACTTGATTATCTTTATTGCTTTGGCTGATGAACAAAATGCTTAACACACCGAGTACAAAGTAAAATATGGCTTTATTGGTTTAACTTTTTAGTTTATACCAAGTTGGACAAATGGTAACCTAAATAATAATAATATTTTATTCACTCCATAAGTTGCTATAATTCTTTTTATATTTGTAAGATAGTCTTGATTAGACTCTTCATAATTTTTCACCAGCTTATTTAAGGTTGATGAATAGTTAGGAATGGTATTAAAATATTCTTTTTCTACATACCAAAAGCCTGAATTATTTTTAATGGATAGATGATAAATAAACTGTGTTCTAATAGCAACTTCAAGTTGTTCAATAGCATTAAAAGTTAGTGTTCTTAATTCGCTGTCAAATTGATAAAATCTAAAAACATCTATAAATTTTGAATTTTCTTTAAACTGTTCCTTTGCTATAGGTTCTTTTAACATAGGATGCCAGTAATTGCTTAAACGGTTATAGCTTACAAAGGTTAATATTTTGATGGCTCTTTGTTCATCATCAAAAATTAAACCTCTTTGCTTTATTAATGCAAAGATAAAATTACAGAGCAGAAATAGAAATTTGCCTATTTAATTTTTTGAACGTGGTTGAAATGCAACTATCTAATTTGTAGATTGAATTTGCTTAAACGTAACTACCTTTTGATAGCCTTTTGCAATTAAACCATCGTAAAGTTTTAAATCGCCTGTCCAAAGAGTACCTTCCAAAAATTCTGTAAGTGCTACAATTACTAAATCATCTATATCAATATCTTTTACGTAAAATAGAGCTTTTTTATAATGCTCAAATGGAATTAATTCATCTGCAATAAAGTTAATTTCACTATAAAGCAAACTTGATATTCTTCTAATTTGTTGTTCTTTTAATTCTGAAAGTTGGATTAACTTAGGTAGGTGGCGTTCAATTTCTTTATCTAAAAAACTTGGGGTATAAAATGTGATTTGATCAGGTTTTGCTGCCAGTAGAAATTTTGAAACGGCACTATTTATATTAAGAATTGCGGAAAAGATAATGTTAGTATCTACAATATAGATTTTCATAACTATTATTCTACATCTTCAAAACCAGGCTTATCTAAAAAGCGGGTTTTGTTTTTTTGCCACCAATTTTGGTTAACTTCTTTGGCTAATTTGTCAATTTGTACTTGAGTTGCTTTGCTGTTGCTTGCCAAATCTACATATTCAAAATAATCAAGCATTTGCTGCAAATCTAAAATTTTTGTATTTAATGGCAGTTTAACAACTATTGCTTCATCAGTACGTTCAACGCTTATGTTCATGTTTTAAAGGTAAGCAATTTTTAAACAAAATGTTTTTGTGAAAATTAAAGGCGGATACAAATTACCATTAGCATCTGTTTTTAGAGTGCATATAATCTTGTTTGTAATCCTTTTCAGCATATTTAATATCTAAACTGAGGGTTTATAAGAGTAAATTTCATCTAAACAAAAATTTTAGGTATTGGCTAAAACATCCTCCTTCAAATTTTTAAATGACTTTTGAATTTCATCTAACTCACTTTCAATTTTATTAAAAATGGCTTCATGCCGTTCACTTGGATTGAGCTTTTCAAAATCAACAGTCTCTGTATCTTTTGATACAATACGGATAGAAGATTTACTTTTATTTACAAGTTGTTCAAGATGCTCGAGCATATTTATTTCTTCTTCTGCAAGCATAGATTTATGTTTATCTGTCCATTTTTTCTTACTCACAAGTAAATTGGAACTTACTGATGTATATAGACATAATTCAAAAATATTTATCGCATTACGTCTCAAAATTGATGTAAAATTTTTCCAAGTGGGATTAACAGGAGTTAAATTGTCTTGACTAAAATAAGGGAAGTTGGAATTATTTTCCTGAAAAACTTCCAATAATTCAATTAAAGGCTCAAAGCTGCTTAATGGTCGCACAGAATCAGGAAGGTGTTTTCTATCTTTCCATAGTTTTAGTATAAGCTCGCAACATTCTTTTTGTTTTGCATCTCGTTCTTTATCAGAATTGCTATTTTCAATCTGAAAAATTAGTTCTGCTACATAATGCGACATCCACCTTCCGAGTGTATTTACACTTGGTTCAAGTTTTAATTCCTCTACAATGGTTTTACCCAATTGTATAATTTCTTCCTCTGATGGTTTTGACTTCTCCATTTGATTTAATTAAATATAATCTTGCGTTGTTCTTCCTTATATGTTCTTTCGAATAATCGTCCTTAATAAAACGCCTAATAGTACATTCAATCAAAAGATCCATTTTATTCTTTTTTAAGAATTTTAATAAAAAATCAATATCTACTTTTAGTAAAAAACCAGAACTTTTAATTTTATAATAACGATTATCATTTGTTTCATTACTCCAATTTTGACAAGACAAAACTTGAACTCCCTGATGAAATCCTTTTTTAAAATCCTTACTATAATTGATTTCAAAATGCTGCTCAACTTCTTTACCAAAAAGTATAAAATTTTTATTCAGTTCATATAAAAATGGATCGTGTTTATCTAAACCTGAATGATCAGAACGCTTCTCTTTCAGCCAACCAAGCAATTGGAAACAATCTTCATTTATCTGCAAGTTATCCTCTTCTAACGGAATTCTATAATCGTAACTATCTTTTGCTGTTTGCAATGCTCGTAAAAGAGCCTCTGAGGATTGTGGCGATACAATGGCAGAATTGACAGAAGCACTTTCATAATTTTCTCCAATGTAGATTGTATATCCTCCGTAAGGTACTATTGTTGTTAGGTTAATATCATTTTTTAAACCTAAAATCTCATCATATTCATCTTCTTTAACTCCATCTCTCCATTTCTCATTATACTTTTCAACATCGCTTATCCAAAATTTTCTTTTTAAAGGAATAGGGTCGTTTAAATCTGAAAGCCATAAGTTTTTAAAAGTAAGTGCTTCTCCCTCCAACCAATAATCCCAATTCCTCCAATCATATTTACCTTGTAAAGGTTTTGTTTTGAGTAATTCCATAGCTGCACAATACATACTATGATATTCAAAGTAGGTTTTAAGTCTCTCAACTTTTGGTAAATCTCCTTTACGGTTATAGCTTAAATAATAATCTTCGTTAACGTGATTATCCTTTTCTGGGTCTCCAACATAACCCCAATTCTCTGAAATATATTTATCAGCCCAATCTGCAACCTCATATTCTGATAAGTTAAAGCATCTACCTATTGGACGAAACCAGTATGGAAGTGATTCCAAAGTATTAAATTTAAATTTCCAACCTTTGTCTTTTGACATGTACTCATATTCTCTTTTCGCTTTTTTTTGTAGTGGAGGGAAAGGACTTTTAAGAGTATTTGTAATTACTTGTAATTCATGTTCGGTAAAAATGTTTGGGTTTTGATTATGAAGATTTAAGCAAGTTTCTTTCACAAAATGTACTATCAAAACGTGAGGCAATTCGCTATTCTGTAACTCCATTAAAATTTCTTCCCTTAGTTGACTAATCAAATTTGGTTTTTCATTGGAAAGTCGCTCTATACAAATCCACAAATATAGTTTTGCTGAAATCCAGAAAAACATATTATCCTTGTATTGAAATGGGTTACAATTTACTTCATTTTGATGCTCTAATAAAAATCTAAGTATTTCAATATTTCCAGCGTTTACAATTCTTCTTAAAGTATGTATTCCTCTCCATCGTATTCTTTTATCAGGGCAACCTAAAATGAATCTTAAAAACTTTGCAATCACCTTATTGGAAAAGTGAGGAGAAGAGCGATCTGTTTTATCCCATTCTATTTCATTGAAATCGCTCCTAATTGGAGCATTCCATTTTTGCAAAGTCCAACTAATCAGTTCTTCATTTTGTTGTGGATTAAGCCGGTTACCCAAAAAAGTAATTGTTTCATACAAAGCGGTGGCACTTAACTCATCAATCTTTTCAGGTAATATCTCAAAAATTACCTTTGCCAATTTTAGCTCATCAACTGAGAAAATATCCGCAAAATCCTTAATTCCTCCATAATATATGCCGTCACTATCTTTAAAATTTACAAACCAAATTTTTAGAGTTTTAGAGAAATTTTGTTCCTTCCAATTTTTTACCAATGGATGAAAATCCCATTCAGTTAATCTTTCTTTTAGTGCATTTTCAAAGTAGTAGAAATCAATAGTATCTGGATTAACATTTATTAATGCATCTAAATGTTGGATATAATTTTCAGGCTCACAAGCATTTTTAATAGTTTTAAAAAAATGAGTAATTGTTGGGCTGTCGAAATGATCCCGCATAATTTCTTTAACAGCCCTATTTAAACTTGATGTAGAACAAATATCTACATTGGCTACTATATCTTTTAAAGTCTGGAAATTTTCAGTTTGCTCTACATTTCTACTTATATTAGGCAATCTTTCATTTTCTCTACTATGTATTGTATTTATAAATTCATAATATTTTTTGAATTCTTGAACTAATTGTTGTTCAATAAACTTGCCATTATTTATGATGTTATAAATATCAGTAACCGTCTTTTTCCTCACATTGTTTGAGCACGCAATTTGAATATCTCTAAGTATGTTTTTAACTAATTCACTTTTTGAGTCTTTATCATTTTTGGCATCAAACTTATCAATCAGTATTTTTATATACTCAACATAGTCATCGAAATAATCAATGTTTAAAGGTAACATTGAGCCTGCTACAGAAGCCGAAACAAAACCTTTTTCTAATGAAATTTTATGAATGGAAAAAATGTGTTGAGTTATGTTAGCTATAGTTTGACCTTCGGCTACGTACTTATGTTGCCATCTACAAATGACTGCAAATGCAGTAGCGCAATCTAAATAAGTAATTCCTTGTATTCCTTCACTTATCGGGAAGTTATCATAACCACTCAACCGTCTTTCACAATATTCAACAAATTTTGCAAACTGAAATGCCAAATTTGGGTTTGCTTTAGGTATGCCTAATTTTGATAAACTATAAATACATCTGATTTGTTCCTGCGCTTCAACATCAATTTCAGAAACAGCATCAACCGCTTTGTTAAAATAAAATCTGCAAACTTCCTTATCAACACTTGGGCTTATTCTTGAAGATTTAAGATAGTATTCTACCATTTCACTTGAAGTGAAAGTAGATTCATGAATTATTGAATCAATTTCATCGAGTAAATTATATGTATACTTTTCAAGTACTTTAATTGTAGATATTTTTGCAGCAATAGCAATTCTTATAGAAATCCGATTTTGATTTTTATGCTCGAATGACTTTACAAGTTTTTCAATGAGGTTTTGTTTTTCACCAAGGAATGGAAGAACATCTAACAATATTAACGAAAGAAAATTTAACTTTTCATTAATATCGTAACCTTCATAATATCTAAACTCCGAATCTTTATCAACCTCAGTACAGATGTTAATGAATTTTGAAGTTTGAACATCAATGTTATTATTGGCAAATACATCTATTCTAAACAAATAAACTGAAATTGCATGCTTGTAAAATCGATCAAATTTCTTTTTCTCGTTTTCTTTATATCGTTTCGTTTCATAACTCTCATCTTTTTCAATATTCTTAAATTTTTCTGGATAAATGTCTTTTAATTTTAATTCTGCATTGGTTAATAAAGATATTAAAGCACGTTTTCTTAGGAATTGGTCTGCTATATCTCGATTACTAACCTCAAAATAAACGCTATCAGAAAAGGTTGATATATAATCCGGCAATTCGACATTAATATATTCAAGAATTTTTAAAACAACATCTTTTGCCTCAAATTCTTTGTGTATGAATAACTCGCAAAATGATAATATTAAAGGATATAAATAAATTTCAAACCTTACTCTTCTTTGAAAAGCCCTTAAGATTATATTAGCAATTTGACTTAGACGAAATGAATGTTCATTTGAAAAATTAAGCTTATCTAATATTATTAATTTTCCAATAAGTGGTATGCTTGTTGATTCGAGCCAGGTGCTTATTTGCTCTTCTGTTGAATGTTTTAAGATATTTTCAATTAAGTAATTTGAGGCAATAAAGACAGCTTTTTTTGGCTTCCACCCAATTAACCATCTTAAGGCTTCTTTTAAACCATGTATTCTTAGATAAGCTTCTGCCCCAAAAGCAATAACTTCATAACTGATTTGAACTTTTTCAAAAGTTGCTGTTCCTCGTTGCCTCAACCACCAGCGCAACCATTTTTCTGCATTATCTAAATGCATTTTAGCTAATTCAATTGTTCCTTGATTTCTTGAATAAATTGCTGCCAATTGGTAGTGAAAAGAGCCAGACCATGATTTTTTATCTGATTTCAAATGAAGTCTTTCTAAAGAATCGGCTTTACCAAAAGAAGCCACTAAATCGGCATTATTTAGAAGTAATTCACTCAGTGCTACATCAGTCTTAGCGGCATCAGCAGCAACAAAAGCTAGTTTAAAGAAAGTAAGTTTATCGTCTATGTCACAACTTACTTTCATTGCCAATTTTGTTCTTTGAATATAAACTTCTTTTTCCCTTATCGGATCAACTGGTAACTTTCTATATTCTTCGTTAAGAACAACGTCAATTAGCCTATCCGTATAATTTGCATTATGTAAAGCAACTCCAAGATTGATTGATGAGTACTCATCTTTATTTGCGTTGTCTAAAAATAAATCAGCTATTTTTTGGTGAATTTGTAAATCAGCAGAATATTTATCTCTTACATAATTTTCAAAATCTTCGTCTCTAAAAGAAAAATTATTTTTATGTAAAATAAGTCCGTGCCAAATATCAGTCGATAAATCTATTAGTAAGTCAATATCTACATCACATAAGATAGATAAATAGTTAATCGGAACAGGACGAGGCATTGTAATCAGATAAGTGAAAAACATATTAACTAATTTTAATCCATTCTCGCCTACCTTTTTGACTGAATCAATAATTTTATCTTCTATTAAATCTTCAACTGTTTTCCCATTTGGTTTCAAATAGTTTATCACTTCTTCAATGCCAATACTTTTTAAGTCCAATGCATAAGTTTGAACTCTTGGAATGCCATTTGTTAGTTCATGGAAATTGTTTACTTCTTCATTTGCACTTTCAGGAAAGTGAAACTTCAAATGTTTTTCAGTTTCCTCTAAATCAAAGGCTTTTAATGGTATGTCAATGTAGTTCTCAGGGAGTTTGAGCAAATCTCTCCTATGACTTCTGGAGGTAACTATTAGTCTAAAACCATCTACATAGTTTTCATTAAGAAGATCTTGGATAAAACTTTTAGTTTGATCTTTTTGGGCGGCTGTCACACTATTATCTGCTGCGTCAACAATCAAAACCAATAGTGCATCTTCATTTCGGTTTCGTAAAATATTTACCGCATTTTCAATTCTGTTTTTTAGTTCACGTATTAGGAGATGCGGTTCATAATCGTTAGTTAATAAAAAGGGAGAGCTTATTCGTTTAGCCATTTCATTTGAGATTTGTAAAATGGCTTCTTTATGTAAATGTCTGCTATCTGATGGATTTAGATATGACCCGGCTCCATAACAGTCAAACAATATAACTTCTGAATTGTCAAGAAAGTTTTTCTTTATCAATTGTGATAAAATTGATTTTCCTATACCTGCACCCCCATGTAAACAGATAGGTTTTCCTGTTTTGTTAAATTTTATAGTTTTTATTATTTCGTCTAATTGTTTTCGTTCAACTACATTTTCATTTACTTCAAAATCTTGAGATATGGGAAACAGTTTTTCTAAGCTGGTTTCAAACCATTGTAAAAAATCGATTTCTGTGATTTTTCTTTCGCTCCGGCTTTCGGGCATCATTTTTTTCCATATCTTTCTATATAAAGCATCAATTTGACTACTTCGATTAATTCCTTGAGAATGCAGAGCATTAATAATTTCCTGTTCTTGCTGAAATCGGGAACCAGTACCACAATCATTAAAGTCAAGCAATCTTAAAAAATCAACAAATGCTAAAGGTTTTAAGTTTGTTGCTTTTTGCAATTTTTCTAATTGAGTTTTGTTGTTTGGGAATTTCTTATATACAGTTTCAAGGAAGGTTTTGGATTTTTTCTTATTCAAAAAATGCTGGATATTTAAAATGATTTGCTTCTGATTTGGGCTAAAATTTCTATTGCTTATCAGGTTTAAAGACAACTTTTCAAGTACTAAATCACGACCAAAGTTTTCAAGAAAAGCATAATAAATTTGAGCTAACCTATGTATCAGCGAACCATTTTTTGAACCACTTTTCTTTCCTTTGTATAAATTAGAAAAATTCCAATTTTCTTTGACTCCACGAGTGCTATGCTTTAATTGAGAAACAATCACTTTTTCGGCATCGGCAAAATTTTCTCCGCCATAATACTCTGTTATATCAACACCAAGTAGCTGATTTCCTTCTGGGTCAACTTTTAGATTATCTTTAAATTCTACATCTTCAACTACAATTGCTTTCAACCCATTTTCCTCAAAATTTAACAATTCGAATGATCTTTTAACCGCCCAAAGGACGTGAAAATCATCTCCTGCATTTGATTCTGCTGCTCCTGATGATGGTTTCTTTGGCATAAATACTGACTGTAAAAACAAATATAAGAAAGCTTAGCAAATGATACCGCTTTACAAAAAGCAATTGCTTTTGAGCAAATGGTAATTGATGGTATTAAACAAGTTGGTGAACAAGATTTGAGGGTTAAATTAGAGGGCTTTCATAAAGAAATGAACAGTGCCAAAGTTAGTCCGCTTTTCAGTTCTACAGGCTTTAAAATGGCTTTAATGGCAGCCAGTTTTTTATTGTTGTTCTCTTTCAGTTTGTGGTTTTTCAATAATGGTTTTGAAACTGACATCATAACAAAAAATACACCAGCAGAAAATAATACTTTACCAAAGCCCGATGAATTTACCCGATATTTAAGTTACGCTAATTCGGATAGTATTACATCAAAAGCAGTAGCCAACAAAGTATATGAAATTGAGGTTTATGATAAAAGAACAAAAATAGCAGTTGACCAGTTAACGGTTAAAATCTACAATCCGGTAGAAACCAATTACAGAGGTATTGAAATTACCCCCGTTTATCATTACACTTATTTTGATTGTATATTAAGTTTATATGGTTTGTTTGAGCAATGTAACATAAGTGCTTATGATGATGCTGGTTATTTGAGTTTAAAGATTGATGATCGTTTATATGGTATTGAAGAAGCACCTGAATTGCAGGTTTTGGTTAGGGAGTAAATATCACTTACAGAAACAAGGCTCAATACCTGTAAAATTTCAATTATTGCCTTTGTGTTTTCCTAATACTACAAGTAGCCTACAACATAAATATCATCCAAAATTTTTTATCATTTTTTTTATATCTCATCAATTTAAACACTCTCAATCCAATTTTAAGAAGCTATCCCCTATCAAATCTTATTTAAAGAGTTCTCTTTCATTTTTCACTTATACTAACTTCGATTAATGGTCGAATTTTGAAGCAGCCCCGTGCGCTTCAACTATATTCATTAACAATTTAAATTTTTTAATTATGGTAACCATATCAAGTTATAGATTAGCTACAAACTAAGAACACGAGGAATTTGTAGTATTAGAATTAGGGTGTTTAAAAGGTGATGTAACATTAGTTTAATCAAAGACTACAGGTAATTTTTAAGCAACAGCAATGAAAGTAAATATTGCTTCAACTTTTAGTGAAGAAGTGGCTACAACAATATTGAGTGAACAATAGCACGGTCAAATTATCAAACAGGAGTGTGAGCCTTATGACTACACCATTCCTGATACTGGAGAAACAATTACTTTAACTCACACATACGAATATACTCCTGATGAAAAAATTAAGCCAGTCAAGGCTAAAGAATTTATGGAAGAATTGAGTATGAATGGAGTTGGAGCTTAATTCAATTGGGTGGTTAGCGGTGGTAAATTATGGCTGCCTCTTTTTTATTTAAGATGAAAATTTTTATAATGAATTTATTGAAAGCATATACCGCCTTATAACCAAAATTGCTGCATCTAATAGAAAATTTTAATGCGTACAACAGGTAAAATTGATGCGAAACTTATGCAATACTTTCATAAAAAAAGCAATTTGCATTAAGCTTAGGTAGCGGAAAGTTTTTGCCTATATTACCTAAAAGATGTAGAAATGATGTGATACCAATAACTTTAGGAGATGGTCAATTAACCACCGTGTAGCTTTTAATATTTAGATTAATACGATTATAAATCTTTAGTTAGATTCAAACTACTTAATCATGTTATGTATTAACTGGCTTTATTTTATTATCATTAGGTTACTTGAATAATGATGTGACTTTTTGAACCAAATTACAAGTGTAAATACTTAAAAATTAAAAGGGGGATTAGCTCAGTTGGCTAGAGCGTTTGACTGGCAGTCAAGAAAAAATCTTATCAAACCCCTTTAAATACAAGACTTTTTAAAAATCAAACCTACTATTTGCACAAAATTTGCATAAACCTATACTTTCCATAATTGAAAAGTTATGGCTAAAGTTTCAGTAGTTTTAGACAAAAGAAGAAAAATTAAATCAGAAGAATATCCAATAAAATTAAGATTTAATAAAGATGCTAAAAGTTGGTACTAACCACTAAACCTAAAAAGTACAATTGAGCATTGGAATAATAAATTAAATTGCTACAATAGTTTTGTAGAAAACTCAAAGCAATTAAACCTGCTTATAAAAAAGTCTTTATTAGATGCTCAAAATAATATATTAAATTTAGAGCTAAACAATTCTCTATATAGTATTGATGATATAAAATCAATCTACCAAAAGAAGCAACCAAATAAACCTGTTCTTCCTACAAACAATTTTTTCAATCTGGCAGATATATTAGTTAACCAGATGAAAGAGGCTGGAAGATTTGGTAATGCAGCTTCTTATAATGCAGCAGTAGTTATAGTTAGAAAATATTATAAACAGGAAATACTTAAATTTGAAAAAATAGACTATAAATTCCTAACAGATTTAGAAAGCCACCTATACTCTAATAAATATAAGACTAATTCAATTGGCGCATTTATGAGGGCTATTAGAGCAATATTCAACCAAGCTATTAATCATAATATTGTAGACCAAAAGCACTACCCTTTCAGAAAGTTTAAAATAAAAACAGAAAAGAATTTAAATAGAACACTTACTATTGAACAGCTAAAAGCTATTAAAAATTTAGAACTTACAGGACAGAGAGCCAGGAGTAGATCAAAAGTCTATTTTATACTATCCTTCTATTTGCGAGGTATCAACTTTAGAGATTTAGCATTATTAACTAAAAACAATCTACAAGACCATAGAATTGTATATAAAAGAGCTAAAACACATAAATTCTATTCTATTAAAATTGAACCTCAAATACAATCTATTTTAGATAAATACTATTCTGAAAGTTCGGATTATTTATTGCCAATTATTAATCCAAAATATAGCTCTAAAGATGTGTACAGGATAGCAAAAGAAGCTATTAAAAATTGCAATGCAAGACATTTAAAATACATTGCTCAATCATTAAAAATACCAAAACTAACCTTTTATTACGCCCGTTATACTTGGGCTAATATTGCTTTTAAACACCCCAATTGGGTTACTCAAAAGATAAAATTGCAGAAGCTTTAGGGGGTGTTTTTTTACGAATATGGAAATAAAGTTGCTGGCATTTATTTTGATAGTTATGGAAATGAAGTGATTGATGAAATGAATTTGGAGGGGATTAAAGCCACTTCTTAAGAATTCCATCTGGAAAGTCAGATTTTTGACAGCACACTTCATATTTTTTATTCAGAGTTTTTAATTTAACATAATATTCTCCTTCTAACTCATTAATACTTTTTATTTCATCTGCATCGAATTTATGCATCTTAGGTTCTTCATTCAATTCACCCAACTTTTCAGTTAAACTTCTTATATCGGTTGTATCTATTAATGCTCCTTTTACTTGCTGTCCCATAATCTTAAAATAATTTTATAAATTCTACTATACCAAATTGCACAAAACTAAAATATTAAACCCACTATTTCAAGATAAGTAGAAAAATTTCACATATCATTAAATACCTACACCTCAATTCCATAACTTTGTATTTAAATTTAATAATTACAATCAACTAAACCATTTTACAACTAACACAATATGACAAAATGCAATCTACCCCCAGGAACTCCTCTTAATATATATTATCTACCACATATTCCTAAACAAATAGCAAATCCCATCAATCTTTTTAAAACAAATACTGTTAAAGCAAGCCCCAATTTTATATGGTTTTCAACTATGCTAATAAAGGATATAAATAGATATAACTGAAAACTTAAATTGATTTACCATTTCAGGAAAAGTGGAAAATATCCCATCTGTTTATAAGTAGTAAACCAATCATTAAATCTTTATTATCTATTCCACAACTTCGTTTAAACTAATTATTTGCCATAAATATAGGATAACAATTAGTTAAATATCTCATTTTGTGTAGCACTTTGGCTTTCTAAATTACCATATTTTTGTGGTTCTAAATAAACTGTACCAGTAGAATATCCTGAATAATTGCTAACCACATTTAAAAGGTCATCTGCTTTTTCTGATTTAGTATAACGCACATCTTTAGTAAAAAATCCATCCATACCACAAGGATTTGTAATTCCATTACTCCAATCTGTACCATATATTTCCATCATCTTATAAGTACCAGAGGGAATTTCTGTCATTTTAAATGTACTCTTAGATTTGATAAATTCATTTCTAATTTTTAGACCTGTAATTATATCTTCTAATAGAAAAATCACATCGCTATTAGTTTGATTATTGACTACTAACCAAGCATTAGAAGTTTTATCATATTGAGTATTGAAACAGGATTTAAATGGTGAATCACCGTTTTTTAGTTGGATATTACTATGAATTAAATAATCTTCATTATTTTTAACATCATTTTGTTGAGATTGAGTTAAAGGACTTAAAGCAATCCATTGAATAAATTCATCTTTACTATAATCTTCAGTAGTAATAATATTATTATCTTGAAGCTTGTCATATAAGATGTCTATGTTTTCTGGTTGTTGCGACCATTGACTAAATTCTTCAAAAGAATAATCATTTGCAGTAATTAAATTTTCTGAATTTAATCTATCATATATCAATTGTAAATTTTCATTCATTAAACCCTGCTTTGATTTATTAGTGTTACTTGAATCAATTAATAATCTCTTATCTTGATTTAAATTCTGATTATAAATAATAGACATTACAATTACCAAAAAATACACTACAAAAGAAAATGGACTAAAAAACAACTTGAACAAAGCATCTGTAATATTTATAACTGTCTTTTTTATTGTATAAAATATTTTGCCAATTGCTGCCCTAAAGCTGTTTATTGCGTTGCTTATAGATTTAAAAAGTTTACTATCAAATATTAGCTTAATTAAGTTTACCTCAATTATTTCTTTAGGTTGATTTTTATATTTACTTTTTTCTCTTTCAAATGCTTCTTTTTCTCTTTTAAATTTTTCTTCCTTCCTTTTCTGTTCAGCTTCTTTTCTTCTTAAATCTTCATCTTTATTGGTATGAGTATTTTTATTAAAATTAGTGTATCGCCAATCATAATCTTTTCTTTTAGAACTGTCACTTAAAACTTCATAGGCTTCCTGTATTTCCTTAAATCTATCTTCAAAATACTTATCACCATTATTCATATCAGGATGAAACTTTTTTGATAATTTACGGTAGGCTACTTTTATTTCATTTATTGAAGCAGATTTATTGATGCCTAATATATAGTAATAATCTTTCATTAGTTGCAGGTAAAATTTTAAACCAAATAATTGTATAAATCTACCATTTATATTTTCAATAAAAAAAGGCAGCAAAAGCCACCTCTAAATAGTTGGTTCAATTTCTGACCCTCTAAATCTAACAACATAATGATAGTATTAGTTTATTAACCATCTATTATATTTTATACTTACTTCTGGAGTAAAGCCAAATAATTGAAAAGCTGCTTTCTTCATCCAGTTATGTATTTTCACTTCATTGCCTAAAGTAGTTACTATACTATCGTGTCATGGAAATATAGGTACATTAGGTTCATATTCCAATATTAAAGGAATGGCAGTATCTAATATCAATTTAGATTCTATATTTTGAAGTATTAAAGATAAGGCAGCAGATTGTTCATCTTTACCTCTTGCATTATGTCCATTAGTTTCACCTGCCTTTACTCCTGTGCCATTTTTAAATTTTTCATCGCCTGTATTTACCCATTCATACATTTTAAATACATTTGGGAACTCTTGTTTTAAATCTTTATATAGTTTTATATTAGAAATTACATTGCTTCAAATTTTATTTATTTTTAAAAAACCAACCAGTGTAAGCACATCAGTTGGTTTAGTTTGTGAACAATTACTATTCACAATTCCCACAAAAATGACATTCCACTTCTTTATCAAATTTAAAGGCTTTACCTTTATCTTTGCAATCTCTTCTGCCATTTCTGCGTGTTACACATTGAGATATTACAACTGCATAACACTTTCCTTTTTTTACGATATATTCGCTAATAAAAGACATAAATTTATAATTTATTAAGTTAATTAATCTGGTGTTAAATGGTTGACCAGTTTCACCATAAATTTGGAAAAATTGAAGAGAAGATTTGATTTTATCTTGTAGGTTTATTGTATTTTCTTCTTTGTTGTATTTTTTTTCTTCTGTTTTATTATCCCTTCAACACTTGTAAAGATAAGCTAATAAAATGAGTATATTGAAAATTTGGCTGGTTTGAGCTTTTTTAATTTAACTCATTTACTCATATAAGGTTGATGGTTATTATAAGTAAAGGGCTATGTGAGTAATTGGGTAACTTGACACTTTACTTATTTCTCAAATACACCATCTTCCTTAATCATTTCAGTTACATTTAAAGTAGGCAAAACGAAATCATTAAACTTACTATTGTCTGTTTTTGAATGTAATACACCTCTTGTTGTGCCAACTGTAATCATTGCTAAATGTGCTAAAAAATCTTTGGGTACATATACCTTTTTATATTTGGAAAACTCAACCCATTTAGCTTCTTCAACACTAAATTCGCAAGAAACCTCAATTACTAAAAATGGTTTTTTATGCTGCTCAAATTGAAATTTTATTATAGATATAATGGCAGGACTTTCTGAACTAATACCAAATTTTACATTTGCTTGTAAGCCAATTTCGTCATTTTGGCTATTGTATGAATCTTCAATTATTGCAAATTGTTCTGTATTGATTTTCTCTAATTTGAACCCAATTTTGTTCATTAAAAAGCCATTTTATTTGTGCAGCCATTTTTGATATAATCTACATTCATAACACTTGCAGGTATCATCTGGTAGTCATTAATTTTGAAATTGGTCTTTGTATATTTAAAATCTTTAACCAAAATTATTTCAGTTTTTTGTGACTCATTTGAATCTAACAATTGAATATTTAAGACATCCTCTATCTTTGAGATTGTTTGTAAAGTTAAATTCTCTCTTCCTTTAATTATTTTGCTTACTTGTTGAGGAGAAACATCTAACAATTGAGCAAATTCTTTCTGTTTAATATTGTTGGCCTTTAGAAAAACATTAATCTTGATAGCTATTCTTCTTGAATGCTTTAACCAGGATTTATTAGCTAATCTATTTTTAGCTTTTTGTTCCCAAGCACTATTGTTGTTAGAAGTAAGTTGGTCTAATTTTTTTTGTAAATTTTTAACTGCCATAATTATTTCATTTCAACATACTCAAAGTCATCTTCATCAAATAATCCATTTTCAACTAAGTATGCTTTTACTATTTCCAGTTTTATTAATTCTTTCTTTAAATGTTCTCTTTCATTCATAGTTTGAGTTAGTTTGATAGTGCCACCAGTAATCACAAATGTATTTTTAGCAATTCTAATAGCATATACCCTTAACCAACTTTTATATGCTAATCCGTATGCTTTAGTTTTTAAGTGGTCTTTAAGTAAGTAATCTAAATCCTTAAGGGGTTTAAACAAGGTTTGGAGTGTTTCATAATCATCAGTTTTTCCACTTTCAGCTATTTCTAAAATAGTTTCTTCAAGGTGTTCTGCATCATCAATAGTTCTTTCAATTGCTTGCTCAACACTTACTGTTCCATAAAAACCACTTTGCAAATCTTTAATATGTTTGTTGAAAAAATCAATTAGAAATTCTACATCTGTCCAATTATCAAAAATTCTTTCAAATTCATCAGTTTCATTTTCAGAAAATTTTACGCTAATTAAACTGTCTTTTATTATTGCAAAGATACCTTTTATTTCCATAAAAATCAACCTGTAGGTTTATTTTTTTTGATTTTATTTTTCCAAGTGGATAAATTAGCATTATTTTGTAATTTTTCTAATGTTTCAGCTATTTCAGAATTATCTTTATACTTCTGTTTAAAATAACTAATTATTCGATTTATTTCATCAATATCATTTCGTAAATCCTCCCTGTCATCATAATCTTCAATACATTTCTTAAACTGTGATTCACTATCTTTTAAATATTTAATGATTTTCTGCTCGTTGACATCATATCCTGTTTCTAATAAATCAATCGCTCCCTTTGCAAGTCTTAAACTCCAAACTCCAGCAGCAGCAGCATTATTAGCTTCATTGCTTAAATGGTACATTGCCCTTGAAACTTTAGTACCTTGTAGCAAAGCATTTTGATTTAATCGTTTTTCATTTTTTTTAATATTATATTTACTTTTTTTATGTTTTTTTTCCAAAGAGTTAAAATTTATTTCCCATTCCTTTCTTAAATGTTTAGGAATTATATACACTATCAATATTGTATATAACGTTATAATTACTGTAAATATCGCTGTTAAACTTTTAATATTACTTGAATAAAAGCATCTATAAGTGTTATTTTTATTTATTAAAACGGTAAGACTTTTAGTTTTATATTCTAATGAATCTAATCTATATTGAATATTATTTAATTTATAATTATCAATTAAATTCTGATAGCTAAGATTATTCTTTAATTCCGTTGAATCAATATTTGCAATTACGTTAATGGTATTAAGCAAGATAATAAATTCAATTAGTACTACTTTTTTCATTTATACTATTTAATTAGTTATCACAAATGCATCTGTATAGTGCATAAAAGGAATTCACAAAATAGAAAACTAAAATTAAGTTTAATAGTAATATGCTATAACATAAACTTAGTCCTTTATCTAATTATATTTAGCCTATTACTTAAATAGCTGATAGTATTTATATAAATTAGGTTCACTATATGAGTAAAATACTGTTCAAAACACATTATTTTAAAAATTAATATAAAATGTATTTTTAATTCATAATTTCCAACCAAATTTTTTTTATACCCCCCATCAATTTAAATACTTACAATCTAATTT
>ENA-ORXU01001636-ORXU01001636.1-marine-metagenome-genome-assembly--contig:-NODE-1636-length-17515-cov-3.140440_pt1 | contig 17515 bp, 17 predicted proteins | sample MGYA00237869_ERZ511484 | MGnify/ENA metagenome assembly ERZ511484
GAGGAAATCACGCTCGGCAAATTTGATTTCGATGTCATCGGGCACTACGCCCGAAAAGATATATTTCGATTCAAAGTATTGAACCAACCGGAAATTAAAAAAGAAAAAGAATCGAAATCAACAAGATAACCAAGTAAAAATATATATTTCAAATATTTACTTATCAATCAACTTGTGGCATTTGAATGTGGCTTATCAAGTAAGGTTGTTTAGTTATGCTGGCTCTTTTTACTTTTGGTTTGCAACAAAAGTTTGGTCGCTCTCCAAAAACGTAAAGAAGTGGGATTAGGTGTCAAAGAAGATGCACTATTTTCAAAAAAGGAGCTTACCAGAAGTTTGAGGTATTGCAACTGACTATTTTCATTACTAAGAAACTCGAAAGCCATTTTCCAATCTTCGAACTCCCGTTCTTCAATAATATCGTGTGAAAGTAGATTAATTTCTGAATGTCTTATGTCGTTCTTTATTTTATCGAAAAGTGCCAGTACCTGTATTTGGTTGCCCTCTAAATATTGTATGAAATTGCCGTTGTATAATAACAAACAACCTGTGATACTACGATTTTTATTGTACTTGCGGGCTTTTTCCAGCATTTCCTTTATTTGAAGGGACCCAAAAACCGGATTGGCTTTTGAGCGATATACCAGACAAAACATAAGCGGTGGATAATTTGTTTAACTTTTGAAAGTGAAAATATATGTATTTATAGTATATGAAATTCTAAAATATACTGTTATTCAGTATATTACATAAAAATTACAAACACACGCCAATACGCTATCTGTTAAACAAAAAAGTGCTTTTTGACCGCTGCACTTTATTTATTTGCGTATTCCCGGCAGTCCTTCAGGTTTTTTGGTCTGCCAATTGAAAGGTTCCGCTTTTTGCGCTTCAGGCCAGACCTCATCTAAAGTATCGGCCTTGTGGACCTTCCCATTTTTAACGACATGGGTCAAGGTGTTCGTATTACGAAGATTTTTTAAAGGGTTTTTTTCCAGGACAACGATATCGGCCAATTTTCCGGCTTCAAGACTACCGATATCGCCATCAAGACCAAGGGCTTCGGCTCCGGTAATCGTGGCGAGTTTTAAGGCGTCATGCTCGTTCATACCGCCACTCGCAACGGCCCACAGCTCCCAATGAAAACCTAGACCTTGCAGTTGACCATGGCTTCCGATACCGGCCAACCCACCAGCCTCTACCAGTTCTTTTATAAACTCGGCATGTTTTTTAAACACATGTTCCTCATCCATAAACCAGCCCGGTCTTCTTCTACTCTTTCTTGCCAATTCTTTGTAAGGTGTAAAATATTGTAGTTTTTTATCTCCCCAAACATCTTCGCGAGAATAGAAATAATTTTCTGCCCAAGGACCGCCGTAAGCAACCAACAAAGTGGGCGTAACGGCCATTTTCGATTCGGCAATTGTTTTTACCACATCTTCATAAATCGGATAAATCGGCAACGCATGTTCATGACCGGGATAACCGTCTAACAACTGTGTCATATTCAATTTAAAATCGAGCCCTCCCTCGGTAGTAGGCATCAATTCTAATTCTCTACAGGCCTCGATGACCCACTGGCGTTGTTGGCGATTACCGACCAAATACATTTTTATCGTCTTGGTATCGAAATAATCGCTGTATTGACGCAATACGTCTTTGGTTTGATCCAAACTTTCCAATTGATAGCCCCAAAAGCCCAGGCCTGGTCCGGTACTGTAGATTCTGGGGCCATCGACCATACCGGCTTCGACCATATCGGAGTAGGAAAGCACATCTGTGGTACCGGTCTGCGGATCCCGTGTCGTCGTGACTCCATAAGCCAGATTGGCGGCATACATCCAAACCTGATTTTTGTGGATGCCCCATGCTGGGCGTAAATGCGCGTGTGTGTCTACAAAACCGGGCATCAGCGTTTTTCCGGAAACATCTATTTGTTGGGTTCCGTTGGGTACGGACAGACTTCCCGATGCCCCGATGGCCTTGATCCGATTGTTTTCGATTAGAACATCACCGGTTTCGATAATCTCGTCACTTTTCATAGTGATAAGACGACCGCCTTTCAGCAGTAAGGTGCCTTGGGGTATATCCTTTTTGTAAGCAACCTTTATCTTGTATTCCGAAGCTTCAAAATCCGCATATTTATCTTCCTCTTTTTTTTCGACATCGGTAGAGTCGGTTTTCTTTTCGATCCCTTTTTGTTTCTTTTTATTTTCCTTTAAATCGGTAATACTGTCATTATACTTTTTTCCATCGGAAATGTCATAGCGAAAGTGGCTGGCGCCTAACGACCAATGCACCTTTTCACTGTCAGACGACCAGGCGGGAAACTCCCCGCCCATTATCGTTAACTTCATTGCTGGAAAAGAAGCCTTATCGACCTTTGCCACGGACACGGTAGGCGTTTTACCGTATTTTGGGATGTCGACCACATATACATCATTGTTGATTTTTGCCATAGCAGATGTTCCGTCTGGTGCAATCTTTATAAAATCAGGTTTCGAAGACTTGTCTTTCTCATCGGCCTCCGTTTCGGTCGGAAGCAAACTGTGATCGTCAAGTTTATCTTGCGACCCATAGGTTACGATACCTTTTAATTTCAGGTGTTCTTTTTGGTCTGTACCGTCCCATCTGATTGATAGCAATCCCTTTTCGGCACTACTCAAATATACACGGTCATCCTCCTTAGTGAAATGGGGCATCTGTCGGCCTTTTGATTTATCGATAAAATTGATCGCCCCTCCTTCCGATGAAATCCACACTAGGTCTTCCGTCATTCTACTTGAATAGAGGCCCAGTAAATCTTGAAAAGATTGGGTACTTCCCCTATGGAAAGCAATCCTATTCGATTTGTAAGACCATTCTGGATGGGTGTAAAGTCCCGCTTTTTGGGTCAACTGAATTGGTTTGGGTCGACCATCGACATTGACTTTATAGAGATGCCCCCCGCTCTCCTTCCAAGTAGTAAAAACCAAATATTTTCCGTCTGGCGACCACGCCGGTTGCGCTTCGATAAAATCGTTTTTGGTCAGACGCTCAGGGGTACCGTTAGGAAAATCCATGATATACAATCGGTTCAGGGCAGTAAAGGCCAGTTTCGTACCATCAGGAGAAGGTGCTGCGTCTCGTATCTGAGTGGCCAAAGCTTCTTCAACATCTTGAATGGGATATTTAAAAGCTAACAAAGGCCCCATATTCAAACTTACATCCACAGAAAAGGGAATCTCACTAGCCGTATTGCCATCTATGGAAATTGAATGGATTTTTCCACCATAAGAAGCAATCAGATTCTTGCTATCTGGTGTGAACGACATGCCCGGTAGCACGCCTAGGGGCGCAATGGACTCTTGTTCGTCGCGTTGAACGGGATAGGCCAGCCATTTCTCGTCGCCGGATTGAAGGTTACGTAAAATAAGCCCGGTTTCTTCTTCGAACCGCGTACCATACACTAACCATTTACCGTCGGGAGACAAGGTCGGCGTAAAGGCCGAACCATATTTTGAGGTGATAACGGCTACGTCACCATCTTCCATATCGTATGTGCTTATCTGGTATTGGGGTAGTTGGGCATTATAGTTCCAAGCGTTTTTTCGTTGCGAGAAATACAGTAGTTTTCCATCGGCGCTAAAAGCGGGATCGATCAGTTTGATTTCTTTCGGTTTCTCTACCAACTGACTGCCAGAACCGCCCTCTTTCGAGTAGATATGGGGTTTGATATTTCGTCTTCCCTTAACGCCCACGATGTAATCGCCGTCCGCTGTCCATTCTGCTGAAAAGAAATTGTGCTTTTTTTCTTCGGTAATCTGTTTCTCGGCTTTTGACTCCAGATCCATCGTCCAGATATTGTCTGAACCACTCTTATCAGAAATGTATACCAAAGACTTTCCATCTGGACTAAATCTCGGGTGTACATCGTACTGCATGCCTTGGGTAATTTGGGTAGCCTTGCCACCATTAATCGGAATGGAATAAATATCACCCATCATATCAAAAACGATTGTCTTTCCGTCAGGGCTAACATCTAAAGATATCCAAGTGCCTTTGTCGGTTGTAAACGAAACGGTACGCTCAGGTTCTAAGGGAAGCTCCTTAGTAGCTTTTTTAGTAGAATCTTTTTTCTCTTGGGAAATGTTTTCGAGGTAGTAGAACAGCGCTAGTATTGTGCAGATGTATCTTAAAAAATTGGTTCGCATTTAATACATTTTGGAGTTAACTCGCTAAATATAACCATTAAAGCAAATGATTTGATACAAAAAAACCCTCAAAAAAGAGGGTTTAATATCGAACTCTTCTTGAGTTCATTGTTTCGTTGGAATTCTTCACAAACTCATTCTTCTGAACTATCGTCATCCTTTTTAGAATTCTCATCCTCCGTATCCGAAAAATCCGTAATGCCATTTTCATGAAGCAGGTTATACCATTGCACTACTTTTTTAATATCGCTTGCGTACACCCTATCTTCATCGTAGTTGGGTAGTACTTCAAAGAAATATTCTTCGAGTTTTATCTTCTCATCTTTATGGCCAACTGAGGTTTTGCCCCCTTTTTCTTTTTCCTGTATTTTTAAAAAGACCTCACGCAAAGGCAATTCTTCATCTAGGGTGTAAATGGCAATTTCGGATAGTACGCTAACGTTCGTGCGCATACCTACGGTAACTCTTTTCTTATCTAATAATGATTCTGCGACGAAACCGGTTCGTGTCTGAGTCACCAATTTGTAAAGACCGGGTTTTCCGGTGATAGATAGAATTTTGTCTAGCGTCATATATATTCAATATTTTTCAAAAATCAAACGCAAATATGAGTCTTTCCGTTTGATTAATGTACTTATTTAACGTGCTTTTTTTAAGTTTGGGAAACGCATGCGATATTCAACATTTATCTTGCCTTTTGAGATATTGTTCAATCTACCTTTAAGCATACGTTTTTTCAAAGGAGAAAGTTTATCGGTAAACAGAATACCCTCGATATGATCATATTCATGTTGTATTACCCTGGCCAAAAGCCCATCATAGGTTTCGGTATGTTCTTTAAACTTCTCGTCGAGGTAGGTAATGGTAATCGTATCTTTTCGTTTGATATCTTCCCGTACATCGGGTATGCTAAGGCAGCCCTCGTTGAACGGCCACTCCTTACCGGTTTCCTCTTCGATATATGCATTAATAAAGGCCTTTTTAAAGCCTTTCAATTTTTTTCTTTCTTCTTCGGAACGGTCCTCATCTTCGGCAAATGGAGTCGTATCGACCAAAAACAAACGTATAGCGAGTCCAATTTGTGGTGCGGCAAGACCGACGCCGCTGGCGTTATACATCGTTTCCCACATATTTGAAATCAACTCCTCAAGTTTCGGAAAATCTTCAGGAATATCCTTGGCAACTTTTCGAAGCACGGGATCACCATACGCAACAATTGGTAAAATCATTGTTTTCTATTTAAATAGGCCTGTAGGATAAGCGTAGCACTAATTTCGTCGATCAAAGCCTTATCGCTACGTTTTTTTTTCTTAACTCCACCAGCTATAAGACTTTGAACAGCCATTTTTGAGGTAAAACGTTCATCTTGCCGTGTTATCGGAATATTGGGGAACGCCTTAGCCAAACGCACCAAAAACGGAGCAATAAAAGCTTCCGACTCAGATGGCGTATTGTTCATTTGCTTCGGTTCGCCAACGATAAAACCTACTACCTTTTCTGTTTCGGTATACTTCTTTAAAAAATGTAATAATTCGGACGTTGGCACAGTGGTCAGGGCCGAAGCAATCAATTGCAGCTCGTCGGTAATTGCAATTCCCGTTCTCTTTTTTCCATAATCCAATGCCAACAATCTCCCCAAGGACTATATTTTTGGCAAAAATAGCCTATAAATTGTTATAAGCGTAAAATTGAATCCCTAAATCATATTTGAGGGATTATATTTGCAACGTTTTTAACAAAGCTTTCGAATTTAAAACAGCATTTGAACGCATATAAAGCCCGTACTCTTTTTTAAACTATTGGAAAATAAGCTCTCTTAATCATTACAAACAGCACAAGAACTATGAACGAATTACGCAAGACCATTGAAAATGCCTGGGAAAATCGAGAACTTTTAAGGCAATCTGCAACGCAGGAAGCTATACGCCAGATAATCGACCTACTGGATTCCGGACAATTACGCTGCGCGGAACCGACGGTAAACGGTTGGCAAATCAACGAATGGGTCAAAAAGGGAGTAGTGCTTTATTTTCCCATACAAAAAATGGAAACTTTAGAAGCTGGTATTTTCGAGTACCACGATAAGATTCCGTTGAAAAAGGGATATAAAGAAAAAGGAATCCGCGTGGTACCCCATGCCGTTGCAAGACACGGTGCCTATATATCTCCAGGAACCATTTTGATGCCCAGTTACGTAAATATTGGGGCCTATGTAGACGAAGGTACTATGGTAGATACTTGGGCTACGGTCGGTAGTTGTGCCCAGATAGGTAAAAACGTACACCTCAGCGGCGGTGTAGGCATTGGCGGCGTTTTGGAACCCTTGCAGGCTGCTCCAGTTATTATTGAAGACAATGCCTTTATCGGTTCTCGTTGTATCGTTGTCGAAGGAGTGCGTGTTGAAAAAGAAGCGGTATTAGGCGCAAACGTCGTGCTGACGGCCTCTACCAAAATAATAGATGTTACCGGAGCGCAACCAATAGAAATAAAAGGTAGGGTTCCATCACGTTCAGTTGTTATACCAGGGAGCTACACAAAGAAATTTTCTGCAGGTGAATTTCAGGTGCCCTGCGCACTAATTATCGGTACGCGAAAAGAGAGCACAAATAAAAAGACATCTTTGAACAATGCCTTAAGGGAATATGATGTTGCTGTATGATTTTGTAGGAATTTTATAGTAAGTTATACTATTTTGTTTCTTTTTTAGTTATAGCTTTGTCGACCAGACAGCGAGATACCTACTTATTACTTTTATCATGAGCAACCCAAAGGAAAAAATCACGGCATTGGTTATTGCCTATAATGAAATTGGATACATAGAAAAGTGTATCGAATCTGTTAGCTTCGCCGACGAAATTATTGTGGTCGACTCTTACAGCACCGATGGCACATATGAGTATTTGAAAAATCATACGCAGGTAAAAGTCATTCAACATCCGTTTTCTAACTTCACCCTGCAAAAGTCTTTCGCGCTGAAACAGGCTTCTAACGATTGGGTTCTTTTTCTTGACTCTGACGAGACGGTTTCCGATAAACTTCGTAAAGAAATCATCGAAACCGTAAACAGTGGTGCAGATTATGTCGCTTACTGGTTTTACAGAAAATTTATGTTTCAGAACAGTCCGCTAAATTTCAGTGGCTGGCAAACCGATAAAAATTACCGCCTTTTTCGAAAGAGCAAGGCACGGTTCTCCGACAAGAAAATTGTTCACGAAACGCTGGTTGTCAATGGAAAGTCGGGTATATTGAAAGAAAAACTAACCCATTACTGCTACAAAAGCTACGAAGATTACAAGTCGAAAATGTTGAAATACGGCCAATTGAAGGCCAAGGAAGACTTTTATCGTGAGAAAAGGTTCAACCTTGCTTTTTTAATTCTGAAGCCCCTTTGGAAGTTTGTCAACCATTTCTTTATTCGTTTGGGTTTTCTTGACGGTAAAAAAGGCATTATCATAAGTTACCTCAATGCTCTTGGTGACCTTGAGCGATACCGCGAGCTAAAAAAGCTGGAAAAGAAAAACGAGCTTGCCTATTACTTGGTGATGCCGTGATAGGTCCATACGCTTTTGTTTTGTCGCACCTCTTTTCGAATGACCTGATTCTTAGCAATCGCCTCAGGCGTACGATAGCCGCGTTCATGGTCTAGGTGCACGCAGACAGCACTATATCGTAACTGTTTCGACTTTACCCCAAAATTGAAGAGGCGTTCACCAAATTCACGATCTTCCCCACCATATTGCATACGCTCGTCAAAACCGTTCACATTATAAATATCCTTTTTCCAACCTGAAGAGTTGTGTCCGTTCCAGCTTGCATTGGTAGGCGTGAAAGTATTGAACAAGGTCGATATAAAGCCTCTTGCCGTAAGTTTGTTATTCTTAAAAGTCTTGGGTATGCCCTTCTCTTTCAGCCAATGAATGTTGAAACAGTTCTGTTTTTCAATATCCTGTAATGTGATGGCATGCGATATGTTCATAGGCAGCATATAATACCCCCCAGAAATAAAGTATCCTGGTTCTTTGTTGATATAGTGTACCTGAACAAAATCTTCACGGGGAATGCAATCGCCGTCGGTCATAATGATATACTCGGTGTCGCAGGCTTTGATACCCTTGTTTAAAATCCTACATTTCTGAAATCCGTCGTCTTCTTGCCAAATATGCTTGATTTCATAAGAAACTTTTTCGGCCATTTCTTGAATCAGTTGACGGGTCTCTTCGCCCGAACCATCGTCTGCGACAATGAGCTCAAAATCTTTGTAAGTCTGGCAATTAAAGCCCCAAAGCACTTTTTTTAGCCAATCAGGTTTTTTATAGGTACTAACGATAACACTTACCGTGCTCATTAAGGCATATTTTATTTTTGAGTACTTTTACAAATGTAGTTTTTTGCCTTTCATCTCCAATAAAATTCCCTGAAATTCTATGAAGCGTACCTATGTAGGTTCGACCATTTATCATATCTATCTTAGTATGCTGCATATTTTAAGAGATAGCGCGTATTCTGCCGAGCAGCTTGGCAATAACCTCCTTTTTCTGGTCGAAAGTACCCCTATGATCGAAACGTTGATACCCAACCTAAAAAATCATTTTTTTAGGGAAGTACATATCATTTCAGAACGTAAAGATCACGTCGCCGATTTGGGAAAATTCAACTACTCCATCCGCAGAAAAGCTACATTGATCCCGTATTTAGAAATAAAACACCCCAGTTTAAAAGCCGAAAAAGATTTTATCAAAAATTCGGACCTTTATTTATGCGATACGGATTCATCGAAAAGTTATTTTCTTTATGAATTTGGAAAAAAGGGCATCAACATGATAGAAGATGGTGCCCGCACCTACCGGCAACGCCATAGCACCTTTGAACAGTTCGTCAAATCATATGTAACGAAAACTCCGATCGGGGGTGGTTTTGATAAGGCCGTAAAAAAGTTGTTCGCGCAGTTTCCCGGTAGATTGCCCATCCCTTTACAAAAAAAAGCGGTGGAACTCAATATCAAAAAGGAAGTTGAGAAACTAGATGAAAAAACAAAAGAAGAAATCTTCACTATTTTTCTCTCGGATGAAGCTTTGAATATAGAAAATCAAAATAATGCCCTGATTTTGACCCAACCGATATCTGAGGATAAGGTTATTAAAAACGAAGCGGAAAAAATAGCAATTTATAGGGATGTTATTTCAAAGGTACCCCCTAACATGAATATAGTCCTTAAAACACATCCTCGGGAAACAACCAAATACAAGGATCATTTCAAAAACATAACCGTGCTACCGGCACTGTTTCCGATAGAAATTCTTGGGCTAAAAAAGGGATTTTATTTTGAGCAAGGCTATACCCTATTCTCTACGGCCCTTTCGAATCTTGAAATAGTAAAGCAGCGATTCTTTCTGGGTAAGGATTATTTGGATAAATTTACCGTCAAGGCGACAAAAGACCTCATACAGAATATGGTCGTTGATACTTAGCGAAATAATATGTCAAAAAAGGCTATCGGATTTATTCCACTGCGAAAAAATTCCAAGGGAATTCCGGGAAAGAACAAAAAGAAATTATTGGGCCGCCCCCTATTCACATGGGTACTTACGGAAGCTATTTTTTCGAATTTAGACGAAGTCTATGTCTTTACCGATGATGACGGAATCATCGATTACATCAGCACGAATTTTACTTGGTCACATAAAGTGAAAGCGTTAAAGCGTTCGGCCGAAAATGCTTCTGATACAGCTTCTACCGAAGATGCCATGCTAGAGTTCTGTGCCCTTCCCGATATTGATTTTGATATATTCTGTTTGCTACAGGCTACTTCGCCCATGACCCGAAGTCAAGATATCGATGCAGCTCTGGAGAAATTGCTAAACAACGGCCTAGATGCCGTTTTGAGTGTTGTTAATACCCATCGTTTTACTTGGTCGGCTAACGGTAAGCCATTGAATTATGACTTTAAAAATAGGCCAAGACGACAAGATTTTGAAGGTCTTCTGATCGAGAACGGAGCCGTGTATTGTACCACCAAAAGCGCGTTCAAAAAATCTAAAAATAGGTTGAGCGGTACCATAGGCACATTTGAAATGCCGGAAAATACTTTGGTCGAAATCGATTCGGAAACCGACTGGCGCGTGGTCGAACAATTATTTATCTCCAATTTTAAAGCAAATAAATCAGTTGGCCGCATCAACTATCTGATTTTAGACGTTGACGGCGTATTTACCGACGGTAAGGTAACCTTCAACAAAGAAGGTGAGTTTTCAAAGACCTTCGATATGCGTGATGGAATGGGCCTTGAGGTTTTGCGCCAACACGGTGTAAGTCTAATAGTAATGACCTCGGAAAACTCAGAGGTCGTAGGCCAAAGAATGAAAAAACTAAAAATCGAGGATACGTATCTCGGAATAAAAGATAAATATTCTTGTCTCAAGAACATCTGTGCACAACGAGATGTATCCCCAAGGGAAATCGCGTATATTGGCGATGATGTAAACGATATGAGTAACATGCTGCGGGTAGGATGGTCTTTTTGTCCTGCAAATGCGACCAAAACCATCAAGTTTCATGCAGATATGGTCTTGAGCAAGAAATCTGCCGAAGGGGCCATTCGAGAAGCTTCCGAATTTATCATTAATTATAACCTAAGATTTAATGACCTATAAAGAACCTTACATTATTGCAGAAATTGGCTGTAACCATAAAGGCGATATGCAAATTGCTAAAGAGCTTATTAACATGGCCAAGATTTTCGGCAATGCGAACGCGGTGAAATTTCAAAAAAGGAACAATAAAGAATTACTTACGGAGACCCAGTACAATGCGCCGCACCCCAATCCCGCAAATTCGTATGGGGATACCTATGGGGCGCACCGTGAATTTTTGGAATTTGATGTGGCGCAACACCAAGAATTAAAAGCCTATTGCGAAGAAGTCGGTATTACCTATTCTACTTCTGTTTGGGAGACAACTTCCGCTAAAGAAATTGCGGGTATACATCCTGATTTTATAAAGATACCTTCTGCATGCAATAATAATTTTGAGATGCTAGGCTGGCTTTGTGATAACTACGAAGGGGAAATCCATATTTCCACGGGAATGACTACCAAGAATGAAATCGAGACTATCGTAAATTTTTTCGATGAACACGGGCGTGCCAAAGATTTGGTCGTTTACAACTGTACTTCAGGCTATCCGGTACCCTTTAAGGATGTCTGTCTGCTGGATATTCTAAAACTTCGGGAAAAATACGGTCAGAAAGTAAAGAGCATCGGTTTTTCGGGGCATCATTTAGGCATCGCTATCGATGTGGCTGCTTATACCTTGGGCGCCCATGTAATAGAAAGGCATTTTACGTTGGACAGAACTTGGAAGGGCACAGACCATGCCGCCTCTCTAGAACCGATGGGCCTACGCAAGCTATGCAGAGATTTAAGAGCGGCCCATGAAGCCTTGACCTATAAGCAAAAAGATATCTTGGACATCGAGAGCGTTCAGCGCCAAAAATTAAAATATCAAAAATAGTGGCTGGTGATTTTAGAACGGAACTGAACAATTGCCTCGAAGTTCTGAACGAAGGTGGACTCATACTCTACCCCACCGATACAGTTTGGGGCATCGGCTGCGATGCGACCGATGAAGCTGCTGTTCAAAAAGTCTACGAACTCAAACAACGGGAAGATAGCAAAGCATTAATCTGTTTGGTAGCTAATGACGTAATGCTAGAAAGACACGTTGAGCATGTACCGGATATCGCGTATGACCTTATCGACCTATCCACAAAACCTACCACTATTATTTACGATAGGCCGAAAGGAATCGCCAAGAACCTGGTGGCTCAAGACAATACGCTGGCCATTCGGGTGGCATCCGATAAGTTCTGCCGCTACCTGATCAATACCTTCAAAAAACCCATTGTATCTACTTCGGCAAATATTTCCGGTCGGCCCACGCCCAAAACTTTTTTAGAAATTGAGGATGTAATTTTAAAAGGAGTGGACTATGTAGTAAATTTGGAGCCCGAAAAAATCGGAAATAGTCCTTCGTCCATCATCAAATTAAGCAACGATGGCACCGTAAAGGTAATTCGGGAATAATAGAAAAGCTCAGGCCAGTTTGTCAATATAGCTGTAGCATTGATATATGGCACCGCAAACCGCCGCTGCCCACTGCTACTGCTTTAAACCTTGAACCCAAGACCTTGAATCATAAACAAGCCCTAAAAAATCCGATTTTTCATTTAGTTTCGTCAGCAGCCGAAGAACTTGGAACAGATTGTTACGTTATCGGTGGTTTTGTGCGTGATTACTTTTTGGAAAGAGGAACACCGAAAGACATTGACATCGTCGCCATCGGTAGCGGTATCGAATTGGCCAAAAAAGTAGCTTCCAAACTTCCGGGAAATCCTCAAGTTTCGATTTTCAAAAATTTCGGTACGGCAATGCTAAAGCACAACGGTATTGAGCTGGAGTTTGTTGGTGCCCGAAAAGAAAGCTATCATCGTGATAGCAGAAAACCTGTTGTCGAAGAAGGTACTTTGGCCGACGATCAGAATAGACGCGATTTTACCATCAATGCCTTAGCACTTTCATTAAATCAAAAGGATTTTGGAGCACTTTTAGACCCTTTTGACGGAGTTTCCGATCTCGAAAAAAAAATCATCCGAACGCCACTTGAACCCGGCATCACCTATTCCGATGACCCTTTACGAATGATGCGCGCCATTCGATTTGCCACGCAATTGGATTTTACCATTGAACTAAAGTCGCTACAAGCAATAACCGAAAACAAAGAGCGTATCAAAATCATTTCAAAAGAACGGATTGTAGACGAGCTCCATAAAATTCTGGCCAGCACGAAACCTTCCAAGGGTTTTGCCTTGCTTCATAAAACGGAACTGTTGCCCTACATTTTACCCGAGCTGGTGGCCTTACGAGGCATCGAAGAAATTGAAGGCCAACGCCATAAAGATAATTTTTGGCATACCCTTGAGGTTGTCGACAACATTTCAAAAGCGACCGATAATCTATGGTTGCGCTGGGCAGCCCTGCTTCATGATATTGGAAAAGCACCGACCAAGAAATTCCATAAAAAAATAGGCTGGACATTTCATGCCCATGAATTTGTTGGCTCAAAAATGGTCTACAAATTGTTTAAACGGCTACGGATGCCCTTGAACGACAAAATGAAATATGTTCAAAAAATGGTATTGATGAGCTCAAGACCACAGGTACTTTCAGAAGATTTTGCGACCGACTCCGCGGTGCGACGACTTGTATTCGATGCGGGAGATCATGTCGATGACCTGATGACACTCTGCGAAGCGGATATCACAACGAAAAATCCAAAAAAACAAAAAAAATACAAGAACAACTTCAAACTGGTTCGGCAGAGGATAACAGAGGTCGAAGAACGTGACCATATCCGTAATTTTCAACCACCGATCAGCGGTGAGGAAATCATGGAAACTTTCAATTTAAAACCTTCAAAAGAAATCGGCATTATCAAAGACGCCATTAAAGAAGCTATTCTCGAAGGCGAAATCCCGAACGAATATCCAGCGGCAAAAGAATATATGCTGATGAAGGGCAAAGAACTTGGGCTAAAACAAAACTAGGGCCTTTTAACACTAAGTCTAAAATCAGGTTTCCTTCCAGACGTCGAGTCTAGGGTTAAGGGCGGGGTTTCACTGTTTCGAAATGCGAATTATTATCGAACTGTCTAAATCAATAAAAATTTGTGAAAAACACTGAAAAACAAATGTTTATAGACCGCTCCAAGGCACTCTTTCGAGGTTTTATATCATAAAAAATCTATAGTTACAATCAGTAAATATCCGTTTACAACAGATAATAAGCCCTACACAATAAAAATTTGCATTTCAACGGATCCTGTGATAGTCTTGTCCCGTTAATTAAAATGCCCAAGTCTGTTACATGCGTAGTTTCCCATTATTTTTCCTTTGCATCTTCTTTGGATACCATTTTGGTCTTTCACAGATAAAGATTGGTGAAAATCCGGAAGAAATCGATGCCTTTTCCATTCTAGAACTGGAAAGTACCAACCGGGCATTGATCATTACCCGGGTAACTGATTCAGAAATGAACGGAATAATCCCATTGAACGGGGCCTTGTTTTACAATACCGATGCCAAATGTATTTTCGTTTTCGAAGGCAGTATATGGAAAAGTCTTTGTAATTCTGAAATTCAGGTAACTACAGCTGCTATAGCTCCAACGAACAATCAGGTCGGTGATGTCTGGATGGATACTACCGGCAACAACGTCGGCATTTGGAACGGTACCGATTGGGAAACCATAAGTACAAACCCGAAAAACGGTGATGGTGTACCCTCAATTACAACGGTCGACAACCCAGTGGCCGGTGATATTTACGTGAATCGAATAAATGGAAACATTTCCACTACACGGGAACAGAATGGATCAACCAAAGCGGGAGCTTACAGGTAGGTAATGGGCTCATTACATCAGATAGCGATAACATAGAATTGGGGGGCGCATTGACCAGACCAACCATTATCGAAACAAATGCAACAAATACATTGGCTCTTGAAGGGCTAGAAACCGTTGAAGACAATTCAATGGCCATTACTATCAACGAAACGACCGGAGTATTGAACAGAACACCGCTTTCATCCTTAGTCCAAAAAGAAGAAATCGTGATTGTGGCGAACGATGGGCAAAATCAATTCAGTACACCATCGGCGATTACAAACAGCCAAAAAATAGACGTTTACAGAAATGGCGTCAAAATCGATTTTACGGTCGTAGATGCCAACACCATCGAACTGGAAACCAATGTAATCTGTTATCAAAATGACGAAATACTGATTGTCCAGTTCTTTTAAAACACGTGCGAGATAATTTTTGAACCTTAAACAATAATCATTTAATAAACCTAGTATTATGAAAACCCCGAATCTTTTAAAAGCAACGAAAACGGCAATTTTTGCCGTCGCGCTGCTATCCGTTGGATTGGCCAGTGCACAACAGACCACGGGAGACGTCACCAAGGAATCGGACGTCGCACCCGGAACAACCACAACCGGTGGTGCCGTGCGTGTTGTAGACAATAAAGGCACCATAAAATACCTACAATCAAAAAACGGTATTACAATGCTATCGAACACTACCGACGATGTTACGACGACCACTTGGCAATTAGGCGGCACCCTGACCGACAATACCTTTATCGATGTAGACGGTAATGTGTTCGGTCTTGATGGTATTGCATTGATAAGCTCGGAAACAGCTTCAACAGACGCTGAAACAGGAACTAGCGCCGATGGTAGCGATAGCGGATATACTTTTTTGGTACGTGACGAAGCTACAGGAGCAACAAAGAAGTTATTGGCCTCCGATATCGATATCATAACAAGTGGTCAGGAAAGTTTTACTGCCAATGCCACCGATCATGGTGCAACTTTTACAACCTATGCGTTAACGGGGTCGCCCACCTTACCTGCCTTTGCTCAGGTCTGGGTCTATAGAAATGGTGCTAAGCTTATTGCCGGTATCGATTACACAGTGGCCGGCTCTACCGTTACGCTTTCACCGGGCGGTACGGCGCCTAACGACTGGGCGGTTTACGCCGGTGACACTATAGAGGTACAATATATCAGGTAAAACTTCCGATAAGCAATAGCTCTAAATTTTACGATACGGAATGTATTTCTTAGGTAGCATCGTTAGCTAAAAAATACATTCCCAAATTAAAAAGAGGGGGCTATGCAGCAATTCCTATTTTACAATAGTCACGTCTCCGGAATTTTAAAATATCCGAGTCGATATGGCCATTTCCAAAAATGTACGACCAGTTACAAATACGAATCTTGAAACAAGTCTTTATAGGGCTTATTGCGCTTTTAATACATATAGACACCAGCGCTCAGGAAGAAACGGTGACTGACAACAAAGGAAACATCATCAACGTCAGGAATACGGTGGTCACGACTGCCGCCACCGCCCCGGCAACTCCTCTAGAGAACGATATCTGGTTCGATACGACGGCAAACCTGACAAAAGTCTATGATGGCACCTCGTGGATAGTCATTAATGCAGATGCCCTGGCATCAAAAGAAGATACTGCCAACAAGTCTACCGATGTTACCTTGGCCGATGCTACAAATACCAAGTTCCCTACAGAACTTGCGGTCAAGACCTATGTCGATGGACAACTGATGGCTTCACTCGATGATGATATCACAGGAGTTTCGTTCGATGGCACTAATTTAAAAGTAGACGAAGGCTTAACATCTTTCAGCGCTGACTTATCACCTTTACGCGATAGCGACTGGTTCGAGGCGAACAGTAGCAATCAAACGTCAGATATCAATAATAACATCTATACGTTCGGTAATGTAGGTATCGGCACGAACGACCCGCAAAAGGGTTTACATCTTGCTGGAGGAAACTCAGTAATCCGATTATCCCGTTCAAGCGATACGGCGGCGATGATTTTCGATAGATACTCCGGTACGGTTGACAATACCCTGAAATCCTTTCAATTTGGCGTAAACGCTTCTTCGACAGGAGTGGGGGAATTCTTTTTCGCTGACTATGACGAAAATATAGGCGGGGCAGCTTTCACTAGAATAATGACCTTTACCGATGGCGATGAGGTCATACGTTTTAACCAGTACGGAGGCGGTTCGTTTACTTCCTCAAACTCGACCTATTTATTAGGGGTGGAAAACGATGGGGATGTGGTTGAAGTAGAAGCATCGAACCTATCCGGACATAATTTTTACGAGGAAGGTTCAACTACGATAGCCGATGATATCAACGATAATATTTATACGCAAGGCAATGTCGGTATTGGTACCACGGCGCCAGCATCTAAATTACATATAAACGAAACCGTCGGAACAGTGGCATCGGCTACTGCCGGATCCCTATTGCTTGAACACGAAAATAGTGGAGGTACCAATTACCTTTACAGATAGAATTGAAGGCATTTCTAAAATGTCTAATGGCATTATCAAAGAAGCTGTTTTTGGTGTATTGAAAATGCGTTGGGATAGTTTTTTTAATTCCTATCAAAAAAAAAATTCACCTAAAATTATAAACCCGCCCATTCGAAAGTCGAAGACGGTAAACTAGATGTCAGAAGTCAGATGGCTTATCTGACTTCTGACAATGAAATGGTCTGATTTCTCACTTCTTTTTCTACTGAATAGAAATTAATTCTACCGTAAAAATTAGTGCTGAAAATGGTTGGATTGATGGAGGAGAACCTCGCTCACCATAAGCCAAATCATAAGGAATGTATAGTTTCCACTTCGCTCCTTCTTGCATTAATTGTAAACCTTCTACCCA
>ENA-ORXU01001638-ORXU01001638.1-marine-metagenome-genome-assembly--contig:-NODE-1638-length-17497-cov-3.924225_pt1 | contig 17497 bp, 13 predicted proteins | sample MGYA00237869_ERZ511484 | MGnify/ENA metagenome assembly ERZ511484
AAGAGAAGTTACAGGAACGTATGGCCAAATTGAGTGGTGGCGTTGCCGTAATTTATGTGGGAGCTGCAACTGAGGTTGAAATGAAAGAGAAGAAAGACCGTGTAGATGATGCTTTGCATTCGACAAGAGCTGCTGTTGAAGAAGGTATCGTTGCCGGTGGTGGTGTTGCCTTGCTAAGAGCAAAATCAGTATTGTCAAAGGTTAAAGTAGAAAATGCCGATGAGGAAACAGGTCTACAAATCGTTGCCAAGGCTATCGAATCTCCATTAAGGACTATCGTAAGTAATGCCGGTGGTGAGGGATCCGTAGTCGTTGCCAAAATTTTGGACGGTAAAGGTGACTTTGGTTATGACGCCAAATCAGAGAAATACGTTGACATGCTAAAGGCAGGTATCATCGATCCTAAAAAAGTGACCCGTATCGCTTTAGAAAATGCAGCATCTGTTGCTGGTATGATCTTGACTACCGAATGTGCATTGACCGACATCAAAGAAGAAGCCCCAGCAGGTGGAGGCGGACATTCCCACGGTGGCGGTGGAATGCCAGGAATGATGTAGGGTCGGCAGGTCGGCAGCGCCGACAGGCGATTATATAATTACTCTAAAAACCGTTTCGATATCCTTATCGGAGCGGTTTTTTATTTGCTATTAGCGAAATGACTAGAAAAAATAGGTTTGGCCAAATACCTGTTTTAACAAATCAAAACGTCTAATATACACTACAGTACCGGTAATAGGCAGATAAAAACTATTTTGTAAGATTTTTGCGATATTGCGTTTATAAACAAGTTAGCTGCAAGCTGAAAAAAAAATGCTCTGATTAATGGAAAAGAAATTGCCATCTATAAATCATTCGATACCAACATACGCGTATTTAATTGGTCAGATTCATTGGTTATCTAAACAAAGAAAAGGAACAAAAGAACCCAGTATTATTAGAGGAATCAATCTCTCAATAACTATTTTACTATGCACTTATATTGAGTCATCTTTAAACGAATTACTGATATCTGTAATTAAGAATTACAAGGAAAAGGCGGATGACGAATCTTATTTACGTCTTTTAAATAGCCTTGAAAACCGACTATCAAAAGCTACTTGGACTCAATATATAGAAATTGGAAAAACAATCTTGCCTCATCCTCTACTATACTATTCCGATAATGATATATGGAAAGGTATTTCAATTTTGTTCAAATTAAGAAATCAACTTGTACATGGAAAAAACATAAAAGCAGCCATTGGGTATGACAATCAAGCCCTACAATTAAAATATTCAGGAATATATAAAATTGCATATGACTATTTCAAAGAGAAGCGTATTCTAAGACCCAACGAATTGAATTCTCGAAATCATAAGATTCTTTCAACGCGGACTACAAACCATTTTGTTGAAATTGGTGAAAGCTTTATTGATGTAATTTTTTACAAAGTTAATAAAGAACAAAAAATGAACAGTATAGGGGAATTTATGGCGTTTAAGGATAACATCATATCCGATTTTGGTATCGACTATAAACCGAGTAAACTTTCACAAGTTAATAATGATATTCCAAACGGACTGCCATTCTGAAACAAAAAAAGCCAGCAGCTAACACCGTATAATTTATTGCTAGTATAGTTTACATACGAAAATTCTCGCAGATTTTCTATTCGGTTTGTATTTGCTAAATTAGTTGCTTAAACACGCAACTAATCTTATACAAACACGCTGGTAGCTAAAATAAATTGCATCAACCCCAACTCACTCCCCAAAAACCTCAGTAGTATAAAAAGCCGGTATCGAAAACCAATAGCCCATAAACGATTCAGAGGGTTTTAACTGTCCGGAGCCTGAGATAGCTTCCCCGAAAATATTGTATTGTGTACCTTGATTGTCCTGTAAGACGGCATCAGAAGTACCATCGAAAATATATTCGAAATCTAACATATCCTGTGCCGCATCTAACTCGAAGGAGGCCATAAAATTAGCGTTGCCTACAAGCAGATAATTTCTATCCCTAAAAACATCTTTAATAACGTTGCTTGTTTCAAAATCGGAAAACTGATATGCTTTGGCAAAACCGCCGATGATTATAGCATGTACCCTATCTTTTGCGGGCAATCGAGAATCTTTAGGTGTCGGAAAGAAAAACAGGCTATTATTAGTTATGTAATCGGAATAGGGATACGTACCATACGTTCTTGAAAAACCGGTATCCAGACCGATAACGGTCGTGCTCGGAAACATCGCCTTCCATGTCTTCCAATCCGTTTCGACAAGGGTAATCAGATCGATGTCTTTACCGGCCAAACTGCCATTTACCGATTCGCCCAATATCTGCGACCAATTGCTTTTCGTAGCTCTATCGAAAGGTATCAAGTTGGTTTGGTACAACAGGCCCGAAACCCCAAAAGTAGTTTCGATTCCGTCTACGAACCTATTCCAGCCCATACCTGTTCCTGTCAACGGGCAATAGGTAATTGCCAACGAAACGTCATCTATATTATCGTTTACGATTTCATGCCAGTCCAACACATTATGTTGATAGGCTCGAATATCGTTTCCCTTTTTATATCCTAAGACCAAATCGGTATCGGATAAAAGCGAAGCGTTTACCGCAGTCACCATAGTAGGATTTTCCAAAGCAGGTATACCGTCTCTACCCGGTCCGCCATCCAATACTTCATTTACGGGTATAGTCCATTCCGTTGAGGTGTTTTCGGTTTCATTGGGATCGGGGTTAGCGTTGGGCCCTGGTGTACCCGACCCGATCTGGGTTTCCTGTGTACTTGACGAGCTACAGGAAAACAGTAAGAAGGCATAGACCAATAAAACTACAGTATTCTTTTTCATAGCATTTAATTTAATATGATCAATTCTTTCTTTTTCAAGGTAAAGGAAATGCCTGCGGTAAACCGAAGGGTAGGCGTTAATTGGGTACCATCGACATAACTATAAACGGGCACTTCCAATCTTGAACTGATAGCGATATTCGGCGTTAACAACACTGAAAGTTCGGGTCGTACAAAAACCCATTCACCACCTGTATTGGGCAGCCTAGAACCATTGATTTTATCATAGGATGCCTTTCGATATTTAAGTATCAGTCCGGGGTTAAAAATGGTGTTGAACAACAGAAACTGATCCGTATAGCCCACATTGGCCTGCACTACATTACCAAACTCATAAGTCGACGTATTGTTCAAATAGGAAGTATTCTCACCGGTCAATCGATAGGTAAGACTTCCTGAAACGGTCGCCGAAGGCCTAAAAGAGAGTCCTTTTGAAACCGACAGCCATCCCAATGCATCCCAAGCCCCACTTCCGGGCTGTAGGTCCGCAATCAGTTGAAAGCCTTCCGAAGATGTCAGATCGGATTTTCCCAACGGTGCTTTTGTTCCCAAGCCAAGATTTACGACAGAACTTGTTCCCAGAATATCGGGAATGGCGTATTTTAACAATAGTACCGCATCGCCTATCCCTTTTGTATCCGTTAAGTTTTCGCTGCCGAACTGGGAAATCGTTCGTTTCTGGTTGACCCATGTAAAAAGCGTCTCCACCGAAATTCTATCGGTAAAGGCATAGCCCAGACTCAATAAAACGGAATTTGTAATGCGCAGTCTTGAATCGTCGTTCAACTTTTCGGTACCGGCGTTCAGCGTATTCAGGTTGTTGTAATCATAGTTCAGCCCTATTGAAAACGACCCTTTTCCCTCGTTGGGCAGTCCGAGATTATTGGACAAAGGAACCCCGCCCGAACAGCAGGTTTGTGAATAAGTCTGTTGCCCAAAATAGAATATCGAGATAAAAACAAAAATCCGCACCCGGTTTTACTATAGATAGATACGGAATTAGTATGGGAAATTTGGTTTTCCTTACAAGTCAAACCATCTCACCGGATAGCAAAAAAAAATGGGCCGGTAATTATTCTTAATGATGCTCGCTGTCATCGGCGCCGTTTTCGCGATATTTGCAACAGGGGTGTACCGTAGCATACGCCTCTTCTGTCGCTTTTAATTCTTTAGTATCATGGCCGACGGTCACCAAGGCCGTTTTTACTTTCATGGGGTCAGTCTTTCGTTCGTCAATAATCAATGATAATTGATGCGAAGGAATATCCCAAAGCGCATATTTCACCCCTTTCACATCTAATGCCGCTTCTTCGATACGCGTTTTACACATATCGCATTTGCCATCGACCTCCATGGTCAGTTTTTTGTTTTTTTCTTGGGCGAAGGTGACGGTAGTTAAGAGGGCCAATACGATTGTTAAGAATACTCTTTTCATTATTTAATTTTTTAGTTTTCAAATAAGATAAAAGACTGTAGAAAATAGAATAGAGACTTAGCTCAGAATATTTGAGTCTATTTTCTTTGTTCTTTTATCTCTTTTCTTTTTTATATTTTAAACCGAAACCCCACATAAAACATACGCCCCATTATCGGCGCGTATACGATACTGGTATCAAAATTTGTTCCGAAGGGATCTTCTGCACTTAAAACTGGATTGTCTTGTTTAAAATTAGTTAAATTCTCTCCACCCACATAGAATTCGAACTGTTTTGAAAACACTTTGGTCACCTGCGCGTTCATCAAACTATAAGAATCCGAGTACTCGCCCAATCGAAACTGCGGTGGATTCGCATCGGTATTTGGCAAACGCTGTCTTCCCAACGTATGCAAGGTATAATCGAAACGCCATTGCGCACCATTTTCTTTAGGGTTAGTTTCGTAGCCGAGATTGGCAAAAAATCGATGTTGTGCCTGTAAAGGTTTTTGAAGGCTTCCCGAACGGTAATCGGTCTCGACATCATAATACTTATAGGCCGTACGAAGCTCCAAATTTTTCACTACTTCATGATTGACCTCAACTTGAAAACTGTTTGCATAACTCTTTCCCTCTAAATTATAGAAGGATATGGCCCTCGGATTTTCCCAATCGACAACAACTTGATTTTTAAAATCGGTCTTATAAAAATCAAAAGTGATGTTGCCGGGGCGATTTAAGAAAGTAAAGCCTTGAAGAAAACTTACCCCATAATTCCACGCATCTTCGGGGTCGAGGCCATAAATGCTTCCCTCGGAATCCAAAATCTCAATAGTTCTCGCCGAAGCGAATAACTGTTGGTTCTCCGCAAAAATATTGGCCGCTCGCCTGCCCCGGCCGAACGAAGCCCTAAGACTTCCGCGTTCCCAAGGGGTATATCGAACGTGCAATCGTGGCGTTACAAAATTGCCAAGTCGATTATGGGTATCGAACCTTACCCCAGCAGTCAGACTTATTTTTTCTAAATTCTCGTAACTGTACTCAAAAAAAGCACCCGCCGAAGAATCTGCCCTATCATAATTCTGAGTGTTGACCAACTCTTGGTAACCATCATAGGCAAAGGTCAGCCCCGTCTTAAACTTACTTCGGGTATCGCCGATTATAGAATTGAAAATTAAATTGGAATATATGCTTTCGTGGTCAATATCATAACGTCGGAAACCATAATAAGAATCTTGTTTGTGTATACTGTAAGAGGCCTGAAACCCCAAACTTTGAAACGGAAGTTCGGGAAAGACATACCCCAATTTTAAAGATGAATCGAAACGGCGCGTATCGATTTCGCTACCCCAGGCGTTCGTTGTAAATCTATCCTTATCAGGATCAAAACGCGATTGGCCAACCTGTTTTTCATCATTTAAAAAACGAACATTGATAAAACTGACCCAACCGGTTTCAGGGTTTTGATATTGCCAACGGTTCATCACATTGATTTGGTCGGCCAAAGGGGCATCTAAAAAGCCATCATTGTTTCTATCTTCTATCAGGTTTCTCTGATTTCCGTGAATGTACAATCCGGTACTCCATTTGTCGGTCAATTTTTTGTTTACATGCGTATTCAGCTCAAGCCGGCCATTTCTATTGGCATATCCGTTGACGAACAATGTCTTATCCGTAAGCGGTTTTACCAGCTCGGTATTGATTTGTCCGGATATACTTTCGTAACCGTTGACAACGCTACCCGCTCCCTTTGTAATCTGAATGCTCTCGACCCAGGTTCCCGGGGTAAAAGTGAGTCCATAGGCTTGCGAAGCACCCCGAACCATGGGGATATTCTCTTGGGTAATCAATAAATACGGACTCGTAAGCCCTAACATCTGAATCTGTTTGGTACCTGTAAGCGCATCGTTGAAATTGACATCGATGGCCGGATTGGTCTCAAAACTTTCCGATAGATTGCAACAAGCGGCCTTTAGCAATTCAGCACTATTGACGGTAATTATGTTCTGTGAACTGAAATATGCTTTTTCTACGGCATCCCTTTTCTTTTGAACTACGACCTCATCCAAGGCATTGGAAGGCTTTAATGAATGATGTATCATTTTAGGCCCTTCAATCTTTAGTGTATCCGATTCAAAACCTACATAGCTAATAATCAATTTATCATATATTTTTTCGTAAGGAATACTGAACAGTCCCTCTTTATTGGTGACCGTTCCTATTTGGGAATCCATCCAGTACACGCTCGCACCCGATAAGCCGATATGCTTGTTTTCGGGGTTTGATTCCATGACCATGCCCTCGACTTTTTCCTGTGAAAAGGAGAGCAAAGGAAGAAATGCTATTAGATATAGATGTATTTTCATTTTTAATAGTCTTTTTAGACCTGTCAGGTTTTGAAAATCTGACAAATCTAACTTATTATCAACATGGCGATTGCCATTACCAACATAATCGCATTCTCGATAAAGGTCGCCTCGGTCATCGGTAGTTTTAAAGCCGTTCCCAAACAGGCACAGCGGATGCTCTTTTTATCGAGCAAAGTTTTTGTTACCCCTATAGTCGTTATGCCCAAGATTACAATAGTCGCCATCAACGCGACGGTAACCTGAAAACGGAACAGGAACATGAGACCTAAGGCGACTTCAATAAATGGATAAATCCACCCATAGATCGGTAATACCTTTGCCATCGGGTCGTACATTCTAAAACTTTCAGGGAAACCCTTTAGATCCAATAGCTTGAAAAAGCTAAAAACGATATAGAAAAGACCCATAAAATCGAGCATGGCTGCGGCAGTGTTCCATTCCCTAAAATTCAACAAAAAAGCTGTAACGAACAGATATAGGAATATCAACAGTAACGGTTTTAATTGTTGAAGTTTTGATGGTTCCTGAATAGTATCCGCTATCATTGCAGAGGCATGGGTTCCTTTTTTGGAAATTTCATACTTATCGGGAAGTGCTAATTTTAATGTGCTGAGCGGAATATGTTCTTCCATGGAAATCTCGGCCTCTGCGTTTTCCAAATCGACTTCCACGTGTGTCGCTCCATCTACTTTAGACAGCTTTTCGGTAACGGATGCCACACAATTGTTGCAGGTCATTCCGGTAATTTTATAAGTGTGTTTCATGATTTAATGAATTTAATGTCTTCCCCGTGAACCTGGCAGGCAGGCAGGAACGGGAATCTATTTCAAGCATCAATATTAGATTACAAACTTTTACATCACATCTTTCATCTTTGAACCTACAAGGAGGCCCGCCAAAAAAGCGGACACCACCTTGCAGGTTAGGCCAAAAATCTCACAATCAATCCGCCTGCCAGCCATACATAGCAGACAAAGGCGATATACTTCAATGCCGTTTCGAGCAACTGGCTTTTCGGAGCCATTTCTTTCATGTGCTTTACGTCTTTCCGTTTAAAAAACCCGAGATAAACCAACAAACCTGAAACGATCAAAAAAACTGCGTTCAGAAAAAAGGTATAGTCGATCTTGAAATGTTCGCTCTCGGTAATTTTCACTTGTGACGAATCCGGTAAAATTCCGAACAAATCGAAAGAATAATGCAATAGCAAAGAGGTCCCTATCAATGACGCGAACAATAAGAACAAAATAAACAGCGACATCTTCCAACCATAATATTTGGCATTGATCCGCAATACCGGAAAAACAACCAGATCACTAAAAATAAAGGCCATAACACCCGCAAAACTGACTCCTTTTCCGAAGAGCAGGGCGGCCAAGGGAATATTCCCCATCGATCCGATAAAAGTCAAAAAGGCTGCCACGGGACCAACGACGATATGTTCCAGAATTTCCAAAAATGAAAACTCGGTATTGCCCTGACCGCTGTTAATGAATAAAGTCTGGAAGAACGAATCCGGCACAAATGCCGCTACGATTCCGGCTACGGTAAAGCCAAGGGTAACATCCTTCCAGACCATTTTCCATTCCATGCCATATTGTTTGGCGACTTTAGCCCAGCTTTCCTGTGATTTTATTTTCTTCTTCCACGATGTTTCGGCGTCCATAGCATCTTCGCCTTCCTGTTTCAAATTGTCCTTCGCCCGTGCTATCAGTTTTTTTGGATTTATAATGCGAATCAAAATCCAGCTAATAAGAATTAAAAGAATCCCACCTACATACTCGCCTACCACAAACTGCCATCCCAAAAAGATAGAAATAATAATGCCGAGTTCCATGACCAGGTTGGTACTCGCCAGCAAAAAAGCGATGGACGAGACAAAACTTGCCCCTTTTTGAAAAAGCGATTTTGCAGATGCGAGTGCCGCAAAACTGCACGAACTGCTTATAAACCCGAAAAACGTACCAAGTAAAATGCCCTTTGATTCGGTGCCGCCCATAGTTTCCTTCATACGGTTTTCGGTCACAAAAATCTGAATCATACTACTGATAATATAGCCGAGCACGAAGGCCCATAAAGCCATCCAAAAGAAGCCAACGCTTGTGTAAGCTGCTTCTCCCCATTGTTTGATGAAATTTTTTTCCATAGTCAAAAAATCATAGCTGTCAAGCTTTTTTACGTAAACCTACAAAGAGCCCTGCTCTCGAAGGGAATACCTTACAGGTTAAAACCGTAAGCTCAGTCCACCACCGGCACCGAATCGGTTATCATAGCTTCCCATCAATGAAAAGTTTCGCGACAGCATGTATTCAATGCCGGTATTCCAGACGATTTCTTCTTCAAAACCAGTATCCACGGGCAAATCGCTTACCCAACCGAAATCTGCCCGATATTCGAAATTACCGAACAGCATCGTTCTTGGGAAAATCATGATTTCACGGCCCAGACGTATCTGTGGACGCAATTTGTTATCCATCCGCACATCCAAATTAAATAAATATGGGGTCAGATAGCGGACTCCGAAAATGGCCGTAGTACTGATGTCGTCCAAACTGTCTTCGCTTTCGTTTTCCATATTGACACCACCGAAAATCCGCAGATAATCGTGAAGGTATCTTTCATAGGTGATTTCGGCCTCGACGTTCTCGTTCCAGCCGTATTCAGCAGAAAGATTGAACTGATTTCTAAGGTTCGAGCTTACCAAGTTCAGTTCGGTCATATGGGAAGCGGCATCGACCATACCCCACGAATAAAAACGGTTGGTCTCGCCGACAAGTTTTGAAACCGGATAAGCGGCCATACGCGGATCGCGTGGTGTATCGTAACTGAATATCCGGGTCATACCGCTCATCATGTGGTACAGTACATGGCAATGAAGTAGCCAATCGCCATATTCGTTTCCATAGAATTCGATGGTCGTTTCTTCCATCGGGGGTACGTTTACGGTATGTTTCAAAGGCGAATAGTCCCCATTTTTGTTGATGACCCTAAAAAAATGCCCGTGCAAGTGCATGGGGTGGTGCATCATGGTCATATTATTGAAGGTAATTCTGGTTACCTCATCCTTCTTGATATTAATATTATCGGTTTCGGCCAACGGAACGCCGTTCATACTCCAAATGTACCGGTTCATGTTTCCTGTCAGGTTCAAAAGGATTTCCTTTACCGGAGCATCTTTATTATAGGTCGTTTTTTCAGGTGATTTTAGATAGTCATAAGTGTATTCGGCATTCATTCTCATTCCCTGCATCCCATCCATCTGCTTCATTTCCGAATGACCCATTTTTGAATGATCGTCTTTCGGACTGTCCATTTGCAGCTGTCCATGATTCATTTTTGAGTGATCCATCTTGGAATGGTCGACCGGATTTTTGGACACCTTTTTCTTCATTTCGCCACGGCCTGTCTTGGAGTGGTTCATTTTCGAATGGTCGACCGAACCTTTTGATGTCTCCATCTTCATATTGCCATGATCCATTTTCATTCCGTATTCCTCCTTCATTTCGAAACGTTCATCTTTTTTAGGCCGGAACTTCAGGGCATGGGCACCCATTTTCATATCCATTTTTGCCATGTCCTTCATCATGGCGATCTTATCTGGCGTTGGAACTTTGGGAGCTTCAAGCCCTTTTCCTTCTCCCAAAAATGCCGAAGCTGTTCCAGAGCCATCTTGGGCCATAATGCGGAATTCCATTTTTCCTTCTTCGGGTACCGTAACTAAAAAATCATAGGTTTCGGCAATGCCTATAAACGTCTTGTTTTTTTCCACCGGTTCGACATTAAGGCCGTCCGCTGCTATAAGTTTGGGGGTCGCCCCCCCAAAAGTCATCCAAAACATAGTCGAGGCACTTCCGTTTATAATCCGCAGCCTAACCTTTTCCCCAGGTCTGAAATCAGCATATTCTTGCGACGGTTCTCCGTTGATAAGAAAGGTAGGATAATATACATCGGCAATATCGGCACCTTCCATACGCTGTTTCCAAAAATTCAACTGGGCACCGAAAGCACCTCTGGCAATTACCCGGTTTAGGGGCGTGGCAGTTCCTTTTTTAATCTGGTACCATTCGGTGCCCCGTTTCAGGTTGCGCAAGACGTTCAGGGGTTTTTCATTCGTCCAGTCCGACAGTATAAGCACCAATTCTTTGTCATAGTCGTAGGCTTTTTCCTTGGGGTGTATCACAAAAGAACCGAAAACCCCACTCTGCTCTTGCAACATGGTATGGGAATGGTACCAGTAGGTGCCCGATTGTTTTAGCGGAAACGTATAGGTAAAGGTAGTGCCCGGTTTAATGGGCGGCGTTGTCAAATACGGTACGCCATCTTGAAAATTCGGCAACAAAATACCGTGCCAATGGATGGAGGTCTCGACATCCATCGTATTGGTGACGTGGATGACCGCCTGATCGCCTTCCGTAAATTCGAGAACCGGCCCGGGAATACTTCCGTTCACGGTCATTCCCATGGTTTTCTTTCCGGTTTTATCGACCATCTGTCGGTCGATGATCAAACTGTATTCTTTTATAGGTCTATTGTCCTCCGATTTCTGTGCGGTCGAAGCGATCGGTACGGCACATAGAAAGAACAAGGAAGCAAATAGACTTCTTGATAGCAATTTATCTAATCTTGATTTCATTAAATTCTTGATTTATTGTCATTTCCGTATAAGCGGGAATTGTTTTCAAAATGTTCCAACCGTCGATTTCCCTATTCTTTTGAAAAATAGCGATGATATCTTCAGATTCCAGCCGCAGTTTATCCTAAGCGGAGCCGAAGGACCGGAATGACAATAAATTAAATAATGAATACCTCGTCAAGCAACTGAATGTCCTTGACCAAAAGAGGTGGCGGGTAGTGTTCGTCCGGAACTGACCGTTCCGTTTCAATTTGAAGTAAACTTAAATAATAGGAATGCGTAAAAACGACCAAAAACAATTTTTGGTCGGCAGGTATATCGTTAAAGGAAATTTTAAGGTCGTCCTGACCCTCAATAGTGATAATCTCGTCGTTACAGCACGAATTCTCATCCTGTATATTTATGGTGCCGTCATCGGAACCCATTGCCATATCCATACCACAGTCATCTGCATGGGCAAAAAAGGAAACATCCATCAAATGGCCCATACAATAGTGCTTACCCAACGTCCACGAAGTCGTTGAGACCAAAAGCAACAAGGCCATTGAACACGAAAAAAGACGATGTAGCATTTCTTTCATTATTGCAAAAATACAAAATAATTTTTCCTAGAATATTTGTGTACGATTCCTTTAACGAAAAATTGGCGAGGGTAACATTTCAAAACAGTCTCTTAGACCTCGCTAAACCAATACTAAAAAAATCAGGACAATTTAAATTTTCCCTCCAAACATCAATTTTATGTCTTAAATATTTTAAAATCTCGGCGGATTCCGAAAAAAGACGATAAAATTTAGGTAGTCGAACATACTTTATTACGTCATATATAGTTATCTAAACATGAAACCCCGTATTAAGTTTCTTTAATAACTCTAATTAATATTTAAATTTTACTAAACATGAAAAAAGAATTGAGATTAAAAATCACCTCCGGATTTATAATCCTAGCCCTCGCGCTATTCGCAACAGGTTGTAGTTCGGACGAAGGAAATGTTTTCGAGACACCTGACGACCCCGACAAGGAAAATCCGGATGATCCAGAAGTCGAAGTAGCTACCCTGGTTTTCAACGAGGGTGATTCATCGAACGATGTTTTAGTTGCCGATGCCAGTGGTGAAGTTGGTACGGCAGTACCCGGTAGAGTTATCTTTACGTCTACGGCCACAACACAGCGCAGAATGTACATCACCCAGAATATTTCAGGTGGTGGCGATATGCCCTTTAACAATTTTAACCTTGGCGACACAGAGCTGAAAAAGGCCTTGAAGGCCGATGGATCTATAGATCTTGATGGTGCAACAAAAAAGGAAATAGACTTTACCTTCAATTTACCGGTACCCGATATCGACAATGGCGAGATTGTCTATACTTTTTGGACGACCACCGGAAAAGGGGATTATAGGGATGCCGCTAAAAGATTAGCTTTAGGCGTAGGTACCATTACGGTAAAAGTTGGTAACGGAACAAACCCAGCGGCGGAATTACGTTCGTTTACAGACGTTCAATTGTTTGCTCCTTTACAAGATGGTAGTTCTGAAACATTCTTTTCCTTGTTGAACGAAACCGTTTACAATATTAACGAAGGACCCGAATTCAGGGCGTTTTGGGATTTTGGCTATTATTGGACCAATGGCGACAAGGCCTCATTTTCATCAACTGCCAATTATAAAACGGCGTTTGACTTTGAAGTGGAAGGCTTTGAACCAAGTGCAGAGGAAGACGATGCCGCGAACGAAACTTTGAACGAAGCATTTTTCGAGCTATCGATAAAGACTGCGGCCCAATTTGACAGCACTTTGCTTTCAGGTGAACTTGACGCCATCGTTAAATCTGAAAATCAAAGCTTTACGAACATGGCCGTAGGTGATGTAATCGAGTTTGTTGACAACTACGGTAAAAAAGGACTTATTAAAATCACTGAAATCAAAGCCGGTTTCAACGCTACCGATTTTATTCAGTTCGATGTAAAGATTCAGCCTTAAGCTGAAAATCTTTTATAATCTTTGTAAAAGGGGATGCCAAAAATGGCATCCCCTTTTTTCATTTGTGTAGACCAAACGATAGTTTACATCGCTGCCTAAATATAATTTGCCTTATTGATAAACAGTATCAGTGAGTAATGACCCATTTAATAGCAAAAGCCTACTTTCGCAAAAAATTATTCCGCTATGCTAAATGAGTTAAAATCAGAAATAACAACCATTTTGATTTCAACGGATCGGTCCGTAGATTCGAGACTTCAAGAAATTTGCGACCTTCTTAAAAACACAGTACCACATTATGATTGGGTAGGTTTTTACTTTAAGAACGGCGACAAAGAAGAGCTTAAACTAGGCCCATATGCGGGGGAACCGACCGACCACACTATCATTCCGTTCGGAAAGGGTATTTGCGGACAAGTGGCCGTGAGCAACGAAAATTTTGTAGTTCCCGACGTAAAGGCACAAGACAATTATATTGCATGCAGCATCACTGTTAAAGCGGAAATTGTAGTACCCCTGTTCGTCAACGGCGAAAATATAGGACAAATAGATATCGATTCGAATACACCTGATCCCTTTACATCAGCGGATGAACACTTTTTGGAGTTTGTGAATGAGGAGGTGGCAAAGATGTTTAGTTGAGAATAAACGAATAAAGACGAAAGGAGCAAGGGAAAAAGACTATTAATTATCTTTAAGCGAAGCGTTCTTTACTCCATGCCCGTCCGGCAGGCGGGTTTTTGTCTTTTTATCACTTTCCTAGCGAGACATAAGCGTTTAAAACTTCGCCTTTTTGTTGATAACCTCATGGGCTTTTAAAAGATAAAAAAATTACTTTTGCTTGTCTTTTTGATTCACTAACTACACCTATTTAAAATGAGCACCAAAAAAGCGACCTCGGCCCTGATTTCCGTATTTCATAAAGACGGACTCGAGCCGATAGTCAGAAAATTTCAGGAACTCGGTATTACCATATATTCTACGGGAGGTACGGAGAAATTTATCAAAGAATTGGGTATTGAAGTCGTACCTGTTGAAGAAGTGACCAGTTATCCGTCCATTTTAGGCGGAAGGGTAAAAACATTGCACCCCAAAGTCTTCGGCGGTATTTTAAACCGTCAGGACAATGAAAGTGATGTGGCGCAGTTGGAGGAGTTTGAGATTCCGCAATTGGATATTGTTATCGTTGACCTCTATCCCTTTGAAAAAACTGTTGCCAGTGGAGCTTCGGAGCAAGATATTATCGAAAAAATCGATATCGGCGGTATTTCATTGATCCGGGCAGCTGCCAAAAACTATAAAGATGTGCTGTGCGTTTCCTCTATGGAAGATTACGGTGATTTCTTAGAAGTGATTTCCAACGGAAACGGAAGCACTAGCCTCGAAGACCGCAAACGCTTTGCGGCTAAATCATTTAATGTGTCGTCACATTACGATACTGCTATTTTCAACTATTTTAATAAAAATCATGAACTCTCTGCCTTAAAAATCAGCGAAACTAGAGGTCAAGTTCTACGTTATGGTGAGAATCCACACCAGAAAGGATTCTTTTTCGGTGATTTCGAAGCCATGTTCAACAAACTACACGGCAAGGCACTTTCTTACAATAATCTATTGGATGTTGATGCCGCTGTCAACCTGATGAGCGAATTCAAAAATGATGCGCCCACTTTTGCCATCTTAAAACATAATAATGCCTGTGGATTGTCACAACGCGAAACCATACACCAAGCCTATATAGATGCCCTGGCGGGCGACCCGGTTTCGGCATTTGGAGGAATCTTGATCAGCAACGTTGAAATAGACAAACCCACTGCCGAAGAGATTCATCAGCTTTTTTGTGAAGTAGTTATCGCTCCGAGCTATTCAGAAGAGGCTCTGGAAGTTTTAAAAGGAAAGAAAAATAGGATCATTCTTATTCAAAACGAAATCGATCTGCCCGATACGATCGTACGTACTTGTCTCAACGGAGTCTTGGTACAGGATAAGGACCACCGAACAGATGCACTTGAAGATTTACAATATGTTACTGAAAATAGACCTTCGGAACGAGAATTGGAGGATTTGATTTTCGCGTCCAAACTATGTAAACATACCAAATCAAATACAATCGTTCTGGCCAAGAACAAACAATTATGCGCAAGCGGAACAGGGCAAACCTCGCGTGTAGATGCCCTAAATCAAGCAATTCACAAAGCGAAACATTTTAAATTCGATTTGGAGGGTGCCGTAATGGCAAGCGATGCTTTTTTCCCTTTTCCAGATTGTGTAGAAATTTCGCATAAAAACGGTATTTCTAGCGTTATACAGCCGGGCGGGTCTATTAAAGATCAACTTAGCATCGATTATTGTAATGAGAATTCAGTGTCAATGGTAATGACGGGAACCCGTCATTTCAAGCATTAATTTTACTACTTTTGTCGGTAAAATACACCCAAATCAAGCTAGTAACGTAACCAAACAAAATTCAAATGGGATTTTTTGATTTCTTGACCGAGGAAATCGCTATCGATTTAGGTACTGCGAATACCCTCATCATTCATATGGACAAGGTCGTTGTCGACAGTCCGTCTATCGTTGCCCGTGACCGTATTTCAGGTAAAATCATTGCCGTTGGCAAAGAGGCCAACATGATGCAGGGCAAGACCCACGAAAACATAAAAACAATCCGGCCCCTTAAAGATGGGGTTATCGCCGATTTTGATGCGTCTGAAAAGATGATCAATATGTTTATCAAGAATATTCCGGCCTTAAAGAAAAAGTGGTTTCCACCGGCGCTACGCATGGTTATTTGCATTCCCTCAGGAATTACGGAAGTTGAGATGCGTGCGGTGAAGGAGTCCGCAGAACGCGTAAACGGTAAAGAGGTATATCTTATTCATGAACCAATGGCCGCGGCCATTGGTATCGGTCTAGATATTATGCAACCCAAAGGGAACATGATCGTCGATATAGGTGGTGGTACCACTGAAATTGCTGTAATTGCCCTTGGAGGTATTGTTTGTGACAAATCAGTAAAGATTGCGGGCGATGTGTTCACCAATGACATTATCTATTATATGCGTACACAGCATAACCTGTACGTAGGGGAAGCTACGGCCGAAAATATCAAAATCGACATCGGTTCAGCTACCGAAGATCTTCAGAGTCCCCCAGATGAAAAATCGGTACAGGGGCGTGACCTTTTGACCGGGAAACCTAAGCAGGTTCAAATTTCGTATCGAGAAATCGCCAAAGCCTTGGATAAGTCTATTCTACGTGTCGAAGATGCGGTCATGGAAACCCTTTCGCAAACTCCACCGGAATTGGCGGCAGATATCTACAATACAGGTATCTACTTGGCCGGAGGTGGCTCGATGTTACGTGGTCTTGACAGAAGGCTGTCCCAAAAAACAGACCTTCCCGTGTATATTGCGGAAGATCCATTAAGAGCGGTTGTTCGCGGTACGGGTATCGCATTGAAGAACTTAGAGCGCTACAAGAGTATCCTTATTAAATAATTAGGGCGGAAGACAGGTGACCGATGATGGATGATAAAAAAATCTATAGTTAATCGGACTCTACGGTGGCATCCTCTTAAACCAAAAAAAACTACTCCAAAATAATTTCCAACATCAAAGTATTCGGAAAAAAATCTTAACTAGCTCGGGGCATGCAGCAAATCATCAATTTTATCATTCGATATAAGAACTTTCTTCTTTATATCTTTTTGATGATTGTCTCCTTGGGGTTTACTATCCAGTCGCATTCGTACCACCAATCTCGGTTCTTTAATTCTTCGAATTGGCTGACCGGTAACATCTTGGAGACCTCGAACGATATTACCTCTTATTTTGGCCTCGATGATGAGAACCAAAAACTAATGGACGAAAATAAATTGTTGCGTAAATTACTTTTCAATAATGATATCGGTGATTCAATCCCTATAGATTCCGTTCAGCGCACCTATACCATCACCACGGGCCAGGTCATTAAAAACAGCTTTGCCGATCCCCGCAATTATGTAACGATAGATAAAGGAAACAACGATAGCGTAAAGCCCGATATGGGGGTCATTACCAGTAAGGGCATTTTAGGTATCGTGGAAAATACCTCGAATAATTTTGCCACCGTACAAAGTATACTCAACGAAAAATCGAATATCAATGCGAAAATCAAGAATACCGATCATTTCGGTTCATTGGTTTGGGATATGAAACGGTACAATGTGGTGCAGCTCATAGATATACCCCGATTGGTACCCTTGACCATAGGTGACACAATAG
>ENA-ORXU01001639-ORXU01001639.1-marine-metagenome-genome-assembly--contig:-NODE-1639-length-17494-cov-2.945111_pt1 | contig 17494 bp, 15 predicted proteins | sample MGYA00237869_ERZ511484 | MGnify/ENA metagenome assembly ERZ511484
ATCACGGGATACCCCCCGGAGGACCTCCTCCTCAGGGGAGGTTTCATCGCAGCCAACCAACGCGCCCTCGACGATCTCGCAGCCGAGACCAGAGGAACTGCCGCTGTCGTCGGCTTCGTCGACGGGGGACGGGACCTTTTCAACTCGGCCGCGATCCTCCATCGCGGCGAGGTCAGGGGCGTCTCCCACAAGCGGCTGCTGCCCAACTACGACGTCTTCGACGACAAGCGCTACTTCCGTCCGGGTGACCATCAACACCAGCTCTACGAGGTGGCCGGGGTGAAGCTCGGTCTCTCGGTGTGCGAAGACGCCTGGTCCAACACCGGGCCGATCTACGACCTCGCCGAGGGCGGCACCGAGGTGATCATCAACATCAACGCCTCTCCGTATCGTCGAGGAAAGCAGACGCTGCGTGAGTCGTTGATCCAGACCCGCGCCACCGATTCGGGCTGTTGGATCGTCTACGTGAACTCGGTCGGCGGCCAGGACGAGCTCGTGTACGACGGCGGCTCGATCGTGGTGGACGATGACGGGATCCTCGTCGCGAGAGCCCGCCAGTTCACCGAGCACGTCCTGATCGAAGATCTGACGATTCGGAGCTCCCGGCCCCGACGACTGGGCCCCCGCAGCGGCGAAGACCTCCCGGTGGTGGCCATCACGGGACCTCGACTCAACCCCCTGATCGCCGACGCCGATCGGCCCATCACCCCCATCCTCGAGCCGCTGGCCGAGATCTGGGAGGCACTCGTCCTCGGCACTCACGACTACGTGACCAAGAACGGCTTCCGTGACGTGACCATCGGCTTGTCCGGCGGTATCGACTCCTCCATCGTGGCCGCCATCGCCGCCGACGCCCTCGGTCCCGATCATGTCCACGGGGTGCTGATGCCTTCGCGGTACTCCTCGGACCATTCGGTGGCCGACGCCGAGGCCCTGTGCGCCAACCTCGGGATCGACCACCGGATCATCCCGATCGAACCCGCCCACACCGCCTTCACCGAGATGCTCGGCGACTCCTTCGAAGGTCGCACCGTGGACCTCACCGACCAGAACCTCCAGTCGCGCATCAGGGGCGTGACGCTCATGGCGCTGTCCAACGAGTTCGGGTGGCTGGTGCTGACCACGGGCAACAAGTCCGAGCTCGCCGTCGGGTACTCCACCCTCTACGGCGACACCGCCGGAGCGTTCGCCGTGATCAAGGACGTCCCCAAGACCGACGTGTACCGACTGTGCTCCTGGCGCAACGAGCAGCAAGATGCCGAACTGATCCCCGCACACGTGATCACCAAGCCTCCGTCGGCCGAACTCAAGCCCGACCAGCGTGACGACCAATCGCTACCGCCCTACGAGGTCCTCGACCCGATCATCGAGGGCTACGTGGACCGGGACCTCACGGCGATCGAGCTGATCGAGGAGGGTCACGACGAAGACGAGGTTCGTCGCATCGTTCGACTGATCGACATCGCCGAGTTCAAGCGACGCCAGAGCCCGCTCGGGACCAGGATCAGCTCCAAGGCCTTCGGCCGAGATCGCCGCCTGCCGATCACCAACGGCTTCAGGCCCTGACCCCGGCTCGGCCCGACCCTCGGGCAGAGCAACGCCACCGAACAGCCGGTCCGAGGACTCCGGGCGAGAGCCTCGCCTGCCGAGGCCATCCGCCCCGCCGCCATCCACCCCGCCGCCGTCGCCTCGAACACCCCAGAAAATCAGGCGTTGGTGGGTTGGAAGTGTTCGTCCTCGGGATGCTTGCGCCGGTACCACTCGCTGAAGACCACGGCGCCGATGAGCATGGCGACGATCACCGCGAGCGAGGTGAAGGTCGGGACGTGGTACCAGAGTGAGATCGTCATCTTGACGCCGACGAAGATCAGGATCCCGCCCAGTGCGTGCGACAGGTAGTGGAAGCGGTCCTTGGCGCTGGCGAGCAGGAAGTACATGGCCCTCAACCCGAGGATGGCGAAGGCGTTGGACGCGAACACGAGGAAGGGCTCGTTGGAGACCGCCAAGATCGCCGGGACCGAGTCGACGGCGAAGATCAGGTCGGTGAACTCGATCACCACCAGGGCGGCAAACAAAGGGGTGGCTGCGCGTTTGCCGTTGACGGTGGTGAAGAAGTCGTGACTCTCGATCTTGTCGGTGACCGGCATGATCCGCTCGAGCAGGCTCAGACCACGGGTGGAGGTGTTCTCCCCCTCGTCTTCTTTGTGCCGGATCACCTTGAAGCCGGTGAAGATGAGGAAGACCCCGAAGATCACGAGGGTCCAGGCGAAGCGTTCGATGAGCGCACTGCCGACGAAGATGAAGATCGCTCTCAGCGCCAAAGCACCGAAGATTCCCCAGAACAACACTCGATGCTGGTACTTGAGCGGGATCGACATCGTGGTGAACATCAGTGCCCACACGAAGACGTTGTCGATGCTGAGCGACTTCTCGATCAGGTAGCCGGCGATGTACTCGCCGAAGGCGTCGGTGCCGTAGGCCCAGGCGATGACACCGGAGAAGGCGAGGCCACAGGCGACCCAGATCGCCGACTCGTTGAAGGCTTCACGGATCGTGGGGGCGTGATCGTCACGGTGCCGGTAGAGGTCCACACCGAGCATCACCGCGATCACCGCCAGCAAGGCCACCCAGGCGCCCGCCGACACATCCAGGTCGACGAAGTTCTCACGAGCTTCGGTGGCAAGCAGCATCCGGTCATTCTGGCGTACCCGAAGCGCTTCGCGAGGTCTCTGGGGTCACTTCTGTCGAGGTGTGGGGCCCCGTGGCCGCAGTCGCTCGCTCGGATTCGTCGGCAACCTCGTCCCGCGACCGACCCGACCAGCCACGAACGCCGACCCCACGGTAGAAAATCGACCATCATGCGTGCCCTCTCCGGTCTCCGTCCGCACTCCCGATGCCGCATCGCACTCTCGACGGCCGCCCTGGCGCTCGCCTTCGGTGGTTGTGCATCGGACGACTCCGCGGCCGGCGCCCCCGAGACTTCGGCGATGACCGAGACTTCGGCAGAGACCGAGACTTCGGCGGAGACCGAAACTTCGGCGGAGGCCGACCCCTCCGAGGAAGCCGCTGGCTCGACCGCTGGTGACACTGGAGGTGACAGCGCCCCCGGCGAGAGCTCCGCAGGTGCGAGCGAGAGCTCAGCGTCGAGCGGCAGCGCAGGAGAACCGGAGCTGATCGACATCGAGGTTCCCTCCGGCACCATCCCGATCGCGGTGATGGAGAACGGACCCGACCCCGAACTGCCCGAAGGTGCCATCGAGCGACGAATCGAGCACGAGGGCCACGACATCTTCACGATCGAGATCGAGGGCGAAGAGCCTCCCATCGTCCTCGGACACGGATTCCCCGACAACCTCCACCTGCACGATGAGCTGTATCCCTTGCTCGAGGGACGCCGGGTCATCGCCTTCGACTTCATCGGTTGGGGTCGGTCCGACAAGCCACTACCGATGAGCGAGTACGAGTACACGACCAAGGGTCAGGCGGAGGAGCTGGCCGCAGTCATCGACGGGTACGAACTCGACGACGTCACCCTGGTGGTCCACGACCAGTCGGGCCCGGTGGGCCTCGAGTACCTCTTGGAAGACGAGTCCAAGATCGGCGAGTTCGTCTTCATGAACGGCTTCTTCGGCTTCTCACCCAACCTCTCTCCGCCCAAGGGCATCGAGGTCCACGATGATCCGGCCCTCCAAGCGGTCGAGCTGGTGGTGCAGGCCGACCCGGCGGCGATCGAGGCGCTCTATCGCTTCCAGATGGACGAGTTCATCGAGAAGTCACCCGACGAGGCCGAGGTCATCGACAACCTCTGGTCCCAGTTCCCGGAAACTCGGCCCGCCTTCGTCGCCATCAACGACATTCTCCAGGCAGAGGTGATCGAACGCACCTCGCGGGTGGACCAACTGGCGAATCTGACGGTCCCGATCGACATCGTCAACGGAGCGATCGACCCCTACCTCACGCCCGAGTTGGCCATGGAGTTCGACGAACTACTGCCCAACAGCACCCTGACCTTGGTGGAGGACGCCGGCCACTTCGTCCAGATCGACGCCCCCGAGGTGGTTGCCGAGGCGGTCTTGACCCGAAACCCGTGAGCTCGCGGCATCCAGCACCTGAGCAGGGCACCTCGCCGGTGAGGCTCGCCGAAGCCAGGCGAGAGAGCGCCGGCCAGAAGTGGCAGAACCTCGCAACACGTCATCTGGACCCAGACAGAGGTGCCACTGGCCGGATGTGACGTGAACCCGTTCCGAATGAGATCGGACGCGACACCGGGTCGCCCTCGAAGGAGCGACCCGGTGTCGAGTGTCGTGATCTGCGCTCGGGAGCGTCAGATCTTGGAGAGGATGTCGCCTTCGTCGAGTGAGCCGCGGTAGCGGGCCAACTCCGAGCCGTCAGCAGCGACGAGCACCGCTTGGGGCTGGCTTGCCACACCGAGCTCTCGCCAGGTGACCGACGAGGAGTCCCACGTCATCGGAAAGGTGATGCCGAAACGGTCGACGAAGTCGTTGGCTTGGCCGAGGTCGTCCTGGGTGCCGAGACCCACGACCTGGAGTGATGCTGCGTTCTCTCGAGCAAACTGCTCGAGACCCGGGGCCTCCCGGGCACAGGTCGGTCAGTGGGGAGCCCACATCCACAACAGGGTGGGCCGGTCCCCGGCGACGATCTGCCGGAGCGAGGCTTCCGAACCGGTCGTCAGGTTGGCAACCCTCACATCGGGAACGATGGAATTGCTCGATGCCTGGGTCGGCGGAGGATCCGTGCGGGGAGGATCGGTCCGGGGTGGATCGGTCCGGGGTGGATCGGTCCGGGGCGCCTGCGTCGCGGGAGCCTGGGTTGCGGGAGCCTGGGTTGCGGGAGCCTGGGTTGCGGGAGCCTGGGTTGCGGGGGCGCCCGTGGCCGCCGGAGCCTCGGTCGTCGAGGAACCGGGGTCCGACGCAGGTGGCGCCTCGGTCGAACTCGGACTTGGCTCAGATGTGCCCGTGGTGGAGTTCGAGCCCGCACGGGTCGTGTCGGTCGCATCCGATGGATCTTCCGACGACGGGTCCTCGGACGACGTGGTGGTCGAGTCCTCTGAGGCTGTGGTCGTGGAGTCCTCGGTGTCGACCGCTGTATCGCCGTCGAGGGTGCGACTCGCCGCATCGTCGCTGCCTCCGCAGGCGCCGGCCAGGAGAGCTGCACTCACGGCAACGGCGACAACGAGTCGGCGCTCGCCGAACGGCGCTCTGGAACGACTCGGACTCATACCTTCGTGTGCTGTGGGGGGTTTTCGATCCATCAGGTCACCTCTTCTGGTCGACATGGATCTGGCTGTGCATCAGATGAGTGACAGTACGGCATCTTCGTCCACTCCTCCCCACGCCCCCAGGACGCGACCGTCGGCGTCGAGCAGCACCGAACTGGGCTGGCTGCGGATACCGAGTTCGGTCCAGGAGTCGAAACTCGGGTCCCACACCATGTCCATCGTCATGTCGAAACGCTCGACGAACTCCTGGGCCTGGCCGAGATCGTCTTGGGTTCCGAGACCGATGACCTGGAGATCTGCTTCGTTGTCGAGAGCAAACTGCTCGACACTCGGGGCTTCCCGAGCACAGAACGGTCAGTGGGGCGCCCACATCCACAACAAGGTGGGGCGATCGGAGTCGACGAGACTGGTCAGCTGGATCTCGTCGCCGGTCGGTACGTCCAACACGGCCACTTCTGGCACCACCGACCCTTCGGCCTGTTCAGCCCCATCGGGATTGGAGGCCGGCCCGGCTTCCTCGGCAGCTGAACCGCAACCAGCTGCGAGAACCCCGGCCAGCAGAACGCCTGCGACGCGTGACGAGTACCTCATGCTCAGTGCAACCACATCGGGCCCCGAGGTGTTCCCGCCGATCTGGCTGCCTGCCCAGATCGGTCCCGTCATGGCGTCGGCCGGGTCCGCAAGGCGCGGGATCGGCCCGTCACCGCCTCGTGCGCCGCCGCGATCACCTGCGGTCACGCTCCAACCAACCACCCCGCCACGGAGCGCCGCGTCAACCGCCTCGAGCAACCCGACGTCACCGCCGCCACGGCCACCCCGGGTGAGAGGCTCACACCACCCCTGCCGACCGAGCGACGACGGGTTGGGTGATCAGACCCAATTCTCACGATCGCTGAACAGGCTGAGGTACGTTGACGGCTGGGCGGAAAACCGGTGGACCGGCGGCGGATGCCGGTAGAAAAGGATCCAACATGTCGTTCGGCGGAACGCGTTTACGAGCACTTGCAGTACTGGTTGCACTTTGTGTGATCGTCGCTGGCTGTCAGACAGCCTCGAACCCGAACAACTCCTTGCATCTCGCTGTATGGGATCCGCTGGATGCCTCCACGGTGGAGCGAACCAACGGCCTGCTGGTGGCGGGCAACATCGAGGCGGTGGCGCCCGACAAGGTGGCTCGGCTCGACCTGACCGTGGAGCAGCTCTCAACCGGCAAGAGCTGGAACGGTGAGAAGTGGGTGAACGGGGCCGACGCCTTCCGCTTGGCAACCGGCGATGACGGCAACCTGCACATGGCCGGCTTCGCCCACCGGATCGGCAGCTCGGATCTCACCGACGGCGACTACCGCGTGAGCATCACCGGGACGAGCGTCTTCGGCGAATCGCTCACCCTCGGCCCCTACCTCACGACGGTCACCTCGGGTGCGGCTGCGACCGGCGGCCCCGAGTCCACCATCTTGCGCCCCTTCGACATGGTCCCCCTCGCCTCCGACGTCGACGTCGTCCTGCGTGGCTACACCTCGGACCCCGACGGAGTGGCTTCCGCGAGCTTCACCATCACCGACCTCGAGACCGGCGACTGGTGGAACGGCAACTCCTGGGTCACCAGCCCGGCCACGGTGCCCCTCACCCTGACCGACCCCGGCCAGACGACCACCTCCTGGGCCCACACCATCCCAGCGTCGGAACTCCACGCTGGAGCCATCGTCTCGGCGGTCATCACCGCGGTCGACGGCAACGGTGCGGTCGAGCAGCAGAACGTCATTCCCCGCCCTCGTGGCAGCAACCAGCACACCAGCCAGGTCGCACTCCCGATCTATGACGTCGCTCCCGGTTCCACCCGGATCTGGACCATCGGCGATTCGATCACCCAGCAAGGTGGCAGCTTCGGCATCAAGGTCCCCGGCTACCGCCACGACCTCAGCCAGATCGTCGACGACTCCCAGTGCCAGGTCGACTGGGTGGGGAGCCTCGACTGGAACTGGAACGAGGACATCTCGAAGCAGCCCGACTGGACCGACCGCCAGCACGACGGCATCTCGGCCTGGTCGGTGTACCACACCAAGAACTACGTGGCCCTGACCTGGCAGAAGGTGACCAGCCCCACCGGCAACCGTCCCGGTCACGATCTGGCAGCAGCCAGCGGTGCCGACATCGTGATGATCCATCTGGGGACCAACGGCTCGCTCGACGTCACCCAGGACAATGCCATCCCCGGCAAGACCGCCCACGAGTCGGCACAGCAGAAGGCGATCTACAACACCGCCGACATGCAACTGCTCATCGATGACGTCCGCTCGGCGCTCGGCCCCGACGTGCCGATCATGCTGGCCCAGATCGTCAAGACACACCGACCGACATCCCACCCGGTCCCGCCCCTCGACACCCCCGAGATGATCAACACCTACATCAACGAGGGCTATGTCGACATCGCTGCGGGCGACCCCAACGTGCACCTGGTCGATCTCTCCACCGGCTACGACCCCGAGTGGAACCTCGACGGCCTCCACCCCGGCAACGTGGGTGCCGCATTCCAGGCGGCAGGTTTCCGCCAAGAGCTCGCCGATCACACCAGCCTCGGTTCCTGCCTCTGAGACCCACCTGAGCGGCGACGAGTCGACCACACCTTCGAACACGCCCCGGGCCTCGTGGCCGGGGCGTGTTCCGCGTCCACCGCAGGACTGGGCCGCTTACCTGGACACGATCCGAGCAGCCACCGCGCACAGAAGCTGCGTGGTTCCGGCCCGGTCGACCCGACGCCCGACACCCTGGCGTTCTACCGTCGGGCATCGGCCGTTGCGTGGCGGGCGATCATCGAGACCCGAAACGAAGGATGCGCCGATGCCCACCCAGCTGATCGACACCGCTCGAGGACTCTCGGCGAAGATCTCCGAGAGTGCCGAGCAGAACGAGGGACTCGTCACCCGCGAGACCGTTGACATGCTGGTGGACGCAGGGATGTACGCAGCACTCTCGCCCCGCGAAGTGGGCGGTGCCGAGCTGGGAGTCGTGGATGCCATCGACCTCTACGCCGAGCTGTCACGAGCCGACGGATCGACCGGCTGGTGCGCCATGGCCGGGGCATCGGCGGTCGCCTACTTCGGGGCCTTCGGCCAAGACGCCTTCGTCGAACGCCTCTATGAGCACGGCACCCCGGTGGTGGCGGGCCAGTTCGCCCCGAACGGCGTGGCGGTCACCAGCGAGCACGGCTGGTCGGTCACCGGGGACTATCGCTTCGGATCGGGAATCGAGCACGCCGAGTGGGTCGGCGCCGGGGTCATGACCGATGGAGCGGACGGCTCCGACCCCCAGTACCTGTTCACCCTCGTACCCGCCGACGCCGCCCAACTGGCCGGAAACTGGGACGTGCTCGGCCTGAAGGGGACGCTCAGCTACGACTACCGCATCGAGGGCGCCCAGATCTCTGCGGAGGACACTTTCGACTTCTTCGCTCCGGTTCGGCGACGTGGCGGCCCGGTCTACGACTTGGGAGTCCTGGGCTTCACCGCAGCCGGCCATGCGGCGTTCGCCATCGGCGTGACCCGCCGAGCCCTCGATGAGGCCCTTGCGATCGCCAAGGCGACCACGAGGATGGGAGCGCCGAGCGCCTTGGCCGAGTCGGAGCGATTCGTCCACGATCTGGCCGTGGCCGAGTCCCGTTTCAGAGCGTCCACCTGTTGGGTGAAGCAGGCCTTCGCCGACGCCGAGTCCGCTTGCGACGAGGGCTCCGACGAGATCGACCGCCTCATCCTCACGGCCCGCCAGGCCACGGTTCACCTCACCCGCGAGTGCGCCGATGTGGTCCGTGAGGTGTACCTGAATGCAGGAACCCAAGCCCTTCGCGACGGTCCGATCCAGCGCTGTTTCCGTGACATCCACGCCGGCACGCAGCACTACATGGCAAGCCCGGCCGTCACCGTCGAGTGGGGCCAGGGCCTGCTCGCCTGAGGAGCCGACCCGCCCTCAGCCGCCCGGTCGGAGTTCAATCCTCTCGACGTGCGGAGGAGCTTCCGACAAGGCCCGGCGGAGCCCGACGCGATCGGGTTGGGTCTCGATCAGGCGACTTCGGCACTCGACCTCGACGTCGGCGCCCAGGAATGGCCATGGATCGAGTTCGACCACATCGGTCCGAATCGGGGTGACCGCGATCGGCACATGTCGACCCCCGGGGTCCACCAAGGCTTCGAAGCAACCTCCGGTGCGCTCGTGGGGTTCGCCCACCTGCAACCAGAGAGCGAGCGAGTCGCAGAACTGGAGACAGCGGTAGTTGGCCATGACCGCATCGGGCTGAGCCAACGAACGAAGGGACTTGTCGACCCCGAGCACCTGGATCAATCGTTCCCGCCGTTCGGCCTCGTAGGCGAGCATGGACTCGATCGCAGGTCGCGCCGACGGGTCGAGCCGATCGATGAGCGCCTGGCGGTCGAGACCCCACCCTCCGGCATAGAGGCCGGTGGAGTGCATGCTCACGAGCAGACCGGCGAGGGGGTGGCGTGCCTCGTGAAGGGTGGGCGACGCCGCTGCGACGGCGAGCGAGATACCGAGTGGGGCCGAGAAGAGGCCCACGGGCAACCCCGTCGCCTGGTCCAACTCGGGGTCGGCATCATGGTTCGCCCAGCCCGCATCGTGGTCGGCCACGGTCGACACCACCAGGTCGAACGGATCGGGACGAACGAACCCACCGGCCCCGAGCCGCGAGCAGAGCTGGCCTGCGAGCGAGGTGTGCTCGGCCATGGTGATCACCTGGTGAGGTCCCGAAGGCCGCCGGTTCACGATCACAGGGGGCCGCCTTCCCCGGGCAGGCCGGCGAAACGTGGGCGCCGGGCGAGGCTCATCGATCCAGGTCTCCCGATTCGAGGGCGATCAGGTCGGGCCGCACCCGCACCGCATACCAGAGCGCCGCAGCCACCCCTCCGACCACCACGAGGGTGCTGAACAGCAGCCCAGCAAGCCAGAACAGCTGTGTGTGACGTGACAAGGCCCACACCCAACGCGGGCGATGCGCTGCATCGAGGATGGCGGCCACGGTGACACACAGCGGCAGGGCGAACAGGGTGGTGATCGCGATCGTTTCGATCCACCGGCCGAGCCCCATGGGTCCAGCTTGGCGCAACCGGAGGTGACCGAACATGTCTCAAGAAAAGACGCCCCAACGCCGAACCCTTCTCGTCGGAACGAGTTGTTCCGACGGCCCGACGCTGGAGCGATCATGGACATCTACCCCCTCACCCATTCCTCATCCTCCGGGTGGGGAGATCTACCCGATCTGGACCACCAAGCTCAGCTCGGCTTGGTCTTCGGCGGCGCCGACCTCCTGGGCGATGATTCGCCGGTCCGTCGTCTCGCTGAGCACTATCCGACCATGACCTTGCTCGGATGCCGATCGAGCATCGATCAAGCCGTGACCGAGGTCGATGATTCCGAGCTCACCGCAACGCTTGTCGGCTTCTCCTCGGCGCGCCTCCTGGCTCGCTCGTCCAAGATCTCCGAACCCAAGGATTCTGCGACGGTTGGAGCGAACCTGGCCCGCTGCCTGAATGGTCCCGTACCAGCCGGGGTCTTGCTCTTCGGCGACGGAGCGGGTGTGGATGCCAACGCTCTGATCGAGGCAATGCGCTCCGCCTTCCCCGAGTCGACCGTGGTTGCCGGTGGGTTGTCGGAACTGACGTGTTCGACCTCGGGCCGACCCGAATGCTGGACCCTCGTCGAAGGTCAACCCGTCACCGGCCATGTGACGGCGGTGGGCCTCTACGGCCAGATCGAGATGGAGGAGGTGGCCGACGGAGATCACTTCAACTTCGCCCGTGCCTTCGCCGTCGCGGCGTCACCGATGTTGTCGATGGAGATCGCCGGATCGACCAAGCCCTCGACCGACGCCATGGGTTGGGATCTGCCCGCCGGGTCGACAACGCTCGGGATCGGCGTGTCGGAGTCGATCGCCGATTACGCGGTCACGACCCCGGCACGGTCCAGGACCTTCATCAGCGAGAGCTGATCACTCCGCCGACGTCTGATCGCCCGACGCAGCTCCCTCGGGCTCGGCTGCGGGCTCCGCCGAGACCCCAGCTGGCTCGGCCGCCGGCGTCGCCGGGTCGACCGCCGGCTCTGCGTGGACCTCGATCCTGGTCCATGCGCCGAGGAGCACCACGGCATCGGGATCGAGTGGAACAGGCTCCCCACTCGGCATGTCGATCGGGGCGCCCGAGACTCGCGAGCCGTTGGTGGAGCCGAGGTCGGTCGCATGCACCACGCCGTCGACACCGCACTCGAGCTTCAGGTGGCTCCCCGAGACCCCTGGGTCGGCGTGTGATCCCGACCCGAAAATGACGTCGTTGTCGGCATCGCGTCCGAGCGTGATGGTTCCAGATGCGGGCAGTCGGAGGGGCGGCGGGGGCGGATCAGGTGGGGTGAGTCCACTCTGGATCGCCGATGCCGATCGACTTGCGTCATGGGTCACCGTGATCGCAAAGCCCAGCGACCCGGAAGCGCCTTCGGCAGAGGCGGGTTCTTCGGGCAAGGTCCCGGTGGCGAAGTCGTAGCCGCAGACTTCACAGAACACGTTGCCGGCCCGGTTCACCTCCGAACAGGCCTCGCAGGTGATCTCGCCGCCAGCCGCACCCGGGGTCGGCTCGGCAGCCGGCGTCATCTCGATGCCACACACGTCGCAGAAGGAAGGATCGGAGCTGGTGTGGCCCTCGGGGCAGCGGGTGCTCACGAGGGTTCGCCCGAGCGCTTGACCCGCACGGTACGGGTTGATCTCACGTCGAGTGCCATCTCGTCCTCCTCGGCCACCCCCGCCTTCAACCTCACCGTTCCCGAGCCCGCATCCTCCACCTCGACCACTTTCTGGAGCAAGCGGACCGTGGCGTCGTTGCCCGACTCCGACGCGAGCTTGACCGCTTGGCCGAGCCGCACCGTGGCGGTCTTGTCGTCGCCGTTCTTGCGAGCGGCGAGCCCTTCGTCGATCGCTTGGGCGAGGTCGGCCTGGCCTGTGTAGTGGGCCACCTCGGCCACGATCCTGGTCGTGCTGTTGGTGTCCTCGGTCCAGAAGGCCTGGAGGAAGTGGGGCTCGGTCTCCTTCTGATCGAGCATGAGCTGGATACGCGCCGCTCGGCGTTCCTGGCCGACCTCGCCCGTCGGGATCTCCACCCTCAGGTGATAGTCGCGCGACTCGCCGCCGGCCCATGCGCCCGTCGGATAGTCGAGGGTGAAGGGCGCCCCCGGTTCGACCCCTCGGTCGGTCAGCTCCTCGATGCTCGGGGCCACCTGGCGGAGATGCACGATCCGCGCCCCTTTCGGCGTCCAGACCCTGAGCCCCACGTCGGCCATGCGCTTTCCCATGGCGGCGCCCATCATCGAGCGGAACTCCCCCACCAGATCGCCCGAGGCGACGATGTCGGCGGTGCCGAGGAGGCGGCTGGCGATGTGGCGCAACTCCTCGACCTCCCAGTCGGCACCGATGCCGCGACAGTCGCACTGGAAGATGCCTTCTGCTGCAGCGAGGCGGGCGTCGAGCTGCGACCTCTGCTCGTGCTCGTTCTTGCCGTCGGTGAGGAGAATGCCGTGGGCGAGGACGGGGCCGGTGATGGTGTCGCGCATCTGGCGCACGGCGATCGTGGCCGCCTCGATCCAGACGCCCATGGCGGTGCCACCAGAGGGCCGAAGGCGGGTCCGGACCGTCTTGATCGCCTCTCCTTTGGTCTCGGCGTTCGCGATGGCCGCTGGTCCGCGTGCCGGGTAGACCGGGTAGGCCCGGTTCGTCCCTGCGATCACCGAGAACCAGGTGCCGTCCGCGAGCGCCTCGATCGCGGCGCATGTTGCCTCGATGGCCATCGGGAAGCGATCGCCTTGGTCCATCGACCCCGACATGTCGACCATGATGATCTCGACCGCAGTCGGCTCCTCACCGCCTTCGACGTCTTGTGGAGCGGTCAGGGTGATGACGGCATCGACCGAGGTGGCTCCCGGCGCCAAGGCCGGGTTGTGGAACACCTCGATGTCGAACATGTTGCTCATGTTGCTTTCCCCTTCCCTCGTGCGCTGCTGGCCCGAGCCGAAGGTTCGGCATCGGGGGCCACATCACCACTGGCGTCTGATTCTGATGGAGCTGGGCTGGCCTCGTCACCCACGAACTCGTCACCGGCAGCCCCGTGACCGGCAGCCCCGTGACCGGCAGCCTCGTCACCGGCAGCCCCGTGACCGGCAGCCTCGTGACCCACAGCCTCGTCACCGGTGCTCGCTGCGCCGGTCGAGGTCGCTCTGGTCGACTCCGACTCCGATGCTGCGTGGCTCGAATCGGCGATCACCACGGTCACGTTGTCGCCGCCACCGCTGGCGAGAGCGAACTCCACCAGCGAGGCCGCCCGAGCGGCGACGAGGCCCCGCTCGCTCGGCGGGAACGACGCTGCTGCCTTGCGACCTGCATCGGCCATCACCGTGCCCTCCTCGTCGTACATCGAGAGGCCATCGGAGCAGACCACGACCATCCCGGGTGCGTCTCCCGGGTCGAAGTGGACGATCTCGGGCGGCTCTCCGTCTCCGTCAGGCCCGAGGTAGCGGACCAAGGCGGCGCCGTTGGCGAGTTCGGCGAGTTGAGCCGCACCGAGATCGGGTTGGGCCTCGGCCACCGCGTTGCGGTGGTTGTGGTCGCTGGTGAGCAACTCGGGGCCGAACTCGTTGATCCAGTAGGCGCGGCTGTCGCCCAGCCATGCCACGTCGAGTACGCCGGGCGACAGCACCGCCAACACATAGGTGCTGGCGGGGGCGTTCGCAGAATCGGCCTGACCCGCCGAGAGGGTCGCTGCCTGGGCTCGTTCGGTCGCCTCGTCGAGCACGTCGGCTCGGTCGTCGTCGGAGAGCTCGGTCCAGTTGCTCGTTCGCACTGCCTCCAAGACGGTCTCGGCTGCGGTGATCGCGGCCACCTCGGAGATGTCGGCCGAGCCGGGCGCCGAGGCCACCCCATCGCAGACGCAGACCACGGCGACCTCGTCCCAGGTCTCGATCGCGAAGGCGTCTTCATTGGCCTTCCGAACCACGCCGCGATCGGTGATGCCCGCGACCCAACCCCGATCGATCTCGATGTGGTCGCGTCGTCCCGGCTGTGCCAGCCCGCAGACCTGGCAGAAGCCCCCTGCCAACTGATCGGGCGACGCCCCGCAGGTGGGATCCACGCAGGCCCCTCCCGCAGTGGCCAGGTCACCCCCGCAGCTCTCACACCATTCGGCCGACGGCACCGTCTCACCGCACGCGGCACACACCACCGCGGCCGGGGGCTCGGCGGGGATTGGCTGGTCGGTCGAACTGCTCACAACAGGGACCAGGGTCGTGTGGCGTTCGCCTGGTCGACATGGTTCGCCGCCAGATCCGGGTCGTCGGTCTGGCGTGCCAGGGCGCGATGAGCGGCTTCGAGTCCCCGGCGCAGATCAGCCTCGCTCTTGGCCGGATCGTCGGCCAGGAGGAGTGGCTGCGGCAGGCCCAGGGCATCGACGTTTCCCAACGCTGCGGTGTGGAGCTGGACCGCGATTCGGGATCGATCTGCCGGGTCGAGGGTGAGGCGGGCGGCCACCCGGGCCGCCCGCTCCAGGTGTTCCCTCGAGGGATCGGCACAGAGCAGGTCGATCGCTCGTCGCTGGCCGACCTGCCGAGCTGCGGATCCAGCGGGCACCTGGGCAAAGGTCGCCACCGCCTCGTCGGCCCGGCCGGCAGCGCCACGCACGCGTGCGAGGCCGAAGGTGGCCGAGATGAAGCTCGGGTCGATGGTGCGGACCTGTTCGTAGAGCTGGGCCGACCGCTCGAAGTCGCCGTTTGCCTCGGCGGCGAGCGCGATACCGAGACGAGGGGCGACCTCGCCGGGCAGTGCGGTCCACACGTCGCTGAACGCGGCACCAGCGCGAACCCAGTCACCACGAGCCACCGAATGGATCCCCACGCACCAGTCCGGACGCCAGTCCCACGGGTCCTTGGCTTTGAGCTGGTCGATGCTCCAGGCCGGATCGGAATCGACCATGATCGCCAAGCGGCTCAGCGCGATGAGCATCTCGTCGGTCACCATGGCAGGCGCGTCGGTGACCGCTGCCCTGAGTTCGTCGTAGGCCCGGCGGGCGTCGCCGGGGGCGAGCACCTCATCACCGAAGTCGGCCACCAGATCGATCGCCGGGTCGCTCGTGTCCTGGCGGAGCGAGGGCAGGATGCTCCAGTGCCACTCGTCCTCGATGCCCTCGGCCAGACGAGCGGAGAGACGATCGCCGGTGAAGCGCTCACTCGGTTCGGGACGGCCGACCTCGGTCTCGATCGCGGTCAGTTCCCTCAGGACGCCCCTCAGCTGGGGTTCGAGCTCGTCGACGCTGGCGAAGCGATCGTCGGGGTGGCCTGCGGTTGCCTTGAGCAGGAAGCGATACAGCGATTCGAATCGGGCGAAGAGCGGCTCGGCGGCCGGGCTCGGCAGCTCGTGGCGATAGTCGCCCTTGTGGTACACGAAGTTCAGGATCATCACGGCCAAGGTGCGGCCGATCGTGTACACGTCCGATGCCACCGAGGGGCCGAGCGTCTCCACCTCCGGGGCCCTGAAACCGTCGGTGCCGTAGATGTCGGCGGTCTGGTCGTCGATGCGCATCACGGCGCCCACGTCGATCAGTTTGACCGTGTCGCCTGTCGCCATGATGTTGGCTGGCTTGAGGTCGTTGTAGACGAGTTCGAGCCCGTGGAGATACCTCAGGGCGGGGAGCACGCCGAGCACGTAGGCGATGGCCACGCGAGGGTCGAGGGGATGCGGGGTTCCTCCGTTGGAACGTCGCCGGGCCTTCAACTTCTGCCCCAGGCTCTCACCGCCCACGAACTCCATCACGATGTACCCAGAACCCTGGTGGGTCACGAAGTTGTAGATGTTCACGATCGAGCCGTGTTCGATCTGGGCGAGAAACTGGCGCTCGGTGACCGCAGCTGCGGCGAGGAGCGGATCGCTCTCGTTGAGGAGCCCCTTGAGGACGACCCACCGCCCCGACACCGCCTGATCTCGGGCCAGATAGATCCATCCCATCCCTCCGTGGGCGATGGGGCCGAGCACCTCGTACTGACCGCCGACCAGCTCCCCGCCGGTGAGGCCCGGAGTGTTGGTCGCACAGTCGAACGGTGAGCGACACGAGGGACAGAAGCCCTTGATTCGCCCCGGTTTGCCCTTGCGACCGCGGCCGACCGGCGATTCACACACCCGACAGAAGCGCTCTTCCTCGGGGGTCACCTCGACGGTTCGTTGGATGTCCTCGGCGCTCATCACCGCGTCGGCCGGGTTGCCGACCTGGGTCGGGGCGACGCGCACGTAGCCGGCGCCCAGCTCGGTCCGTGTCGTCGCCTTGGACCGCCTCGTCGAGCCGCTGCCGGACCTGTTGCTCACGGCTCGGGACGAGGGCGGTTGGGGTGCGCCGAAACTCATCGATACCGGAGCCGAGCTCGGACGGGCGGACTTGGCGGCCGAGGGTCGGCTCTTGCGGCGTTCCACTTGGCGGGGCCGACCGCGAGGGCCGGGCCCCGATCCAGCGGGTCGCTCGGCCGACGCCGGCGTGATCGGACGCACCGGTGGGGTTGCAGCCATGCCACAGGTGTCGCACCAGCCACCCTGCACGGTTCCCCCGCAACCGATCTCGGGACAGGTTCCTCCATCGGGGAACTGGGTCTCGACGGGTGGGGCTGCCGCCTGGTCGGTGCCAGCGTCAGGGGTGGCCGATGCACCTTTCGACGACGCCTGTTGCGACGAGGCGGGTCGCCCGGTCGGAGCGCCCGCCGCCGGGGTCGGCGGTACGGATTCGGCCGAGAGCCCGCACGTGTCACACCAGCCGCCGCTCAGGGTGCCGTCACAGGTCGGGTCGACGCAGTTCATCGGTGGGCCAGTCCGGTCGAGGGGGGCGGGAGCAACGAAAGGGCAATGATCATTCGAGCTCAGCCCCTGCTGCGGCGACGAGCTTCTCGGCGTCGCCCAGATCGACCGGGCGTTGGTCGAGACAGTTGCGAGCTCGGCGGAGAAGGTCGGACACCTGCTCATCTTCGCGCCGCCCGAGGACTTTGGCCTTGGCTTCATAGGCGGACAGCAGTCCGGACAGCTCGGGGTGGCGGGTCAGCACCTGGGCGTTGGTGGCCGCAGCCCGCTCCAGCTGGGCCAACATGGCGTCTGCCCGCCGCATCCAACGCTGGAGCGCCACCCTCGCCCCGCGCCAGCCTCCGGGCCGATCGGCGGCCACCCGGATGCGGTCGAGCAGTGGAGCCAAG
>ENA-ORXU01001640-ORXU01001640.1-marine-metagenome-genome-assembly--contig:-NODE-1640-length-17490-cov-3.489117_pt1 | contig 17490 bp, 13 predicted proteins | sample MGYA00237869_ERZ511484 | MGnify/ENA metagenome assembly ERZ511484
CGTCGATCTCGATATCATTATTTTCGATATATGCCACCGTACCGTCAATAACTTCCGAAAGGTTATGGGGCGGCATATTCGTTGCCATACCGACCGCAATTCCCGATGCACCGTTGACCAAAAGATTTGGTACACGGGCAGGTAGTACCGTAGGCTCTTCTAAAGAATCATCAAAATTAAGTTGATGGTCGACCGTGTCCTTATCGATGTCCGCCAACATGTCATCGGCGATTTTTCGCATTCTAGCCTCTGTATAACGCATTGCAGCAGGGCTATCACCGTCGACTGAACCAAAATTTCCCTGGCCGTCTACCAACATATAACGTAAACTCCACTCCTGCGCCATGCGAACCATAGAATCATAGACTGAAGTATCACCGTGCGGATGGTACTTACCTAAAACCTCACCCACGATACGCGCCGATTTTTTATGGGAACTGCTCGAGCGTACGCCTAACTCATACATACCATAGAGCACTCTTCGATGCACCGGCTTAAGACCGTCCCTGACATCGGGTAAGGCACGTGACACAATGACCGACATCGAATAATCGATGTAGGCAGATTTCATTTCATCATCGATGTTAATCGGAATCAATTTTTCTCCTTCCGCCATTTTAAAATCCTAGTTTTTATATTGATTAAAAAAACATGCTAATATACCTAAAATCATGGCTTTCAAAGCATACATAACCTACTTTAATAAACAATTTATCAACACTTTTTTCGGTGCTGAAAGTCGATGATTTTGATGGCCATTATTACGCAAGCGATATCTTTTTTCGAGATTTCATGATAGTTTATCGAATAATAGGTATACTATTTGCGTTAGATTGGTATAGTTTTATTAATTTTATACTCATTCCCAGGAAAGTTTCGGGAATTTTGGGAAGTATATTTTTCCTTTGTCAAGACTATATATTTTAGGCATAGCCACTTGTGCTGAACGTGCCGAAGTATAGCTACGGTTTCAAATTTTAACAGGTGCGAAGGGAAAAAGAACGATGCAAAACGTGAAACTTTATTTGGAAGTAGTATTCAGATGAAAGAATAAGTTTTATGGATGATAATTTCTCACCGAGAGTAAAGGATGTAATTGCATATAGTAAAGAGGAAGCGCTACGGTTGGGGCACGATTTTATCGGTACCGAACACCTAATGTTGGGGCTATTGCGCGATGGAAACGGAAAGGCAATCAGTATTCTTGACGCTTTGGAAGTGGACTTGGACCATCTACGACGAAAAGTCGAGATTTTGAGTCCGTCCAACCCGAACCCGAATACAATACAAAAAGATAAAAAGAACTTGCACTTGACCCGCCAAGCGGAACGTGCCCTGAAAACTACTTTTTTAGAGGCCAAGCTTTTTCAGAGCTCATCGATAAATACCGCGCATTTGTTGCTTTGTATTTTAAGAAACGAAAACGACCCTACTACAAAATTGCTTCACAAATTGAAAGTGGACTATGATGGCGTGAAAGAACAGTTCAAATTTATGATAACAAGCGACGACGATATTGTCGATGCACCTACTTCTGAGTCCTTTCCAAGTGATAATGACGATGCCGGCAACGGTAAGGAAGGCTCTTTCGGTGCGGCAACGGGCCAAAAAGGAAACAAAAAATCCAAAACCCCGGTACTCGATAATTTCGGTCGTGACCTTACTCAGATGGCCGAAGAGAAAAAATTAGATCCTGTGGTCGGTAGGGAAAAGGAAATCGAACGTGTTTCCCAAATATTGAGCCGAAGAAAAAAGAACAATCCCTTATTGATCGGTGAACCCGGTGTTGGCAAAAGTGCCATCGCTGAAGGGCTTGCTTTGCGCATAATCAATAAAAAAGTATCCCGTATCCTTTATGGAAAACGGGTCGTAACATTAGATCTGGCATCGTTGGTTGCAGGAACAAAATATCGCGGACAGTTCGAAGAGCGGATGAAAGCCGTTATGAACGAGTTGGAAAAAAACGATGATGTTATTCTTTTTATTGATGAAATACATACAATTGTCGGTGCAGGTGGCGCTACAGGAAGTTTGGATGCTTCCAATATGTTCAAGCCGGCCTTGGCACGTGGCGAGATTCAATGTATCGGTGCCACTACCCTAGATGAATATCGACAGTACATTGAAAAAGACGGTGCCTTAGAGCGACGTTTTCAAAAAGTAATCGTAGAACCTACTACCGTTGAGGAAACCATAGAAATTCTTCAAAACATCAAAGGTAAATACGAAGACCACCATAACGTTAGCTATACCGATGAGGCGATTATAGCCTGTGTAAAACTAACGAACAGGTATATGACCGATAGGTTTTTACCGGACAAGGCTATAGATGCTCTTGACGAGGCTGGCTCGCGCGTTCATATCGTTAATATGGATGTTCCCAAACAGATATTGGAGCTTGAAAAACAGCTTGAAGATGTTCGCGAACTAAAGAATAGCGTCGTTAAAAAACAAAAATATGAGGAAGCTGCCAAGCTCCGTGACGACGAGAAACGCCTGGAAAAAGATTTGGCAACTGCTCAAGATAAATGGGAAGAAGATAGCAAGCAAAATAAAGAGATAGTAGGTGAAGATAACGTTGCCGACGTGGTCTCTATGATGAGCGGTATTCCCGTAAATCGCATAGCGCAGGCAGAAAGCAATAAGCTGGCCGAATTGCCCAGTTTGATAAAGGCAAACGTTATCGGTCAAGACGAAGCGGTAGCTAGAGTGGCAAAGGCCATTCAAAGAAATAGAGCAGGTTTAAAAGACCCAAATAAGCCAATAGGTTCTTTTATTTTCTTGGGTCAGACCGGTGTCGGTAAAACACAACTGGCCAAAGTACTGGCGAAAGAGCTTTTTGACTCAGAAGATGCCTTGATACGTATCGATATGAGTGAATATATGGAAAAATTCGCTATTTCACGATTGGTAGGTGCGCCTCCGGGATATGTTGGTTATGAAGAGGGCGGTCAGTTGACCGAAAAGGTACGGCGCAAGCCTTACTCTGTTATTCTGTTGGATGAAGTAGAAAAAGCGCATCCCGATGTGTTCAATATGCTTTTACAGGTGTTGGACGATGGATACCTAACAGATAGTCTTGGAAGGAAAATAGATTTCCGGAATTCTATCATCATCATGACCTCGAATATCGGGGCCCGTAAATTGAAAGATTTCGGACAAGGTGTCGGTTTCGGTACCTCTGCTATGAAATCGCAAGAAGATAGCCATCAAAAAAGCGTAATCGAAGGAGCCCTGAAAAAAGCGTTTGCTCCGGAGTTCTTGAACCGTATCGACGATGTAATCGTGTTCAATCCGCTGGAACGTGAAGATATCCATAAAATTATTGATATCGAACTTCGTATGCTGTTTGCCCGAATAAAGGATATCGGTTACGATCTAAGCCTTACCGATAAGGCGAAAGACTATATCGCAGAGAAAGGTTTTGATAAACAATACGGTGCCAGACCCCTAAAAAGGGCTATCCAAAAGTATATTGAAGATGCACTAGCGGAGGAAATCGTAAACTCAAAACTTGAAGAAGGCGATAGCATTCACATGGATCTTGACGAGAAGAAAGAAGAGCTGACCATTAAAATTAAAAAAGCTGAAAAATCATCTAAAACGTAAGCGGTAGGCTATATTTCGTAAGAATTTTAAGTAAAGGGAGTCATTCAATATGACTCCTTTTTTTTATTTGTAAAATCGGTAAAGTAAGAAACCGAATACAAAGAAATCGAGCCTGAAGCAGATTAAACGATATTTTCGCTTTTAATCTAATAATTTTCACAATAGAACGGCATACACATACTTTCGTTTCAGACATTATAAGCTACGCATATGAAGGTGAGACGACCCAAAAAGACCGTTATAGTCAGGGAGTATCAATTAGACGTTGGAAAAGTACAGGTATTCGAAAACTATATGGTTTCATTATTCGATGAAGGGGCTACGCTCACCTTAGAAAGGGCCTACCAAATCATCGGCATCTCCGAAATTCACTTTAGGAACAAAAAATTTGGTTTTATCAGCCTACGTAAACATTCGTTTGCCGTAGACCCTACCGTTTATACCTATTTACGTCAGCTAGATAACCTTAGGGCCTTTGCCATCGTTTCGGTAAAGGAAATCGATATGCACAATTTTAATATCGAAAAACTGTTTTACAAAAAATCGATGAAGTTTTTTATCGAGTTTGAGAATGCATTGGCTTGGGTCAGGAGGCGTGTTAAAGGGTAAATAAATTGCCTTAAAGAAGTTTCCTAAACAGAGCTATTGTTCTGCTTCTTTTTTTTCGTTATGCTGCTGCGGAGGCTCTTCAGCCACCACAAATAAATCCAAAAAAGCCTCCCCGATACCATCGATAACATTCGAAGCCGTCAACGCCTGATACCCTGTTTTCTCAACGACGATATCGCCAGCCCTACCGTGCAGATATACCCCAAAAACAGAAGCTGGCAAAGCGTCGTAGCCTTGGGCGATCAGGCCAGTGATAATTCCGGTTAAAACGTTGCCAGTGCCACCAGTCGCCATTCCAGGGTTTCCAGTGGTATTTACGTAACCTCTTTCATCATAAACTATTATCGTATGTGCGCCTTTGATGATCAAAATACAGTCATATTTTTTCGAAAACGCTTTCGCCTTTGCGAGTTTGTCAAAATCGTCTTTCCATTTTCCGACCAGACGCTCTAATTCTTTGGGATGGGGAGTCAAAACAGACTTTGGGGGCAATTTTTTTAAAAGTACCTTGTTTTCAGAAAGTATATTCAAGCCATCGGCATCGATGACAAGAGAAGTTTTATTACTTCCCAAAAAATCGGAAAACGCCTTGACCGTTTTTTTATCGGTGCCAAGACCTACTCCGATTCCAATAACAGTTGGTTCGATATCGAAGTTGATTTTTGAAATATGCTTTTCATCGGCATCGGTAAGAACCATTGCTTCGGGCTAATTGGTCTGTAAAGGAATATAACCGCATTCCGGCACATAAGCGGTTACCAAGCCACTTCCGGCATGCAAACAGGCCTTTGCGGCCAAATGTACTGCTCCGATTTTCCCGTGGCTACCCCCAATTATCAAACTATGCCCATGTGAGCCTTTATGCGAGAATTTTTCCCTTGGAATATAAATCGGAAGCACCTCGTTCTTACCGATCAATTCATAGTTAGTTTCGGTTTTCATTAAGAATTCTGTGTCTAGTCCGATATCCAGAGCCTCCCAACGTTCTGTGTACTTTCCCGTTTCCGGAAGGAAAAAAACCAATTTAGGTACTTGAAAGCTCAAGGTATAATTAGCCTTGATAACGTCTTTTTCATCCTTCGGAACCGTATCCGTAAACAATCCCGAGGGAATGTCCACCGACAATATAAAAGCTTCTGATTTTTGTAAATGCACGAATAAAGAAACCACCCATTTATCGGGGGCACGGTTCAGGCCTATGCCAAATATGGCATCCACAATAATATCGTCCCTTCCAATTTCGGGAAAGTCCGAGCCTTCCTCTAAAAATTCGGGCCAAACCTTCCGTTCTTTCAGCCGTTCTAAATTGATCAAAAAATCTTTCGAACGTGTTTTACTATAATTCACAACATACACCCCGATGTCATAGCCATGCTCTAGCAAATGCCGTGCAAGTGCCACGCCATCACCTCCATTATTTCCGATACCACAGAACAGGTGAATTTTTACGGGGGCGCCCTGCATACGAAGATGCAGCCAATTGAATAGTTGCAGGGCTGCATCTTCCATTAATCCGTCGCTGGTAATTCCTTTTTTTTCTATGGTAAATTTATCAGCGGCATATATTTGTTTGGCAGATAAGAGTTTCATTGTTTTTTCGGTTATCGTATTGAACAAAAAAATTAATTACACATAACTTCTATCTTTTCCTCTACGGGAGGAAACGGGAAAGGAGGACTATTAAGAATGCATGTGTAATTAATTTTTCAAAATTTAAATTAAATTATCATTGATAGTAACTCAATAACTAGTTCGCAAAAAATTTGATTAAGACCCCAAAAATACTACTTTTGAAACTTTATATTTTATGGTACAACACAGTAAAACGGACATATCAACTGAATTCTTCTTCGCGACCAATGGTTCCATTACAATATTTGGTATCACTACCCGCTTGGGGTAAGCAACAATATATCCGTTGGTCTTGCGCTTTTCCGAGCCCACTCTAAAAAAAATTAACAATATTTAGTATTCAAATGAAAGTTTTAAAATTCGGTGGCACCTCGGTTGCCGGCTCTCTAAATATACGCTTGGTAAGAAACGTCGTCAAGGCTGCTGGTACTAAATCTATAGTTGTTGTTTCCGCTGTGGGCGGAGTTACCGATAAGCTTTTGGTCGCTGCCGGCCTGGCCGCCAGTCAGAACGAGGACTATAAAAAGGTTTTACAAGAAGTCGAGGAAAAGCATCTCACCATAGTGAAAGAACTTATCCATATAAACGCCCAAAGCAAGGTCTTGAGTAAAGTAAAAACCGAGCTCAACACATTGGAAACGCTTTTGGAAGGAGCTTATTTAATTGGGGAGGCCACAATGCGGCTTTCCCATAAAATCGTTAGCTATGGCGAACTTTTATCGTCTTACATCATCAGCGAATTCTTCGTGCAAGAAGGCTTGGATGCCGTCTACGTCGATAGCAGAAAACTTATCAAGACCTATGGCATTACCGGAGGGAAGCCAAAGGTTAATTTCGACCTTACGAACGCCAATTGCCATTACCATCTCTCAGAAGTACCGAACAAGGTAGTGGTAATGGCAGGGTTTATCGCCTCCTCCGAAGATGGCAACTCAACGACCTTAGGAAGAGGCGGCTCCGATTATACCGCAGCTATCGTGGCCGCGGCCGTAAATGCCGAGGCCCTCGAAATCTGGACGGACGTCAGCGGTATGTACGCCGCCAACCCAAGACTCGTGAAACAGGCCAAGGCCATTCCGCATATTTCCTACGAAGAGGCGATGGAACTTTCCCATTTCGGAGCCAAGGTCTTATACCCCCCGACGATACAGCCTGTTTTATCAAAAGGTATTCCCATCCATATAAAGAATACTTTTGATCCTGATAATCCCGGTACGCTTATCACCAAAAATACAAACGAGAAAGGAAAGACCGTTCGTGGCATTTCGCACGTAGGCCATACCGCTTTACTCTCGCTGGAAGGTCCCGGCATGGTGGGTATTCCAGGAATTTCCAAACGGTTTTTCGAAGTACTTTCTCAAGAAAGCATTAGCGTGGTCTTTATTACGCAGGCCTCTTCCGAGCATTCTATTTGTGTGGGTATTTCGGCCAACGATATTGAGCGTGCCGTAAGCATTGTGGACACGGCTTTTGAATACGAAATCGAGCGCGGTATAATCAAGCCTGCCATCGCCGAATCCGATTTGGCCATTATCGCCCTTGTCGGTGACAATATGAAACGGCATCAAGGCCTGAGCGGTAAAATGTTCAGCACTCTTGGCCGTAACAACGTAAATATCAGGGCAATCGCACAGGGCGCCTCCGAACGTAATATTTCTGCGGTAATCATTGAAAGTGATGTAAAAAAAGCATTGAATGCGCTCCATGAAGAGTTTTTCGAAGAGAATATTAAACAGCTCAACCTTTTTGTGATGGGTGTCGGTAACGTAGGCGCAAAATTTTTGGAGCAAGTGCGGCAACAACGTTCTTTTTTAAAGGACAATCTAAAATTGAACATTCGGGTCGTCGGAATTTCAAATTCCCGCACAATGGTTTTCCAAGAAGGGGGCATCTCTTTGGATAAATGGAAAAGTCTATTGGCCGATGGTGACAAAGCGAATAAAACGACATTCTTTGAAACGGTACAAAAACTAAATCATCGTAACAGTATTTTTGTCGATAATACGGCAAGTGATGAAGTAGCCTCGACCTATGGTTCATATTTGGGCAACAGTATTTCGGTGGTTACCTGTAACAAGATTGCATGCTCGTCGAAGTATGAGAACTATCAAAATCTGAAAGATTTGGCGCGGGAATACAATGCACCGTTTCTCTTTGAAACTAATGTAGGCGCTGGATTACCGATTATTGACACCTTAAAGCATCTAATTGCTTCGGGGGACAAAGTATTAAAGATTCAAGCCGTACTTTCAGGAAGTTTGAATTTCGTATTCAACAATTTCAATGATAAAACCACCTTTCGCAATATCGTAAAACAAGCCCAAGAAGAAGGCTATACCGAACCCGACCCAAAAATCGATCTGAGCGGAATCGACGTGATGCGAAAAATATTGATTTTAGCACGGGAAAGTGGAAACCAACTTGAAATCGACGATATTGAAAACAAACCCTTTCTGCCAAAAGAAAGTTTGAACACCAAAAACAACGATGAGTTCTTCGCTTCATTAAAAAAACATGAAAACGCTTTCCAAAAACTTTATACAGCAGCAGCCAAATCAAATAGCAAACTAAAATATGTGGCACAATATGAAGATGGAAAAGCAAGTGTAGGCTTGCAAGAAATTCCAAAGGGACATGATTTTTATAATTTGGAAGGAAGTGATAATATCGTATTGTTTTATACGGAGAGATATCCTAACCAGCCCATGATCATTAAAGGGGCAGGAGCTGGAGCGGAAGTAACTGCATCTGGTATCTTTGCCGATGTTATTCGAATAGGAAACTTCTAAAGGTTTCTGTCGTTTCTGGTTTCAAGTTACCTATCATATAACTTTACCGGAAACTTTAAACTACAGAATCCTTTGATGGGAGTAAATTTTTAGAAGGAAGGTAAATTAGAAATTAAACCGCTCCTCCCTTGAGATGAAGGGAGGTGGATTCGCTTTAGCGAAGACGGAGGGTTTGAACCGCAAACTTGCTCACGTGCGATTGGCCTTTGTAATAATTCCTCAGCGGTACGCGAGCTAGTTTACGGGTCAAACTCCCCTTTCTTCCGCAAGCGGAATTCATTCCCCTCTTTTTCTAAAGAGGGGAGCTAAAAAATGAGTATGAACAACAACGAAATCAAAATATTCTGCCCGGCCACTATCGCCAACATCTCCTGCGGATTTGACGTGCTGGGCGTAGCATTGGATTCCGTTGGGGACGAAATGGTCATTAGAAAAGTAGACGAAAAAGGCATTCGAATTACTAAACTAGAAGGTCAAGATCTACCGATGGAAACGCTTGAAAATGTTGCTGGCGTTGCAGGTTTGGCTCTGTTAGAAAAGAGCAATTATGTCGGCGGATTCGAAATCGAAATCTATAAAAAAATTAAGGCTGGAAGCGGTATCGGAAGTAGTGCCGCAAGCTCGACAGGCGCAGTTTGGGCCATGAACGAATTATTGGGAAAACCTTTTTCAACTTTAGAACTTGTCAAATTTTCTATGGAGGGTGAACGTTTGGCTAGCGGTGTCGCCCATGCCGATAATGTGGCTCCTGCCCTATTCGGTGGTTTTACTTTGGTTCGTAGCTATGAGCCTTTGGATATTATTCCCATTCACAGTCCTGCTGAATTGTATGCTACGGTTATTCATCCGCAAATAGAAGTTAAGACTTCCGACTCTCGAAGTATATTGAAAACCAAGATTACTTTGGCCGACGGTATCAAACAATGGGGCAATGTAGGCGGCTTGATAGCAGGATTATTTACCGAAGACTACGACCTTATCGGTCGCTCTTTGATAGACCATATTGTAGAACCGATTCGATCAATTTTGATTCCAGGATTTGACGATGTAAAAGGAGCTGCATTAGAAACAGGAGCTTTAGGTTGTGGTATTTCAGGTTCTGGCCCGTCTATTTTTGCTTTTAGTAAAGGAGAAACGACTGCTCAAAAGGTTGGAGAGGCGATGAAAGAGGTTTATCAGAATATTGATATTGCCTATGATGTGCATGTTTCGAGTATAAATAGGGACGGTGTTCGAAAGATTATAAAAAGGACAGAAGACGGGTGACGGGTGACGGGTGACGGGTGACGGGTGACGGGTGACGGGTGACGGGTGACGGGTGACGGGTGACGGGTGACTAAAAGTAGAAAAAGGTTGTTAATTCTTTGAAGAATGGAAAAGTTTAAATTCGAAAAACTGATTATTTGGCAAAAAACTATGGATTTTGGAGAAACCATTGACCAGCTAGCCTTGAACTTTCCTGAGAGGGAAAAATTTAATTTAGCTTCACAAATTTGCAGAGCGGCCAATTCGATAGCATTAAATATTTCTGAAGGTTCAATTGGTCAATCAAATCCTGAACAACAAAAATTCATAGGGTATTCGATTCGCTCCTTAGCGGAAGTAGTAACTTGCTTATTCAAGGCAAAACGTAGAAATTATATTGAAGAACCAAAATTTATCGAATTATATAACGAAGCATACCATTTGATGAACATGATGAGTGCCTTTAGAAAGAATATTAAATAACTATCCGACTTATTCATCGGTTCACTTTCTGTCATCCGTCATCGGTCTTCCGTCAATTTTAAAACAATGAACTTTTACAGCCTAAACAAAATAGCCCCCGAAGTATCTTTCAAAGATGCCGTAATCAAAGGTATCGCGCCCGACCGTGGATTATACTTCCCAGAAAGCATAACTCCACTACCCGCTTCGTTTTTTGAGGAAATAGAAGAACTAACAAACCAAAAAATTGCATTTAATGCTATACATCAGTTCGTTGGTGACGAAATTCCGAATGATAAACTAAAGGAAATTTTGGCTAATGTGTTGGACTTTGATTTTCCAGTTGTTCCAGTTGAAGAAAATGTAGCAACACTTGAACTCTTTCATGGGCCAACAATGGCCTTTAAAGATGTTGGGGCACGCTTTATGGCGAATTGTCTGGGGTATTTTTCTGAAGGTTCAGCAAATGAAGTAACCGTTTTGGTAGCCACTTCTGGTGATACTGGTGGAGCCGTTGCAAATGGATTTTTGGGTGTTGATGGTGTGAAAGTAGTTATCCTCTTTCCCAGCGGAAAAGTGAGCGATATTCAAGAACGGCAATTAACCACTCTTGGTCGAAACATTACCGCATTGGAAGTGGACGGCACTTTTGACGATTGCCAAAAAATGGTAAAGACCGCATTTTTAGACGAGGAACTTTTGAATAAGATGCAATTGACCTCTGCAAATTCCATCAACGTAGCGCGCTGGTTACCACAGTTATTTTACTTTTTGTTTGCCTATAAGCAAGCCAAATCAAAAGGAAAGGAAATCGTCTTTTCGGTACCCAGCGGAAATTTTGGAAATATTTGTGCCGGTTTGGTAGCCCAAAAATTGGGGATGCCCGTCAAGCATTTTGTCGCCGCTACAAATGTAAACGATACGGTCCCGGAGTTTATGAAAACTGCGAAATACAATCCTAAACCTTCTACGGCAACGATTTCAAATGCTATGGATGTGGGTGATCCGAGTAATTTTATTCGCATTCGTCATTTGTTTCAAGATAACTTTGAGTCGCTTTCAGAACACCTATCATCGTACACTTTTACCGATATAGAAACTCGGGAAGCTATGCGGCAAATTTATAAAACTTCGGGGTACATCGCTGACCCACATGGGGCAGTTGGTTATTTGGGGTTGAAGAAATATCAAGAGAAGCATCCTAATACCTATGGAATCTTTTTGGAAACCGCGCATCCCGTAAAGTTTTTGGATGTTGTTGAGGATACTATTCCTGAAAAATTAGCCATTCCTCCGCAGATTCAGAAAGTGATGGAGAGGGAGAAGAAATCCATCCCAATTAAGGCATATCACGAACTAAAGGAATATCTGCTAAGATGATGAACTAATGAGACCTGACAGGTCTTTTTTCGACCGGCCTGCAAGGTCTTTATTGTCGACGATACACTAAAGAAATTCCTAGGCCAGACCCCAAAGGTTTCGTTGAATTCGCCTATTTATTTTTTGATGATTAGAGGGTTTAAAGAAAATTATTTTTGAAAAAGAATAAAACCTTTGGGGTCTCCTACCACAACTAAATGAGACCTGACAGGTTTTGGAACACCAAAGAAAAAGACCTACATGGAGGTCTCCTGCGTCGGCAACGCCTTGCGCGTCGGTCTCTCAATCTAATTGGGGCAACTCAAAATCATCCAACGGACTAGGTTGCTTCATCATGGCCTCTATTGCCTCCGTAGTTCTCGGCGCCATTGCCGATAAATTGACCGGTCCATTATCGGTAATCAAGATATCATCTTCGATACGTACTGCGATTCCCCACCACTTTTTATTGCAATCGCTGCCTTCAGAAATATAAATTCCGGGTTCAACTGTTATTACCGTATTCGGTTTAAAAGGTCTGTAGGTGCCTTTATCGTGAACATCCAATCCCAAATAATGAGATGTACCATGGGGGAAGTAGATTCTTGCATCCTCTTCCTTTGAAATGATGCCCAGTTTCATCAAACCTTCGGTGACCACTTTGCTTGCGGCCTGACCGGGTGCTTGGAAGGGAGCTCCAACGGTACTTGCTTTTATTCCCGCTTCTTGGGCATCGTAAACAATATCGTAAATCAGTTTCTGTTCCGGTGAAAATTTACCGTTTGCGGGAATCGTTCTCGTGACATCGGCTGTATAGCCGTGATATTCCGCACCTAAATCCATCAATACCAGATCATCACCTACTTTTGGCTTGTTGTTCTCTATATAATGCAAAATACAACCATTGTTACCGCCACCGACAATGGACGGATAACCTTCATATTCTGCTCCGTATTTTTTATATACATATTCGTGTACGCCCTGAATCTCCGTTTCCGACATATTCGGATGCATGGCTTTCATAACCTCGGCCTGACCTACGGCAGAAATTTCTACAGCCTTTTTCAAAAGCACCATTTCCTCTTCGGATTTTGTCTCACGTAACGTAGCCATAATTTCCCCTAGTTTTGAAGAGTTCAGATTATTGGCGTTCAGCTTTAATGATACCTTCTCTTTTATCTCGTTTCGCAACTTATCATCGGCTGCATTTACAAATCCATTTAAAAGCTCATCTTTTTTAAGGTTCTCGTCCCGATTTAAATAACGCCCTAAAGTTTGGGCTACATTGGCACTATTCTCTACATCGGTAGATTTTATCATTGAATAGAGTTGCTGTTTGGCGGCATCGTAGTCAGCCGGGTAATTGGCTTTTTCCTTAAAACTTTTTATCAGATCAAAAAGGTCTGCTTCGTCCCTTGAATCCCTAAAATCATTTTTAAAATCAAAGAACAACACGGTATCGAAACTCTTGAAATCGATAGCGGCCTTTGAGAATTCGCTTCCGTTAAAAACCGTCTGAAATCCTAATTTCTCTTTAGCTCCTTCTATACCAAGTCGCTTCCCGTTCCATTGTTCTGCTCTTGGGTCACGCTCTTGTACGTAGAGAACCTCATCGAAAGCGCTTCCTGCCTGCGCTTTTTGCGTTTCGGAAAAAATGACCAGAACCGCATTGGGCTCATTGTAGCCCGTCAAATAATAAAAATCCGGATCTTGGTGATAGATATAGTCCACATCATTGGCGCGATTACGAACTGCATTTGTAAAAAAAACGGCCACACTATTCGGCGGCATCATTTCGCGAACTGCATCACGTCTTCCTTTATGAAATTCAGCCGAAAGAAAGTCCGAGGGCGTGTCTTGCGCGTTAATTGGTATATAGTTGAACAGCAGTACTGCAATAATTAAAATAGCTTTTCGCATCTTTAGAGAGTTTTGATTTCTTTTTCTAATCTCGGATTGTTAAACAAATATTATGCTAAACATAACAATTTGCAATTATACTATCCCTAAATATTTCAATAGATTTGCATTTTGGTGGGTAACATGCAAAATTATTTTTTTCTAAACTAATAAACTCATAAACTTTTTCCCATGAAAAACACGGCCCTTACAGAAACCCACATCGCCCTCGGTGCCAAAATGGTGCCTTTTGCTGGCTACAATATGCCTGTTTCTTACGAAGGTGTAAATGCGGAGCATGAAACCGTTCGTAACGGCGTGGGGGTATTCGATGTCTCACATATGGGAGAATTTTTGATCGAAGGGCCAAAGGCTTTAGATCTTATCCAAAAAGTGACTTCAAACGATGCGGCTAAATTAACTGTGGGAAAAGCACAATATAGCTGCTTGCCCAACGAGAACAATGGAATCTTAGACGACCTTATCGTGTATCGGATTAAAGAAGAAACCTATCTGTTGGTGGTCAACGCCTCGAATATTGAAAAAGATTGGGGCCATATTTCAAAGTATAACGAAGCCATAGGCGCGGATATGCGAAATATTTCCGATGGATTTTCTCTTTTGGCCATTCAAGGTCCGAAGGCCGTCGAGGCAATGCAATCATTAACATCGGTAGATTTAGCGGAAATCAAATTCTATAATTTCGTTGTATCCGATTTTGCAGAAATCAATTATGTCATCATTTCGGCTACCGGATACACAGGTTCTGGGGGATTCGAAATCTATTGTAAAAATAGCGAGGTACAGCAAATTTGGGATAAGGTACTCGAAGCCGGTGCAGCTTTCGGTATCAAGCCTATCGGCCTTGCCGCCCGAGATACGCTACGTCTAGAAATGGGGTATTGCCTCTACGGAAACGATATCAACGATACGACCTCTCCCTTTGAAGCGGGCCTAGGGTGGATTACCAAATTCACCAAAGATTTTGTGAACAGTGAAGCGCTTTCTAAACTAAAAGCACATGGCCCGGAACGCAAACTTATTGCCTTTGAACTTGACGATCGTGGTATACCGAGACACGATTATGATATTGTTGACGGGCAAGGAAGAAAGATAGGTATTGTTACTTCAGGTACCATGTCGCCATCATTGGGTAAAGGTATTGGTCTTGGTTACGTACCAATTGTCTTTTCAGAAGTGGGAAGCAAAATAAATATCCAAATACGTAAAAACAGTGTGCCTGCAACAGTGGTGAAACTTCCCTTTTACAAAGGCCAATGATAGATTACCAAAACATTCTTCAAACTATTATTCAAAATGTTGGAAGCGATACCGATCGCGGAAACGTGGCTAAGTACATTCCCGAACTTGCAAAAATAGATATTTATAAATTCGGAATCCATTTGGTAGATAACGAAAAACGTAGTTTTTCAGATGGAGATTCCGACGAAGTATTTTCCATTCAGAGTATCTCAAAAGTACTCTCCTTAGCAATGGCTCTGGGGCTTGTCGGAGAAGACCTTTGGAAAAGGGTCGATGTAGAACCCTCAGGAGATCCTTTTAACCACCTATCACTTTTGGAACAGGAAAATGGAATTCCGAGAAACCCGTTGATAAATGCCGGTGCTATTGTGGTTGCTGACATTTTGGTTTCGCAATTGGATAATCCGAAGCAAGATTTCCTAAACTTTATACGGCACATTGCTAATGACCAAAGTATAAGTTTTGATTCAAAAGTGGCGAAATCAGAAAAGGAAACCGGATTTCGGAATTTTGCGGCCGCGAACCTATTAAAGTCCTATGGTAACTTAAAAAATGGTGTCGATGTTGTTCTAGACTTTTATTTTCATCAATGTTCGATTCAAATGAACTGTGCCCAATTGGCAAAAACATTTTTTCTTTTTAGCAACCGAGGTAAATGTATGCGAGACCGGTCCTATTTGAATATCAATCGGGTGAAACGTATCAATGCCCTTATGTTGACCTGCGGGTTTTACGATGAGGCCGGGGAATTTGCTTTCGAGGTTGGGTTACCTGGCAAAAGTGGTGTTGGCGGGGGTATAGTCGCCCTACTTCCCAATAAGTTCTGCGTGGCCACCTGGTCACCCGGACTCAACAAAAAAGGCAACTCAAAACTGGGCATGCAAGCGCTGGAAAAACTAACCTCCGACACAGGTCTATCTATATTCTGATTTGGAAAATAAAAAAATTCTAGTCCTTGGAGGAAGCGGTTTTTTGGGAAATGCTATTTATAAAGAGCTTTGCAATTACTTTGATACCTATGGCACCTATAACGCTGCACGGCGTTCATTTGAAGGCAACAAGCAGTTTTTCAAATATGATATGGAAGAAGACAATATCTTCGAAATATTGGAACAGATAAGGCCAAATCTTATCATATCGGCAGTACGAGGTAATTTTGCCGCACAGATTCAAGCACATCAACATATCGTAGAATACCTGCTAAGAAGTGACTGCAAATTATATTTTATTTCGTCCGCCAATGTTTTTGATGCGTACCGAAAATACCCTTCATATGAATACGACAAAACCCTCTCTGAAAGTGTTTACGGGCGATTGAAAATAAAAATAGAGAATATGTTGCTGCGTCTTCCGACCAAAAAAATGGGGATTTTACGTGTGCCCATGGTTTTCGGAAACGGTTCTCCGCGAATAAAGGAAATGAAAAAGTTTATTTGGGAAAACGAACCCGTAGAAGTTTTTCCCAATCTGATTTTGAACGTTACCAACGACGATAAACTGACCCAGCAGATACACTATCTTATCAACCGCAATAAGTCGGGCATATTTCATTTGGGAAGCAACGATTTGGTACACCATGAAGATTTTATAAAAGAGGTCGTTGATCGCATTGGTCATTTCAACCCTATTTATAAACGAGTTTACACAACAAACGAAGAACGCTATCTGGCGGTACTTCCTAAGGATAACAAGCTTCCGAAAAACCTACAGGTCGGGTACCAAGAAATTATCGACCATCATTTGATGACCTGATTCTTTCACGTCAAAATATTCAGTTATACCGCTTAGGGCGGTTATCAAATTGTGTATCTTCCAGATGATTAAAATCCTACAACTATGGTAGATACTAAAATTGATTTCAGTAATCTTCAGGCAGTATATATAAATTGTACGCTGAAAAAATCTCCAAAACAAAGCCATACCCAAGGCTTGATGGATGTATCTCAACAAATAATGAACAATGAAGGTGTCGACGTGACCAATATCCGAGCGGTTGATTATGAAATTGCTTATGGCGTGCAGCCCGATATGACTGAAGAAGGAGCTGATAAAGATGACTGGCCTAATGTTTTTGAAACTATTTTTGCCGCTGATATCTTGATACTGGGTACGCCAATTTGGTTGGGCGAACGCTCATCGGTTTGCACGAAAATTATTGAACGTCTTTATGCCATGTCAGGAAAGCAGAACGATAAGGGTCAATATTTATATTATGGGAAAGTAGGTAGCACCATAATAACAGGCAACGAAGATGGCGTAAAACATTGCGCTATGGGCATCCTGTATGCCCTACAGCATTTAGGATATTCCGTTCCGCCGCAGGCCGACTGCGGATGGTTAGGTGAAATAGGGCCAGGGCCGAGTTATTTAGATGAAGAGGCAAATGCCAAAGAAAATGATTTTACGAATAGGAATACTACTTTTATGACCTATAATCTTTTACACCTCGCCAAGATGCTGAAAGCAAATAGTGGTTATCCCAGTTATGGTAACTCAAGAAAGGATTGGGATAATGGTTCAAGATGGGGTTTTGAGAATCCGGAATACAGGTGAAGTAAGATGCTGGATGCTGGATGCTGGATGCTGGATGCTGGATGCTGGATGCTGGATGCTGGATGCTGGA
>ENA-ORXU01001645-ORXU01001645.1-marine-metagenome-genome-assembly--contig:-NODE-1645-length-17457-cov-4.174281_pt1 | contig 17457 bp, 15 predicted proteins | sample MGYA00237869_ERZ511484 | MGnify/ENA metagenome assembly ERZ511484
GGGGCATCAAATCGATATAGTGGGCTTCGGCCATTGCGGCCACTTTCATGGCTTCCGTCAAACCACCTACATTACAGACATCGATTCGGGCAAATTGGGTGATTCCTCTTTCGATATACGGCAAAAACTGCCATTTACTGGCAAATTCTTCCCCAATGGCAAAAGGCACTGAAATCATTTTACGTAGGCTTTCATAAGCTTCAGGATTTTCGTCCCGAATCGGTTCTTCAATAAAATCTAGCGTTCCGACCGGCATTCGATTTATGAACGATACGGTTTCCGCTGCAGTTAGACGGTGATGGTAATCAATGCCTACAGTTGGTGCCGTTCCTATTTCTTTTCGAAGTTGGGTAATCCATTCGGCTACGATGGCTATAGATTCCCTTGGTTCGAATATCGATTCAGATTTTATCAGGTATTCCGCAGGGGCAAGCCTTAACACGTTCCATCCTTCCTTGATGAGGATACGCGCTTTTTCTATAAGTTCTTCCTTCGAACGAAAAAGTAGGGAAGCGAAACAATCTACATAATCCCGTTGTTTTCCACCTAAAAGTTCATAGACTGGCACGTCTAACGCCTTTCCCTTTATATCGTAAAGTGCAATATCAATGGCGGAAATTGCTGCCGTCAAGACCCTGCCCCCCTCAAAATATTGACCGCGGTACAAGTCTTGCCATATGGCACCGATTTTATTCGGGTCTTTTCCGATTAGAAGCGGTCGAAAATGGTCGATGGCCCCGATAACAGCTAATTCTCTACCAGTAATACCGGATGCCCCCCAGCCATAGATACCTTTGCTGGTCTCTATTTTTATGTTGAGTTGGCTTCTATCGGCTATATTGACCGGAAAACATTTAATATCGGTTATTTTCATCTACTTCATTATTAATTTAAGATGGTTTAACTTTCTAACCCTTCTTATCGGGTTCCAGTTCAATTCTTTGGACTTTTCCGACTACTAGAAGAAAGGAAAAGAAGCCAACAATTGTGATGCCCCCGATAAAAAATAGTGCAGGGCTAAAATCGCCCTTATCAACCAAAGCACCGATGACCACTGGCACAACGACCGCCGATAAACCTCCTACTAAGTTGAAGACACCACCTATCAGACCTACTAAATTCTTTGGAGCAATCAACGAAACGAAAACCCATGTAATAGATGCCAGTCCGTTTCCGAAAAAGGCGATGGTCAAGAATAAAATTATGAAAAAGGTACTATCTGTATAATTTGCGCCGACAATACTAATCGATAGAAATAAACCGATTAGAACAGGTGTTTTTCTTGAAAATTCAACGGAATATCCTTTTTTAATCAAATAATCGGAAGTAAAACCAGATAAAAGCACCCCAAGAAATGCTGCTAGGAAAGGTACGGAGGCCAAGAAACCTGATTTAATAAAATCAAAGCCTCTGTACTCTACCAAATATGTAGGGAACCAAGTGAGAAAGAAAATCGCAACGGAACCAACGCAAAATTGCCCGATATAAATACCCCATAATTTACGATGTTTGAAGGCTTCGGCAAAATCTGCCCAACTGAATTGCGCTAATGATTCTGATTGTTTGGTTGTATTTACGAGTCCGCCACCATTCTCGATATGTGAAAGTTCAGCAGAATTAATACTTCCATGCCTATCGGGATCTCGGTAAAAAATATACCAGACAACGGCCCAAACCATACCTACGATACCGGATGCGATTAGAAGTCCGCGCCAGCCGACCCAATCTTGTACTGTGGTCAACAATGGAAACAAAAAGGCAAGACCTATAAACTGACCGGAAGTATAAATGGCTATCGCTGACGCTCTTTCTTCTTCAGGAAACCACTTGGTAACTATGGCATTATTAGCGGGATAAGAGGGAGCTTCGAATACTCCGATACTGGCCCGAAGACCTAAAAGAACGGTAAATGAATTTACGAACCCTTGTAATAAAGTGGCGACAGACCACAGAAAAAGCATTAGGCCATATAATATTCGTAGTCGTATTTTGTCGACAATTATACCTCCGGGAATTTGAAGTGCAACATACGTCCAACCGAAGGCTGAAAACACCAGTCCCATTTGAACGGTACTTATTTCTAAAGATTCGCTCATGGCCGATGCCGCAACCGAGATGTTCGTTCTATCTAAATAGTTGATTACTACCGTACCAAAGATCAACGCTAGAATATTATAGCGTTTTTTTGTTGGTTTGGCCGTATTCGAAGGTTTCATTTATTCAGATATTTCCATGAATTCTACAGGCGATCCATTGTGAGCTATAAAAGCCACACGAACACCATCGGCCGGTGAAAAGGTTTCCACAAGAAGCTCGCGCCCGTCAAGTGCCTGCTCTATGTTGTCGACCAAGTAAGCCACGTGCGGCATAGTCCGCATCATTTCTGGCATAGGGCTATCATCATCGAACTTTATCCACTCTATTTTGTATTCATCTTTGTCGAATTCTGTGTAGTGAATCTTTCCGGCTTCGTAAAATCCGTCCCAGTTTTTTTCTTCGTTTGTGGGGATGCCGATGTGGCTGAATTTGTATTCCATCAGATTAATGTTTTTGGTTCATGATATTAGCTCGGCCTCATTTCAGTTTGACTGAGCAGCTACGTTTTCTATATATGGGGATTCTTTACGGCTTTAAGACTTTTTTACAATAGGGAAACAGTCCGTTTCTTCCTCGATTTCAACGAAAATAATTTCGTGCGCAAGCACCATTTATCAAAGGACTTATTTGTCTGTTAAATGGTTTTTCCTTCAATTATGCACCTGCGTAACATCAAAGGAAATGGCACCGAAAAAAGGCAATAGAATACCTTTTTAATCTCGTTTTATAGTCTTCGTCCTTGAAATTGATATACGCTGTACTACTAAAATTCTAGGGCTTGCAATAATCGGAAATCTCTGCCTTGATATTTGAAAAGTGCATCTTCAGACCTTCAAAATCGCCATCCGCTATTAATTTTTTGTCCAATAGTGAACTCCCCATGCCAGCGCCAACGACCCCGGCCTCAAAAAAGGACTTAATGTTTTCTTTGGAAACACCACCCGTAGGAACCAATTTAATTTCGTTCAAAGGCGCAAGAACATCTTTGATAAATTGTGGCCCTAATTGTGTGGCCGGAAAAACTTTGACTGCCGACGCCCCTAAACGCCATGCCTTATATATTTCAGTTGGTGTAAATGCCCCGGGAAAAATGGCTATGTCACGCTTTACGCAAGCCTTGATTACGTCATCATCTATAATCGGGGTAACTATAAACTGAGATCCGGCATTAAGGGCAATTTCAAGGTCTTGCATGTTACAGACCGTACCAGCGCCTACGTTAAGTTCGGGAAACTCTTTGCGTAAGGTAGAAATTAGAATTGCCACACCCGGGGTATTCATTGTAATCTCTAGAGTATAGAGGCGAGCATCGAGATAGGTCTTTGCGATATTCATTACGATCTCGCTTCCCAATCCACGTACAATACCAACTATAGGAGCTTTGTTATAGCGCTCCCAGCTAAAAGAATCATTCACTCTCATAAAGTTGTAGTATTTTTTTCTGTCCGTTAAGCAAGGCATTTTCCAAGACTTTATCGCCGAAGAAAAACAGGTGTTCCTTTTTTAAAATCGTTTCAAGCGCCAGTTTATACATATCATAAAATGGTTCGGGAGCCGCTAAAAAAACATTGCTTTCCCAACTTCTTAAATAGGCTAGCTCATCACCGATCAACATTCCGCTGAGCATAAAATAGGTATCCTTCTTTTTAGCACCATGAAGTAGGTTTTTGGCACGAATGGAAAACAAGTGAGCACTTAGTTGACCTTCAAAGCCTATAGAAAGTCCTTCTTTGAAAGCATTTTTCCTTTTATTGATCCATTGGCAACTTTCGACGTTGTTCGCCAAAATACTTTTTGTTGATAGTAATTCGAAAAGCTCACCGGTCATAAAGCTTTTTAGGGCGGTAAATTCACCTTCACAGTAATTGATATGTTTGCTGTGCGTACCCGGTAAAATAAGCATCCCGTTTTTATACGACTCCAAATACTTCGTAAGGCCCAAGGCCTGTATTTCTTCGCCTCTCATCATTCCCGCTTCATCTTTGATGCCCGACACCAAGATAACATCCATTCCATTTTTAAGGGGAATCACTTTTGAATTAATGCCTTTGCCCGCTTCATCAAATGGCATTTTTCCATATTCCAATTCAAGAAGGCCTATGTTGGCCGAAGCCATACCGACGGTGACTACATTTTTTGCTCCGCGGGCATCTCCTATCTTGTCAATTTGGTCTTGTAAATACGCAAGAAAGTATTCCGTTTGCCCAAGTTTGTCTTGAGCTAAAAAATTCTGGTAAAGTACTTTAACGCCCTGATCGGTTTTATGCTCCACCAAAACCAACAACGATGCAGTTTCGACCAACCGAAGTCTAAAATTCGAGGTGCCCCAATCACAGCTTATAAAATAGGAGGTATTTGCCATTAGTTCAGTGCCAAAGTTACGCGCTTTTTAACCAAATAATCGTCAAGGGCATAGGTGGAGCAATCCATTCCGATTCCGGCATTTTTGGCGCCCAGGTGCGGTAAATAAATATCGTATTTAACTCCGTTCAGTTGCACCTCGCCAAATTCGAGTTTTTCGGCAAAAAAGTCTAAAGTTTCTTTGTTTTCAGAAAATACATACGATGCAAGTCCTGCATCTACATTGTTCGCCAATTTGATAACTTCCTCTTTAGTTTTAAAAGGAACTATTATCGCCACCGGACCGAAAATTTCGTGCTGCAGAATTTCTGCATTGTTATCTTCTAATCTAATTGCTGTTGGCTCGTAGTAATATCCCGGACCGTCAATTGCCTTACCACCGTAAATCAATTTCCCCCCTTGGTTGATGGCTTCTTTTACAATGCCATCTACTTTTTTGACGGATTGCGCATTCGCAAGCGGACCCATATCAGGTTTGTTCTCTCGCCCGAAGCCTATTTTGGCATTTTCAAATTTTGTTTTTATTCCGTTCGTGAATTCTTCGATGACCGATTCGTGAACGAAGAACCGATTGGGCGCGACGCAAATCTGACCGGTATTTCCGATTTTCAATGCTGCGCCAATATTTACTGCAAGTTCCATATCGGCATCATCGAAAACAATGAACGGAGCGTTCCCGCCACATTCCATGCTATATCTTTTTATGGATGTTCGTGCACTTTGGGCAATCAGTTTCTGTGCAGTTTCGGTAGAGCCTATCATGGTAATCAATCTAGGTATGGTACTCTCACAAAGTGGAATACCAACATCCTGTAAATCTCCACAAAGAACTGTAACCACCCCTTTCGGGAAATTAATTTCCGCACAAAGTTCTCCTATAATATAAGCGGACAAAGGAGAAAACTCAGAGGGTTTTAGAATAATACTAGAGCCAGCAGCTAATGCAGGCCCTAATTTAAAACCGAGATTTAGTAGCGGAAAATTATATGCCAAAAAGGCGACTGCTACCCCAAGTGGTTGAGATACCAAGCGATGTTCGTGACTACCATCCCTATCTTCAATGGGGATGTCTTGTCGTAATACGATTTCTTCGGAATAATATTTTAAGGAATTGGTAATGCTCGTCAGGTCTTCTTCAGAACCTTCCCAAGTCTTACCCATTTCGTGCATAATACTATCACGTAGCAGGTCACTGTTTTCGATAATCTTGTTTCGAAGTTTATCGATCCAATCCAAGCGTTCTTGCAAAGGTAGTTTTGACCAATGTTCGAATCCTTTTTGTGCTGATTCTAATGCCCGTTCGGTGTCTTCTTTGCTGGCCCATGCAATGGTTGCTGTGGGTTTTTCATCGGCAGGGCAAATGACCTCAAAGGTTTTCCCGTTCGAGGCATCGACGAGTTCGCCGTCAATGTATAATTTTTTATAACCGAAATTCAATTTTTGCTTCATCTATTTCTCTATATTTTTCTAGTGCATCAATATCTACGTCTACTCCCAATCCCGGAGTATTTGGTACGTTTAGTAATCCATTTTTTACTACAATTTCACTCTTGGTTACTTCATCACGAAGTGCGTTTTCGGTACGGTCCAGTTCCATAGTGGGTAGGTCGTTGTACATCCGTCCTGGGTTCTTGTCAAGATTGCCCACGAAATGCACTGCGGCACTAATGGCGATCCAAGTTCCCCATGAATGCGGAATCACATCTTTATTATAGGCTTGCGCAAGTGTAGCAATTCGCTTTGCTTCGGTAAGTCCGCCCGTTGCACAGATATCTGGCTGGGCGATGTCTACACAATCGTTTTCGAAGAGCCGCTTAAAACCAAATTTTAGATATTCGCATTCACCGCCTGCGATGGGTATGGTCGTATTTTCGCGTAGCCTTCGATAACCATCGTAATCTTCAGGGGAAACGGGCTCTTCAAACCAAGAAATATCATATTTCTCGACCTTTCTTGAAAGTTCTAAAGCTTCTTTATAGCTATATGCGTGATTGGAATCGATCATCAACCGCATCTCCGGGCCTATCGCCTTCCGTATCGCGGCCACATATTTGATATCCTCTTTAATGCCCAGACCCACTTTCATTTTTGTGGCTTTAAAGCCTTGGGATTTATATAGTAGTGCTTCCTCTACCAAAAGTTCTTCAAGATTGTCGACGCGGGTAAAATATAAACCTGTGGCATAGGGTTCGATTACCGGATTTTTCACACCCCCTAGTAAGACGGAAACGGGCTGATCGAGTAATTTCCCCTTAATATCCCAAAGGGCCACATCGATGGCACTGACCGCCGCTTGCAAAGATCCGCTACGGGCATAGTCTAAAGAGCGGCGGTACATTTCTTGCCACAACACTTCATGGCCCAGCGCATCTCGACCCAACAAAAAGGGAGTGAAAAACTCGATTCCAGCCTTGATTACCCCAGCTGGCCCATAACCTTCTCCCCATCCGTAGGTACCATCTTCAAGAATGACTTTTACAATACATATTTTACGTGTGTCGTACTGCCATTGTGAGAAATAGAAGGGGGTATCTAACTTATGGACGATAACATAAGGTTCAATTTTCGCTATTTTCATGTATAGAATTTTATAGTTTTTAGGTCGGTTAAATTGCGCCGTTTCTTTTCTTTAGTCGAGCTTTCAGTAATTAGCGTAGCCCAAGATACAAATTGCTGAAATTAAGACGGCCAACCCTCCCAATAATACTTTGAACGGGGCTTTTACGTTTTTCCATTCGCCAGCCCTATACGCCCATATATTGCTAATTATCAAAGCAAGACCAAGTAAGATGGGCCATCCGATAACAGGTCCGAGGTCGCCCATAAGGGCACCTCCTTGGCCGTAAACTCCAAGTGCCGCAAACCAAAAGATACCAGAAAGTATTGCCCATTTTAGTGCTTTCCCTTTATTGGGAACACTATATGCGTTCCACGATTTATTTTTTATAAATAAGAATAGCGCATAGCCGCCGTTCATTATAAATGCACCAATTAAAACGACGACCCATGATGCCAAGCTTGCATTTTGTGCATTCACGCCATATTGGTCTACGGCAATTTTCGCTACTGGGGCAGCATTCGAAAATCCGACATTCAAAAAGGCCGAAAGTACGCCCGAGGCAACTGCTATAAGTACGCCTAGTTTTATAGATTTATTAGGGGTAAGACCATCTTTCAACTTTAACTTATCTCGCTTCACTCCGGCAACTGCCGTGATGGCCACACCCACTAAAAGTAAAACCACGCCTATTATTATAATCGGGAAGGAAGGCTGCGAAAAAGCACCCTCGATTTGAAACAACGGAATGACAGATCCCATAGATGCCGCAAGCCCCATCACGATACCGTATGTTATGGATATGCCAGTTTTTTCTACACTTACACCAAATAAAATACCCCCAATGCCCCATAAGAAACCAAAAAAAGCGGCTAGAAATATGGTTTGACTATCGTTATCGGCTATAACTTCGAATAAATCAGGAATGGCAATGAGTGCCCAAACCAGCGGTACCAAAATCATGGCCGTAAACGCATGAACAATCCACCAGGCTTCCCATTTTAGGGGAGCCATATATTTCATTCCCAATCCGAAAGTTCCCTGAAAGAAACTGGCGAACACGACAAGGGTTATAGCTAAAAAGAACGTGCTCATTAATGAAGAGGATTTAAAGCGGGGTTATCCACTCTGTACAAAGGAAACCGAATATAGACTGCATTAATCAGTGCATTTTACCCCACGCTAACATTATTTTACCCATTGGGGCGTATAAGATCCAATTGGTATTAAGATCCTGAGAAAAAGTAGATGAGCATTAGTAGAAGGCCACCGGCCAAAGCTGAAATTGCCGAAAGAACGCTGAAAGATTTGAGCAGTTTGGCTACCGGAAGGTCGTGAACTTCTTTAAACAACCAGAAAAAACTACTGTTCACGTGAATAATTCCCAAAGATCCGGCACCAATCGCGGCAGCTGTAAAAGCTGGGTCAAGTGTGCCATTGGAAACTAAAGGGGCGATTATAGAAGAAGAAGTAATCAGCGATACGGTAATGGATCCGGTTACTGTTGTAAAAAGGAAACTTAGCAGAAATGGAATGACAATACCCATGGCCGCGAGATTGCCCACATCGGAGAATAACGAATTGACGATTTCGGTGTCTTTGATTACCTGGCCAAAGGCTCCGCCCGTACCTGTTATTAAAATTACGATGGCACATTTTGCGCCCGAAGTCTGAAAATAGCGGTTTAAGTCGGCAGAGAAATTTTCTGTGCCGAGCAGGGGCAATGCAAAGGCCACCCCGATCATCAAGGCCCATACCGGATTCCGAATGAAGCTAATTATGGGGTTATCCCCTGGAAATAAGGTGCCGAGCGACATTAAAACTAAGGGCACTAAAAGTGCCGCAAAAGGCAAGACCCTTTTAAAGCCGTGTAGTTTTTTCTTTTCCGGAATTTCCGTTTCAACTTCTGAAACTACAGTGGCTGCCCAATTTTTTCGATTCGAAAGAATCCATAGCAACCCTCCGGCAATAGCGGCAATGGCCACCATAACGTTTAAGGGAATGATATCCCCAATATTGATTTCCAATAAAGCGGCCACGGCCAAGGGCCCCGGAGTCGGTGGAATCAGGGCATGGGCTACCGTTAAGCTCATCGCCAAAGAAAGGCCTAATACCAAAACGGAATGCCCAGATTTTTTAGATAATACTAAAATGGTAGGTAATAGGGTCAAATAGGCAACATCCATAAAAACAGGAATACCGATTAAAAAGCCGATTACAGTCATGCTCAGCGGCAGATACTTCGTCCCAAATAAATTGATAATACTGTCGGCAATGACATCTGCACCTCCTGTCTCGGCAAGAATTTCGCCCAGTAGTGTTCCGAAGAGAATGATCAGGCCTATCCATTTTAAGGTTCCCCCGAAACCGCTCAACAAGCTTTCCGTAACAGTTTCAACAGAGCCTCCGGTCGCTAGACCCAACACAAGACCTGAAATAAGTAAAGCCGGAATAGGATGTACCTTGAATACGGTAACCGCTACAATGAGCAAAATAATACACCCTAAGAGTATGAGTAGCCCGGTCATTGAAATATGATGTTATCATGGCCCAACATGTTCCTGATTTTATGTGGTGAACGTTGAACGTAATTAGTAAAGAAGCAAGAGCCTCCTAAACGACATGATACAAATCTAATGGAAAAACGAGATGGTATTTAAACGCTCATTACCTATTCTCGGCACTATACTAACCACGGCTTATTAATTGAGAAATTATTAATACTTATGATTAAAAAAATAATGGCGGCCTACATTATTAAAGTTAAACCAATTCGACCTCTTCATTATATAGTTCCATGTACTCAGAAGGCGTAATATTCATAAGGGCTTTAAATTGTCGGTTAAAATTGGTCAGTGTATTAAAACCTGATTGATAACATACAGTGGCAATTTGCACCTCTCCTTCGATTAAAAGTTTGCATGCATGCCTTAGGCGAATTTCATTTAGGTATTGGGTAAATGACTTGTGTGTGCGTTTTTTGAAGTATCGGCAGAACGCATTTGGTGTCATATATGCAATTGACGCGATTTGTTCCAGTTCGATTTTTTTATCGAAATTGTCGGTCAAAAATGAGATCACTCGCGCCATTCTATCTTTCTCATTTTTACTGTATGCATTGGTGATGACTTCAGAACAGAGCGACATATAGTTTTCACTTGCCGATAGTATATCGAGTATCTTAAGTAGACCGGCAATGCGTGAAAGTCCCTGACTACCTACAAGGCCTAAAATGTGGTTATGCACTAAATAAGTGGCTGCTTTTGAAAATTGAAGGCCCCGATTCGACTTTTGAAAAAGAATTTGTAGTTTTTGGGCTTCGGGCAACTCTAAAAAATTCGACCCCAAAAAATCTTGTTCGAACTTTATTACTACAAGGTCTACAGCTTCATCTTCCAACTTATCGGCGTAATACTCACGATGGTTTCTAAAGAGGTGGGGCACATCACTACCTATCAAATACAGTTCGCCGGCCTGAAAATTGCCAATGGAGTTTCCCACATAACGGGTGCCCGTACTCTTGATAAAGTAAATCAGTTCTATTTCTTTATGAAAATGCCAATCTTGCTCTATACATGGCATACGGTCTTGGCGGGCAAGAAAAGAGTTTTCCGGTCGTTTTTCGGTCTGTTTATAAGTGAGTTTCATAGCAGCTAGTTTAATAACATTACTATAAAGATAAGAAATTACCCGAAATTTTGATAAATGTTTATTTTTTGGGATAAAATAATGCAGGTTTCGAAATTTGACTTTTCGAAAGTTCGGGCATCTTGATCAATCAAATAGTCTGACCAAAGCTGGAAGCATCTTTTCCGTTACATACAATTAAACCTTATCTTCGATTGCATCTGAAACAATTCAAAACGTAATACAAAATACAATGATAAGATACATCACAATGCTAAGCTGCCTAATGCTATTGGTTGCTTGTAAAGAAGAAAAAAAGGAGACAAAAGTAGCTGATGAGGTAGCCGTTGTGCAATCGGGCTGGCAAGCAGTAGAATCAAAAGATGGTAGCAAACCTGTTGCAAGGCATGAAGCCGCTTTTGTAAGGGTCGGCGATAAATTTTATTTATTGGGTGGAAGAGGTATACGGCCTGTAAGTATCTATGACACCAATACTGGCAGCTGGTCAACAGGTGCCGAACCTCCTCTGGAAATGCATCACTTTCAGCCTGTGGTCTATCAAAATAAGATTTACATTATTGCGGCATTATCGGGTAAATATCCGGGGGAAACCCCAACGGAGCATATCTACATCTATGATCCTGCCAATGACCAATGGTCGAAGGGTGATAAAATTCCAGAAGAAAGAAGACGCGGGTCGACCGGAAATGTTTTACACGAAGGAAAGATCTACGTTTCCTGCGGCATCAAAAACGGACATATCGGCGACCACAAAAACTGGCTCGATCGTTATGACCCCAGTTCGGGAGAATGGAAAGTTTTAGCTGATGCCCCACGCCCCCGCGACCATTTTCAGGCGGTATTGGCTAACGGCAAAATATATGCCCCGGCAGGCAGAAATACAGGTATAAATCCAGATACTCCCTTTGGCGGTACCATAACCGAGGTCGATGTCTATGATATACAAAATAACACTTGGGATACCCTGCCGAACAATATACTGACCAGCCGTGCGGGCAATGCGGCTATGCTTTTTAATGACGAGATATGGGTCGTGGGCGGAGAGTCGCCAACTATAGAAAAGGCACATGCCGAGGTAGAGGCACTTGATCTGAACACTTATAAATGGCGAACGCTTCCTAACTTGGTACAAGGTAGGCACGGTACGGGTTTGGTGCTTTTCGAAGATGAAATATATATTGCTTCGGGATGCGGAAATCGCGGCGGGTCGCCCGAACTTGATACTATGGAGAAGTTTGCTTTGGGGGAATAGTGTTTTGCAAAATTTGATAATGGATGGTTTTCATAAATCCTTAAAAACATTCTTTCGTTGGATACCTCGATGGCTCTGACGCATTACAGTGTATTTTAAATATTTAGAATTTTATATCCATTTCTTCAGCTACGTATTTTAAAAATTAAATCCAATGTGGAGGCCAGGTTCTCCAAAAAAGAATTTTGGATGTCTATCGTCAAATTGTTTGAACGATTCGGGCATCTCGGTATGGTATGGCCGATGCGTTATTGCTAATGACGGTTCTATAAAAAACCGATCTTTAAATAGCTTGATATGATACCCAGCTCTATAGGTGTTGAATATTTGAAACCCATTGTCAATTTTATTTGCATCTTTATTAAGAAATGACTGCCAAGCACTCATAACGTGAACTCCTGTATACAATCCCTTCCACCAAAAACGTTGATAAGCAAATGCAAACCCGAATTCACGAATGGATCCCGGAAATTTTTCTTCGGGTGCATTAAACGATTTTCCGTAAGGCAATCCCAAAGGCTTGTAATATCTCCAAGTTTTTAGCTCCAACGAAACTACATCATTACCGGTGATGCGATAGCCAAGATTAAGTTGCACAAAATCAGGTCGCTCATAAGAATCTAAATTCATCAGCATAAATGCGGTGCTCCCTATAAAACACTTTTTATAAGAAGTATCCTGCTTATCATACTGCGCCGTAAGTTGTAAAGCACTTATCAGAAATAGGGTTAAAACAATAGTTGAAATATTCTTTTGCATGGATTCTTTTTTTAAAATTGAATAACATTGCAAAAGTCGATGGCGAATACACTACAAATCGTTCACTTAAGTTAATAAAAGTATTGCGTCTACCCTTTTTTTTCTAGTAGTCGGTTTCGCATTCGGCTCAACGATTGTGGCGTAATACCTAAATAGCTCGCCAATTGATGCTGAGGTACACGTTGTACCAGATTAGGTCTGTTTTTTAATAGGTTCAAATACCGTTGCTCGGGAGAAGAAGTTTTAAATTCGTCAAAACTACTTTGATTTTTAGATAAAAGTTCCTCTGTCAGTAGACGACAAAGGGCTTCGAATTTTGGGAATTTTTCAAATATTTCTGCTTCCATATCCGGATTGGAAACTGTGATAATCGAATCTTCCGAACACGAAATGTAATATTCAGAAGCTTGTTTGCTCAGCACGCAGTTTGGTGTAACACCTTCCATCTCGGTATAAAAATCGGTCGTCTTTTCTTCGCCGTCGATAATATAAAACGTTCTGATACATCCTTTTAAAACAAAATAGCCCTCTTCAGAGTACTGACCTTCTTTGAGTAGAACGGTTCCTTTTTTTACCGTGCGAAAAATATCTAGAGAAAGTATGGTCTTCTTTTCTTCTTCTGAAAGCGGAATATATTTTGAAATGAAATCAAAAAGTATATTTTCCATTACTGTAGTAGTTGTTGCAATAGGTTGTTTTGCTCAATTTTTCTGCTTGCCGCTGACGATTAGGGCTATATGTACTAAAATTAATGATGGAACGAAAATACGAAAAGTGCTGAAAAGCATAGAGGAAATTGATAATGAACATTTTGATAATATGGTAATAGTGTTCATTTGCCGCCGAACTTTTAACCTTTAAAAACAGAGCACATGTCAATTAATGGTATCCAAATTATATTCCAATAACATTAACCAAAACACAGTACATTTGATGCGGCTTTCGCGCCATTCAAATCAAAAAAAATGGATTTAAGAGACGGTGTAAAAACCGCGGAGAACAAAGTGTCTTCCGAGACCCAAAAGCTCAGTGAATTTGTACAGGACAAGACAAAATCGCTGGTAGATCGTTTGGAGTCGTACGAAGATATTATCAACTCAGAGGTCGGCGATACCGGCCTTAGCCGTGCCAAAACTTTGGAGCGCGAATTCGATATGCGCCAATTGTATATCAAGTATGAAGGTGATAATCCTACAGGCACCCAAAAAGACCGTATCGCCTTTGCCCAAATTTATGATGCGCTTCGAAGGGAATTTGAAATTGTTTCACTGGCCACTTGTGGTAATTATGGTGTAGCGGTTGCGCTTGCAGCCAATTTGGCGGGAATCGATTGTAAAATCTACATCCCCGATTCGTACCATACCGAACGCATAGCCGAAATGGAAACGCTCGGAGCGGAGATTATACGGTTACCGGGTAGCTACGAAGATGTGGTCAAAGCAAGCAGTGAACTCTCGAAGCAAAGCGGTTGGTACGATGCCAACCCTGGCGGGTCGAACACGCCTTTACAGATTACGGCCTATTCGTTGATTGCGAACGAGATTTTTGAAGATTTGGGCGATGCGCCAAAATACTGTGCCGTGCCCGTTTCAAATGGAACCCTTTTCTCGGGCATTTACCGTGGTTTTGTAAGTTTGTACAAACGAGGAAAAACCTCTCGCATTCCCAAAATGATTGCTGCTTCGTCGACAAAAAAGAATCCTATTATTCAGTCTTTTATTCAGGATTTGGACTATTGCAAGGACTTAGATCCTGATACGATAAAGGAGACAAAGTATAACGAACCCTTGATTAATTGGCATAGCTTTGATGGTGAAGAAGCGTTATATGCCTTACGAGAATCCGGTGGTGAGGCATTTAATATCAGTGATAAAAAATTAAAGGATATGACGGCACTTTTGAACAAAAAAGAAGGTTTCCGTACTTTGCCTGCATCTACCGCTGGACTGATTGCCTTGCTGCAACTCGATGAAAAACTGAATTTTGAACCTGATCGTTTCGTGGCGGTTTTGACAGCTAAGAATTGATTGTAATTGTCTGGTAAGTATAAGGTTATGGTAAGGTCTCATCTTGCATTTAGGGGAAGTAAAGTGACTATCAAGGTTTGTAAGTTTATGAGTTGAGAAGTTTATAAAAGGTTAATATTTAAATTGACATCGGAAACTATTTCCCTCCTCTTGCATCCGACGAGCGACTTTGAAGTGATAGGAATGTATGGATTAAGGGAGGTCTTTTTTAGAGAATGCCTCTTTTTGAAACAAAAGTCTTAAAAGTAATTGAGGCTGTAATATCGAGCCCCAATAGAATAAATGTTAAACAGTTTCCCGCCTTCGCGGGAATGAAAAATAAAAAGCTTATTTATGAAAAAAACAATCGATGGAAGGGCACTGATCTATTGTGAAGGAGCCTTCAATACACCAAACGGAAAAACCGCCCACGGTCTTGTGCGTTTTACCGAACGTTACGAAGTTGTTGGGGTTTTAGATGCAAAATATGCAGGAAAAGATGCTGGGCAAGTACTTGACGGAAAACCGAACGGCATCACTGTTTTTAAAAATATTGATTCCGCGATAGCGGAACTGGAAGTGGCCGGTCAAATGCCCGAATCGCTCGTTCTAGGTTTGGCGCCCGACGGGGGCCGCTTACCGAACATAGCGATAGCCACGGTAAAAAAAGCTTTGGAGATGGGCTGGAACGTCGATAGCGGCCTACACGACTTTTTGACGAACGATGCCGTATTGACCCAAATTGCGGCAGAGAACCATTGCCGTATTCGTGACGTGCGAAAGACCCCGGATCGGGATAAACTCCATTTTTTTACCGGGGAAATCGAAAAAGTAGACTGTCTGAAACTGGCTATTTTAGGCACCGATTCCGCACTGGGCAAGCGTACTACGGCATGGATACTGGTTCATGGTTTCAGAGACGCAGACCACAAGGCTGAAATGATAGGTACCGGCCAGACCGCATGGATGCAAGGTGCCAAATACAGTATGGTGATGGATAGCTGCATAAACGATTTCGTTTCCGGCGAGATCGAACACGCCGTGGTAAGCGCATACAAAAATGAGAACCCCGATGTTATCGTTATCGAGGGGCAGGGCAGTTTGATGAATCCGGCCTATCCTGGTGGCTTTGAGATTCTGGCCGCAGGGCGACCTGACTATGTAGTATTGCAGCACGCCCCCAAACGTGTGGAGTATGACGGTTTCCCAGGGTACAAAATGCATTCCCTTACCGAACAGATTAATGCCATCGAAGTTATTTCAGGCAAGAAAGTAATTGCCATTACGGTCAATCATGAAAACATGGAGGAGGATGAAATTCTAGAGGCCTGTAAGCAAATCACCTTGGAAACAAAACTGCCCGCTTTCGATGTTTTGAAATATGGGGCGGAAGGGTTGATCGATTTATTGAGGGAGAAAATATGATGTATTTCTAGTTCCTTCCCCTTTCTGGGGAAGGAATCAAATTAAACAAGACCTTAACAAAGTCTCAAACACGAAAACAACCCCATGAAAATCACCAACATATCCTATGAACGTCTAAATTTAAAACTCTCCGTTCCCTATACCATCGCCTATGAAACCATTGACAGCACGGTCAATTTTATTCTAAAGGTAGAGACCGATAGTGCGCTAGTGGGCTATGGTTGTGGGGCGCCCGATAAAATTGTTACGGGGGAGCATCCCGAAGAGGTCGAAGATGCTTTACGAGATGTGATTGTTCCCTACTTAAAAGGTAAAGATCCATTTACTTATGCCCTTATACTAACGGAGTTGAAAGTGTTGTTAGGTAAAAAATCGTCTTCGCTGATGATGGTCGATATGGTTTTACACGATCTGATTTCCAAAAAGGCAGGAGTGCCCTTATACCGTTTTTTGGGTGGATATCGAAAAAGTATTCCAACGAGCATTACCATTGGCATTCTTCCACTAGATGAAACGCTACGTCAGGCTTATGAGTTCGTACAACAAGGTTTCTCCATTTTAAAGATTAAAGGTGGAAACAATCTCGAAGAGGATATTGAAAAGATGATGCACCTGCATGAAAAATATCCTGAAATAACACTCCGCTTCGATGGAAACCAAGGGTATTCGGTTGAAGAATCGGTAGCCTTTGTAAACGCAACGAGTCAAATAGGCATAGAAATTTTCGAACAGCCCACAAAGTTGGAAAAAGAGGAACGTCTCGGTCAGGTTACGGATCAGGTCGCTATTCCGGTTATGGCCGACGAAAGTTTAAAGACCTTGAAAGATGTTTTTCGATTGGCCCAAAATGAAAGGGTAGACATGGTCAATATCAAGTTGATGAAAGTTGGCGGAATTTTAGAGGGCATGCATATCAACTCGGTCGCCAAATCTGCGGGACTCGAAACGATGATCGGTTGTAACGATGAATGCGCCTTGGGCATTTCCGCCGGGTTGCATTTTGCTCTCTCGCGTCCTAACATTCATTTTGCAGATCTTGACGGACATTTAGATGTAATCGATGACCCTTTCATGAATTTATTCCATCTTAAGAACGGAATACTCTACCCAACAGACGCTCCCGGATTGGGGGAAATTAAAATGTGATTATAGTCCATTTTTGTCATGCTGAGCGAAGCGAAGCATCTTACGGAGCGTTGAAGCAGGAAGGGTGGCCCGTAGATTTAGATAAGTTCTCGATTCGATTTACCTATCCGTTTTGCTAGGCACTTTCATGAGTAAGCCTAGTTTTTAAGTAAAGATGTAGAAAAATACCCTTGAATTTAGTTCGAGCGTATTTTTTTTGTTTTCCG